>Ga0181518_10001881_pt1 | contig 20922 bp, 17 predicted proteins | sample PEATcosm2014_Bin_28_FD_119751 | JGI IMG/M metagenome (GOLD analysis project Ga0181518, IMG submission 119751) | Peatland microbial communities from MTU Mesocosm Facility, Houghton, MI, USA - PEATcosm2014_Bin01_60_metaG | ecosystem: Environmental > Terrestrial > Soil > Wetlands > Peat | place... | reverse complement strand
GTCGTTGCTGCTGGCCGCCGGACATTCCCAAGGCGCTGGTTTTGAGGCGGTCCTTGACCTCTTCCCAAAGCGCGGCCTTCTGGAGGCAGTCCTCGACGATGGCGTCCAATTCCGCGCGGCGGGAGACGCCCTGGAGCCGCGGGCCGTAGGCGATGTTGTCATAGATGGACTTTGGAAACGGATTGGGTTTTTGGAAAACCAGGCCGACCTGCTGTCGAAGTGCAACCAGGTCCACTTTGGGTTCGTAAATATTCTGGCCGGAGATGAGCAATTCACCCTCGACACGGCAGCCGGGGATGAGATCGTTCAGGCGGTTGATGGAACGAAGAAAGGTGGTCTTGCCGCAACCGCTGGGGCCGATCATTGCAATAATGCGGTTTCGGGGCATGGAGAAGGAGGCGGCCTTGATGGCCTCATGTGCGCCGTAGAAGACGCTGACATTTCGAGCCTGAATGAGAATATCAGCGGGGCTGACCATGTCCTGGGGCGTGGCGGTGGCGATGTCCCCCGGGAGGGGAAGTGCGGCCTCGGTGGAAGGCGAGCGGGTCGATAGCGAGAGCACAGTCCTGCTCATACTTCGTTAATTCTCCACAACTTTGGAAAGTGTATGGGGCACCGGCATGGCATCAAGAGGATTATGAAATATTAACAGACATTGGGGCGCCTCGGGGGCAGTTCTGCAGGAACATAGCAAACTGCGGCAATTTGCGAAAATAAACTTGGGGCATCGACCTCGATAGAAATGGCGGCGCGATTCACCATCACCGCCGGGATGACCTATGAAAAGGCGGCGGATTCCACATATCTTGGACGCCTGATGGGCGATATGTAACCCATTTTGCATTATGGCGTTACCTGAGCCAAGATGCTCGGGAGGTGAAGCGGTTGAAATTACCACTTGCATTTTGTCCATGTGCCGCTAATATTTCAGAAGTTGAGTCTCCCCCTTCAAGAGGCGGGAGACGGGTAAGTTTGAGAAAATATGCGTTTGGGGGAGTTGAGCTCCAAACGATTTTTACGGCCCTCAACCGTCCAAGCACCCCCTTGGACGACCTCCCTTCCTAAAGGGAGTTACGCCCCGGATCCCCCCGTCCGGGGCCTTTTTTTTGCGCGGCGCTGCAATTACGTGCGGTGCTTCGGTTAGTTCTTACCGGACGGACGCGTTGACGGCGCGGCGGAATTGGGCTTGGCAACGGGCGGCGTCGGAGCCGGGGGCGGCGTCAGAGCCGGTTGCTGGTCTTCGTTGAAGTTCCAATATTTCTTCATCTGTACGATGGCGAGATCCTGACCTTTTGCGCGTTTGTCGGCGATGTCCAGCCAATCGACGGCCTGCCCGACGTGCTGGGAGTTGTAATAGGCGAAGGTGAGCAGGAAGGCGTGGAGGGTGTCGTCGTCGGAACCCTTGGCCATTTGCTTCAGATCGGCCACGAGGGATTTGAGGCGATCGGCGCCGAGATGTTTTTGCAGGTCGTACTGCCCCATGAGGACAGCCGGGTCCTGAGCGACGGCGAGGTGTATGTCGGCGTTGGCCTGGGCGTAATACCCACCGCCAAGCTCGGCGATGGCGCGGGCCATGAGGATCAGCGGATTGTTCGGGGCGACGTCGATGGCCGCGTTGTATTGGGCGATGGCCTTGTCGTAATGATGTTGCTCAACATTGAGTTCAGCGCCAGCGATCAGGCCGGCCAAACCCTTGGCTTGTATTCCAGTGGCGAAGCTGTCGATGGGGACGGGCGGAGCGGAAACGGGCGGCAAGCCAGCGCCAGGCCCGGGGCCGATATTGCTGGGCACGGTGTTAAATCCCGGCTTGGGGAGATGATTGTTTTGCTCGGGGCCGGAAATGTGGCCGACATTGGGAACTGATCCGGGGCTGGGTTCTTCGGGATTCGGAATTCCGCTGGGGAGTTCACCGGGATTTGCCGCAGCGCCCGCGCCGGGGCCGTTCAATACGTTGGACCCATGTTCGGCATTGGAGTTTGCAAGGCTGCGAAGGTGGAGAATCTCCTTGAATTTTCGATTGGCCTGCTCATCGGTCAGCGAATTGGCGGAATTGTAATCGTCCAAGCTTTGGCGGAGCTTGGCGTACAAAGCGCTTTGCTGAGTCGGCGGCGGCAGGTTGGCGTCGTTGGGGAGATACTGGCGGTTGGATTGGCCGGTGTCCACGTCGCCGGCGGCCGGAGCGATGTTGGTTGACTTCAACAGCGAAGTTTCCGGACCGACGGAGGGCAACGGTTGTTGGAGATTGGAGTTTTCACCGCCAGGCTGGAGGGGCTTGAGCAGTGACGCGCCGACGCTGTTGGAGACGTTTTGCGTTCCGATGCCGTTTTTGCTTTGAGTGTCGAGTTCCTGTCGCAATTCCCTCACCTGAGCCTGGAAGGGGGTTTGAGCATAGGATGGGGCGATCCCACCTTGCTGCAATGGGGTCTGGGGGGTCTGGCCGAAGACGCCGGACTGCGGATTGTTCTGGTCTTCCGGTGCGGGCTGTTGGGGGTTGAAGGCCAAGACTCCATAGATTGTGGAGGCGTACAACTGCTGCTGGGCTGGGGTGGTGGGATTGGCGGTTGGATCGACGGGTCCGGGGAGGATCATTTCGTTTGGTTTGGGAAGGACCTGACTTTGGCCGCTGAATTCGACAGCGCCGAGGCGGAGGTCTTCGGGCGCCTGCACCATTGGCTGCACGGGAACGTATCCGAGGGTGTTGACGGTGGTCTGCAATCCTGGAGGCGCCACTTGGTGATTGACCAATCCGTTAAATATCTGCTGAGATGCCGACGGCGCTGAATATTGGTTGGTTGGAGCCATGGGTTCGGCGGTGGATGGCACGCCGTTGGTGAGGGTGATGAATTGGTCGACGCCCTGTCCGGCCATAAGTCCGCGGAAGCCGAACGGATTGGTGTAACCTGCGCCCATGTTGAAGCCGTTGTACGCGCGGCCGCCGGGGCCAAATCCGCCGACACTGCTATTGATCAATGCGTTCTGGTACTGGGACCAATTCACCTGCGGGTTTTGGGTAGCCAGGTTGTATCCCCCGCTGCCAATCTGGGGGTTGGCATCCATGGCGTGGCCGCTGGTGTCAACGCGCATCTGACCGAGAACGGGTTTGGCAAGGAATGGAATGGCGGTAACCGCGGCGAACAGAGCAAGATAAGATCGTTTGCAGTACTTCATTGGCGTTTCCTTCGTGCGGTAATTATATCATTTTTCAGGGCTGACATCGAAACGACCCATAAGGTAAACCGGCGTAAAATGAACGAGTTGCAATCTTATAGATGGTCAAAGGGGGCGGAAAGTTGCATATTTCCGCAGGGAATTGGGCGCTTGCCGGCGCCGGCGGCCCTTTTGCCGGCGCGCAAATAGCAATTGAATGATAAGGCGTCAAGGTTGGGCGCGGCGCCCAAGGCGTGGAAGTACGGGGGATCCGCCAAAATCGTGTGAAAGCGGTTGATCAAACCCTTTGAATAAAGTGGGTGATTGCCCGAAGCAGGAGGTTTCTCCCGTTATCCGGCGCATCCAGCTTCCCGTCTAAGCGGGCATGCCGTAGCGTCGGCGGCTATCCCCAGGGGTTGATTATAGGTTTAACCAATAATGCTCTCCAATCACGGATATCAGCAGAACAACCGTACGTTGGAAATGATATCGGCCCGCCGCGCAAGGGGCAATCAAGATTTCATCAGGATGGGATTAATTCGAAGAAAGGATCGCCCGTCAAAACGGAGGCGGTTCGCCGCGCTTCCACCAATCGGAGTCGTCCTTTTTCTTTTTGCGGGGAGAAGAATCGTCCGGTTCGTCCAAGAGCGGGCCGTCGCAATCGTCGGCCGGGTCGGTATCATCCTGGTCGATCTCGCCGCGGACCATGGTCGCCAGCGTGATGGCGAAGACCGGCGCGATGGCGCGGAGGGTGGCGGCATCGTCGGAGGTGAACGGCTTGGCGCCCTCGCGGAACAAGACGATGCTGGCGAGGGATTCGCCCAAATAAGTGCAGTGAATGCCGAGGACCGTCTGGTTGCGAAGAAACCGCAACTCGGCGGGACTCATCAGCTTGGCGGCTTCATCGGGGTTGAGATGAATCATGCCGTCGCGGCGGAGGACTTGGAGCAGTCCGTCGCGCATGGCCTCGGTCAGCGCCGGCTCACCGGCGATGGTGTATTTCATGTATGCGCCAAGCTGGAAATCGGGGTCGGGCCCGGCCAACCAGATCGCCACGTTGGCGTAGCCGATCTGGCGCAGGATCCAATCCATGGCATGGCAGAGCATCTGTTCGAGATCGTCGGAGCTGACAACAACGCCGCGGAACGATTCGGTGGTTCGGACCAAATCGAGTTGTCGGGAAAGATCGCCGTAGGCGGCGACGAGATCGTTGCAGAGGAGATCGACCTTCCTGGTGACGAGCCTGCGGGCGTCGTTGAGACGGCGCACGGCAAGGCGAAGGCGGTCGATGCGGCTCTCGCTCTTGGCGCGGAGGGCGTTGCGATGCAAGGCGGCGCGGACGCGGCGGAGGAATTCATCGAGTGTGAAGGGCTTGGCGAGAAAATCGACCGCGCCGTGCCGGAGGGCGGAGACGGCGGTCTCGACGCTGGGCAAGCCGGTGACCACGATCGCACTGGCCAGCGGATGACGTTTCCGCAGGGCGGCCAGGAGTTCGGCGCCGTCGCCGTCGGGGAGATGTAAATCCACGATCAGCAGATCGACGGCCTGGGTTTCAATGACCTGAGAAGCCTGGGCAAAGCTGGGGGCGGAAACCAGGCGGCAATCGACGTTGCGGCCCAGCGCGTCGCTGAGCAGTTCGATCACGTCGAACTCATCGTCAACGACGAGGACGCGGGGCGAAACGGATCGCTCGGTCTGAGGGGGTTGTCGAACAGGCGTCATCATAACTCCAATGCAGCGGTCATTGTTCCGGCAGGCGGTTATCGGCGTGCCGGTCGGTAGCGGAGTCGCCGTTGACCGCGGGAAGCAGAATTAAAGTTCTGGTTCCCAGTTGCGGGCGGCTTTCCAGCCGCATGGACCCACCGCTGGATTCCAACCATCGCAGCGCCTTGGGCAGGCCAAGTCCGCGGCGTCTGCCCGCGGGCTTGCTGCTGAAGAACGGATCAAAGGCCCGTTTAAGGGTGTCCTCGTCCATTCCGCAGCCGTTGTCGGCGATCGTGAGTGCGACGCGGGACGAATACGGGTCGTACGCCGCGTGAATCGCCACGTGTCCCTTGGAAGGATCGGTTGCCGAAAGGGCGTTGTCGATCACTTCCGTGAGAGCGGCGGCGACCTGCTTCGGATCGACCATGACCGGGGGGACGTCGCCCATGGTCAACTCAATGGTCCTATCGGCAGGATCGGTGTGCTGCTTGGCATCGTGAAGAGCGTGGGCGACGAGGTCGGCCAAGTCCGATTCCTGAAGGCGCGGCGGCACGGGCTTGGCGAAATCCATCAGCTCGGAAATGATCTGGCTGAGCCGATGACTCTGCTCGTTAATCAGATGCGCCATGGCCTGTTGCTTGGGGTCCGCTAATTGAGCCGCCAGCAACTGTGATCGGCCACTGATCACGGCCAGGGGATTGTTCATCTCGTGCGCCGCGCCGGCGGCCATTTCGCCAATGCTGGTCATCATGCGGGAATGGAGGATTTGGTTTTGGGCCGACTGAAGTCGGCGATTGGCCTCGGCTAATTGCTCGGCCAATGCGCGAGCTTCATCACGGACCTGTGCGGTGCGGAGCGCCAGAGCCCAACCGCTGGCCATGGCGCTGAGTTCCTGGGCCTGAGGGCCGAGGCGTTGGCCCTCGCCGGCGACGGCGCCCCAGACGACGCCCCCAATGCATGCTCCTTCGGCGGCAAGACAAATCCAATAGCGCTGGTCCGCGACCAGGCGCGGGGAGATGGCGGAGAGAAGCCAGTCCAATTCATCGCCGGCGTGGAGGACGGGTCCGTCGCCGACGGCCGGCCTGGCCGGACAATCGACCAGAGAGGATTCGAAGATTTCCCCGGCCTCGTCGAAGAGGAGGACTTCGGCGAAATCCTGGGCGGGCATGAGTGAAAACGCGGCGACGCAGCGGACGGACAGGACGCCCACGGCAGTCTGGCCGATGGCGCGCAGGACGGTTTGCGGCGCGGCATCGGGGCGAAGGTGGCCCTGAAATGCGCTCAGTGCGTCGAAGAACTGCGCCCGCACGGCAAGCCGGCGGTTCTTGGCGGCCAGTTGTCCGCTCACCCGGCCGAGCTCCTGATTGGCGCGCTGCAGCGCCTGATGATAGAGTTCCTGCGTGCTGGTCTGGCCGAGCTGAAGGGCGCCGGCGCGGGACTCGATGCGATCGACGAGCCTGGTGACGGCGCTTTCAACGCTTGGGGCGGTCAGGCCAACCGCCTCGATGAGCCGATCCCGGCTGAGCGTGAAGGAATAATTACCGCTGTAGCCCAAATGCTGGTGGCGGACGATCAGGTCGGCCAGCGTGACCAGATTGATCATGCGGGGATATTTGACGGAATCGGGCAGGGCATCGGGAGACTGGCCGTGGAGCCAGATGCTTTCGCGGATGATCTGGGGCAGTTCCCACCGCTCGGCGAGGCGTTTGCCGACGACCATGTGATCCAGTCCGATGACGGTGCGTTCGACGTCGGCGATGTTTCCGCGGAGCAAATCGACGGCTTCGACCACGCGGGCAAAACTCTTGGGAAGGATGGCATCCAAGGCGATCTTGCCAAGATCGTGGAGCAACCCGCAAACGAAAGCTTCGGAAGGTCGGAAGCCGGCGTCGTGGCCGTAGGCGGTCTCCATCGCCTCGCCCAACAACTCGGCGCAGCAGGCCGTTGCCAACGAATGCTTCCAGAACTCCTCGCGGGAGAAATGCGTTTGATGGGGATTGGGTGTGGAAAAGGTCTCGAAAACCGAGACGGCCAAAACGGCGCTGCGGAGGGCTTGGAAACCGAGCAGAACGATGGCCCGCTCGAGGGTGACGGTTTCGGCGCGGACGCCGAGATCGGCTCGATGGACGAGTTGGAGAATTCGCGCGGTCAGGGCGGCGTCGCTGCCGATCAGGGTGACGATGTCGCGGACGGAGGACTCTTCGTCGGCGGCCACCTGAAGGACGCGTATGGCGACGGCGGGGAGCGTGGGAAGCTCCTCAAGCTGCTGAAGGATCAGCTCGACGCGCCGGGGCTGAAGATGATCCGGAGATGACGGCATTGTCTTTGAATGATCGTCCTGCGGGGATGAAAGGGAAGGGGACAGCACGATTCATTTCAACGCAACTTACGGCGCGAAAACCCGCGGTGCCGTGCATGGCCGATGAATCGGTTCGCGTCCAGAGGAGTGGGTCCGTCCAGATCAGGCGGCCAGCATCTCGCCGATGCGTTCGATGAGCTTTTCGATGTTGAAAGGCTTCTTGACGAAATCATCGGCCCCGGCTTTGAGCAGATCGTTGATTTCGTCCTGGTTGACGACACCGGAGACGATGACGATCTTCATGTGCTCGAAACTGGGGTTTTTGCGAATGGTCTGACAAACGACGTTGCCGTTGATGTCCGGGAGCATGTAATCGAGGATGACCAGGTCGGGCATGAATTCCTGGGTGAGGATGCCGGCGTCGTAGCCGGTGCTGGCGGTTTTAACCTCAAACCGGCCGTCGCGTTCCAGGACATCGACGAAGAGTTCGACGATCTCTGGATCGTCATCGACGACCAGGACTTTGAGTTTCCCGTTGTCGAGGGCATCCGGCGGGATGCCGTTGTCCTTCATGAATGCGACCAGGGCGTCGCGTGGGATGCGACGGAATCGGCTGCCGGGGACGCGGAAACCGCGAAGCCGGCCGCTGTCGAAACAGCGAATAATGGTCTGCTGGGACACTTTGCAGATTTCGGCGGCTTCTCCCGTGGTAAAGACTGTCTTCATGGTTTCCTCGGAAGCGAACTGTTAAACTCGGCGAAGACATTACAGGCTTCACCGATTAGCCTGCTTATCTATCTTCGCTATTTGAACATCGACTAGAGAATTTTGCAACTTGAACCTGGAAATCCAGAGAAGAATGCGGAATATAGGCAAGATCGGCAGAACACATGATTTAGGAATACTACGTCCGGTAATGTCGGGAGTTCGAGAGGTTTTGCGGATTGGGGCGGTGCGGAAAAGACGTTACCGCGAAGGAGCACAAGGCTGGCTGGGCCGGCAACCTGAAGAATTTTAACGCGAAGGCGCGAAGAGCGCGAAGTTGCGCGAAGTCAGATTGATAATTCTTCGCGCAACTTCGCTTCTTCGCGCCTTCGCGGTGATCTTTGCGAAAACGCCCGGTGGGGAGATTACCGGTAGAATTCGATAATCAGATTCAAATTCACCTCGAACGGCACGTCTTCCAGGGCCGGGACCGCCTTGATCTTGGCGGTGAGCTGGGCGGGGTTCCATTCCAGCCAGTTGGGGACTTGGTGTCCGGCGTTCTGCTCCATGTTTTCGCGAAGGTGCTTGTGAATGCCTTCCTTGAAGGTGACGGCTTGGCCGGGCTTCACGAGATAGCTGGCGATGTCGGTCTTTCGGCCGTCAACGATGACGTGGCCGTGGGAAACGATCTGGCGGGTGGACCAGATGGTGCGTCCGACGCCGAGGCGGCGCAGGACGTTGTCGAGGCGGCATTCCAGAAGCTGCATGAGGGTGTTGGCGGTGTTGCCCTTGGATTTTTTGGCGATGTTGAGGAATCGGCGGAACTGCTTTTCGTACATGCCATAGTAAAAGCGGAGTTTCTGCTTTTCGCAGAGGCGAACGCCGTATTCGGTATTTCGCCGGCCGCGGTAGCCGTGCATTCCGGGCAATTCAAGTTCGCCGCGGGCGGTATGTTTGGGAACGTCGGCAATGGGGACGCCGACACGACGGGACAATTTCAGTTTGGGACCGGTATAGCGGCCCATGGGAGATCGCTTTCCACGGGCGATAAGCCCGTCTCAAAACATGCGCGGCGGCCGCAAAAAGGCGAACCGACTTACGCGCGGACATCCAACCGGCATGGTTCTGAGGCATGCCCGGCGGGGATGGGAAGTATAGCGATGTGGGGGCGGGGGACAAGGGGGCGGTTCGTCAGGGGCATGGCATTTGGCGGGATTGGGTATCACTGGAGCGGAAAATGCAACGCTCAACACACAACACTCAACGCTCAACTTTCAAGGAAATGCCGTCGTTGAGCGCAAAACGCGATAGTGATAATCGTATCGCCGGGCGAATGCGGCGCGGGCATACAGGGCATGGGCGGGGACGTTGTCGGCCATGACTTGGAGATAAATTGCCGTGGCATCGTTGGCGGTGGACCATTGGGCCACGGAATGAATGAGGCTCAGGGCGTGGCCGCGGCGCTGGTGGGCGGGGACGGTGGCCATGCAATAGAGCCAGGCGATGGGGGAATGGACGGCGGCCAGGGCTGTAGCGACGGTCTGGGTTTTGTCCACGACCGAGGCGAAGGCGCGAGGAGCGGGAACGCGGCGGCAAATCTGCTGGCGGATTTTGGCTGGGCCGACGCTTTCATCCAAAGCGCATTGAAGCCAGGCCTCGTCGGGGGCGTCGCGCAGGACGATCTGGGCGATGGAATTTTGGCGGGCTGCGGCGTGGATCACTTGGGCAGGATCGGCAGACCAGACTTGCGACGGTTTTTCGATGGAGTATCCGCGCGCGGCGAGGAGTTGGTCCAAATCGGCGGGGATCGTGGCGGGGGAAACATGGAAGATCGGGGGCAAGCGGTGCCGGCGGTAGAAATCCTGGGCCCGAGAGATCAGGTCGGGCCAATCGGCGGTCGCTGATTCAGAGGTGTCGGCGTGGACGGTTCGGACGGAATTGGCGCGGTGGGAATCGCCGTGGGTAAAGCGGAGGCGCCAAGGACCGAGCGGAACGGATAGCTCGGCGGGCCAGGTGGCGTCGGCGGCGAGTTCGGCGATGGCGGGGTCGATGGCGGGTCCCATAATTTTTCACCGGCGCAGGCCGCACGGCCGCCACATCTTAACCGCGGGGAGCGTCACGACGATGAGACTGATGCGGCGGAAACCGCGAATCTTGATGGAATTGCCGGAACAACGCGACATCACCGGACCGAACGCTTCGGGGTCGGACCCGGAGCAAGCGGACGCACAGAGGCCGCACCCAATCCTTGCGCGCCTGTCGCGCTTCGTGGGTCTGGAGGGGAAGATCGTCGTGGTGGTGATGTTGCTGCTGACGGGGGCGTTGGGCTGGACGTGTTGGCTGTGGGCGTCGCGGATCGACCCGCAGGTGAGGGGGATTTTGGGGGACCAGGCGAGGCAGACGGCGGTGACGCTGTCGATGGCGGCGCGGCCGTCGATGACCACGGGTGACGTCGCGGCGATGCGGGAGATGGGCGGCGAGTTGCTCAAGGCTCGCAATATTCTTTTCGTGGCGTTTTACGACGTGTCGGGAAAGAGCATCGCCCTGGCGAGCCGGGAGAGATCGATGCGTTCGGCCCCGCCGTCGCTGCTGAGCACCGATATCAGTTCGCTGTCGCAGGTGCGGATGGGAACGTCGGAGGCCCTGGGGGAATATCTCGAGGTATGCCAGCCGGTATTGGAAACCGGGTCGCGCGATCGGGCATCGCGGCTGCTGGGGTACGTGTCGGTGGGGATATCGCCGACGCAGGAAACGTTGCAGGTCCAGCGGGTCAATTACATGGCGATGGGAATCGGATGCGTGGTGATTCTGGGGATTTTACCGCTGGCCTATCTGCTGGTGCATCGCATTTTCCTACCGATCCGCAAACTGGTTCGGGCGACCAACCGGATCGCGGGAGGCAATCTGGACGTGGCGGTGGAGATGGACCGGAGCGATGCCATTGGCGATTTGGCGCGGTCCTTCAATGCCATGATCGCGACGGTCAAAGTTAGCCAGCAGGACCTGCGGCAGGCGAATCGCCGGCTGGAAGAAGCCAACGACGAGTTGGAACAAAAGGTTGCGCAGCGGACGGGGCAGCTTGAGGCGGCCAACCGGCGGCTGAGCAGCGAGATCGCGGAAAAGGAGGATTTCCTGCGTGCCGTGAGCCACGACCTGAGCGCTCCGCTGCGGAACATCAGCGGGATGGCGTCGATGCTGCTGATGAAGCACGCCGGGCGGTTCGACGAGGAGATCGTGCACCGGTTGCAGAGGATTCAGAAGAACGTGGAAGTGGAGACGGATTTGATTTCGGAGCTTCTGGAGCTATCGCGGATCAAAACGCGGCGTGAAAAGATGGAACGGGTGGAGACGGGCGTGCTGGTGCGGGAGCTGGAAGGAATATTTGAGAACGACCTGAGGAGCGGGCAGATCCAGTTGATGGTGGATACTCCGCTGCCGGCGGTGAACGGCGAGAGGTCGCGATTCCGGCAGGTGTTTCAGAATCTGATCGACAACGCGATCAAGTACATGGGGGAAGGATCGGCGAGGGAGATTCACGTGGGGTGCATGGTGGGAGCAACGGAAGCGGAGTTTTACGTGCGTGACACCGGACTGGGGATCGACGCGGAGGACGTTGGGAAGGTGTTTTGCATTTTTCGGCGTGGAAGGAACTCGGCGTCGCGGAACGTACCGGGGAAAGGGGTCGGGCTGTCGTGCGTCAAGAGCATCATCGAGACGTACGGGGGAAGCATCTGGGTGGAAAGCGAGCCGGGGCGCGGAAGCACGTTCCGATTCACGATCAACGGCCAGTTCGTGCCGGAGTCTGGGGAACTCTCGAAAGCGAGAAATGTAGCATGAATGCCAAGACGGAAATGGCGAGCGGCCGGATGGAGGAGATCACCATTTTGCTGGTGGACGACGACGTCGATTGCCGGATGCTGATCCAGGACGCGATCTGCCAGTGCAAGGTGAACAACCGGATCTTTGAGGTATCCAGCGGGCAGGAGGCGTTGGATTTCCTGCATCGGCGGGGCAAATGGGGGCGTGCGCCGCGGCCGGGGTTGATCTATCTGGATATCGAGATGCCGGGCATCAACGGTCAGGCGGTGCTGAAGGCGATCAAGGCGAATCCGGATTTGCGGGATATTCCGGTGGTAATGATGACGGGCGTGAGCGACGAGAGGCAGATGGAGATGGCGGCGAAGGCCGGGGCGAACAGCTACACGATCAAGCCGGCGAATGCGGAGCAATTCCTTAAAACCGTGCTGACGAGCACGAATTATTGGCTGACGATCCATCAGTATCCGGACCATCACATACCGCCGGATCAGTGCCGGCGATAAGCGGCGGCGGGAGTTCACCTTACGGGCAAACCGGCCGATAGGACAGGCGGAGCGGGAGGGAGAAGGCGGCAGGGCCATCGCATTTGAGTGTGCGGCTTGAGTTCAAGGGTTCAAGGGTTCAATGGAAAAAACGTTCATCTTGAACTTTTGAACCCTTGAACCCTTGAACGCCATCGCCAAATGCGATGGCCCTGCAGAAGGCGAAGGCATGGAACGGCTTAAATTGCTCATCGTGGAAGACGACCCGGATCAGCGGCAACTGATCGGGGAGACGCTGGAGGCGCATTTCGGCGCCAGGACGGTGCAGGCGGTTGAAAGCGGCGCGGCGGCGATGAAACTGGACCTGGGGGCGTTCGACCTGATTCTGACGGATTTTAACCTGCCCGACATTAGCGGCATGGAGTTGCTGGAAAAAATCCGCCGCGCTTGCGCCACCCCGGTCGTCATGGTCACTGGCGAAAACGTCGGCCACTTTGCCGCCGAGGCGATCCGCAAGGGGGCCAAGGATTACGTCGTGAAGTTCGGCGATTACCTGGCCACGATCCCGCTGGTGGTGGAAAAGAACCTGGAGGTCGCCAAGCTGTACAAGGAAAATGAGAAACTGCGCGCCGAGTTGGAACGTAAGAACGCGCAACTGGAAGAATCGCTGAAGATGGTGGAGGAGCTTGCGGCGACGGATGCGCTGACCGGATTGTACAACCGGCGGCATTTCAACCGGGTTCTGGATCAGATGTTCGCCGAGAGCGAGCGCATGGACAGCGATCTGTCGTGCGTGATGATCGACCTGGACGGATACAAGCAGTTGAACGACACGAAGGGCCACGCGGTGGGTGACCAGCTTTTGGCGGTGGCGGGGAAGGTGATATCGGCGAACATGCGTCGGATGGACGTGGCGGCGCGATATGGGGGAGACGAGTTCGTGCTGCTGTTGCCGCACGCCTCGGCGCAGGAAGCGGCGCAGGTCGCGCAGCGCATCCGGGATGAATTCGGGCAAGGCTCGGCGATCGTGCTGCGGCAGAACGACGGGGTGTCGATGTCGGTGGGAATCGCATCGAGAAAGAACAACGCCCCGCCCGGGGCGGAGCAATTGCTGGGTCTGTCGGATGCGGCGCTGTATCAGGCCAAGGGCGGGGGACGCAATCGGGTCGTCATCCACGCGGCGACGGCGCTGCTACCCGGCAATCGCTAATTCGGGCAGGGAATCGGCCTGCGGATCGATAGAAAGCAAATCCTGGGGATTGAAGGTCACGCGGCTTCGGCTGGTTTGCACCAGGTTCTCGTGCCGCAGTTGGATCAGGCACAAAGTAACGGTTTCGCGTGCGGCGCCGACGGCCTCGGCAAGTTGGGCATGGGTGATTCGCAGCTCGACGCCGCCGGGCACCAATCGCGCGGCCGGAGAATTGCGGAAGCGCAACAGGGTCCGGATCAACCGGAGCCGGCAATCCTGGAATGCGAAACTGCTCCTCTCGGACCAGGCGTCAAAGAGATGGCGGGCCATGGATTCGATGAACTGCATGGTCAAATCGCCGCGGGCGAGCAGAGCCTCACGTAAGCGGTCGGCGGGAATGGCGCGGACCACGGTATTGCCGACCGACATGGCGAGCTTGTCGTAAACCGGCAGCCTTCCGAGGGCCGAGAACCCGAAGCATTCATCCGTCCCAAGAATGGTCAGCAGCCGCAGGCCATCTCCCGGCACCGACTGAAACACGCGAACCTGACCCGAGTCGATAATGAAGAAACTGGCGGCCGGATCGCAGGGCTTAAAAATCACCTGTCGATCGGTAAAACTCAACTGGCTGGCCCCGAGACTGCCTTCCCGCAGGAAACGTGTAATCGTGCTCGCAATATTTACCGGCTCGCTCATGGCAACCCTCGCTTTCAGGCTTCAATTGAAGCCGGAAATATGTCCGTCAACATCCTTCGACTACGCTAGTAGTATGAGATCGGAATTACGGTGGCGGCAACAACGCAACATAAACGGCGTATAAGAGGGTAGGGATCAGGTAGAAGAACTACCCGATGCGCCGCGAGGCGAGGCGGCGGGAGGGTCGGAGAGAACGTTGCGCAGATAACTGGTGAGATTGACCTTTCGATGGGCAATTTGAAGCTTGCGTCGGATGTTTCGTCGATGCGCCGAAATGGTTTCCGGCGAAAGGTGCTCGAGTTCCGCGATCTCCTTTACCCCCAGTCCGCGTTTAATGAAGCTGCAAATGCGGAGCTCGGCCGGCGTGAGGTTCCTCACAGCGTGGGCCATTTCGTCGATGAACGGGGAAATAATCTCTGCGAGGCATTTTTCGATCTCGTCGACGGCGCGTTGCTGCTGGCGCGTGGCGCCTTCCTTGAGGGACTGGAGAAGGGGGAGAATGATTTTCCCAACGTTCTTGTTGACCCACTGCCCGATCTTGTCGCGCTCGGCCTCAATGTTCGCCAGAATTTCTTGCAGCGCGATGTTTTTGGTTTCAAGGGATCGATTGGCATTTTCCAAGGCGACTTTCGCCAGATGGTGTTCGGTGACGTCCTGAAGGAAGCCGACGGTCCGGCAAGGGCGGCCGGCATCGTCCCGGATGACTTCTCCCTCGCCGTGGATGTAACGCAACTGGCCGTCTGGGCGAATGACCCGATAGTCCTGATGAAAGGGTCCGGGCCTCTGTACCGCCTCGGCCGTCGCCTTGAGGACGCTCGGCCGGTCGTCGGGGTGGAGCAGTTGCACGAACTCCGGGAAACGGAATATGCGCTTTTGCGGCTCCAGACCAAGGATCCGGTAGAGTTCGTCCGACCAGGTGAGAACGTTGGTTGCCAGATCGCGGTCCCAGTGCGCGAGCTGGGATATCCGCTCGGCACGCCGCAGGTTACGTTGGCTTTCCGCCAGGGCTTCGGTGGCAGTTTGCCGCTGGACGCCTGCTCGAAAGACGACGATGAGGCCATTCGCCAGATCGTTTGCCAGCTCGGTCAGGACTTCGATCTCCTTCGACCCGAACGCATCGACCTCTTTGGCATACATGGCCAGAACGCCGAAGGTGCGCCCGTCGCCGCTGAGGGGTAAAGCGATGGCGGATTCGTACCCTTCTCGCACGAGCTCATTGCGCCAGGGATCGAAGGCGGGGTCGTTTGGGATGTTGCGCGCGAGGCAGTGCTTTCCGGTCCGGACGGCAATTCCCACCGGGCCGCGCCCGTGCGGTTCGTCCTTCCAGGTGATGTTGGCGGTTTCGAGGTACCCCGCGTCGAATCCCGCTTGCGCCACCGGCCGCACCATTTTTTGTTCGTCGGTCTCGGCAAATCCGACCCACGCCATCGCATAGCCGCCCATTTCCACGGCGGTATGGCACACCTGGTTCAACCAGGCAACGACGTCCGAAGCAACGGTCAGCGCTTTATTGGCAGCGCTGACGACACGGAGCGCCCGGTGGACGCGTCGCAGTTCCGCTTCCCAAGGCTCTGGTTTGGAGTGTTCGGTCTCCGGCACGCTCATGCGGCCTTCCGGTTTGAAGCCATAAACTACATTTGTCAACGAACGCTGTCAATCATTTTGCGTGGGATGGAGGTTTGGAATTTTGGCAAAGACGTTTCTTGGCTCTGAGCCATCGGGGATACGGTGGTGTACCGGCTTTAGTAGTCGCGGCGGCAGAACAGCCACGCGGCCAGAGCGAGCACAACCATTTCAAAGGCCACGGAAGTCCCGACGATCCAGCCGACCGTGCGCTTGCGGATCGCGGCCTGGAGGGCCTTGACGTCCACGGGGTTGCCGTTGAAATCGACCTGGGAATCCTGGGAGTTGTCCTGGCGGGCATCGGCGACGCGTTGGAGGCGGGCGCTGTCGATCAATTGGCGCTCCAGCAAAGCGACGGTTTCGGACGTTTTGGGCAAAAGCGTCTTGATGTCATAAAAAATCTGGTGGGCGACTTGAAACGAGTTGCCCGTGTCGGCGCGTTGGCGCTGGTCGCGGGCCAGTTGGGATTGGAGGCTGTCCACGCGGCCGGCGTTTCGGGTGGTCGGGCGCGTGGCGGCGGTTTGCCGGGCCTCGGCAAGGGATTTTTCGGTCGATTGAATTTCCTTGTTCAGTCTCGCCGTGGAGTTGTCCTGCGTGAACTGCATGGTCAGCAAAAACATTTCCGTGGTATGGACGCCGAAGATGCAAACCCAGAACAAGAGAGTGAGGAGCACGGCGGAAACGGTCGAGCGCGTCCACACGCCGACCAGGACGCAGAAGCAAAACAGATAGCTGAAGAAGAGCACGACGATGGGAACGGCCAGGAAGATTCCCGGCTCCCAGGCACCGCCGCGAATGCCGATGACGAAGAAGCTGGCGGCGCAGAAGCAGGCGATCTGCAGGGCGACGAAGAGCAGGCCGCAGAAATACTTGGTGAGAAAGAGGCGCAGGCGGCCGATGGGCTTGGACAGGTAAAGATCGACGGCGCCGGCGGCCAGAAAATCGGGGAAGAGGCTGGCGGTGGAGATCAGTGCCAGCACGGTCGCCAGCCAGGTCAGCCAGAACCCGATGCCGAAACTGAGGAAGATGCTCTTGTAGAAATCGCCGGGGGTAATGAATTTGCTGTTGAAAAAGACCGAGGGGAATTTCCAGACGAGGATTTCGAACCCGGTTGGGGTGAGCCCGATGCAGGCGAAGGAGGCCGCCACCAGCGTGGACAGGACCAGGACGATCCAGAACATTCGCCTGGCATTCAGGTCGCGATAGGCATCCAAAAGCAGTGCGAGAGTTTGGGTCATTGGATTCCAATGGGGAGAGAGGGCGGCATCGCGCCGGGCAGGGCGAGCCGGGCGGTGGCGGGATCGGTAACGGCTTCGAAAAACAAGTCCTCGAGGGATGGGCGGATGACCTGCAATTTCCGGATAATCAGGCCCCGGGCGCGCAGGGCGTCGAGAACGGATTGGACCTCGGCGGGTTCGGTCTTGCCGATGCGCAGGAGAGTGCCGTCGAATTCGCACCAGGAAAGATCGGCCAGCTTGCCGCGCGCCGGCTGGCCGGGAACGGGAGCGGCGACGGAATCGAAGGTTCCGGGGAAAGCGGCGGCCACCGCGGGCCAGGCGGGATTCTCCAACTCGAAAAGATAAAACTGCCTGGCCCTAGTCAGCTCATCAACCGAACCTTGCCGGGCAACCCGGCCGCCGACAAGGATCGCCACGCGATCGCATACGGTCTCCAGTTCGCTGAGAAGATGGCTGTTGACAAAGATCGTGGCCCCCCGCTGTCGAAGGCGCAAAAGCGCCTCTCGGATGTCGCGTCGGCCGCCGGGATCGACGCCATCCGACGGTTCATCGAGGATGACCAAATCCGGGTTGGCTCCCAGCGCTTGCGCCAAGCCGATGCGTTGAAGCATTCCCTTGGAATACTGGGAGATTTTGGCATCGGCCCAATTGGTCATGCCGACGAGATCGAGCAATTCCTCCGCCCGATGCCGGCGGGCCTGGCGAGGGGCCCCGGCCAATGCGGAGAAAAACTCGATCACCTGTCTTCCGGTCAGATATCGCGGGAAACGGTGATTCTCAGGCAGATATCCCACGCGGCCGAGAGTGGATTTGTGGCCGATGGGATGCCCAAGGATCGTCCCCTGGGCGCTGGTGGGGCGGACGACGGTGACCATGATCTTGACGAGCGTGGTCTTGCCCGCGCCGTTCGGCCCGAGCAGCCCAAAAATCTCGCCGCGGCGCACCTGCATCGCCACGCCCTGCAAGGCATGAACGCGCCGGCGATAGATTTTGGTCACGTTCCGCAGGTCGATAGCGTATCCGTCGGCGATGGAAGCGTTGTTTCCAATGATTGGAACGATCTTACCATGCGAACGGCGGGTTCAAAGTGCTTGACAAAATCCGAAAATCCGTACAATGACCAAGTTGGAAGGCGACGTTCGTCGGCGGAGTTTCACATAGGAGTTCCTGGGAAAATGCCCTCACATCGCCCCTCGCTGCGCTACTGTTGCCGCCATCTTCCATTGCCATTCTTGGCAGTCATCTTCTACTCCCAAGCCCTATCCGCGGACACCGTCTGGCAGGGCTCGACCAGCAGTTGGTTTACCGGCGGCAACTGGACCGCCGGCGTCCCAGGCTCCTCCGGTGTCGCCGACATCAACAACGGCGGCACCGCGCAAATCTCCACCGGCAACGCCGCCGCCAGTTCCATCAATCTCGGACAATCCTCCGGCCAAAGCGGGTTCGTCGCGATCACGGGCGGCACGCTCACCGTCGGCGTGCAGGAAGTCGCCGGCGCCTCCGGCTCCGGCACCATCACGCAATCTGCCGGAATGAACAATTCCACCAACGCGTTCGTCCTCGGCGCCGCCGCGAATTCCAGCGGGACCTACTATCTCTCCGGCACCGGCACACTCGCCGCCTTGGAATACATCGGCGAATTCGGAACCGGCACCATGAACCAGAGCGGCGGAACCAACAACGCCAGCACGATCAATATGGCCTCGGGCGACCTCGGCGCCACGGGCTATTACTATCTCTCCGGCGGAACCCTCAACGCCACCGGGTCCATTTTAATCGGCTACTCCGGCACCGGCGTCTTTTCCCAAACCGGCGGTCAACTCGTCGCCTCTTCCAGCCTGGACGTTCTCAACAAGAATTCCAGCCTGAGCATCGCCAACGCCAGTGATACCTCCGGCGCCGTCAACAACTATGGCGACCTCTCCCTGGCCGGCGCCGGCGCCGGCGGGACCGCCGGCGAGCTCTCCATCACGGGCAATTACGACCAAACCGATGAACTGGACATCGGCATCGGCGGCCCGAGCGCCGGCGCCGACTTCGGATTTCTCAATGCCACCGGCACCGCCTCTCTATCCGGAACCCTCGACGTCACCCTGACCGACGGCTTCACCCCCTTCTACGACGAAACCTTCACCATCCTTACCGCCGGAACTCGAACCGGTTCGTTTTCCACTTTGAATCCGACCTACCCCAGCGGCCATTTCAACATCGCCTATACCTCGACAAGCGTCGTTCTCACCGCCATACCCGAGCCGGGTTCGTTGGCACTGATCGCGATTGCAACGCCTCTGGCGCTGCGCCGCCGCACTTTCACTTTTTCGTCATCATGGCTATGCTCCCGCCAATGGGCGCAACGCACGTAACGGTCGCCGTAAGCAATCCCGCCGACCCTCAGCGGCGTTGGGAGGCACTGTTTCTTGTCGATACCGGCGCGATTGACTGTATGGCCCCAGCCAAGCACTTACGCGCCATTGGCGTCGAGCCAGCAGGAAAACGAACGTATGAATTGGCCGATGGCACTGAAATCGTCATGGAAATCGGCGTTGCCAAAGTCGAATTCATGGGCGAGGTGGTCGGAGCCACGATCATTTTTGGACAAGACGACATCGAACCCATTCTGGGCGTCACGGCGCTGGAATCGGTCGGCATCGAAGTCGATCCGCAGAACCAGCGGCTCAAACGGCTGCCCGCAGTGCGGTTGAAATGATAATTCGGGGTAACGGGACGGCTATTGAACTTTTTCTCACCTCCTGCGTGGAAATCGTCGCGCGATGAGCGGATTCCATTTGCGTGAGCTCCTCTTTGGAGGGATCGCGCGTATCTATCTTTGGGGCACGCAACTGGAACGGCTGAACCGATACATCTCGCTTCCAAACGACCGGAGTGTCGAGCTTCTGTTCCCAAGTGCCCTCCGCCTCAGCTCGATTACGAGAGAAGCCAATCAGATGCAGCTCCATTGACGCCATGACCTGCTCATAACCGAGTTCCACATTCTGGAAGTAGAAGTCGACACCCGAAATGTGGTTGACATAGACTTCGAGGAATGAAGATCCGTCGGCAGCGTCGCATCGAGCCGCATCGATGCTTTCGATTTCGCCCCATTCCACGACGATGTCATCTCGACCACTTCGTAGGAAGTGGATACCGACGTCATCGGCCGTGATCGAAAGGTTGCTCGCCGGGGGAGGCATGGCGTCACGAGCTTACAACATTTTCATCAGATTTCATCACAACCTGATCGGGCTGTGGTTCATATCCCGCTGCATGGTCATCATAAGTCTAGGTCTTCCGTGGGCTTCGCCTGTGACTCATTGAACCGCCCAATCATAGCAAGAGTCCATGTGGCAAAGAGATAGCGGCGATATGCCACCAAAATGGAATTCCGTGCTGCTGCATCGGGGTTAAGGGACTTGAACTCATGCGGCCCGCAATAAGGCGCGGAACTGCTGGCCGATTATCGCATACCACTCAATCGTCGCGTCTTGCCGGCGCATAAAAAAAGGAGAGAGCCGCATTGGTACGGCTCTCTCCTGGAAACGCTATTCGAATTAGTAACGGTTGCCGCCGCCGCCGCCGCTGGAGCCGCCGCGGCCACCGCCGCCGTAGCCGCCGCGACCACCGCCGCCACCGCCGCCACCGTAGCCGCCGCGACCGCCGCCGCCGCCGCCGTAACCGCCGCGGCCACCACCGCCGGGGCCACGGCTCTCTCGGGGCTTGGCCTCATTGACGGTCAAGGCCCGGCCGCCATGTTCCTTGCCGTTCAAGGCCGCGATGGCCGCCTGGGCCTCTGCGTCGCTGCCCATCTCGACGAATCCGAAACCCTTGCTCCGGCCGGTTTCCCGGTCAGAGATGATTTCGGCGCTCTGGACGGTGCCGTGCGCCGCGAACAGTTCCTGCAGAGCCGAGCTATCCATTTCGTAGCTCATGTTACCGACATACAACTTCTTGCCCATTTTTGTTCTCCTCTGGAGTTGGGCGATGAACCCGTATTTTACTTTCCGGGTCCGATGAAAAGAGGCC
>Ga0181518_10001880_pt1 | contig 20927 bp, 22 predicted proteins | sample PEATcosm2014_Bin_28_FD_119751 | JGI IMG/M metagenome (GOLD analysis project Ga0181518, IMG submission 119751) | Peatland microbial communities from MTU Mesocosm Facility, Houghton, MI, USA - PEATcosm2014_Bin01_60_metaG | ecosystem: Environmental > Terrestrial > Soil > Wetlands > Peat | place... | reverse complement strand
GCAACAATTCCACACATTCAGACCTCCGGCAAATCAAACAACCCCGTCAAACACGTCGGTTCCCGGTACAAATCACGCACCCCTTCCCGGACCGGCCAGACACCCCAGTCTATCCGTAACCCGCGATCAGGCAATACGGATGTGCTATCATCGGTAATTCTCCGGGATAACTGCTCCCGCCGGTCCGATAACGGCGCTGGTCGCTCACTTTTAGATTGACTGCGAAATGTTTCACAATCTACAATGTAACGAGCCGCCGCAAGCCGGAAACCAGGATTTGGAAAATCCGCGCAACAGAATTTTGGTCTTAGCCACGCCCACGACGGCCAACTCCGTCGCCATCGAATCCCTGAAATCGCAATGTGACGTCGAGCAGGTTGACTCGATCGACAAGGCCATTGAACTCATCAAGACCGAACATTTCACCGCGATCTTTTCCGAGGCCGCCGATTTCCTGCCCCTGGAACGCGCCCTCATCAGCCAGCAGGCCAATCTCATCCTCAACACCATCGGCGAAGGCGTGTGCATCGTCGATCGCGAGGGCCGCTCCAACTGGATGAACAAAAAGATGCAGGCCTGGCCGGCGAGGGTACACGAAAAAATCCGCCGCACCTGTCAGGAAGCCTTCGACATCTTCAGCAAGCAGGTCAGCCCGCAAACCTCCGACGCCCCCGCCTTCAGCCGATCCAAACGTTACGCCCTGAACATCGAAGACCAGCAATTCATGGAATTGATCGCCAGCCCCGTGATCAATCCGCGCGGTCAGGTCGTCCAGGTCGTCGCCGTGGTTTGGGATGCCACCGGCACCCGGCGATTGCAGCAGAAAATCGACGCCATCGACAAGGCCGGCCGCGAACTCGTCCGCCTTGAAGGCGACGCCATGTCCAAGCTCAACGTCGGCCAGCGCCTCAAGCTGCTCGAAGAAAAAATCATCAGCTTCACCCGCGATCTGATGCACTTCGACCATTTCGCCATCCGCCTCCTGGACCGCAAAACCAACAAGCTCGAGCTGGTCATCAGCGCCGGCCTGCCCCCCGAGGCCCTGTCCATCGACCTCTGCGCCGAAAGCGAGGGCAACGGCATCAGCGGCTACGTCGCCGCCACCGGCCGCAGCTATATCTGCCCCGACGTCGAACGCGATCCGCGCTACGTCGTCGGTCTCGACAGCGCCAAGAGCAGCCTCACCGTCCCCCTGCGTTTGCACGACAAGGTCATCGGCATCTTCAACATCGAAAGCCGCCAGCGAGCCGCCTTCAACGAGGACGACCGCCAGTTCGCCGAAATCTTCGGCCGATACGTCGCCGTCGCACTCAACATTCTCGATCTCATGGTCGTCGAGCGCGTCAGCACCAGCCACAAGGTCGCCGACGACGTCTGTAGTGAAGTCGCCGGTCCCCTCAACGACATCGCCTCCGACGCCAACGCGCTCATCGAGGAATACATCGGCCAGGACGATCTCCGCCAACGATTGCAGCAGATCCTCGACAACGTCGGCGCCATCCGCAACAGCCTCCGCCAGGCCGCCGAAGGCCCCAACACCATCCTGGGCGCCGGCGACGTGAAAGGCGCCGACGACCCCGTCATCAGCAACACCCACGTCCTCGTCGCCGACGATGAGCCCAACATCCGCAACACCATCAGCGACGTGCTCCGCAAATATCACGCCGCCGTGACCCTGGCCGCCTCCGGTAACGAAGCCATCACCCTCATCGAGCAATCCCATTTCGACCTGGTCATCAGCGACATCAAAATGCCCGACAAGAGCGGCTACGACGTCTTTGCCGCCGTCCACAAACTCAATACCAGCACCCCCGTGATCCTTATGACCGGCTTCGGCTACGACCCCAACCACAGCATCGTCCGCGCCAGCCAGGAAGGCCTCCAAGCCGTCTTGTTCAAACCCTTCAAGGTCGAGCAACTGCTCAGCGAAGTCCGAAAAGCCCTGCAAGTGGCCCCCGTAAAACAATAACCCGCGGCGCGGAAACCAGAAATCCGAAATCCGAATGACGAATCAAATCCGAAATCCGAATGACGAAACGGTCTTCATTCGTCATTCGGATTTCGGATTTGATTCGTCATTCGGATTTTGGATTTCGAGCTTCCGTGCATCCCGCGTCAATCATCCGTAGAATTGCCCGCCGCTCGATGAAAGGACCTCCCCATGGCCAAACGTTTCCGCGATCTTTCAGAGCAGGATATCCTGGCGCTGGCGATTTCTTCCGAGGAAGACGACGCCCGCATTTACGCCGACGTCGCCGAACGCCTCGGCGCCGAATATCCCGCTACCGCCAAGATATTCGAGGGGATGCGGCTCGAGGAACTGGAACACCACCGCAGACTGACCGAAACGTACCGCAAACGCTTCGGCGATCACATCCCCCTCATCCGCCGAAGCGACGTCAAGGGATTTATTCCCCGAAAGCCGGTCTGGCTCGCCACGGTTTTGGGCATCGACTCGGTGCGCAAGCTGGCCGAGTCGATGGAACTGGAAACACGACGCTTTTACGAGCAGTCCGCCAAGAAAGTCACCGATGCTTCCACCCGGCAACTGCTCATGGACCTGGCCGAGGCGGAACGAAAACACTCCGATCTCGCCGAAGCGCTGGAGCGGAAACACGTAACCCCCGAGGCCAGGAAGGCAGAGAATGAAGCCCAGCGCCGGATGTTCGTGCTTCAAATCGTCCAGCCCGGTCTCACCGGATTGATGGACGGCTCGGTCTCGACGCTTGCCCCGGTCTTCGCGGCGGCGTTCGCAACGCAAAATTCGCTCGACGCCTTCCGCGTCGGACTCGCCGCCAGCGTCGGCGCCGGAATCTCCATGGGTTTCGCCGAAGCCCTCAGCGACGACGGCAGCCTCACCGGTCGCGGCAAACCCCTGCTGCGCGGCATCGTCTGCGGATTGATGACCACCGCCGGCGGCATCGGGCACACCATGCCCTACCTCATCCCCAATTTCCGAACCGCCACCGCCGTCGCCGTCGTCATCGTCGCCATCGAACTGCTTGCCATCAGCTACATCCGCAACCACTACATGGACACCCCGTTCCTCTCCGCCGCCTTCCAGGTCATCGTCGGCGGCGTCCTGGTTTTCCTCGCCGGAATCCTCATCGGCGTCGCCGGCTGAAAAAGGGGTCATAAGCCTTTTTCGGCGAAAATGGGATCATACGGCATCCTTGCCGCCCTTCGCTTTCTTGGGCCGACCCACGGCTCCCAACGAACTCTCCAGCCCCAGGCGACTGGCCGTTATTCTTGCCCACTCCGCCTCCCCGTACGGCCGGCCACGATCGCGCGAAAAGCGCAGTGACGCCAATTCCTTCTCATCCTGCGGCTCATTCACCCGCCGGATCCAATCCCGCGGCAGGGGAACCGGCCAAATCGCCAAGAGATCCTTCATCGGGCCGGAATTCCTGCCCCGCACCCACAGCGAACTGAATCGCCATTCTTCAGCCCGTGGGACCAGGTTCGCCCGCAGCGCGTTACGTTCCACATATCGGCACACGCTCAAAAAATGCCGGTCCTCCTGGATCGGAAAGCTCTTGAACCGGCTCTGGTACAAATGGCCGCGGCCGCCGCTGTGACGGTGAGCATGCCACCGCTGCGCGTGCGTCATCGTCAGCCACTGCATGAACCGCGACAACTGTCCATCTTTCTTGGGCCAGATTACGAGATGAAAGTGATTGGGCATCAGACAATAGGCACACACCCGCATCGTCTCTTCCCGCGCCACGGCCTGGGCCAACACTCGCTCAAATGCTTCATAATCCCCGGCGTCTTGGAACAACTCGATCATCCCCCACGTCCGGTTCATGACGTGGTAGGCCAGCCCGCCCGGAGCAAATCGAGGTTTGCGCGCCATGCGGCCATCCTACCAAAAAAGGGGTCATAAGCCAATTTCAAAATTATCGCACGACTTCCTTTCGGATCGGATGGCTCGAAAGCTGAAATTCAGGGAAAAATGCCGGCGAACCTACGCCATGACCATTGAAATGGCTTATGACCCCTTTTTCTGGTCAGAAGGCGGCGCGTCGTCAGTTCCCTCTTCCAGCTTCCGCCCGCGCGCCACGACGGCGCGCTTCAGCAGATACTCGATCTGGCCGTTGACGCTCCGCAACTCCTCCTGCGCCCAACGCTCGATCTCCGTCCAGAGCGCAGGATCGATCCGAAGAACTAAACTCTTTCGCTGAGCCATCCGGTTGCTCAGGTGTAAAGGGTCCCGGTGTTTATCACCGGATGAACTTCCGTTTCGCCGCAGAGCACCACCATCAGGTTGCTCACCATCGCCGCCTTGCGCTCATCATCCAGCACGACCACCTGCTTCTCCGCCAGGTCCTTCAGCGCCATCTCCACCATGCTGACGGCGCCGTGGACGATTTTCTGCCGGGCGGCGATGACCGCCTCGGCCTGCTGGCGGCGGAGCATCGCCTGCGCGATCTCCGGCGCGTACGCCAGATGCGTCAATCGGGCTTCGTCCACCACCACGCCGGCTTTGCCCAATCGCTCCTGCAATTCCCTCCGCAGCGCCTGCGAAATCTCGTCAACGCCGCTGCGCAGAGTGAGTTCGTCCTGCTCGCCGTTGTCGTACGCATAGGCGCTGGCGATGTGGCGAAGCGAGGTCTCGCTCTGCGTCGCAACGTATTTTTCGTAATCGTCCACGTCGAACGCGGCCTGCGCCGTGTCGTTCACGCGCCAAACGATCACCGCCCCGATCTCGACCGGATTGCCTCGCTTGTCATTGACCTTCAGCTTCTCCCCGTTCAGCGTCCGCGCCCGCAGCGAAATTTTGTACGGCGTCCGGGTCGCGCGCGGAAGCTGGGAAACGCCCCCCTTCGGCAATTTTGTATACAGCGGATTCGCCCAATGAAAGCCGCTCTCCCGCACCGTTCCCTTGTACGCCCCAAACAAGATCAGCACCCGCGCCTCGTTGGGCTGGAGCGTGAACAGCCCGGTCAGCAAAATGATGATCGCCACCAGCGCCACCATCCCCGGGATAAACGCGCACCAGAATTCATAATCCTCGTGGTGCGGCCTCGCGGCGATCGTCAGCGAGTAAATCACCAGGGCGATGTCCCCCAACAGCAGCACGAACAGCAACGGAAACATCAGCCACCCCGGCAGCACCGTTACCTCTTTTTCCCGATGGGGCGTCAAAACCGCCATGCTCATATCAACCTCCTCTTTTGAAGTGTTATCATTATGATATCATAATGAGATCATAGAGGTTGTAAAGGTGAAAAAGGGGTCAGAAGCCTTTTCGGTCGTCGTTACCCCGGCGGCCATGTAAACGGCCGCCCCGCCAGGACGTGCAGGTGCAGATGAAACACCGTCTGCCCCGCCCCGCGACCGCAATTGAAGATCGTCCGGTATTCGCTGTGCCCCATTTGCTTCATCAATTGCCCGGCCACCAGGAACATCCCTCCCACCAATCCCGCATCCGCCGGCTTCACGTCGTTGAGCGTCGGGATGAGCTTTTTAGTGATCACCAGCAAATGCACCGGCGCTTGCGGGTTGACGTCATAAATCGCGATATAAGATTCGTCCTCGTAGGCGATTTTAGCAGGGATTTTCCGGGCGATTATCTTGCTGAAAAGTGTTTCATCCATGCCCGGACAGATTGCAACTTTCGCCCCGCCGCGTCAAGTCTCGGCGGCCGTTTCAACACGGGTTTTCCAAAGACTTCGGGTGGTGTCCTAATTTGAAATTTTCCCGGCCCCTACGGGCCTTGGCCATTATGCAGGATTTCCTCATTTATGTCGGCTTGTCGATTGAGATGATCTTGAATCGCGGAAACTGCCCACAAAAGGATGATTATCACCAATAGCCACGCCAGGAGCTTGAATATGCCGGGGATTACCGGGCGAGTTTCGATTGGTTCTTCGCGTATTACTGGTGACAACCGACTGCGGCATTCCGCACAAACGATGTGGCCTTGCCAATCATGGGGCGTTTCCAGTTTGCCAATCGTACGGCCACAGTTCGCGCATACGGCCATGCGGGCATTCTACCACCCACGCACGAAAAAGCCGCCCGGAGGCGGTAATCTGAAATTCCGTCCTGACATCTTCGACTTTCGAGAATCGCGGCAGTTTTCCGATATCAAAATCGGAGAAACGCCGAAATGGCATACCTCAAACCATTCGCGATTGCGATTTATGACGAATGGAGATCGGTGATGACCAGTAGCGTCATTGCAATAGTCCTTTTGTTTATAGGACCGTTTGTCTCCCAGAAATGGATCGGGCTTCTTCTTTCCGTGGCCGGAGTCTTGGGTCTTTTGTTTGCGTCGTATCGCCTGTGGGTCAAAGAATACAAACGAGCCCGAGATGCGAACAGGCATCCATTCGATAAAGAACTAGCAGACAAAATCAAATACGAAATTTCGATCTTGCTTCCCAGCTTCACGCTGCTTCTAGAGCAAATGCTTATTTTGGGGGGGACAATGAACGAATATTCTGCAAGGAAGTTTCTGGTGGGAAGGCAGTTCTCGAACGTATCTGAGCATCCGCTTGCAGAGTTGGCAAAAGAAACTGGATGGCTGCAATTCGACGGGATTGACGCATATACGATTCGCCCGACGATCAAAGAAGCTCTAACGGCCTTTTTCAAGGCGAATCAAACCGCTGCCAGCAACTCGTCCAATTCCCAAACATGATCTGTGACGCCAGCGGCCATCGCCGGGGTAATCCGCGTGGTGCCGTGGACCCGGCAGAAGTTGTAGTGGGCGACGTGGAGGGCAACCGCTGCCGCAAGGTTTTCGAGCTTCTTTGAGAAGCCGAGCGATAGCCGCGTGAACCGCCTCATAAACGTGCGGATCGTGAGGTTGTTCCGTTCAACGTGGCTGGTGCAAATCGACTTCAAATCAATATCAGCGAGGCCCGTAATCTGGCGACGTTCAGACGCCACCAGAACGGGTGGGCCGTACCGGCCGGGTTGAATCGGCTCGGCAAATTCCTTGATGATTTGGCCGTAGGCGATTTCGTCGCCGAAGGCGTTTTTAACGGCATTGGGATACGCTTGCCATCCATCGGTTGAAAGCTGGGGCGCATCCGTGACGATCCGGTCAGCAAGGTCATACATGAACGCCTGAGTGACTTCCGTGCATCGCTTGCCGATGGCGAATGTCGCAATGAGCTTCGTGTCCTGATCGAACGCAACGTACAGGAATTGATCGCCCATCGTGGGATTAACGACCAGCGCCCGCTTTAACGTCTCTTGCTTGCAACCCACGAATGTCCAGATTTCATCCGCCTGGACATGCCGGAGCTTGAGGTTACGCAGCCAAGCGTTGAGGAATTTCTTGCACTTGCCGCCGACGTTCACGGCCAGCCGCATGATTGTATCGCGATGAACGCCGGTCAGCCGTTCAATGGAACGGATGGAGTTTCCTTCAACCAAAAGGTGAATGATCGCCTGTTGCTTCAATCGGGGTAGTGCGTTTGCCATTGCGAATTCCTTTCCTATTCCGGGCGGAATTCGCTAAAATGCTGTTTCCTAGTCGGCAGTTAGCGTATCCCGCTGATTGTCACTTCCCCGGTTGTTGATAGCAGCCGGGGTTTATATTTGTATTGTAGCAACAAAAACCCCACAGTCAACAAAATTCTTCTTGATTTGTGAGTTTTTTGTTGCTACAGTCATTTTATGGCAAGACCAAAGAAAACGGCTGGACAGGCCAAAACCAACATGCTGCGCATCCGGCTTACCGAGGATGAGCGAAAGACCATCGACCGGGCGGCGGCCTCAAAAAGCCTCGAAACGTCCACCTGGGCGAGATTTGAGCTTATGACGCTTGCCAAGCGGCTGGCGGCAAAGGCATGATGCCCCGCTTTCGCGGGACTGGAAATTGGTGGCGGACGTGCTACGATGGGGATGTAGCGCCCCAGCGGAAACCGGTATCTCACAAAACACTCGCTTTCCGTGACGGGCATTACTACGGGCCGGACCTCGCGGGTCACGGCCTTTTTCATGCGCCGACAACGGGATTCCAGTATTTCAAATCGGGCGGATTTGTATGTAGCGCCGATGTAGCGCTACGCGGTCGGTGGGAAGTAACCCTCACCATCGCCGTAATTTGTGAATCCAGCGGGACGCAACTTTTCGCGGAACACGCGCCGGAAGTGTTCTGGAGTAACCCCGCAATCCAATGCAATTATGTCGCCGAGCTTGCCCGGATATTTAATTATGTATTGAGCGATTTTCTTGGCAGTTCCGCGAAGTGGCTTGAGCGATTGGGCAGCTAATGCTTCCAGCGCCTTGATTTGGCGTTCTTTAAGTTTTAGGGCTTCTTCGTCGATTTTAAGCTGGCGCTCGCGGGCGTCCTCTTCCCGGCTTTCGCGGCTTACCCGCTCCTCAAAATCTCCCGACGATTCCCCGCGCTTTTGATGCCACATTCGCCGCAAGCGTCTCACCTTTCACGGGACCGATCCGGGGCGATGATCTGGAAGGTGAGAGCCAGACCACCGCCCGGACCTTCGGCGGGTAATTAGGCCGCCGTTCCCGATGCTCGATATTTTACGATGGCAAGTTGTGGTAAACTAGCGCCGTTAGCCGAAAGGCCAAATGCGAGCATTGATTTGGGGATGGCTTGCGATATGGACGGGGCTGATTATCGTTCTCACAGTTGCCAAGCTCGACACGGCGGCAGTGGCCTTATGGGTAGTTACCGCCATCATTCTTGTGATTCTTTTTGCTTGGTTTCCGGGTTACAACGCGACCTGGATGCGGAATCATCCACAAGCCATAGCGATCACGGTTGGAGGGTGGCTTTGGCTTATCCTTCCGTTTATCGCCATTTGGACGATAGGTTACCTGGAACCATTCCGTTGGCCCGCTGGACAGATCGTGTTTGGCGGGGTGAACGTAATAATCTGGTTCGTTCTTGTGGTTTGGTCGTATGCCGGCGGCCAATCTCCACAAGCGATCCCTTCATACAAAGGACCACGCGCGAAATCTCTGAGTTATCCTATCGAAAGAAAATTCCGGGTTATGGGTGTTGATCGCGCGACAAAGATGGACACAACTTGGTTTTGCATCGCGGACAATGAGGCGAACGCCAAGGTCAAGGCCGAATTAGAGGGAATCGTCGTAACCTCCGTAACTCCGGAGATGTAACTAACGGTCGTTTTGCTTTTCCTCTGCACAAAGTCAAATTAGGACACTACCAGACTTCGGGTGCAGTCCGGAATAGAATTGACGCGGAAATACGGCACCGATATAGTCCGGCCGAGCCTTCGCACTTCCCCCATCGGAGCGTCATGAGTCAAGCCGTTTCGTCTCCAGCTAAAAATCCGGCCGGGCTTGAGGGCGTTGTGGCGGCGCCCAGCGAAATCTGCTTTATCGACGGCGTCGAGGGCCGGCTGGTCTATCGCGGGTACGATATCGCCGACCTCGTCGAAAACGCCACATTCGAGGAGACCGCCTTCCTGCTTTGGAAGGCCAGGCTGCCGGTCCGCTCGGAATTGACGCAACTCAAGGCCCAGCTTGGGGTTCATGCCGCCCTGCCGCCCCACACCCTGGCGGTGCTCAAGGCTTTGCCCCCCTCCACCGAGCCGATGGACGCTTTGCGGACCGCCGCCAGTTCTCTCAGCAGCTCCGACCCCGATCTGCAAAACAACGACCCGGCAGCCAATCTTCGCAAGGCCATCCGCTTGACCGCCCAATTGCCAACCATCGTGGCGGCGTTCGATCGCCTGCGGCGAGGCCGCAAGCCGATCCGCCCCGATCCGCACGCCTCCATCGCCGGCAATTTCCTTCACATGCTCAACGGCTCACGCGCTCACGAAACGCTGGTGCGCGTTCTCGACGCGGCGCTGGTCCTTCACGCCGAGCACGGCTTCAACGCCAGCACGTTCGCCGCTCGCATCACCGCCGCCACTCTCGCCGACATGCACGCCGCCGTCACCGCCGCCCTCGGCGCCCTCAAAGGGCCTCTGCACGGCGGCGCCAACCAGGAAGTCATGCAGCTTCTATTGGAATGCGGCGATGCCCCGACCGCCGCCAAACGCGTCCGCGAACTGCTCGACGCCGGCCAGAAAATCCCCGGCTTTGGCCATCGCGTCTACAAAACTTTCGATCCCCGCGCCGCCTTTCTGCGCAAGATGAGCCGCCATCTCGGCGAAGTCGCCGGGAATACCAAGTGGTACGAAATGTCCGAGCAGCTCATCCCCATCGTCAAGGAGATGAAGAACAAAGACCCCAACGTCGATTTCTTCAGCGCCAGCGCCTACTACGTGATGGGCATTCCCATCGATCTTTACACCCCGATTTTCGCCATCGCCCGCATCGCCGGCTGGACCGCACACGTGATGGAACAGCACGCGAATAATCGGATCATCCGACCCCAGGACGATTACCGCGGACCGTTTGGGTTGAAGGTTGTGCCGATTCACCAGAGGTGAATGCGGAAATTCGAAACTCGAAATTCGAAATTCGAATGACGAAACGCCTTGGTTTCGAATTTCGAGTTTTGAATTTGATTCGTCATTCGAATTTCGAATTTCGAGTTTCCATCGCCGCTCTCAAATTCCCCGCCGCTTCACGCAGGATGGTCCTCGCTTCCCCCGCATCCACCCCGCTCTTCTTCATCACGATCGCCGTCTTCACTTCCCCATCGGCTGACCTCAAAACCTCCATCGCCTCATCCCGCGACGTTCCCGTCAGCATCGCCACGATCCGCGCCGCACGGTCCCGCAATTTCTGATTCGTCGCCTTCAGATCGACCATCAGGTTCTCGTGAACTTTCCCCATCCGCACCATCGCCAGCGTGGTGATCTGATTCAGCACCAATTTCGTGGCCGTCCCGGCTTTCAGCCGGGTCGATCCCGTCAACACTTCCGGCCCGGTCAGCGGTCGAATGACGAGATCGGTCTTCGGCTCAGCATCCGTTTTCTCCACGCAGCACAGGAAAACCGTTTTCGTGCCCAACTCCGCCGCCCGTCCCAGCGCCCCGCGCACAAACGGCGTCGTCCCCCCCGCCGCGATCCCGATCACCACGTCCGCCGGCCCCACCTTTTTGGCATCCATCGCCGCCGCCCCATCGTCTTCCCGGTCCTCCGCCCCTTCCACCGAGCGGAACATCGCCCCCTCTCCGCCGGCGATCACCCCCTGCACCATTCGCGGATCGACCCCGAACGTCGGCGGACACTCCGCCGCGTCCAATACGCCCAGCCTTCCGCTCGTCCCCGCCCCAACGTAAATCAATCTCCCCCCGGCCTTCAGCGCCGTCGCCACCATCTCGATAGCCCGCGCCACCTCCGCGCGTTGCGACGCCACCGCTTTCACGGCCACCGAATCCTGCTCATTCATCACCGCCAGCGCATCGAGGATGGACATACGGTCCAACTCCGTCGATTCCGCCAGCCGCTGCTCAGTCAGTAAACTCGATCGATCCAAAACATGTTCCTTTTCATTCGGCATTTGGCATTCGGCATTCTCTTCTCACGGCCTCGGCGTCACCGCCCCGAGCACCACTCTCCGTTTCGCTCCCGTCGCCGCCGGCACGTTCCCCGGCAACCCGTCCAACGTCGCCGCTCCCAGCAGCGCGAACGCCATCGCTTCCTTCGCCGCCGATGGAATCCCAAGCTCATCGATCGTCCTCACGTCGCAACGAGGGAGCCCCCGGCGAATCAAGTCCATCATCGTCTTGTTCAACGTCCCACCTCCGCTGACGATGATTTCGTCCGGCAATGCCCCACGGAAATTCCGCATCGAATCCGCGATGGCATCGGCCGCGATCCGGCACGCCGTTCGCGCCAGGTCTTCCAGCCGATATCGCCGGCCCTTCTGCGCATCGGCAAACAGTTTAATCATTGCCGGGCCATCGGTGGACTTCGGCGGCGGCTTGGCGAAATAAGCCGATGAAAGCACGTGTTTGACGATCTCATCGACGGCCGACCCTGTGGCCGCTACTGCTCCGCCCTCGTCCCAGCCGATTCCCTGCGGATCGCTTTGCCGCATCAGATCGTCGCTGAGGCAATTTCCAGGCCCGGTGTCGAAGGCGACAAGTTCGTCGATTCCGCAACCAGCGCGAAGGTACGTCAGATTCGCGATCCCCCCGAGGTTGAGCAACGCTCGATTTTTACCTTCGTGCCGAAACAGCAGATAATCCGCCAGCGCCACCAGCGGCGCCCCCTGCCCGCCGGCGGCGCAATCCGCACGCCGGAAGTCGCTCACCACCACGCTTCCCACTTCCGCCGCCACCAACGCCGGATCCAGCCACTGAATCGTATTGGGCGGATCGTGATAGAGCGTCTGCCCGTGCGCCGCAACCGCCGCCAGGTCCCCGGCCGCCATACCCGCCATCACCAGCGTTTCGTTAACCGCCGCCGCATAACAAAGCGAAATCTCGCGCCCGGCTTCGGCCAGCGCGGATATCGGCATCGCCTCTCCCATGCGAATGCGCGAAATCCTCTCCCGCAATTCCCGCGGGAATCCCCTGCCATGCCACGCCAGCAGTTTGGCCGACATTTCCAGACCGCATCCGCTAATGCCAACCAGGGCCACGTCCACGCCGTCGGCGCTGGTTCCGCTCATGGCGCCGGCGATGATCCGCACGTTTTCGCCCATGGCGCTAATTTACCGCGCCCACGATTTCGTTAAACCCGTCCCAGCCGCATAAACCCTAACCGCCGCCAAATTCCCCAAATTAAACTTCCGGACGTCGCATTTTCTTCCCCGGATGCCGAAAAATGTGCTTCCCACCGCAACATTAGCGGAATATAATCGTATAATTAGGGCGAAGCCTATTGATGTCGCCGTAGTTCAGGATGGGTTGCTCATGCCCGACCAGGGGAAACAAAACGAAACGCCTGCCGTGGACGGCTCCGTCGGCACCGCTGTCGCTGTGCCCCAGGCCAATCCCCGGCAGGACACCGCGCCTGCAACCCCACCCTCGGCAAAGTTGCCTCCCTGGAGGGTCCTTCTTCACAACGATGACAAGAACGAGATGGTTTTTGTCATCCATGCCATCGTTGAACTCACTCCGCTCAATCGCCAGGAAGCCCTGACCAGGATGCTCGAAGCTCACGACCGCGGCGTTTCGCTTCTTGTCGTCACGCACAAGGAACGCGCCGAACTCTATCAGGATCAGTTCCAGTCCAAAGGCCTCACCGTCACCATCGAACCGGAAAATTAAAAGAAGTTGCAAGTTGCAAGCGGCAAGTTGCAAGTTAGGAGTTGCAAGTTGCGCGCAGGGATAGTGTCCTTGCTTGCAACTTGCCCCTTGCAACTTGCACTTCCCCTTCTTCACTCAAATTTGCAATCCTTTTCAATCGCCGATTTCAGCCGTTTCAGATATTCGCTTGCCGAAATGTCCACGCAGCCGAAGCGCCTCAGATGCGGCGTCGTGGCCTGGGCGTCCAGCAGTTCAAACCCCCGCTCGCGCAACCGATCCACAAGATGCACCAGCGCCACCTTGCCCGCATCGCGCACCAAATGAAACATGCTCTCCCCGAAAAACGCCCCGCCCAGGCTCACCCCGTACAATCCCCCCGCCAGCTTGCCCTCCTTCCACGCTTCGACGCTGTGGGCGCATCCCAACTCGTGCAGGCCAACGTACGCCGCGATGAGCGGCTCATTGATCCACGTGCCCCCAACGCGATTGGCCCGGCATGCCCGCATCGTCGCCTCGAAATCGTGGTTGATCCGGATTTCAAATCCCCCCTGCTCCGGCGATTTCCTCACCAACGCCCGCAGCGTCCCCGGAACGTGAAACGCTTCCAATGGAATTATTCCCCGCGGCTCAGCCGTGTACCACTGAATCCGCCCCTCCCGATTCGCCATCGGAAACAAACCCTGCGCATATGCGCTCAGCAGCGTCCGAGGATCTAATGAAACCTGGCTCGACATGGCGTCAATTATCAATTGATAATGGATAATTGATAATTCACCAAGGCATTATCAATTGTCCATTGTCAATTGTCACTTGCCCTCGAAACGCCGCCGTGGAAAGCTCCGGGAAATGGCCCGTTATCCCGGCGCGGCGCTTGGCCAACTGGAACATCGACTTCAGTTGCGCCGCCCAAATCCCCTGGCCGCGCATCCGCGAAGAGAAATTCGGATCGTTCAATTTTCCACCCCGCATCTCCCGCACCCGATTCAGCACCTTCTCCTTCCGGTCCGGGAAATGCCGGCTCAGCCAGGCCTCGAACAGCTCCTTCACCGCCCACGGCAACCGCAATGCCTGATATCCAGCGAACCCGGCGCCCGCCTCGGCCGCCGCCGACAGGATCGCCGGCATCTCCTGATCGTTCAGCCCCGGGATCATCGGCGCCGCCATCACCCCCACCGGGATTCCCGCCTCCGCCAGCATTCGCACCGCCTCCAGCCTCCGCCCCGGCACGCTCGTCCGCGGCTCCATCTTCATCGCCAGCGAGCGGTCCAGCGTCGTGATCGAAACCATCACCGCCGTCGCCCGGTGTGACGCCAGCTCGCGCAGCAGATCGATGTCGCGCGTCACCAGATGGTTTTTCGTCAGGATGGTCACCGGATTGCGAAACTCCGCCAGCACCTCCAGACATCCCCGCGTGATTTTCAATCTCCGCTCGACCGGCTGATAGCAATCCGTCACCCCCGACATCTGCAACACCTTGGGCTTCCATCGCCGGCTGGCCAATTCCCCCCGCAACAACTTCGCCGCCTCCATCTTCACCATGATCTTCGATTCAAAATCCAGCCCCGCCGAAAACCCCAGATATTCATGCGTCGGCCTGGCGAAGCAATAAATGCATCCATGTTCACATCCGCGATACGGATTGATGCTCGCCTCAAACCCGACGTCCGGGCTGTCATTGGTCGCAATGATCTTGCGCGTTTTATCGCTGAAAAATGCCGTGCGCGGCTCCGCATCCTGCCCATCCCCCAACTCCGGATCAGGCAACACTTCCAGTTGAACGAATCGGTTTTTCGGATTCCCGACCGCTCCCCGCCCCTTACCGCCCGGCAACTCGGACAGCGGATATTCGCCGCACACTCGCTTCATTGCAGCCCCATTCTATTCCCACCGATCCCCCAACGATGCCCCACCCATTGCAGATTTGATTGCCCCGAAACAAATCAATCCCCCGAACGCCCGCGTTCACCTTTCCCCCGAAAGCCGCGGGATGGTAATCCCGCGGTCTTCGAACGCCACGATATAGATAACGGGACAGGGGCACGCTTTTTTCAAACCACTCATTTTGAACGCAGACGACAAATCGCTTTGACGGCGGAAGTTACCCCCAATAAACGTCAGAGTCCTCATATTCGGCGCAAATTTGCCGTTTTTTTATTGCAACTTGTGCTGGATATCCTAAAATGACCGCGTTCAGATACGAATTTGGATTCGTATTTTGCGTCAAGACAAAAGGCCATTTTTTGAAGGAGGTTGCTGTGCAATCAGATCTCTTGGCTTGTGAAGGGAAGAAAATGATGAACAGGCTGAGCAAGTTGCTCGCCCTCGGCCCCGCAGCCGTTACTTTGGGCGCGCTGCTCATTGCCGGCGGAGCCCGCGCCGGAGTCATTAACGGTTACCAGACGCCGGCTCCAAACGACCCATATCAGGGGGGCACCGCGCAGATCAACGGGGGGGGATCCATCCAAACTCCCGACCCCAACAACGCCGGCCCAGGCGGCGCTGGCGGACCGTCGGGAAACGTTGTCGACATTGACAAGACCTTTAATTCATTATTGCCTATCGACATTACTTTCCACGTGGCTGACAGTCCGAATCCGGGACCGCCAGTCACACCCGGCTACACGTCGTACTTGTTCGACGAAACCGTCCTCAATAACACCGGCTTCGACTGGACCGATTACCATTTCCAATTGGGCTTCGGAACCGGGCCTACTTTCGCGTTGGCCGCCGCTCCTTCCGAGCTCCAGTTCGATCCCGGAAACCCGGCTGGTAACGATGTCTTCCTCACTGGAGTTCAGACGGAGTACACCGTCGATTGGACCAACGGCTTGGTCCCCAATCTCACAACGGACGGCTTCGATGTTCAAGTCATTGTCCCCGATACAGCCTTGGCCAACGCAGGGGCATACGCCGATCCCGCCGGCGGCGGCTATACTTTCACGTTGCGCCAGTTTCCGACCGTCCCCGAGCCCACGTCCTTCGCCGGCCTGGGTATGGCATTGTTAGTCGGAATGTCTCGTCGCCGCGCACGCCTGGCGAAGGCCTGAACGAAAGCAAAAATTAGACCCCTGCCGTCCAAAATGAAACCCGCGATCCGAGATCGGACGCGGGTTTTTTCTTGGCGACGGAACAGAAAAACGGGACAGGTCCAATTCCGCGACGGCGGCAGATATTGGACCTGTCCCGTTTTTGCTGCCCCTACCGGGCCGGCAGAGGCGCCGGGCCGGCGTGCGTCGGTGTGACCACGTTGATTTTCCCGTCCTCGCCGAACGTCAATTCATCCACGCAGACCGAACGGCGAAAGGAATTTCCGTTCGATAGCTCGCTGGTGTGGTAGAACACATACCACTTGCCGCGGAACTGTACCACCGAGCCGTGCTGCGTGACCGATGCGGCATGCTCCATCACCTTGCCCGCGTAAGTGAAGGGACCCATCGGATTGTCTGCCATGGCGTAAACCTGCGTGGAAGTGGGAGCCCAGCCGTTCGAATAAACGAAATAGTATTTCCCGCCCCGCTTAAACACGAACGGGCCCTCACCGTATCCTTGCGGAAGCACCGGGTTCTGGCCCGGCTGCGCCAGCTCGATCGGCGCACCGTGCGAATCCAGGAACACAACGTCCTGAATCTCCCCCGCCAGTCCCGTCATGGATGGGTTCAGTTTGACCACCTTCGGCGCGCGACATCCGAAATACAGATAGGAGCCGCCGCCATCATCGATGAGCACCGCCGGGTCAATCGGCTCGGCGCCCGCGGCGGGCATCAAGGCGTTGTCGATCAGCGGCTTGCCGATGGCGTCTTTGAACGGGCCTTCCGGAGTATCGCCGACCGCAACGCCGATCTTGGAACGATCGACCGGTAGGAACAGATAGTATTTCCCATTGGCATTCACACAGTCCGGCGCCCATGCCCAGCGAGTGGCCCACGCAAAGCCTTTGAGGCTGAAGATACTGCCGTGGTCCTTCCACGTGGCCATGTCGGTCGTCGAAAGCAGCCGCCAATCCACCATGTCCCAATAGTTGGCATCCGGCTGATCGTGCGAGGCGTACACGTAAAGCCGATCCCCGAAAACGCGGGCGCAAGGATCGGCGGTGAAGATATCTTTCACCACGGGGTTCCCCGCTCTGGCCATTACCGTGCACAGCAGCAGCGGAATCAGTGCGCAAATTCGCGTCATAGGCTTCTCCTTCGAACAGAAAACGGGACAGGTCCCGTTTTTCCCGTCACTGGGGGTTTCCTACCCATCCCTATTCCCTCCTCCACCCCGTCCCATCCGCCCTATCTTCCAGCGTGATCCCGATCTTCTTCAGCCCATCCCTCACCATATCGGATAACGCGAACTGCTTCGATTTCCTTGCCTCATTGCGAAACTGAATGATCAGGCTCATCAGTTGCTCGACGGTCCCCGGCTCCTTGGCGCGCACGCCGGGAATCTCCGGCCGGAACAGCCCCAATATCTGCCCCAGCCGCCGCAGCGTCTGCGTGGCCGCCGCCGCCGCCTGGATCACGTCCGGCTGCCGCTCGGTTTCCGTCTGGTTCCGCTCCAGAAGCGCGTTGATCGATCCGGCCATCTCGTGCAGCACCGCGATCGCGCCCGCCGTATTGAAATCATCGTCCATCATCTCCAGGAACCGCATTTTGTCGCCGATCGTCTGGCGGGCGAAAACCCCCACCTCCGACTCCAGCAAACGATTGGCCAATTGGTCCATCCCCGGCGAATTCTCCGCCAGCGGTTTGCCCGCCAGCCGCTCGATGCGCTCCACCAGGCGGGTGAAGACCGCCAATCCTTTTTTCGAATTCTCCAGCACTTTATCCGTGAATTCGATGGGCCGGCGATAGTGCGTCGACAGGAGCATGTAGCGCACCAGTTCCGCGCCCCAGGTGTCGAGCAATTCCCGCGCGGAAACCACGTTCCCCAGGCTCCCGCTCATCTTTTCGTCCGTCCATTCCCCGCTCGCGGCCTTCGTTTTGATCCGCGTCAGCCCGTTGTGCAGCCAATATTTCGCAAACGGTTTTCCCGTCGCCGATTCGGATTGCGCCAGTTCGTTCTCGTGATGCGGGAACATCAGGTCCATCCCCCCGCCGTGGATGTCGAAAGTCTCACCCAGATATTTCATGCTCATCGCCGAACATTCGATATGCCACCCGGGCCTGCCCTTGCCCCAGGGCGAATCCCACGCCGGCTCCCCCGGCTTGGCCGACTTCCACAACGCGAAATCCGCCGGGTTGCGCTTCCCCTGCCCTTCCAACGCGCGCACGCCGCTCTCCTGCTCCTGCACCTTTCGGTTCGACAGCTTCCCGTATTCCGCATCCTTCCCCACCTCGAACCAGACGTTGCCCCCGACCGCGTATGCGAATCCCCCGGTCAAAAGCTTCTGGCACAACTCGATGATGTCGCCGATGTGCTCCGACGCCTTGGGAAATTTGTCCACCGATTCGATTCCGAACCGCGACAGGCATTCCAGGTATTCCGCCGTGTACTTCTCCGCCAATTCCGCAACCGTCGTCTTCTGCTTGGCCGCCGCGTCGATCAGCTTGTCCTCCACGTCCGTGACGTTCACTACCCAGAACACGTCGAAGCCCTTGTATTTCAGGTATCTCTTGATCGCGTCGAATATGACCGGCCCCACCATGTGCCCGACGTGCGGCGCCTTGTAAACCGTCGGCCCGCACAGATACATCCCCACCTTCCCCGGCTTGACCGGGACGAACAATTGTTTCTCACGCGTCAGTGTGTCGTAAACACGCAGGCTCATGGTGGACCTTTCCGCTTGAGCAGCACCACCGCATGCGCCGCGATCGCCTCGCCACGGCCTACCGCGTCGCATCCCTCGTTCGTTCCCGCCTTGACGTTCACTTCACATCCCACCATCGGCGCAATCTTCCGGCACATCTTTGACTTGTACGCCTTCAGCCTCGGCCGCTCGGCCAGAATTGTCACGTCCACGTTCACCACCGCATAGCCCAGGGCTTTCGCCTGCCGCATCGCTCCTTCAACGAACAGGCGGCTGGCGGCGTTTTTCCAGCGCGGATCGGTGTTGGGAAACATCTCGCCGATGTCGCCCTGGCCCAGCGCTCCCAGCAGCGCGTCCACCACCGCGTGCAGCACCACGTCCCCATCCGAGTGCGCCACCGCCGACATGCCATCCGCCACTGCCACCCCTCCCAGCATCAGCTTGCCTCCGGGCCGCAGGCGGTGGATATCGTATCCATGTCCAATCCGTAAATCATCGTTTTTCTTTTTGCTCACAGCCCGTATTCCCTGATCTTGCGATACAGCGTTCGCTCGCCGATGCGAAGAATGCGCGCCGCCTGCTCCCGGTTCCCATCCACCATCTTCAACGTATTCCGGATCAATTCCTTCTCCGCCTCCTCGATGCTGATGCCCACCAAATTCGTGATCCCCGAAATGTGCTCCGCCCCCGCGGCGGGCTGAATCTCCGCCGGCAGCGATTCCACCCCCATCATTTTCCCGGGCGCCAGCACCACCATGTTCTCCACCGCAGTCCGAAGCTGACGCACGTTCCCCGGCCAATTGTACGACACCAGCATCTGCTGCGCCGCCGGCGTTATCCCCTCCAACTCCTTCTTGTATTTCTCCGCGAATTCCTGCAAAAAATAGTGCATCAGCAGCGGAATGTCCTCCCGCCGCTCCCGCAGCGGCGGCAGGCTTAGCGTCACACCCTTGATCCGGAAAAACAAATCCTCCCGGAATTGCTTCTCCGCGACTATCTCATCCAGCTTCCGGTTGGTGGCGCTGATCAGACGCACGTCCACTTCGAGCGGCTCGTTGCTCCCCAGCCGAACCACCTCCCCGTTCTCCAACACGCGCAATAATTTCGCCTGCATCACCGCCGGCATGTCGCCGATCTCATCCATGAACAGCGTCCCCCCGTCCGCGTGCTCGAACCGGCCCTCCCGCTCCGTTTGCGCCCCGGTGAACGCGCCCTTGACGTGCCCGAACAATTCGTCTTCCAGAATACTCTCGCTCAAGCCGGCGCAATTCAACGTCACCATCCGGTTCTTCCGCCGCCGGCTGTTGTAATGAATCGCCCGCGCGATCAATTCCTTGCCCGTCCCGCTTTCCCCCATGATCAAAACCGGGATGTCGCTGGCGGCCACCTGCCGCGCCGTCGTCAGCACCCGCTGCATCGCCCCGCTCTTGCCGATGATCCCCTCGAATCCGCTTTGCTCCAGCAGCTCTTCCCGCAAAACCTGGTTCTGCTTCTGCAACGCCGCCCGCTCCGCCGCCCGGTTCACCTGCGCCCGAAAATGATTCAAATCCAACGGCTTCTCGATGAACCCGTACGCACCCTCGTTCATCGCCTCTACCGCGATCGGAATGTCCCCGTGCGCCGAAACCAGAATCACTTGCGGCGGCGGAGTCAGCGACTTCGCCTTCCGCAACACCTCCAGCCCGTCCCGCTTCCCGTCCATCACCAAATCCGTGACGATCACGTCGTAGCTCTTTTGCTTCAGCCGCGATTCCGCCTCCGCCAGATTGAACGTCACGTCGCACCGATGCCCCTGCCGCTGCAGGGCCTCGCACATCACCTGCGCGTGGTCCCGCTCGTCATCCACCACCAACACCGTTGCTTTGGGTATTTCGTTATCCAGCATGGCAACGCCAGCATCTTACACGCTCGCCCGCTTCGCCGCTCTATCTCCTATCTTCAAATGCGTTACCGCGAAGGCGCACAGCGCGAGCTCTGCCCGCAACCCAATAAAGATCTCACGCAGAGGCGCAAAGGCGCAGAGAAGCAAAAGAAGTCAAGGCCTTTGTTTTCTTTCACTTCTCTGACTTCTCTGCGCCTTTGCGCCTC
>Ga0181518_10001878_pt1 | contig 20934 bp, 17 predicted proteins | sample PEATcosm2014_Bin_28_FD_119751 | JGI IMG/M metagenome (GOLD analysis project Ga0181518, IMG submission 119751) | Peatland microbial communities from MTU Mesocosm Facility, Houghton, MI, USA - PEATcosm2014_Bin01_60_metaG | ecosystem: Environmental > Terrestrial > Soil > Wetlands > Peat | place... | reverse complement strand
GGCTTGCCATCGTTTCCAAGTCACACCTACCCTGACGACCAGCCTGCCGGGAACGCCGATGCCGCCGATGCCGCGATGTATGCGACCGTGGACCACTATGTACGTCAATATCTCTGGGAAGATCGGATATTGTGACCATCTGATCGGGCCTTTCGCGGAGTCGCAACTGCTGGGACATTTGTCGGAAGGTGCTCTCGCCGTTTGGAACAACGAGGAATGGCAAAAAATCCGCACGCGACACATTGTCAAAAGCCCTCAATTCAAGAAGTGCGTTAAGTGCTACCGCGACAAAGGCACCGATTTCGAGCCGATGTGGTTAGGGAAAGAATGGTCATGAAGCCTCGCCTGTTATTCATTTCCGGAACGTCCTTCGCGGTTTCAGGAGGGGCCGAGATCAGCGCCCTTAGCTTGCTTCGCCTGCTGCAGCAGGAGTGGCAGGTAATTGTCCTCACATGCAACTTCCACCGCGAGCGCCAGCAAAATCAGCATGAGGGCATGCACGTAATCAGTGTGCCCTACGAACAGCTTCAGTGCGAAGGGGAGCGACTGATTCGAACCCTCCCCCCTCAATTGATCTACACCGTGATGCTGGGCTCGGATTGCGCGATGCAACTGGGACAGGCTCACGGGATACCAACGATCGTGAACATCTGCAAGGTGCCCATCGGACCTCGGTACCTGAAAGCTCACCCACCAACTAAAGTGCTGGCGGTATCGACCTATGTCCAAAACTACCTTCAGGGAGCGCATGGTGTTGAATCGACAGTACTTAACCCGATTGTTCAATTCGATGAGCCTCCTCTGCCACCTCAGCCCCAGTTCATCACCATCTTCAATCCTGTTGAGCCAAAGGGCGGAAAGATGTTTCGAGCATTGGCCGCTCGCTTGCCAGAACTTCAATTCGCATGGATTCCAGGCTGGGATATCCTGCGGGGACCTACAGGGAGGTTTGACCCAATCGTCTGTGAGGCCATCTGCAGGACTATCGATATCCCGTTCCGTGGCGGGGTGCCTGCCGAGGTTCCGATGGATTTGCCTAACATAACCCGATTAGAGCCGCTTTTTCCGCCGCATCCCATCTTCCAGAGAGCGCGCGTCGTCTTGGTGCCATCGAGATGGGAAGAGGCATTTGGCCGCGTGGCCGTGGAAGCGATGGTTTTCAACGTCCCTGTTTTAGGATCGACTGTCGGCGGATTAGCTGACATCGTGCTGCACGGCGGGTCGGCATTACCTAAGGATGATGTCGCAGCCTGGATCGCAGAGATCCGGAGATTGGATGACAGCGATTACTGCCGAGAGCTACAGGAACGGGGTAAGGAGTGGCTCGCCTCCTGGTGCATGCGAAAGCCTTCGGATATTCTTCGTATCTTCCGAGATCTCCACTAAGTAAGCCTTTGAAACGTACCATTAAATAAACGTCATGCTCAATGACGTCGAGTTACAAACGGTCCAGTTGGAGCTTACTACGCGCTGCAATGCGCGCTGTCCACGATGGGGTTCCAAGTCACACCTATAACGGCGTAACGACATTTGCCAACGAGGTTGACCATCTGAAGTTTTGAAGCCCATGAGCACGTCCACTCCGGATTCAGGCGACCCCGGCTTCTACGATAACTGACCGGAGAACGTCCAATGTCTCGGGCTATGCCCTCACGGTGCGTTCCACGGGGTCGAACATAAACTGGGAGACAGTGGGCGCAAGCTGAACCGACACGGTTCCCTGTCTGGGGGCATGCGCAACTTGTGCAAGACGTGCAACACGATCCATGCCATGTGGCGAGTTGCACGAGTTGCACGTCCTGCACTAGGGGGCACTAGGGGAGAGAAGCGATTTACTTCCGGGCCATCGTGTAAATGCGGGTGATGTGGTCGCCGCCGCTCGGCTTTTCGGTGCGGCTCAGCAACTCGCCACTCGCTTCCATCCGCTTCAGCAAGGAATGGGCCTCGTCGGCCTTGGACACGATCCGCTTTCGATAGACATCGCTCGCCCGGATGCCTTCGGGCGTGTCGATCAGCAGCGCCAACACACTTCCTCCAATTCTGGCCGCCGGGCTGCCACCTGTCCTCCGGCTAGGATTTCCATTTGCCGGGCCGCGAACCAACCCGCCAATTTGATGGCCTTTTGAGCGGTTTCCACTTCAAGGTTATGCACGCCCGCTTCTGTTCCATAAAGGCCAGCATGCAGGCAAACGGCTATGCGCTAAACCTGTTCATTCCATCGGGCGGCGAATGGGCCAATGTCCCGCAGTTCATTTTTCCTTCGTTCGACAATGTTGTTGCAGTGTTCGTCTAAAACCTGCTGGGCACCGCGGAAATGCTGGCCAGGCATTCACCCCGGTTCTACAGCAAGACGGCCACGCTTTCGCTGGAGTAGCACTGCATCATGAGATCACAGCATACGAGGAGGCAGGATCGGCGCAGGAAACGTGAAGGACTTGAAGTTTGGGTTTACCAACGGCCAGAGGAGCAGCGCAAGCACCAAGCAGGCGGCTGCCGCCGAGCAGGCCGCGCCGACGCGCAGCTTGTCATCCTCGTAGGCAAGGCGGACGACGTTTCTGCCGGCTGTCAGCGGAACGGCCTGGAACGCTGCATTGGCGCGCATCAACCGCGCCGGCTTGCCGTTCACGGTGGCATGCCACGCCGGGTAGTAGGACTGTGCCACGACCAGCACCGTGTTGGTGTGCGCCACAGCCACTGCTTCGATGCGATGAGGCGTGACGTCAAAGGATTCCACGGAAGCCTCCGGGTCCGCAAACAGCCCGCTGGCCTCCGGAAAAATGACCCGCGTGCGCAGGTCGGCGGACAACGTGGCTTGCACCTCGTCTCCGGTCGGAGCGACCGGGGCTTGCCCGGCGGTCAGCAGCGGCATGGCCCCCCTGCGCGGGCGCAGACCGTCGACAGCTCCCTTCTCCACGGAGACTCCGATGAAATCGAGGTAGTTGGAGGCGGCTGCGTTGATGCATTGCTCGCAGGCGTAGACGCTGGTCGAAAGCCTGGCGGCGTCCTTAAGGTACATGGAGTAAAAGCCGCCCGCCGAAGGGACGCCGTCGATGAGGTTTCTATTGCGGGACAGCAGTTCCATGCGTGCGCGGTGGTCGGCGGTTGGGGGCTCTTGAATACGGCCCACCTCCATGCGCTGCAACCGGGTTGCCCCCAATGCGGGCCGGCCTGCGCCTGCCCTCCGCAAAGCGGGCCCGAAGCTGTCCTCGATGAAGAGTCTGCTGGAAATAGTGGGATACAGGGGGGCATGCGTCTTCACGTCGATCATTAGCAACAGCAGCGCCACGGCCAAAACCAGGGCGGAGCGCGTTGATGCGGCGAGGACGATGGCGCAGAAGCCAAGCCCGAGGAGAAGCCGCACTTCAAAATTTCTGAAGGCTGCCATCTGTCCATCCAGCACGAGCATGGCAGAAACAGCCGCGCCTGCCGCCAGAACGCTGAAGCAGCGAGTAAGCTTGATCCTTTTGCCCTCAGTTTCAGCCAGCGCCAGGCCAATGGCGAGGTGGAGCGCGAGGCAGGTCAACAGCACGTACTTGATCGGATACCGCACGATGCCGATTGGGGTCAGCGCCAACAACTTGGTCACCGCGGGCAACGACGGGCTCATGGCCAGGATCAGTCCGGCGCCCGCAAGCAGGATGCTGGCGGCAAAGGCGCGCTGGCGCCAGATTGTCTTTGGTGTAATGAAGAGGATGGCGACCAGCCCAAAAGGGACATAATAGGAAATCAGCCATTTTTGGTTCGCCGGAAACGCAAAGCCGTAAGGCGTTGGCTCGGTGTGATAGAGAGGAGCAATGAAGTTCAAAAGACTTCTGGGCTGCATGCTCCAGTCCAGGGAGGACTCACCTAACCGGTTTGAGTTGAACAGCAAGCTGAGGAACGGCAGCAACTGGACGGCCGCAAGGCACACCGAAAGGCCCCAGGTGATAAGCAGCCGGGCAAGCGCGGCTCGGCCGTGCCGGGCAAGCGTGGCCGCTGCCGCCATGGCCCAGGTCGCGGCAATCACCTCTGGGCTGCCGGTCAGCATCTGCAGGGCAGTGACCAGGATGGCGGCCGTCAGCCGCTTTCGCGGCGACGAGGGGGACGCCCGCAGGCTTGAAAGGATGACCCATGGCGCCAGACCGTAGGCGGCGCAGTGGGCGGGCCAGCAGAGCAGGCTGAGCGGCAATCCGCTGAAGCCGAATGAGAAACCGGCCAGGCTGGCCGCGCGATCCTTTCCCGTCATGGATAAGAGGAGCTGCCGCATCCCGATCCCGCCCAGCGCCAGGTGAAGGAACATGAACAGCGGCAGGCCGTACCAAGTCGGCAGGATGAGGTAGATAATGGTGGGAGGATAGAGCACCATCGGGCTCCACTGGGCAAAGAAGGGCAGCCCGTTCAGGCTGTAGGGGTTCCAGAGCGGGAAGGACCCGTGCAGGATGGAGCGCTTGGCGTAGACCGCCACCGGGTAGCTGTAAGACCCGTAGTCTCTGCAGAAGAAGGTTTGCGCGCCTGCAACAACGCCCGGGTAGGCAACGCAATAGGCGGCTGCCAGCATCAGGCAGAAGGTGGTTAGGCTGGCCAGAGGCCGGCGCTCGGCTGGTTGGCTCATGGATCAATCCTCCAGCGAATGCACTTCGGAAAACGAGGCGGTCCCCTGGAGCCAGAATTGGAGGGCGTTCTCCATCACGGTCTTGAAGCCGCCCTCCCGGGCCGACTTCAAGATGTCCAGGATGGGGCAATCCGTGCCCATCATCTCCCGGATGGCGTCGGTTGGCGAAAAGAAGCTGTACACGGCGGTTCGGCCGGACGTGCCCACGCCGTTGCAGTGGCTGCAGCCCCGCTTCTCATAGACGATTTGAGCCGGGTCGCAGGCGATGCCGAGGCGGGCGAGGATGTCTCTCTCGTGCTGCTTGGTCTCGCGCGCCGTCTTGCAGTGGGGGCAAAGAACGCCGATCAGTCGCTGGGCGACCACCAGACGGATCAGCGTTTGGAGTTGATAGCGGTCGACTCCCAGCCGATCCAGGCGGCTCAGCGTTTCGATGGCGTTATTGGTGTGGAGCGTGGTGAACACGAGGTGACCCGTCTCGGCCGCGGCCACGGCCAGCTTGGCCGTTTCCTCGTCGCGCACCTCGCCTACGAGCATGATATCCGGGTCTTGCCTCATACAAGACCGGATCGCATTTGGAAACGTGATGCCCTTTTCCGGGTCGATCTGGATCTGCGAGAACCCGGCGACCCTGTATTCGACCGGGTCCTCGATCGTGATAACCTTCGTGTCCTTGGAGTTGAGGTGCTGCAGGACCGTGTAAAGGGTTGTTGTTTTGCCGGATCCAGTCGGCCCCGTCACGATGATGAGTCCGCTCGTCTTGCTGATGGTGTCGGTCAGCACCGGGTAGTAGGCGGGAGGCAAATTCAAGTCGTCCAGGCTGCGGTTGATGCTCTGGAAGTCCAGGAGTCGCATGACCACGGAGTCGCCGCCGTCCACCGACGGGGACACCTCCACGCGCAGGTCGATCGTCTTGCCGTGCGGAAGCTGGGTGCGGATGCGGCTTGACTGGAACGTTCCTGTCTGGCTGTGCAACAAGTGCGCCTCCAGCTTGAGGGACTTCATCACCTCCTCTCCCTGCCGGGCGGTGAGCTTTCGCTGCACAAGCAGGTTCCCGTGGACGCGGAAGCGGACCCTCATGTACCCTTCCCCTGGCTCCAGGTGGATGTCGCTGGCGCCCATCAAGTCCGATCTGCGGATGATCTCCAGCAGGATTCTCGGCTCCTCCACGTTGTCCCAAGCCGCGTTGGGGAAGAAGACCCTGGCCGTGTCGGTTGCGGCCTTTTTTTCCTCCGGCTTTCTGTAGGTGAGTTGGCCAAGCAGGTGGTCGTAGTTTCGGGTGGAGACGAGAACCCTCTTGACCCCCAGCTCAAACTCCTGGATCAACTCCTGCAGCTTGCGCTCGTCCCAAGGCTCGCACTCCGTCACGACGATAATGTCCGAGTAACGCTTCAGGGGTATCTGGCCGGCCCGAATGAAGAACTCCTGCTTCGCGTGGAAGGCGGAGGCGTCCACCTCCTTGATTTGGATTTCCCTTAAGGGGACGTGGTAGGTGTGGGCCGCGACGGCATAGAACTGCTCTTCGCTCCACCCATGGATGGGGCCGAGCTTCCTGGCAATCTGGTTGTTCTGGAGCCTCTCCAGCGCCTCCTTGGGCATGGTCGTTAGGTTCATGCTCAATGCTGGGTCAGGCTCCTTACCTGCGGGTAGAGCATTGCGAAGTCCGCCGGGCCCAGCGGAACAAGGCACACCATAAGGTCCATGGGCACCGCCCTGAGTATTTCCGCCAGCTCGGGGAACTCCGGATCGTAGCGAAGGACCCCCAGGTACAGAATCTGGTTCGAGTAGCCCAGCGGCAGCACCTGCTCGTTGACGCAGCGGGCCAGGAGCAAGGGCTGCAACTGATGAAACGCCTCCAGCTCCGCCGCCTTGGCCTCCCGCCTCGGGATGTAGTGGAATCTGTCCTGCTGCAAGGCCCGGTTGACCCAGGCGTCGTTGTCAAACATGGAGGCGTTCTGGCTGATGAGCTCGGTGATGTCCACCTGGTTGCGCCCGCCGCGCATGCCCTGGTACTGGTCCACGGTCAGGAGCGCCGCGTTCAGCAGGTACTTTATCCACTCTTCGTCGCTGGGCCGTCTGGTAAACATGGTTCTGGTCCTGAGGTGGCGGCGGCCGTCAGGCGGCGCCAGCCGGGGCAAACTGCGCGGACTTTGTGACCACCTTCGGGTTGCAGCCTTCCGAGACAAACTGGCTGACGAGAGTCCCGCTGCTGGGGTCCGGTATCAGGAAAATCACGCCGATCCTGGCGCTGCTGACGGAGCGGAGAAACAGGTGCCGGCCAAACTCCGCCCGCTCCTCTGGATACGGCCAATAGTCCTTGATGCACTTCGGCAGCGTCACGTAGTCCAGGTTCAGGAACGGGGCCTCGTAGGGCGTCGTCACCACAACCCCCTTGGTGACTAAATCAAAGCGCGTCCAGAGCCGGTTCTTGTCCCACAGGATGCAGCAGGGCTTCCCCAGCGTCCGTGCCATCATCCTGGCCTCATCGCGCGTGCGCATGATGACGCCCATCACCCTGTTGCGGATGCCCAGTTGGAGCTGGTTCTCGATCTCATGAATGACATCGATCATGTACTCCATGCTCGGAACGGAGACCTCGAAGAGGCTGTCGATGTTCGGGTCGTTCTGGAAGGCTGGGATGACGTCGTAAATCTTGTTCGAGTTGAAGGCCGCCAGTTGGTGGAGAAACAGTCCCAGCTTCGAGCTCAGGTTGAAGCAGGTGCCCAGCGAAAACAGCTTGTGGCCCTGGCCTCCAATCCAGCTCGTCCAGTTCTCGGTCTCCAGATCCTGGTACCTGTCCCTGATGGCGATATTGGTGTTTCCGGCGACGAAGGACTTGTCCATCCGCTCCCGGAGGGCCGCCACAGCCAGCAGCTCGTCAAACGTGAAGTCGTGGGCGTCGTCGGCCGCCAACAGGCGCACGTTGGCCACGCTGTGATGGGAAAGCTTGGTGAACAAGGTGACGGCGTCAATCACCAAGGAGCGGGGCGACGCCAAATCCTTGTGGTGGAGCCGGGTTGCGAAGTCCTGGTTCCACTGCTCGATGAACGCCTGCCGGGTTTGGTCCGACTGGGTGTCTCCGATCAGCTTCGCCGCCACGGCCCGGGCCGCGTGGCGCTCCTCCTGGACCGCAGTGTCCGCAACCAGCTTCGGAACCCGGCTGTATTGGAGATCCCCAAAGTGTTTCTGCACCAGCTTCCATCCTATCTCGGGAAGGGTTCCGATGAGCTGCCCGCTCCAATCCAGCTTGGTGATCCTCTGGAGCTGCTCGATGACCCGCTGCGATGAAAACCCGTTTGATGTCAGGAACACGGCCTTGAATTCCCCCGGCTGTTCCTGCCGGTTTAGAAAGAGTTGAATCAACAGTTGGCTCTTCCCGGTCTTGCAAACGGCATTGACCAGGTTACTCCCGGCTGCGCTCGTGAGCACTGCCTTCTGTTGGGGAGTGAACTCGGCCATGTCTCATTGGTCCTTGGCGACCTCAGCCAGGCGTATCGCCTTGGTGCTGAGCAAGTCGGCGGGGTCGAACCGGTAGACGAAGACCCCCTGGGCCTGCAGCAGGAGTCCCTTCGGCTGCTTGGTGAGGTCAATCCTCTGGCTTGGCGGCGCCTCGGGGACGGCAAGCTCCGCCGGCGTCGCCGCTACCGGGCTTGCTGTTGCCGCCGCGGCTCCCGCTGCCATCCCCACTGCGGCTCCAGCCGACGCTGGCGTGGCGTCAGCAATATCCTTGCCGCAAAGCTCCCGGATGAAGTGGGGCAGCCGCGGGTCGTTTTGGACGGCGAACTTCTCGTAAACGTTGAGCTCATCCCACGGCTTCACCCGGTAGCTGTAGTAGCCCAGGGTGTCGTTGTAGCCGAGGTGGAAGGGCGGCCTTGGAGGCTTGCTGACGTCGGCGTGCAAAGTGATGTCGGTCTTCCAGGCAGGGTTCTCCTCAACAAAGCGCTCCATGAACGCGTGGTAGACGGAGGCCAGGTTGTAGCGCGCGTCGGCGACTGGCGCAGGAACCGCTTGTGGTTTAGCCGGCTGGGCGGCTGGGGTTTGGCCAGGCTGCGCGGCTGCCAGACTGGCTAGAAAAAGCAGGGAAACTAGAGCAATCCATTTCATAAATGCTAAATGACCATTCTATCCCATATTATAGCTAAAACACTCCAGGACTCAACCTAGACAAGTCATAGTTGTAGCTTCCTCCGCAGACAAAGCGAAGCCTCTAGCCAGCCGCGGCTTTGGCATCATCCCCCGGTCCTTCCTCTCCCTCCTTGCCGGCCTGGCCGCGCTTGCCGATGTTGAGCTTGACTCCTATCAGCCTCTGCATGAGCTCGCTGCTATCCTTGTCGATGATGGCGAGGGTATCTTCAGAAAGCACGATGTCGGCGATTTCAAGGCAGATAAGCCATTCCGGGTCCTCCTCCGTGAGGAATCCTATCTCGGCGACTTGGTCGCGCGGGAACTGCTCCAAAATCTCGATTAGGTGTCCGACTGTCATGGCGCGGCGTTCGTCTGCCCTTTCGCGGCTGCGCCGGCTGGAGGCGAGAACTGATTCTCCTGCACCGCCAGGCTCAGCTTGATCACGGCCTTCTCCAGGGCTGCAACCTTGGATCCCATCCGGGAGATGGCGGAGGCTTGCTGTCCTTCGAAATCCTTTCTGCCCTCCTCGCTTTCGCTTATCTTGGTTTCAAGTTCGCCCGTCTTTTCGTACAGGTTGGTGAGGGCCTCCATCTGGGCCATCCTGGCGTCTTCTTTGGAGAACAGCTCTTGGGCTTTGGCCTGCTGCCCCTGCAGTTGTTTCTGCTGGGCGATCAGGGTGTTGTTCAGGGTGACGCTGTTGTTGGATTCGGCTTGGACGAGTTGGTTGTACTTCTCGATCGGAACACAGCTCTCCAGGCGCGACCTTGTTTTGGTCAGCGAAAGATGGAGGTAAACGTTGAAGGCAAGGCAGGCGGCCAAAAGAGCCGCCAGGACCGTCTTGCAGATGGCGGATTTGTTCATGCGCTCCTTAAAGAAGGGGAGCCGAGTGTAAACCTCGGTCCCCCGGGGATGATGGTTAGGTCGCCTGCGCCAGCGTCTTCAGCATTTCCGGCTGGAAGGAGGCCATTTGTTTGATGTTGGAGCTGTTGACCAGCGACAGCTTGATCAGCTTGCGAACAACGGCTTCGCCGACCAAGCTGAAGTTTGGTCCCAGCCCGCGGACGAAGTCCAGGTAGAGCTTTTCTCCGTCTTCAAGGCGAGTGGGCTCGTCCGCGGGCACAGGAAGCTGCACCTGGGCCGGAGCGGTTGCGGCGGCCGGAGCGCCCGTGGTCGCACCAGGCTTGGCCAGGCCGGCGGCAGGCGGCTTGGGAGGGCGCTGTCCCCTCTTTTCCGCCAGCTTCTCCTGCATGATTTTCTCGGCCTGCGGCAGGAGGTGCGCCGGAACAAATGTCCGGACCATCTCCATCTGCTCCTCGACGGTGAGGTGCCGGAAGCAGTCCTTCAGGCGCGGAACCGTGCGCAGCGTCTCGACGTACTGCGGAAAGGGGCGGAAGGCGGATCCCTCGGGCAACTCGAGCATGGGCTCGCCCTTCTTGTAGTTGCCGGCCGGATCGTCCTGCTCATAGACGGCAGGCTTCCCGTTTGGCAGTTTATACTCGCCAAGCGGCATTTTGGCATCGGACGGAGTGAAGCTGGCCGAGATTTCCAGCGTGCCCCAGTTGGTGAACGAGCACTTGATGAGGCACCCGTGAACCGGATCAAAGATCGCGCCCCAGCGCGGCTTCGGCTTGACCGTCTGGTCCGCGGGGAGCATCGGGTCGATGGTCATCTCCGCCGGGAGCTTGATGAGGGCGTCGCCCCACGCCTCGCGGTACTTTTGCTGCCCCTTGTAGGAGCGCCCCCTCGTGACGGCCACGATGCCGAAGGGGCTCAGGGAGTTTTCCCAGCGGGCCGCGAGCAGGTAGGCCTTGTGCCTCTCGTTGAAGTGGAAGCCGTCCTTGTTCGTGTTCCGGTACATGCAGGGGCTTGTCTCCGGATTCTGGTAGAGGCCGATCTGGACTTCCAAAAGGAGGTTGATGTCGCCGAACAGCCTGTCCTGGTGGGCGACGCGGGCCATCTTGTTGCCGGCCCGCATTTCAAAATAGGTCACGTCGACAAACCAAGGTTCGCCGCAGGTGTTGACGAACCGCATCCAGTTGTCGCCCTCCTCGAACTCGTGCCGCGGCGTGCCGGGCTTGAGAATGTCGACGAGGACGTCGATGCCTTGGGTGGCGGTGCTTTGCTTGGCTGCTTCTTCGGGCGAAGTTGGCGCGAACATGCCAAACTCGTCATGGGGATTTGATGTTGTCATTGGATTTGGAGCTTGTTTTGCTTTTCTGGGGGACTGGTGTGTCTTTTTGTTCTTTTAACTTGTAGAGTTATCAATCGCGCTTTTAGTTTGGCCGCAAACTGGCTCCTGGCCTAATTATAGGTCCGTTCTATCCCCGCGTAGCAGCCTTCCCTACGCCGAAAACCGGCCTAGCTCGGCCAGCAGGGGGGCCTTGTCGAACGGCAGGCCCTTGGCGTAGTCGCGGCCAAACAGGTAGTTGACTTCCCAGCCCAGGCCGCTGATGTTCCTTAGCTTGGAGACGCCCTGGTTGAAGAGGTGCTCGGAGGCCGTGCAGAGGAACATGATGTAATAGCCCGCCTTCTTGCCGGCCGCGCTGCGGGCGGCCCTTCCGGCCCGCTGGATGATGCGGTTCGGGGAGACCTTGGCGGAGCAGTCGACCACGTAGGCCAGGTCGGGCACGTCGATGCCCTCGCTCCAAATGTCGGTGCAAATGACCTTGGTAACCTCTCCCGACTTGAACTTGTCCAGGACCGCCTGGCGGTGCTCGACCGAGTGGTTGCCATGCACGAAGGTGAACCCTGGCACCCACTGGCTGATCAGGAAGCCCAGGCGCCGCGTGTCCACAAAGATCATGATCTTGGCCGGCTGCGGAATGGACCCCACGACTCCCTGCAGCAGGCCCCGCATCTTGGGGTTTTTCAGGCACACCCGCCTGATCTTGGCAAAGAGCGGCAGGTCCTCTGGAACCGGGTCGTCGGTGGTCAGCGGAAACACCATGACCTTGACCGGAACGATGCCCTTCTCCCCTGTCTGGTTCTGGATGGCGATGGCCTCTTTATGGTTGATCGAGAAGAGGACCGGCCCGAAAACGACCTCGTTGAGGATGTGGGAATTGTCAGCTCGCTCGTGGGTGGCGGTCAGGCCCCAGGAGCAGGCCGTCCTGAACTGGCTCAGGAAGGGGAGCCGCGAGGGGACGGGCAGCCTGTGAACCTCGTCGCAGATCCAGCAGTCGAAGCTGCGCAACTCGTATTCTGAGTAGGCGATCTCCCCCTGGGTAAAGTCCTTCAGGGCGTCCAGGTGCGTGACCATGACGCGGCCGAGATTCGACGCAGGCTTGCAGTGCAGCCCGATTTTCTCGGAAGGCAATGCCTCGCTCAGAGCTTTGTAAATCTGCTGCGTCACGTTGCGGTCCTCCGTGGTGACCAGCACCTTGAAGTCCCTGGGCAGCATCTGGACCAGCCCGCAGATGATGGAGGTCTTCCCTATTCCGGTTGGTCCCAGGATCAGTCCCGATCCGCGCGCCTTGGCCGCAGCCTCCAGGGCCGCAAAGCACACGGAGCGGAACCGGCCCCTGTCGAGCTTGGTGGGGTCCAGCTCGGGAAGAATCCGCTGGTCGTCGGCCGCCAGGCTGCAACCTATCACCGCCGCGTGCTTCTTGACGAAATGCAGGGCGTTTGGATAAGTCCGGCAAATGCGGGTTCTCTCATCATAGACGGCGTAGGCCACGGAGACGGGAGTGGTGACAAAGTTGCCCTCGGATAGGGAGATGTCCTGCCGCTGGTAGCGCAGCAGGTCTGCCAGCTCCCGCGGGCAGTTGCTGATGCTCAGGGAGCTGCGGGTCACCTTGACCTTGATGGTGGAGGGTTCAGTCACGTTGCCGTCTCCTTTTCAGGTTCGGCCTGCATCTGCCTTTCCCGGACTGGAATGGTCAGAAAACAGCCCTGGATGCGATGCGGGTTTACGGCTGTGAAGGGGTTGTTGTGTGTGTCCTTGACGCGCTGGAGCAGTTCCACCGTCCGGGGATCGTCGGCAAACTGGCTGATCCTTCCCTTGTAGCGCTGCGAATTGTCCGGCATCACATACTTGTAGGCGGCGGTGACGTACAGGTACTTCTTCGCGCGGGAGCAGGCCACGTAGTAAAGGCGCCTCTCCTCTTCCAGCTGGTTGCGCTCCAGCCCGAACCCAGCGGAGGGCAGGACGGACTCGATGGCGCCAATAACGAACACGGCCGACCACTCCAGCCCCTTGGCCGAATGGATGGTGGACAGCGTCAGGCCCCGGTGCCGCTCGCGCTGGTCGGGGCTGGAAACGATCTCGCCAATGAAGTCCTTCACTAGCCCGATGTAGCTGGTGGACAGGTCGACGATGTAATCTCGGATGTCTTGGATATGGTCCTCGATGCGGTCGGGAAGCTGATGGACTCCGGTCACCCGGATGATCTTCGGCTGAAGGTAGAAGTAGCGGACGTAGATGTTCTGAAAGATGGGAAGAACCTTCTCCAGGTATTCCTTCACCTCCCCATGGGGCACCTGGCCGGCCTCCAGCATGTCCCGCCAGAAATTCAGCAGGCTTTCCAGTCGCTTGCCCCGGCCTAGCGAAAAAACCGGTGGCTGATCCCAGGTCCAGTTTCCCTGGTTGGACTGGAGGTCCTTGATGATCACCTCCGTCAGCTTCGCGCCGATGTTCGGAATGGCTGGCAGCAGCACCTCCCAGGCGAGCCAGTCGTAGGGGTCCTCCAGCAGCTCCAGGAAGCTGATGAAGAACTGGATGTGCTTTAGGTCGTGGAACTTGATGCCGCCCTCGCGCGTGAACGGGATTCCCGCCCCGATCAGCTTCTTCTCCAGCGGGCCGGCGATGGCCCCTATGCGGAAGAGCACGGCTATCTCCGACAGGGGGACGTGCTCGACGGTCGTCAGGCGCTTGATCTCGTCGACCACCCACGACGCTTCCTGGCTCTCCTTGTTGAAGACGGCCCTTTTCGGCTTGATCTCGCTCCGTGGGCCCCGGCTGATCAGCGTCTTGGTGAAGGCGCCGGAGCAGGTGGCGTTGATGGCGTTGACGTAGGCGACCACGGGCGGGCTGCTCCGGTAGTTCTCGTTAAGGACGACGACCTCGGCCCCGCAGAAATCCTGGGCGAACTTGCGGATCTTCTCGACCTCCGACCCCTGGAACGAGTAGATGGACTGCGTGTCGTCGCCCACCACCGTCAGAAAGGACTCCGGCGTGACCAGTTGCTTGATGATCGACACCTGGACGTTGTTGGTGTCCTGGTACTCGTCGACGTAGATGTGGGGGTAGCGCAGTTGCAGGAGAACCCGGATCTCGCCGCTCACCTGGAGCACCCACAGGAACTTGTGGAGCAGGTCGTTGAAATCGAACACCTGGTACTCGTGCTTGAGCCGGTCAAACATGGCTGAGGCTTGCTCGGCGTACTCGCGCAGGTCCGCCTCGCGCTGCCTGATCTCTTCGCGCGTCCCGTCCAGGAACCGTTCCTGCAGGTTCAGCTTTTTCTTGCGCTCGTACAGCTCGAGCAGGTCGGCGCCGTTGATGCGCATCTCCCGCAGCAGGTCGACCCGGCTGGGCTGCTGGGTGTGAAAACGATCAATTGCCTCCTTGCGCAAGCGGATGGCGTGATGCTCCGGAAGGACCTTGAACTCAGGCAGGAGGCCCTTCGGGCAGCACTCCTGCCGGATGAACCGGTAGGCGATGCTGTGGAACGTCCCGCTGACGATGCCTGCCTGCTGGGATGCGATCTTGGCGCGAACTCGCTGGGTCATGTTGACTGCGGCTTTGTTCGTGTACGTGAACATGAGCACCTGGTTGGGCAGCACTCCCTGCTCCTGAATGAAGTGGCTGATGCGCTCCGTCAGGGTCTCGGTCTTCCCCGTCCCCGGGCCGGCCAGCATGAGCAGGCGCTTGCTCTTCCGTGTCACGGCATCCTGCTGGGATGGGTTTAAATCCATTGTCTTACGTTAGGTGTGCTTTTGCTCCCACTCTGCCAGGAAGGGCTCCAGCCACTCGTCCCACCAGGCATTCCTGGGTTTAAGCCTGATCTGCTCGACCATCTCGTTGGCTTCCGCCAAATGCCTCGCCCTTTGGCCGGCGCCTCGAAGCCATTCCGGCGGTTCCCTGTCCTTGATGTATTGGACCCCCCAGGGGACCCAGGACGTCATGTTCCCGAGCAGCCTGTTGACGTTGCCCCGCTTGTCTCCAACCAGCCTGAGCCAGTTGTAGGACCACATCGGGGACTTCTCCACCTCCACCAGGAGTTGATCCACCTCGATGTCATTGTATTCCAAGGCCGTGATGAGGGCGATGTACGGCTGGCTGCCCAGCGTGCTTAGGATCTTGTTGATCTCCTCCCTCTTGACCTCGTAGCTCGCGTTCCGCGTCTTGAGCCAGTGGTAGCAATGGGCGCTATAGGCGTCCTGTTCCTTCAGTTGGTAGAGGCTGTTGAGCAGCGCCTTGTAGCCGCCGTCGGAGAAATGCCCTTCCAGCCACTTAATGGCCCAGAACGGATTGCCTAGCAACACCTTGAGCGAGTTTTCCTGGGACTGGCTGAGCATCGTGGAGCTGCTGGTCTCCGACATCAGTATGTAGTAGATGTATTCCGGATAGCCGGCCAGCATCAGCGCCAGGTTTGGGTCCGGCTTCGCCTGCGCCGTGAAGGCGCTGTAGACGTAGTAGATGTGCTCGTCCAGGATGGCAAAGAGGGCCGTGGGCACCTCGCACTCATCGGGCAGGCGGAACAGCGCCGCCGGCATGGTCCTCACCGCGCGGTAGAGTTCCTCCGAGACGTTCGTGGTGTCTTTTTCCTTGAATTTGCCGATCTCAGCCTTGAGGGCCTCCGCCAGGCGGTCCACGTAGCGGTCAAGCTTGTCGACATCCTCCGGCTTCCTGGACGGAAGAGGGTTCGAGGAAAGCCCGTAAAACCTCAAGGGAATCTTCAGGATAGGCAGCGGACCGGCTGCCGGGCTTGGGGGCGCGTTCATGCGGATCACCTGGATGGAAACAGCTTGTTGAACCGGTTGTAGAGCTGGACGCACTCGTTGTAGTCGCGCACGTAGACAGTGAAGTGCTCCCCCTGGGACGCATCGGCCACGTCGTAGGGATAGGTTCCCACCAGCGCCATCCCCTTGTGGCTGGTTGTGTTCACGGCGATGAGCACCTGCGTGCGGACTGGGTACCGGGCTGCCCTCAGATCGGCATAGTGCAGGTACTGCCTGAGGGGGGATTGCGGGTTCTCCAGCTGGTTGACGCCCGTTGCGTCGGCGCCGATCAGCACCTTGATGCTGGCGCTCCGGGAGATGGCGCTTAGGTACTCAACGATTTCCAGCTTTGCCAATTGGTGGCCGACGAACAAGGCGTGGTCCGGTTTGATGTGGGCCATCTCCAGGACCACGTCGTTGGCGAAGTCCTGACTGGGCCCGCCTCCGAGAAGCTCCGATCCAAAGTAGAGGTTGGTCTGCGTCCGGGGCTGCTGGGAAGGAACGCCCTTTGCATAGGAGCCGTGCTCGACGGCGACGATCCCATAAGACAGGCCGGCGCTGATCAGGATCACCCAAAACATGTTCCAAATAGGGAAGCGGCCCGAGGCGGCCAGGATGGGGTTGGCGGCGGGTTGGCTTCTGGGGCCCAGCCCGGCCAGCTCGGCGGCGGCCTTTTGTATCTGCTCCGGGTGGCCTCGCAGCACCGCCTCCTTGAGGTTGCGGTATTGCTCGTGGTCCTCCCCCAGGTACTTGTATTTGCTCAGGAGTTCCTGGGGATTCAGGGCGTCCTGGGCCTGCGGCTTCTGCTGAAAGGCTCGAGCCGTTGGGCTTCCTGCCAAGGAGTTCCCCTCTGCTGGTTTCTGTGCTGCATGAGTCATGCGTCAAGCTGGTCTAATTATAGGGCGGTAGCGGGTATGGAGGCCTCTGGTTTGGTGTTCGACGCGGCCTTTCCAGCGACGGTCTGCAGGTGGATGGGGAGACGGTGGGCCTCTTCTCGCAACTTTTGGAGCCTATACACCTCTCACAACCTTACAATGTTGCTATGAAAGTCAATTTGGCTCTGACGGGCGAAGAAATCCAAAAGTTGCAGGCGGTCTACACCAAGGAGCCGGCCTCCCCGGTCGCGCTGACCGCCGCCAGCCTCCGCGTCGGAGCGGTGGGCCTGACCACTCCCTCCCGCCGTTGCGCCGTGGTGGGCTTTGGCCCTTTGCAGGGCGATCCTCTTTCGGCTCGCGACAGCTTGTACTTGCAGACGGACGTGGCCCTAGGCTGCCTGAACCCGCAAGAGGGCGTCCTGGGCTTTGTCGAGCAGGCAATCCTGTCGCTCCCCGACAGCCGGGATGAAGCTTTTTCCTGCACGCCGCTGGACTTCAACTACTGCCGCCTGAAGGGCTCATTCGGGGACTTGCAGCGGGCGGAGATCGTGCGCCGCGTCGGCGACTACGACAAGTTCAAGAAGGTCGTCGCGGACAACATCGAGCTCCTGGCCAAGGACTCCCGCGACTACGTGCTCAAGTCGGTGGGCGACGCCATGACCCTGAAGGACGGCCTTTCGGCGCCTGACCTCGAGGCGGTCCAGGCGTTCAATCACCTGCGCCGGGTCATGGGAAGTGTCTTCAAGCTGCCGATCGAGGACGGCGAGGTCTACCTTGACGCAAAGCCGAATGAAAGCCAGTCGCTGGACGACGCCGAGGCGGGTGGAATGAACCATGTCTTCTCCGGCATCAGCTACTCCGGCTCCCAGCGCCCGTTCTACCTCAAGTACATCCCCTACTACCTGCTTTCGATGGAGGGTTCCAAGTTCCTCAACGCCCTGAGCCGCCCGCGCCAGCTCTCGGCCGTCACGACGCGCCCCGGCCCCTTGACGCTCCCGCGTCCGATCGAGTTGGCCTATGGCGTGCCGGAGGGCACCAAGGTGACGTATCACCCAGTCTCCCGCTTTGGAGAGACCAACCAGCGCAGCAACAACGCGAACAAGAGCGCCGGCCCGCCGATGCAGTTCTACTACAGCTACGAGGACAAGGGCGTTACCCGCGTGGTGACCCTGGACCGCTCGCACCACAAATGGGTGCAGGGGATGAACCGCCCCCCGCTCGAAATCCCGCCCGGCGTCATCAACAACTCCGCTCCAGTCGAGGCCAAGTACAAGTGGTACTCCAGGAACCACGGCTACATCTACGCGGTGGGGCGGACAGAGCACGCCCTGACGCAGGCCCAGCACCAAAAGGTTCTGCTCCACAACTCCAAGCGCCTGGAGATGACGGACCCCAACTGCCCGGTTCACATGACCCACTCGGCCGACGGGTCGCTGGACACGGTCATGAACAAGCTGTTCAACACCCTGGCGGCACGGGCGGCCACCAACAAGAACTACATCGTCGACCTCCTCCCAAAAGGCCACCGCGACCGCATGAAGCTGATGAAGGAAGTGATGGCCTCCCTGCGGCCGGACTTCGAACGGGAGCAGCAGCGGATCGAAGCGGTGCGCCTTGCCCTGTTCGAAGAGTTCGCCAACGACCGGCGGCAGAAGGATACGATCGAAGACATCTGCCGCAAGGAGGCGAGGGCTTCCTTCCGCGCTTTGGTTGAAGCCAGGCGCGTGGCGGTGCCCAGGAAAATTGGCGTCGAGAAGCTCAAGGAGGCCGTCCGCCAGATCAATGAGAAGTTCGACCGGCTGTACCTGGACAAGGCCGACGGGTTCACCAAGTACGGGGCGGCGCGCGCTCTCTACAAGCAGAGGGTCGAGCCTTTCCGCGCGCTGATCGAAGCCAACCGGAAGAAGCACTGCGGCCAGATCAACGTCAGCCAGGTTCTGGAGGAAGTCAGCGCGGAGGACCGCAAGGTGTTCGACGCCATGTCGCTGCACGTCCGTGACCAGATGGAGACCCCCGGCGGCCTGCGCGACGCGTTGCAGGCAACTTACTGGGGCGGCGTCACCCAGCACCTGATGGATCAGTTCTACGGGCCGGAAGGCATCCATGCCGACGGCGAGTACATCGGCCGGGAAGGCCTGCCGCGGAACAGCGCCGAGTTCCTTGAGTACCTGGGCAAGAATGCCGTGGAGCTGGAGTCGGATCCGGTCCAGGTGGCCAACCGCTTGAGCAAGACATTCGCCAACTTCGCGTTCAACGTCTCGCCTTTTTATGCCATACCGTGGCCCAACCTCTACCGCAAGAATGACCTTCTGCGGCCCACCGGCCAGGCCAACTCGGCTCGCGATCAGCGCACCGTGAAGCCTGAGGAGCCGCCCGTAACGCTCCACATGAACGTCGACGTCATCAAGGACGGCGTCCCGTCCACCATCTCCGTGCCCATGACGGGGAAGGAGCCCCAGAAGAAGAAGCAGGAGCTGGAAAACGAGGAGGTGACAGACCGGGAGCCTTCGCCGGAATTGGCCGAGGTGGCCGGCATGGCATAAGCAACCGTCTGCCAAGACTGGCCCGAAGGCGCCTCTGCCTTCGGGTTTCTCTTATCTGCCTTCGATGCAAATGGTCTCCCCGGCCATAGAATAATCTTTGTAGCTTCAGGGTAACAGCTGAGGCGGCAAAGTCACTATGAATCCAGACTCAAGGAGCCGGCGCGTAGTCATTACAGGCATGGGCGTCATTTCCCCAAGCGGCAACGATCTTGCAACTTTCTGGGGCAACGTCAGCCGCGGCATCAGCGCGGCCGGCCCCGTGACACGGTTTGATGTGAGCCGCCTTCCCACCAGGATCGCCGGCGAGGTCAAAGGTTTCGACGGCTCCAAGTTCATCAAGGGAAAGAAGCCGGGCCGGTTCGACCTGACCGTCCAGTACAGCGTGGCTGCGGCCACGCTGGCCGCCGAGGATGCCCGCCTTGACTTGAACAGCATCCATCCGGATAGGGTCTGCGTGATAGAGGGCACCACCTTGAGCGGGTCCGAAAGTGTCGCAAGGGTCGTGAAAACCTACGCCAATCCAGGCAACAACTTCCGGACGCTTCACCCGTACCACGTCATCGGCGGCTACTGCGGCGAAGGCAGCAGCACAATCAGCCTGACCCTGGGCATTCGCGGCCACGCCCTGACCTGCTGCTCAGGATGCGCGTCGGGCAACGACGCCATCGGGCAGGCTTTTCGAAACATCCAGGCGGGCGAGGCCGACGCGGCTGTGGCCGGCGGCTCGGAAGAACTGCACGAGCTGCTGCACGTCGGGTTCTGCCGCATCCGATCTATGACGGAGAGGAACGACAATCCCGCGGGATCCGCGCGCCCCTTTGACCGGAACCGGGATGGGTTCTTCCTGGGAGAAGGAGCCGTGTTTCTGGTGTTGGAGGAGCTGTCTCATGCCCTGTGTCGCGGGGCGCGCATCTACGTCGAAGTCGCCGGCTACGGGAGAAGCGCTGAAGCCTACCACGCCACCGATCCCCATCCGGACGGACGGGGCTACACGCAAGCCTTGGACAAGGCGATCGCCGACGCGAGGATCCTTCCATCGGAAGTCGACTACATCAACGCCCACGGATCCGGGACGCCACTGAATGACCCCATTGAAACCAAGGCGATCAAGCAGGTGTTCAAGGACCATGCAAGGCGCCTGTCCATCAGCGCTACCAAGCCGATCCACGGCCACCTGATGGGGGCGTCCGGGGCCGTTGAGGCGCTGGCGACAGTCCTGTCCATCCACCATAGCCTGATCCCGCCCACCATCAACCTGACAGACCCGGATGTTGGCTGCGACTTGGACTACGTGGCGGACGAAGCAAGGCCCCACCCGGTCGGCGTCGCACTGAATCTGAACGCCGGCTTTGGCGGCCGCTATGCGTGCCTGGTCTTCAGGAAGTTCAGCGGCTAGCCCGGATTCCACGGAACGGAATTGACCTAACGCGACGGCCCCTTTCGGCAAAGCTTCACCCGCTTCTGATTTGGCATTTCGCCTAAACGGAGAAAGGCCAACCAGTGTCGGTTCAGTTGCCGGCGTAGGTGGTCAATCTTAAGTGTCGACCTTCCCACTAAGGGATCGCCACAGCGCGGTCGCACAGGCCAGAGGCCAGCACGATGGGCAGATGGACTCGCCGATGAAATTCCACCCGTACCTCATTGTCGTCCACATGCACTCGCGCCGGCAGGTCCACTAAAACCCGAAAAATCTGTCGGGCCTGCGCGTCGGCGTAGCCGCGCATCCGCCGCGCCAATAGTCGGTAAAGCCCGCTGGCGATCATCGGCATTGAAATCCACCTTCAGCCCCAACGCCGAGGAAAGCGCGTCCAAGTGAAAGAAACTCACCGCGTCGCTCAAGCTGTTCTTGATGAGCATTCGGTGG
>Ga0181518_10001877_pt1 | contig 20944 bp, 17 predicted proteins | sample PEATcosm2014_Bin_28_FD_119751 | JGI IMG/M metagenome (GOLD analysis project Ga0181518, IMG submission 119751) | Peatland microbial communities from MTU Mesocosm Facility, Houghton, MI, USA - PEATcosm2014_Bin01_60_metaG | ecosystem: Environmental > Terrestrial > Soil > Wetlands > Peat | place... | reverse complement strand
CTTCCCTCCGGGATTCACGACCTCGAACGATAGTGTATGGGGAAGAGGTGGTGCCGACGGAACTAGGCCGTGCCTCACCCTAAACTCTGGCGTGTCAGTCTCGAGTAATTGCCCCCGTTCGTCGCGGGCGTAGACCCAAAAGGTCGCGATGTCGCCTTCCTTCAGAGGGAAGGAAATCTCGAAAAACCCCTCTTTCAGCTTCATCCATCCGCTCGTCCAGAGACCGCCCTCTGAGTCAATCTTGATTTCGATATCTCGGGTAGGGTCTACCACGCGCCCCGCCACCGTAGAGTGCAGTTCCGCACTGACCGGCTCGTAGGCTAGCTTTAGGTGCACGCAGTCCCCGGTCGTTGGGGTTGTGGGGGTTGTGGATCTCTTGGTCGTCTCAAGAGTAGACGCGTAGACCGCCGCGCCGCGCCCAACGACCGTCATGGGGTCTGCAGAGAAATCTACAGGGGCACCCAGGCGCGCGCTCAACATCGTACGCAAGAGGGGAGATTGAGTCGGACCACCGACAAGGAGAATGCGGTCCAAGTCCACTCCGGCCATGCGTGCACCCGATAGCGCCTCCTTGGCAAGGATGCAGCATTTCTCCAACAGCGGTTCCATGAGCCCCTCAAGCTGTGTACGCGTAAGCGATACTTCCATCTCGATAGGCTCTCCGGAGTCGTCTTTACCTATATCAAACAACGAAACGATAACCTCGATGTCTGTAGACAGGTCGATCTTGGCTTCCTCGGCCTTGATCCGTAGCCTGGGAAGCAGCGCGCTCCGCGCAGCGTTCGATCCAGAAGCCCGAAGATCGTAACTCGCTTCGAGAGCTGGAAACAAAACGTGCTCAACGATCGAGCGGTCGATGTCCTTGCCTCCGAGCAAGTTGTTCCCTCGGTGTTCGAGAACATTGAGCCGACCCTCTCGGGTCGAAACCACGGCAATATCGAGCGTCCCTCCGCCCAAATCAAACACCAGCCAGCGCTGGTCAGCGCTCCCAGAACGCGCGCCGTAGCCGATGGCAGCAGCTATAGGTTCCTGAAGCAGTGGCGCTTCCTGCAGCCCTGCAAGTTCGGCCGCACGAGCAGTAGCTTCGCATTGAAGTGCCCCAAATGCAGCTGGAACGGTGATGACGGCAGTGGTCACATCCGCGCCGGTCTGCCTGCGCACATCCTCTCTTAGAGACTTTAGGACTTCTGCGGATAGCTCCTCGGCCGACAGTTCGCGCTGGGCTGCGGGGAATCGCTTGCGATCCTTCTGTCCCATCCAGCGTTTAAACTCGATGGATACGTTGTCAGGATCCGTCAGCAGTGCTGCGTACGCACGGCGACCAACAATCACCCGACCCGTCTTCAGGATGTGCACAGCGGACGGTGTTACATTCATCTGGTCGTTGTTCTGGAAGACCCTTACCGACCCGTCCTCCCACCGCGCGATGCAGGAGTTCGTCGTTCCCAGGTCGATTCCGAAGTCAACTGTCTTGGTCATTCAACCACCTTAGTGTGTTCCTGCGGTCTTACAAAAGAGCGCTTCACGATGATTTGTCCGGGCTTTATAACCTGTCCGCGCCAGGTCACTGTCGGCGCAATAGTCTCGTCAATGATTGCGTGCCCCTCCGGTAGCCCCTGGTCTTCTCGAACCTCGACAACCTCAGGAACCATGCCGGGATCGTAAGGCCGGCCGGCGAAATCCACCACTTCGATACCCATTCCCTTGAGTGTCTCAGTGATACGACGGACGGCGTGGCGAAGTCCCGCCCCTTCGTTGCTGTCCCTTAACAATTCTGTGATAAGGCTAAGCCGCCAACACTCCAGAGAGAGGGCACATGCTCCATCCGTATCCATCGGCAGCTCGGCAGGTATCGTCTTGGAGTTCATCGGATTCCTACTTCAGGAGTGCGTTGTACTGCTTTACGAGGGCCGAATCCTGATCTACCAGGTCATCATGAGTATTGAGGTCGCTTCTGTTGGCTGCAATCAGCGCACGCTTCTTAGCGAGTAGTGCGTTGTATGTCTTCACCTTGGCGTTGTATTCATCGATGTCGATCTGAATTCCCGCTTTCTGTTGTTCATCAAGTGATTTGAGCTCAGCATTAAGGGTATCCTTTTGTGCATCCAAACTCTTGATCTCGTCAATTACCGGTTGCAATTGTGTTTCGAGCGACGCTAGGCGTGCCCGTCCGGAATCAATACGAGCCTTGAGTTCCGACAGTTGTGGGTTTTGAGAGATGGGAGCGGAGTCACTAGAGTCGGAAGTCTGGCCTGAGGGAGATGTATAGGAAGATGACGTGTTTGTCGCAGGTGCGTAAGATTGGCTCTGATTCGAGCTAACTATGCCAAAGAGGATCATTGTAGCTACTGCCGATAAGGCTATCCCCAGATGCCAGCGATCTGCTTTGCGAAGCGGGAGCTTCCCGAGGAAGCGATACGTGTTATCTCCGACATTGATCACGCGGTAGCGCCCGAGGGGAAGGATGGGGACAAATAGCGCTACGAAGTAATGCGTCGTTGTATATGATTGCGTTTCTTGGTCGTAATCTGAACGGCCGTACAGGGTGCATCCGAAGCCGTTAAACGTACCAAGCGTTGGGGCGGAAGAAATCGACACACCAAATACGCGCTGTTTGCGGGCTGACGCACGAATTTGCTCAAGTCCATGTTCAATCCTAATTGTGCCTAATGTGTTCTGGGCCAGCTTGAGCGCTTCTTCGTGCAACTTTTCGGAGGCAATGAAATCATCCGCCCAGGTGTAGTCGGTTGCAATCGCGCTCAGGCAGAGAGCTGCTTCTTCACGCGCCTCCTGGGCTGCTTGGTGGTCCGGCGGCACGAGCTGAATTACCTTGTGTAGTTCGGGCTCGATGTTGGCCCGGAAGCGCACCAGTTCCGCGTCACATACTTTCTTGTTCCGCTTGCCAGCATTCTGCTCGCGAACAATCTTGTTGTTAAAATCATCCCGCACGGCGCGGCACAATGCTCGAAAACGCTCAACTGCGGGAGATGCAATATCCTGTTGAGCAATTGCCACCCATAGCCCGGTATCGACCAATTCTTCCAGGGCTGCTAGAATCCGGCGAACGGTTGACGCATCATCGTGAACGAGGGCATCGCGACCTGCCACCACCAGGGGCTCTGCAGCCAACCCAACCGCATCGGCACCCAGTGCGTCGATTTCTGAAGGGAATGCGGCTGGCTCGAAAGCACCTCGTTGTTCGAGTTCCACGATGTAGGCCCAGTAGTCATCATCGGAGATGACCTGATGCCATGCTCGGAGAGCCCGGACCCAGGCCGGGACACCAACATCGTTGAAACCAGTTTCGAACGCAGCAAAGAGGCCCCGAAGAGCCTCATCATGGTTCCACGGGGCTCCATCTGGTCCGCTGGGGCGTACTGGCGCTTTGGTATTCCGTGACTCAGGTGGCAGGTGGAACCAGAAGAGCCTATCACTGAGCCGCTGGGTTGGATTCTCTAGCCGGCCGATAGCCGCCCTAATATCCGCCTCAGTGCGGGGAATCTCGCCCAACATTGGCATGTCGGCTTCAGTAGTATTCGCTACACCAAGCAAAACCGCACGCCTCATGCTACCCGCCGCTTTGTGAATCTCGGACAAGCTGGCGTCAGCCGAGAGCCGCAGGACTCGGAAAGCGTTGGTCTTCAACCTGTCGGGCACGAGCATGGCTTCCCCAAGTTTAATCCTGTCGCCTAACCCCTTCTTATGAGGAGTCTACTTCTTCAGTACTGATGCGCCCGAATCCTGCTACTCTGTGCCTGGGTTAGGCTTCCCAGGGCGCCATTCGCACCCTGCTGACTGCCGAAAAGAACTCTGGTCCATCTGGTCTGCTCGAAATCTTTGCCGGGTTCTTCATTTTGCTTCCCCGGAACCGCAACAGTATACCCCCGGTCCCCTCCACTAGGGTCGTTCTCTGTTGCTTTTCGAACTCTCGGCCTCGCAACAAAAGGCCGAGAGATCGTAGTGCAGTGGCGTGGTTCGTCAAGTCTGTCGCCATGCCGCCAACCTACTGAGCATCACCTTTTTGTTTTTCCTCCCACTCCATAGAGGTCGAGAACTATCTCCTCGACCTCGTCAAGAATTGTCGACTGCGCTGCCTCATCAAACACAGGCAACGACTTCAATTCTCTAACTGTGATAACCCGGCTCGCGGGCAGAAGGCCGGAATCTCCGAAGTGCGCCCCAAGTGCAGCATCGACTAAGTCAGCAGAGCCTCGTGCGATGGGGAACGAAATCTCGCGCTCCCCATGTGTAATGACAAGCTGCCGCCCATTCACCCGAACATCGTCGACGCGGTGCACGAGCGTGTCGATGTCGACGAACCCGCTCATTACTCGCTCCTCCATCGCAAGCGCCTTCCCCACCAGACCGATGATTTTCTTCTTGGCGGTTGCCTTGGCAGGGGTATCAACGAGTGGCGGCCGTAAGAAACGCTTGAACCGACTCACCACCACGTACATCCCAACTTTCTCGTTGTCTAACGAGAACATCGCTTCGTAAATGCGCCGTGTGATGCTGGAATTCAGAACGGCGAACAGGAAGAATATCTCCTCCTTGTTGTCAGATGAAATGATCTGGCAGTGACTCATCGATGGCACTACATTGGCGTCGGTGTAATAAAGCTTAATCCGTCGCGACTTGTCCCACAACAATTTGTGCCGGGGGTAGAGAGCCTGGTAGCCCTGGGAGTTCTTTGGGAGTTCGATGTCGTCTTCGTTGCCAGGGTAGAACTTCGTCGGGCGGAAATTGGTGAAGTTTACGAAGTCCTTGAAGTCGACGAGACCCCACATCCCCTTACTAGGTTGGTCGCGTTCCTTCTCCCGATCTAGGGTGAACCCGACATCGAAGTAAAACCGGGCGCCAAAACGCCGCTCTGCGAACCGGTGCTCCGAGTAGACCGTCATGCTTTCAGAATGTTGTTTGTATCGGGTGTATGCCTTTGCGAGCGCCGCATCCCACGTGATGAAGTTCCAGTTGTCGAAGTTGTCACGGAGTTCGCTTTGAGCTATGGAGCAGGCAAGTGTGTGCCTGTTCTTTCTCAGGTTCGCAATGACGTCTCGAACGTCCTCACCCGTCTCGGGTGATCGCACGCATTCAACGGCGTGGTCGGCTGGAGGTGCGCTCTTGGTGGCGATGAGAATGAGGCTCGACGTATGCACCTCTTTGCTCTGGCTTGTGCCCCGGCCAACGAACAGCTTTCCCGCAAAGGTGATGAGGCTTTCAATCGTGTAGTCGTGTGATAGGTGATATCGCACGACATCGTAGTCTGGTTCGGTGAGCATGGTCTGCGGGATGATGTAGCAGAACCGGCCATTGTCTTTGAGCAACGCGAACCCTAGAGCCAAAAAGAACGCATAGAGGTTCGGCTTCGGAGGGTATTTCTTCTGTCGGCCGGGCGCGGAGTGAAGGTTCCAGCCGTATATATTGCTGAGCTTGACCGAGCCCTCTTTCATCATTCGGAACAACTTGACGCCCACCGATTTTGACGCTTCGTTGTAGCCGATATACGGTGGGTTCCCAATCACGAAGTCGAATCGGCGGCGAGGAAATCGCTTGCCGCTTGCCTTATCTGCGGAGTCTGCGAGACTCTGCTTCATTTCTGAGAGGTCGCTTTCGTCCCGCATGAAGCCGTGATACTCCCACCCAAATTCGAGTTTGCCCTGGCTTCCGCTGCCAACGTCTTTGGTGAACTCCGAAAGGGAGTCTTCGGTCACATAGAGGCGCAACTTGTTGTCGACAGGATTGTTGTATTTCTCATTCAGAATGAGCGGGAGCATCTTCATCAGGATGCTCATCTCGGCCAGGTACAGCGGAAATTCTGCGATGTCCAAGCCGAACGCGTTGCCCAGTACGTCGGCTTCGACACGGCGTGCGTCCGCTTCGGTTTCCGCCTTTCCCGCCTTGACGATCTCCCGAATCGCCGAGTACAGGAAGGTTCCAGACCCGCAGCTAGGATCGATGATCGAAATATCCTTGTGCTTCCGTCGGTTGATCTCCTTCGCGTTGTAGCCGATCTCCTCTAGCATGAAGTTGACGACTTCGGGATCGGTGAAGTACTGGCCGAGCCGCTCGCCGTATAGTTCCTTCAGGTAATTCTCGTAGATTGCGCCGAAGATGTCGTTCTGGACGTTGCCGAAGTAATAGCGCTTGATGAGAACGAAGATGTCAAGAAATGGTGCGACGCTGATCAAGCTATCTTCACCAGAACGAACGAGTTCATTGACTTCGGTGAGGATCAGCGACTGTTCGTCATGGAACGGCTTGTAAATGTTGTCAGAGATTCTCTCGCTGATCCCTTCGAGGATCATCAGAACTTCGTTGTACGATCCGCGCTTGAGATTCTTGTAGACTACGTCCGCTTTCTTCTTGAAGTCGTGCTCGAAGGTCGGGAAGCCGTTGTCGACCAGAGTCTTGTAGAGGATGAACTGAATGAGGTATGAATAGGCTATTTCTGTGGCCTTCTTGTTGCGATTCTTCTCTTCTTCCTCTGTGTCGCCGCCCAACGTCTTGAAGTAGCCGGCGTTCAGAAACTTGTCCTTGAGCTTCCTGATGATCTCGGTAACGTCCTCGAAAAAGCGGTAGCGGTGCTTGTCCACGCTCTTCGGTTCATCGTGAAACGCGAAGGACTGCTGGCCGACTTGCTCGAAGAAGGCGAGATAATAGTTCTCTGGCTTGACGTACTCTTCCCAAAACGTCCGAAATCGTGCGGGGTTGGCGAACATTTGCTGGAGAGTGAACTTGACGTAAAGCTCGTCTGCGATCTCTCCGTAGTAGAAACGCCACTCGAATCCGTCTGTTAAGATTCCGTACTTCTTCTCAAACGCAGTCCGATACCCGAGTATCTGCCACTCGCCCGCATGGGCCTTTTCGTACTTCTCAACTTCGACGGGAATGACGACCTCAGCGTCCATGAAGATCACTGCGTCGGCCTGCCCATTCTTGCGGCGTTCCTCAAGGAGGAATTCGGACCTTCGTTGGTGATCTGGCGTGGACTTCAGCCCTTGCGCGAGACCGAAGAAGTCCTCGCTCTTGAGCATCTCCCATACGAAGCGTTGCACGCCGGTCCCGACCTCGCTGCGCTTGTACTCATCGCGCTCGGTCTGCCAGAGTGTTTTGAGTTCAGAAAGTTGCATACCGTGCGTCCCCGCTCCTTGATGTCGGCCCGTGATCCCCGCCCGCCTCGCGAGCGTCAGGGACCGCTTCTTGATGCGTGCGTTCCTTTTCATCGCGCGTGCCTCGCGATTACAAGGTGGATGTGCGGTCCGACGTCCTTGGCGCATATCCTCTTCCAACCGTTCAGCTTCATCATCCTCTTGCCTCGAAGTGGAGCGCTGAGCTAGGCGTGCGAACACAACTGTATCAGGCCGCCATGGGAGATCATATGGTATCTGTCACTCATCCTCGCAATTTGGCATACTGCTCCCGCGTCAGTTTCAACCAGACGGAACCTCTGCCCATGCTGATCCCGTGCTCGATCGCCTGGCGGCCGGCGAGATTGAACTCGGCTCCCCACATCTGTGGATGACACGCCTTGAGTATTCGCCTATTCTTCTCCCATGTCCATGCACTACTGCCAACAGGGAGCGGTCAAGCCAAACGTCTTCGTGGGGACGTGCAAGAAATGCACCCGCGGCATCCCAGCCGGCGCTCAAGAGTTCCCCAGAGGCAATCTGGTGGTCCAATGCCCGCTGTGTGGCGAGTTGCGCCGTTACCGACCCTCAGAGGTGTATCTGGGCTTCCCTGACAGCCATCTCGTACAGCAACAGGTCTCCATCACGCGGAGACGGAAGGGGAGCTGGTGAGCAGTGCCGCGGGTCTTGCTCAACTTCCAACACTGCGGGGGATGGTGGAGCGTCATGCCAGCAAAGCCGACTGCCGGACGCTGATCGGCCCGGCTAGGGGGACCCACCAGGGCCCTGCTGTGGTACGCTCTCGGCATGTGCGGGCGCTACTACCGAATCGCAGACAAACAGACGATCGTTGACCACTTCCATTCCCTTGCGGCAACCGATGAGCCGTTCCCGCCCGGCTACAACATTGCACCCGGTACCACCCAGCCCGTCATCCGGCAGGGCCGCGACACGGGAGCCCGCGAGTTGGTCGGCATGCGCTGGGGCCTGGTCGGCTTCGGCTCGAGCGGACCGGATCCTACACGCTCCACGTTCAACGCCAGGAGCGAGAATCTCACCAAGAGCGACCTCTGGCGCGTCCCACTGCACAAGCGCCGGTGCCTCGTGCCCGTCTCCGGCTACTTCGAGTGGCGCAAGCCCGACAGAGTACCCTACCGCTTCACCCTACGTGACGAGCCGCTGTATGCCCTCGCTGGTTTGTGGGACGCCTGGAAGAATCCGGCTGGCGACTGGTTGCAGAGCTTCTCAATCATCACCGTGAAGGCCAGCGCCGCAATGAGCACCATCCACGACCGCATGCCTGCTATCCTGATGCCTCCCGATTACGATGAGTGGCTCGATCGTGGCGAGACCGAGCGGCCGCCCATACACCTGCTCCGTCCATTCCCCGAGACCACGCTTCAGATCCACCCGGCGAACCCCAAGGTCGGAAACGTGCGCAACCAGGGCATCGACCTGCTCGACCCCCCGTAGGCGCGTCAGTCACCCTCGCCTACAACTTCTTCCACTGGATTCTCGGCTTCACGCTGGTCTATTTTCCTCCGGCGCGCATAGCAGGCCAAGGTGCAGATCTGCAGAAAAGCCGCCGGGATGGACGGCACCCCACTCTCAATCACTCGCAACCACTCGCAAACTTCTGTACATAGGGACGTTACGGCGGTTCCTCTAAAACACGCTGGACAGAGTTCGAGTCGTCGCAACGCTCTTCGCAATTGAGAAACCGCCCCTGCCACCAGAATGAATGCCTGGTAGCTGAGCCTGGCCATACGGCGGCAGAGGGATTTCCAACGGCGAATTCGGTCGTTGCGAATCGTCTGGGCACTCATTGAGTGCATCGGCCTGTTCTCGTCAGCTAAGAACGCACGGGCGGATTGGTTTTGAGAAACCGTTTTAGGAGGACTGATCCTCGGCGATCGTGCTACGTCTTTGCTCTGCTCTTTGATGAGAAGATAGAATCTAACACCACATGATTGTGCGCGAGTTCTGTGAAGAAGATCCTCTCGAAAAGAACCATCGTGATCGCTCCAACTTCGTCCGGGAGTTAGTTCAACGTCCCATTGAGCGGGTCTGGGTGTCCGCGGGGCACCTAGCCCCACCTCCCAAGCGCATAGTGCAGTTTTGGGACGATCTTGGCCGGTTGCCCGAGGATGTTCGGGAGTGCATGGAGTCGTGGAAGAAACTCGAACGGTTCGGGTTCGAGCTTCAGGTTTTCGACGAAAGTTCTGCGCGGGAATTTATCCGGATCCACTTGGGTCCGAGATATGAGAAAGCCTTTGACAAGTGCTATCACCCTTCAATGAAGTCAGACTACTTCCGTTACTCCTATATCTTCGTGGAGGGAGGATTTTATGTTGACGCTGACGATGTCTATCACGGAGCGACAATCGATCACCTCTTTACAGATGGGCGATTGAAGCTTCAGCCTTTCTGCTATGACATTGCGACAGCTCAGATGGTTCCACCCTCAGTTTTCGCCAATCCGGGGGCAAACCAGTTAAATTGGATTTTCTACTTCAACACTACGCCTTTGATCGCAGTTCGCAATCATCCGATTGTAGAGCGTGCACTGCTGAACGCTACGACATCGCTTGAGCAAGATTTCAAAGGCGGATTGCCCGAAGTCCAGGCAGCCACTGGCCCCGGCAACCTCACCAGATCCGTATTTGAAGTTGTTGCTACTGAAAGCCGCCCGGACGAACTACTGCTCGTTGTGCACGATTGGGAGAAAACTTCCACAAGTAAGTGGCCACTCAGTTACCGGCGTGACAAGAGAAACTGGAGGCTGTCGAATCAGCAAGCGTATCGTGCCTCGTGGCGCGCGGAGGAGCTATGAACTTAGCGCGCCCTCCCCTAGCAGCTGTCAGTGGAGCTTTCCGCTTCTGGCTTGCTCTTCGGAGGCTCCTGCCAAGGCGGAAGTGTCGAACATTCGGTGTCCACGGAGGGGAGAAAGGCCCTGGAGTTGAGAAGATCTATGTCATCAACCTCGATCGTGAACCGGGCCGCTGGTCCAAGATGGAGCGAGAGCTCAGGCACATATTGGACTCGTCGGGATCTGGTCTCTTGAGCATGACTGAGCGGCATGTTGCTGTCGATGCTAATGCATTCTCGGAGGAGCCACCCAAGGATGCCGACATTGATCCGCACTATACACTTGGAGACCAGCTCTTTGTAGAACCCCAACCTTTAGTTCTTCCCACTCAGCTCGAACTAAATGCTCCAATTCGAATGAGTCGAGCTGAAATCGCAGTCGCTCAATCGCACATCAATGTTTGGAGGCAGGTTGCAGCAAGTGATCATGCGTATGGACTTATCCTTGAGGACGACGTATGGTTTCATTCCGGGTTTACACGATACTTTGACAAGGCGTGGGACGAAGTCGTGACCGGATGTGATAAGGATGGAAGATTCGACGTTCTTTATGTGTCGTATCTCGAAGTAAAGCACGGTGCGCCAAAAACATTTCTGTCAAATAACGTATTCCGCCCAGTGCGCGGGCTCTGGCATCTGTCCGGATATGTTCTTTCGCGCGAGGGTGCTCAGAAACTCCTTCGACTCCTTCCTTGTCGCGGCCCCATTGACCTCTGGATAAATCGCCAATTCAAAGACTTAGATGTACGCGCGACTAAACGGTCTATTATTAGCCAACGACGCGACGTTAAATCCTCCAACTCGTATTCAGTTCTTCCCGCTCTCACTACCATTGGCGCGATTACTAGTGAAGGAGCATCCCTATTTAATATTCGCCCAAATGAGCATCCAGTGTTTGCTTTTGGGCCCGAAGGCTCCGGCCATTCATCGCTTGCAATGGCCTTGTCCATGCTCGGATACAGATGCTGCAGTGATCTCCAAGAATTACCAGATCCTGAACTAGAGCGACTTCTTGAGGGAAGAAGCGATCGGGTTTTTGACGCATATGTAAACATCGGATCTTTGGACACGAACGTCAGGGGGCTCCGAAGCCGCTACCCAAAGGCAAAGTTTATTCTTACCTCAGCCAAAGGCATCATTGCAGATGACAGTTTCCTCAGTGTTGTGAACGACCTCAATGGTGCCGACATCGCTGTGCTTCATCCAGAGGAACCGAATAGATGGCAAGTCGTTTGCGAACACCTCAGATGTGCACCGCCCGCTTGCTCGTTCCCTACGCTGAAGGATATTGGTAAAAGACCAATTCTCGACGCAGCCATTGAAGCCGACCAAGACGCAAAATGCAAAAGGCTTAGGCGTGATAGGTCGCCATGGGTCATTGAGCCGCGTAAGTGGTGGCAAGGCATTTGTTCCGTCCCGACTGAGGATGGTCAGACGGGCACTGGAACGTTCGTTAGAATCAACGACTGTTTGGAAAACCTCGACACGAGACGCTGGGTCTTACGAAATGACACTTTCACGGACAATTTGGCGTTGTTTCGCCCCACAAACGTCGAGTTCGACTCTGGAATTGGGGCTGCGCTTTCCGTCAGAAGGGAGCCCCTAGGCGTTCGAGACTATACCGCGGGTTCGCTATGCAGTAGGGACCAATACCTGTTCGGAAAATTCGAAGCGATCATCAAGGCTTCAAATGTACCCGGGGTAATCACCGGATTCTTTCTCCACCGTAACTCACCACGACAGGAAATAGATATCGAGATCGCAGGGAATCGACCAGACCGCCTCTTGGTAAATGTCTTCTACAACCCAGGTGGCGAAGGAGCACACTTTGACTATGGCTATAGAGGCGCTCCAAGCTATATTGAACTCGGGTTTGACGCATCCAAAGCAAGCCACCGCTTCGCAATTGAATGGAGTCCGTGCGAGATCCGCTGGTTAGTAGATGATCATCTGGTTCATAGACGCGGCATCTGGGATCCGACGCCAATCCCGCACCTTCCAATGGCGCTGCATGTCAATATCTGGCCGTCTCGTTCTACCCAACTTGCGGGGCGAATCCGCAATCGACGGCTCCCAGCAACCACAATATTAGGATCGATCGCCCTAGAGGCGAATTCCGTCATTTCCTCGCCCGGCCGGATGATCGACCCCGATCAAGTCAGGCTGAATAGCTTAGCGCAAGTCAGATAACACAATGAAAATTCTATCTTTTAATCCGAGCCACGATGGCGCGTTCGCCTACCTTGAGGACGGACGTTTAGTAGCCTCGATTGAGGCTGAGAAAAACTCCCGTTATCGACACTCACCACTGTCCGTTCCGGATGTGTTCAGCGTGCTCGGCGAACTCAATGAAGTTCCCGACGTTCTTTGTAAAGGTGGCTGGTGGCCTAGCGACGCGTCTATGTCTGAGCAACGGATCTTTGCTGGATATCATGGCGTCCGTAACAGCGACATCATAGTCGGTCAAAAACGCATATTGGGGAAGACGGTGGAATACTTCTCATCTTCCCACGAACGTTCCCATCTCCTGTGTGCTTTTGGTATGTCTAATCTGCCCAAGGGCACTCCGTGCTATGCGTTACTGTGGGAAGGAGTGATTGGCTCGTTCTACGAAATCGATTCCGAGTTGAACTTGACGAAGCTCGCCGATGTCATGCCTGAACCTGGACATCGTTATGCTCTGCTTTACGGCTTGGCTGATCCGACCTTTGATACAAGTGTCGCAGAATTCTCCCGCTTTTCCGACGCGGGAAAGCTCATGGCGTTGGCTTCATTTTCGCAGCGAAACGAGCCTTTGGATGATGAGGAGAAAATAATTGAGTTTCTAATGCAGGATTGCCTGCACCTCAAACCGAAGGAGTGTGAGGTTTTACAGCATTCCCGACACTACAACGTGGGGTTGGATGATCCAGAGTTCCGTAACTTCGCAGGTATTTTCAGCAATCGAATATTCGATCGTTTTTATCAATTTGCCAAGTCGAATATGAAGAGAGGCATGCCGCTGCTGATCACTGGGGGCTGCGGACTAAATTGCGATTGGAACACGAAGTGGAGGGAAAGCAATCTCTTTTCAGAGGTGTTTGTGCCTCCTGTTGCCAACGATTCAGGCTCGGCGATCGGCACGGCGATTGACGCGCAGTTCCATTTTACAGGGGACCCAAAGATAGATTGGAATGTCTACTCGGGTCTTGAGTTTACAGCCAATGACACATTCGATGCATCGTTATTTGATGAAGACAAGACGAACTACGCCGTGGTTGCCAGCATGTTGGCTAGCAACCTGATCATTGGGTGGGTAAATGGAAAATGCGAAATCGGACCACGCGCGTTGGGAAACCGTTCCATTCTTGCTTCGCCGTTCCATAGCAGCACAAGGGTTCGGCTGAATGAGATTAAGCAGCGAGAACAGTTTCGTCCGATTGCGCCCGTTTCCCTCGAAGACGATGCTGCAAGGTGGTTTGGCTGCGATCACCCGAGCCCATTCATGCTCTACACTCAACTTGTTTCTACGGATGCGCTAGCTGCGGTGACCCATGTTAATGGGACGGCGCGCATTCAAACGGTGTCCTCCGTGACAAACAGCCATTTACATAAGCTGCTTGTGGCATTCAAGGCACATACCGGTTACGGCGTCTTGTGCAATACCTCCCTGAATTTCAAAGGAAGAGGATTCATAAACAACATAGCCGATCTATCGGCCTATACGATAGAGCACCATTTGGATGGCTTTGTGATTGAAGGGAGAAGTTACATGCTGAAGTCGTCGAAGAACTATCAAGCGTATTTGAGATCGTCAAACTCTGGCGCTGGCGCGTGACGAAGTTCTGGATAGATCCCGAAACACCAATCCCGTCATGAATGCTCCTGGATTGGTGCCAAATCGCCGAGTCACTCAGCGAGCACACCGGCCTGCTTGCCTGAACCGGGATTAGGCTTCGGCCCGGGGGGCGTCAAATTCGTCAATACTGGCCGACATCTGAGGAGTAATCTGCGTCGGTGAGCGCATCGGCGACTACGCGCCCATTGACGGCGGCAGACTGGGTGGTAGGCAACGCTTCAATCACCACCTCCACTCCCGAATGCGCCGCCAGAGTCGCCGTGCGCTCATCCCCTCATCTCTTTTCTTCGCCGAATGCGGGTCATGAAAGTACACTTTTTTGGCTGCCCCCTCGTGAAATCGTGCGAGCTTGATTCGGTTCTCGGACCACCGTTCGGCCCAGTGGACTCTGTCTTGCGATATCCAATAGTGCGACCTGCAGTCAAAGCTCCAGTTCCCGATTGAGGGGTCGAGAGAGATCGACTCGCCGTCGAAAATGAGTGTCCAGTCCGTGGGACTCAGAGGGGTCACCACCTCCGTTCCGCAACCGCAGCAACACTTATGGGCCACGGTCGCATAGGGGATGGAGATGTAGATCGTGTCCTCCTTGAGCTGGTCGGGGATGAATTCTACGAACTCATGCTTCAGGAGAGGCTCCGGCTTCATGCGTGGTCCTCATTGAGAAGCTGGTTGCCGTCTATGGTGTAAGTTGTGAAATGCTCGCGGTCGAGATCACGATAGAAGCCGAACAGCTTCTTCCACTTGATGACCGCGAGCGCCGCGTTGAGCGCGTTGAGATCTGCAATCTGGATGTTTCGGGAATATTCGTCGTTGCCGTCGCCGTCAGAGAACGGGATTCGATGCCTCGCCTTCACCTCCTCGCGATTCTGGACTGTGCTTGTCGTGACCCGCAGAATGCCGCCCAGTGCATCGTCGGCGAGCTCTACTCCCATCCCCACGTCAATGAAAGGCGTGCCCCATTCTTCCATCTTCCCCACGATTAGTTTCTTGGCTTCGCCCTTGTCCATGCACAAGAAGACAAACTCCATCTCCCTCAGCTCCGCGACATTCGAAGCATCGAGGTGATATGCGTGAGGAACGATGCCGCGGCGCATCTTCGAGTAGATTTTCTTGAAATAGTCGACCTTATAGGGCAACGCACGCAATTCACCAGCCGAGGGAGCGCCGGGCGATCGGAAGGCGTTATGCTGCAGGAACCGGTCCCCGTCGAAGAGGTGGATCTCATTGACCGGTGTCTTGGCAATAAGGTCGAGGATATACGAGCCCGTTCCGCCGACACCGACGATGCCCAGTTTCTTCAACTCCAGCTTCCTCGTCACCGCCGTTATCTCCGCCCTGGTCGACGCTGTGTCGAGGTAGTGGAATACTGAGTCCTCGTCCTCCGCTTCGATAACCGGAAAGGTCTGGGCGGTGGCATTGGGATCGATGACTCTCGCCGGACTGGAGATGATCGCGGCGTAGGTCGTCATCTTCTCGTAATGGTCCTTGTACCCGTCGGGCGGCTTGCTAGAGAACGAGTGATGCACGGTCATGTCGCGGTCGAGGTGCGTCTCCGCGCTTTGATGACGGATTTTGGCGATCTCCGATCCGTCGGCATTGCACGGGTATTCTCCGGCGAAGTACACAACGTGCGTCGACGGTTTGATCGTGTCATCGCCGGCAAGGCTCAGTTCAGAAACGAGGGTGCCGCGGAGGACCTCTTTCCTGTTGTTCACATACGGCACACCACACATCACGAGGTAGCTGCCCTTCGCGTGGACATCAAATCCTTCGTTCCGTAGCTTCTGAAGGTCAGCGTTACGACTTATTAGTTGCCGTGACATTGAAGATCGTGCCGTTCCTCACGGTGACGGTCTCTCCTTCCGTTAAGGTGCCCTCGTGGGGTTTGCGTGCAGCCTTCCGGTACGTTACGGTGAACACACAGTCCGGACCGCTGGGGACGGGGTCGTATGCTAGAGCGACCACCTGCATGAAGGTCAGCAGTCGCCCAGGCGCCTCTTTCTTGCGGCCATTGACTATGACCGTGATCGTCGCCTCTGGACCGCTGTGGAAGTGCTCGTCCTCGTGGAGACTAATTTCCTCGCCATCGTCCCACACCGGTCGGTCTTCACGGTTGCCCTCGACTTCGCGATAGAGGTCGCTGCCGGGCGCAACCCTTCCGAGATGATAGAGCGCCTCTCCCGTTGTCGGGCTGGGCGACTCGTACCGCTGCTGGTCGATATGAATCCGCACGAGGCGGTTCGGTTGGATCTCCTGTTGCTCGTTAGACATGTAATTACTCCGCATTTACGTGTGCCCGCTCGGCTCGATTCGACCGGTACACATCTTCCGCCGTGGGCGGAGTCGGTGGCGACGACCGCCGTACAAGCCTGCCGTCGTCGACCCTGTTATCCTTTATGCGTTCGACGGCGGCGGTTTTCGCCATGCGGACCCCCGAACTCTTCCGGGCGACTCGGTCGCCGGTTATAAGGAGATATTTCCGGCACTTGGCGAAAACAGGGTGAGTGAATCGCATACAAGATAGAGGGATGGATTGAGCGAGCACGGCCAACTTCCCGACTTTAAGGACCTCAGCAAGCGACTAATGTCCTATGGGTTGGTCGTCTTCGGACACTTTTCGCTCGGCGGAGAGGATGCGGTGGTCCCCGGTACCGGCCTCTCGGTCGAGGATTTTGTCGTAAAAGTCCTGCAGGAGTATGCCACCGGGAGAATCAAGCATCAAAAGTCACGCGGATCGTTGATGACCGTATTAGGTACAGCTATGCGGAACGACATCGTCGACGCATTGCGCAAGAAATCACACGAACTGGAGGAGACACGCGCGACGATCTCAGTCAACGAGGACTCGGAAGAGAAAGACCACGAGAAGCCGGCGCTGGATGAGTATCCGCAATCGATGGCACCCGACCCATCCTCGGTAGTTGACGAGGAAGAGTATCGCGCGCGCATTCGGACGGTTGTCGATGACGAGCCGCCACTCAAGGACCTGGTCGAAGCGGTGCTGGACTTGGAACTGTACAAACCCGAGGACATCGCCGACGCTTTGGGAACCAGCGCTGCCGATATTCAAAACCGAAAAAAGAAGTTGCGCAGGCGGCTGCGTCAGAGTGGGCTGGTTCAATCGCCCAAGGAAGAAGGCCGAACGCTATGAAACGTCGCACCCCTGAAGAGGCCCGCAACCGAATCAATCGTCTTTCGGAGGCGCTCATCGGAGCGCCTGATGAGATCGGCGGGGAGGAGGCTGAGCAAGCGTTGGGCGAGGCTGGGTTGGACATCGAGGCCCTCCAAGAACGCGTGTACCAGCGACTCTACGCCGAGGCACAGCAGTATTGGATGGCCCAAAAGGACTTGCCACCCCTATTGAAAAAAGCCCTCGACGACCTGCGCCCTCTTTCCGCGCCGCCGCGCACCGAGGCAGAATTGGCCCGCCAAGCGAAGACGAGTGTCGAACGGATTGTCGAGAAAGCCAAACTCCTTGCATCCGCGCTCGTGCCCGAGGCGCCACTGACATTCGCCGAATCTTATCGGAACAAACAAGACCTGACCGAGACGGACCGGAAGTCTATTGATGCGGTGCAGGAACAGCTGAAGATAAAGATCGAGCGGCTTAAAGGGAAAGATGACAAAGGTCAATAGAGGACCGGCATACGCCAAGGCGCTGCTCGCCGAGTTGAAGGTCTCCGGCTGGCCGGACGCTCGGAGTATCGCGGCGCAACTTCAACTCGACGTTACGGAATTGGATGTCCACGGTTTCGACGGCGGCCTCGTTCGGGCGAAAGGGACGCCTTTCGGCGCGATCATTGTCAGGGATTCAATCCGAGAGCCTGGACGCAAAAGCTTCACCGTTGCGCACGAGATCGGTCATTTCGTGCTTCCAGGGCACGATGCGGGCGGGGCCGTATGTGGTTCGTCTGACATTGGAAACTGGGCGGATGCGTCGCGAGAACTTGAGCGTGAGGCTGACGAGTTTGCAGCTGAATTGCTGCTTCCGACCGACGACGCAAAACCCAAATTCAGAGGCGAATCGCCGTCGCTCAAGATTATCCAAAAAGTTGCCAACGAGAGCAATGTTTCGTTATCGGCGACTGCGTGGCGCTACTGTGATCTAGTGAGTGAACGGTGCGCCGTAGTTTGGAGCAAGAATGGGAAGATCTCGTGGTATAAGCCTTCGCAGGAGTTTGGGTTCTATCTAAAGCGGGGTCGGGAGATCTCTAAGGGGACACAAGCATGGGAATGTTTTTCGGGAACGCGAACCCGCGAATACCCGGAGACTGTCTCCGCCGATCTCTGGTTAGACGAGCGTGTGGTCCTGGAAAATTCCGTACTCTGGGAGCACTCCATCGGACTTCCGTTCTACGAAAGCGTTCTTTCGTTGCTCTGGATCAAGGACCGCATCGAACGCTACTCGGATGATGAAGAGCCCGAACCCGAAGAGACCGATCCTTACCGACTCGATTCCGTACGGAGACGGCGCTGAGTACGTCCCGGTAAACGTTAGGTTCCTATCGGGACTGCCCCGGCAGACGAGGCGGGGTTGAGCCGGGATCTTTCGTCCGGGGCAGTTTCGATAGGATCGTTTGAACTGAGCCGCTGGCGTTTGCGGCGGATGCGGTGATCTACCTATGCAATTTCAATGACGCCAGCACACTGATTGTGGCCATTGAGGGCGCGGAATTGGACCAGCGGAGTCTGTGAATCCCCGTAAGTGAGCAGAACGGAATCCTGCAAACAGTGGGCAAGTGCCGTAAATAGGGTGCTTGGGCAGCTTGTGGGCACACGAGAGCCTTGCATGGGCGAGCATGCCATCGGGGACAGGGGTAGAGCCGTGGTAAGCGATAGCTATTTTATGAGCTGTCAACGCTGCACCTCTGTGGGGTGGCGAGGTTCGGGTCTGGCCGGAAGTAAAGTTGAGCGCTGGTGATCCGTTCGATGACCAGCATGGTGCCGGAGCAGGCGGGGCAACGCAGCAGGTTGGTTGTTTCGGGGCGATCTGGGCACGCAGCAGCGCCGAGCAACTGGCGGCAGCGTGCGAGGGCGGTTTGCCGGCTTCGGTTGGCAAAGAAGCCGAAGTGGCGGATGCGGACCAGGCCTTTGGGCAAAACGTGAAGAAGAAATCTGCGCAGGAACTCATCTGCTGAAACGGTCATGACCTTCTGCTTGCCGCCATGGGCATAGTCTCGCCAGCGGAAGGAGACGCGATCGTTCTCGAAGGCTACGAGTCGATGGTTGGAGATGGCGACGCGATGAGTGTAGCGGGCCAGGTAGTTGAGAACGTGTTCGGCGCCGCCGAAAGGTGGCTTGGCGTAGACGACCCAGTCCTGCCGGAACAGTTGCCGCAAAAAGTTGGCGAAGCATCCGGGAGTAGCCAAATACTGTTGCGAGCCATGAAACTGAAGCTTGTTCTGAGCGGCGAGTTGCTTCAGTTCGGCGACGAACTTGCCGCGGAAGACGCGGCTCAGTGCGTGGACCGGCAGGAAGAATCGGCGCGAGGAATCGATCCATCTGGAGCCGTCGGGAGCCAGGCCACCGGCGGGAACGATGTAGTGGACATGAGGATGATGCTGAAGGTTCTGTCCCCAGGTATGGAGCACACCAAGACCGCCTATATCGGCTCCGAGGTGCTTGGGATTACGAGCCAGTTCGAGCATCGCTGCGGCGCTTGAGCGGAAGAGCAGATCGTAGAGCAGCCGCTTGTTCCCGAGTGCAAGTGCGGAGAGTTGATGCGGCAGCGTGAAGACGATATGGAAGTAGGGCACGGGCAATAACTCAGCCGAGCGCGCGGCCAGCCACTTGGCACGCGCGTTTCCCTGGCACTTCGGGCAGTGCCGTGATCGGCATGAGTTGTAGGAGATGGCCTGATGGCCGCAGCGGATGCACTGATCCAGATGACCACCCAGTGCCGCAGTGCGGCAGCGAACGATGGCATCGAGCACCTTGCGATGCGTCCACGCAAGGTGTGACCTGTTCTTCTCCCAGAATCTGTTGCCCGCTGCGCGGACGATGTCGGCCACCTCGAGGGTGGGCCGGCTCATCGCTTGATCTTCCTCCTGGAGCGCTTCACCTCGTCGGGTCTGGAAACCTCGATGGCTTCCAGTGGACTGGCAACCGCCTGCAGATGGCGGCGGGACAGATGCAGGTAGAGTGCGGTATCGCCGATCTTGGCATGGCCGAGCAATACCTGAATGGTGCGCAGGTCGGCGCCGGCTTCCAGCATATGAGTCGCGAAGCTGTGGCGAAGAAGGTGCGGCGCCACGCGCTTGCTGATGTCGGCGCGCTTGCCCGCCTCGTTTACGGCCTTCCACACAACCTTCGGAGTAATGGGCACATCCGCACGCCAGTTGTTCACCGTGCCGGGGAACAGGTAGGTCTTGGGCTTCATCCAACGCCAGTACTCACGCAGAGTCTCCAACAGCTTGGGGCACAAGAGAACATCGCGATCTCGGCCGCCCTTGCCCTTGTGGACATGAATGACCATGCGTTCGCTGTCGACGTCGGAGACCTTGAGATGGCACAGTTCCGAGCAGCGGATGCCGGTCGAGTACAGCGTCATCACCATGGTGCGGCGCATCAGGTTCTCTGCTGAGTCAATCACCCGCTCGACCTCTTTTGGACTGAGGATGACGGGCAATTGCCTGGGACGCTTGGGAAATGGGATGTGCTCGGGCAGATACGGGCGTCGCAGCGTCTTGACGTAGAGAAACCGCAAAGCCGCGGTGCAGCATGCAACCGTCCCTGCCTGGAGTTTGCGTTCGCGAAACAGATATGCCTGATACTGCCGAATATGATCAGGTCCCAGCCGGTCTGGAGAGCGGTGAAAGTACCTGGCAAACTCTTCCACCGCGTGCATGTAGGTGCAGATCGTGTTCTGTGAGTAGTTGCGACGCTGGAGTTCATCCAGCATCTTTTGCCGAAGATGGGTCACAAAAGCCTCCTTGTGACCCAAGCCTTACACAGTCGAAAAAGCTGGGGGACCACCGATGCAGCAGCATCCGCCGCGCCAGCGGCTTAGTTGTGCGCCGGGCATGTTCAACAGCTTGGAGGTGCAAGTCCTCTACCCGACCTGATGGAGGTAAGGGTTAGCAAGAACGCAAGGGCTATCGCCGCGAGGCGG
>Ga0181518_10001875_pt1 | contig 20996 bp, 10 predicted proteins | sample PEATcosm2014_Bin_28_FD_119751 | JGI IMG/M metagenome (GOLD analysis project Ga0181518, IMG submission 119751) | Peatland microbial communities from MTU Mesocosm Facility, Houghton, MI, USA - PEATcosm2014_Bin01_60_metaG | ecosystem: Environmental > Terrestrial > Soil > Wetlands > Peat | place... | reverse complement strand
TGCTCCGCGCGCCGGCCGATCTGCTCTGCCTGCCTTCTGCTGCGAACTCGATGACTCACGTCCTCGAATCCGTTTTGCAGGGCCGCGTGTTGCGGGTGACCCTCAACCGGCCAGACAAGCGTAACGCCCTGAGCTCCGAACTGTGCCTGGAACTGGCGCGGGCGCTAGACCAGGCCGCCGCCGCCGCGCCGGTTGGGGCCATCCTGCTTTGTGCCAACGGACCGGCTTTCTGCGCGGGGATGGACCTCGATGAGATCGGGCCCTCCGCCAGCGAAGCCGTCGATATCGCCCACGAGCGGTTGTTCACCATTGGCGCGCGGCTGGCGAAGCCGATTGTAGCGGCGGTGGGTGGCGCGGCGCTGGGCGGCGGCACCGGGCTGGTGGCCAACTGTCACGTGGTGATTGCGTCGGAAGCGGCCACCTTCGGGCTTACGGAAATCCGGCTGGGCCTGTGGCCGTTCCTGATCTACCGCGCGGTGTCGGTCGCGCTGGGCGAACGGCGCACCACGGAACTGGCGCTCACCGGGCGGATCTTCGGGGCAGCCGAGGCGCGCGAATTGGGTTTGGTACACGAAGTGGCCGAGGATCCAAACCGGCGCGCCGCCGAGGTGGCGGCGCAGATTGCGGCTTTTAGCCCCACCTCTATCCGCAGCGGACTGGGTTTCTTGCGCGAAACTCGCGGCCTGAATTGGGAGCAGGCAGGCCTGGCGGCGCGGCGGGTGCGCGGCCAGGTATTCGCCAGTCCCGACTTTCAAGAGGGCATCCGGGCATTTCGGGAGAAGCGGGCCCCGCAATGGCCATCTTTAGGGTCTTGAGGGAGATGCCTCCAGGATATGCCCCCCAAGATATTGGGGGGCTTGACGAATGGGTACTGTTAACTGTGGTGTATGTGCTTTACTTTTCGCCTCCGCGCGTTTAGTATAGTTACAACTCCCCCGAAGCAGAGGATAATGCTTTGCTCAAACTGAAACGCATAGAACTACAGGGATTTAAATCCTTTTGTGAGCGCACCGAGCTCCGTTTCCACGGCGAAGGCATTGCCGGAATCGTGGGACCGAACGGCTGCGGCAAGTCCAACATCAGCGACGCCATCAGTTGGGTCCTCGGCGAACAATCGGCGAAGAGCCTGCGTGGCACGCGCATGGAAGACGTGATCTTCGCCGGCACGCGCGACCGCAAGCCGCTAGGCATGGCCTCGGTAACGATGACGCTGATCGATCCGGAGATCTACCAGCCGCACGTGGCGCACAAGCCACAGCCCGTGGAAGGCGGGCAGGCGCCCAAGAGCGGCGAAGTGACCATCACGCGCCGGCTCTTCCGCTCGGGCGACAGCGAATACCTGATCGACGGGCGGATCGCGCGGCTGCGCGACATCCAGGACCTGTTCATGGGCACGGGCCTGGGACCGGAGAGCTACGCCATCATCGAGCAGGGGCGCATCGGACAAATTCTAAGCTCGAAGCCGCAGGACCGGCGCGCGGTCATCGAAGAGGCCGCCGGCATCACCAAGTTCAAAACGCGCAAACGGCTGGCGGAAGCCAAGCTGGAGGGCGCCAAGCAGAACCTGGCGCGGGTCTACGACATTCTGGAGGAAGTCACGCGGCAGGCGAATTCGCTGAAGCGGCAAGCCTCCAAGGCGCGGCGCTACGGCGAATTGAAGAGCGAGCTGGAAGAACGGCTGCGCGTGGTTCTGTCGGGCAGATACCGCTGGCTGGAGCGCGATGCCGCCAAGACCGCTCTCGACCTGAACCTGGCGGCGTCCGAATTGAAATCGCTCACCGCGCAGGTGGCGGAGCGCGAGCGCCAACACGAAGAACGGCAAACCGCGTGCTACTCCACCGAGCGGCAGCTCACCGCCGCGCGGCAGCAACTGGCGGAGTTGAATCTGGAAGCCGAACGGACGCGCGGACGTCTGGTATCGCAAGTGAAAGAGAGCGGCGCGATGGAGCAGGCGATCGCGCAGGCGGAGAAGGAATCGCAGGAGCTGGGCCTGCGGTTGGATACGCTCGAACAGGAAATCGCGGCGCATCAGATGAGCGTGGACGCGCTCGACGCGCAGATCGCGCAAGCACGCGGCTACATGCAGGAAATCAACCTGCAGCGGGAGACCCTGCAGGCGCGCGTGCGAGAGCGCGAGCAGGCCATTGAAGCCGGGCGGCAGGCCATTCTGCGCCTGTTGGGCGAAGCTTCGACGCTGAAGAATCAACTGGCGCAGGTGGAAGAATACCTGGCGGGGATTGAGCGCGAGACGGCGCGGTCCGAACGCGAGGAGCAGGTGGCAACCGCTGAGATCGAGCGTCTGGAGACCGCGCGCCGGCAGCTTTCGGAAACCGCGGTCGAGCGGCAACTGGAACTGGAAACCGTTACCGGCGAGCGCCGGCGCACCGAGGAGGATCTGGGCGAGCGGCGTAATGCCGCGGTGGAATTGCGCGGCGCGATCGATGGACTGAAGAATGAAGTGTCGCAGATCCGTGCCCGCAAGGAATCGCTCGAGCAGGTGCTGGCGCACCGCACCTACACCACCGAATCGGTGAAGCGCTTGTTCGCGGCGCTCGAAAAAGGCAACGCCGCCGATCTGAAGCTGCTGGGCGTGCTGGCGGATTACGTGGAGGTGGACCCGCAGTTCGAAAAGCCGGCCGAAGAATTCCTGCATGAAGAGCTGGAATACGTGGTGGTGGAGAACTGGCAGCAGGCCGAGCGCGGCGTGGATTTCGTCCGCGCGGAGCTCGACGGGCGCGCCACCTTCCTGGTCCACCCCGAGCCGAACGGGCATGCCTACAACCATCTGCCCGAGCCGGCCATTGGCCCGGAAACGGGCATCGCCGCTCGGCTGAGCGAATCGCTGCGTCTCACCAACGGGTTCCGCGATCGCGCGGTGGACCTGCTGCCGCGCCTCTCGCTGTGCTTCCTGGCCGAGGACCGCGCTTCGGCGCAGCGGCTCGCGACGGCCTATCCGCACCTGTATTTCCTGATGCCGGACGGTGTCTGTTACCACGGCCACACCGTGACGGGCGGAAAGAAATCGGGCGCCGGCCCGCTGGCCATGAAGCGCGAAGCCCGCGAACTGGCGGTAACTCTGGCAGGCCGGCAGATGGCGCTCGACGAGCAGGTGGCGTTTTTGGACGCCGTCAGCCAGGAAATCATCGGCCTGGAAGCCGAACTGGAACGGCTGCGCGCGGTGCAGCAGGCGCGCGAGAAAGACCGCGTGGCGCTGGAGCACGACATGCGCAAGCTGGCGGACGACATGGCGCGGACCAACTCGCGGCTTTCGGTAGCGCGCCTGGAGCTGGAACGCCTGCGGCGCGATGCCGAAAAGTCGGCTGAACAGCGCGAGAAAAATCGCGCCGCCATCGAAGAAAAGGACGGCCTGCGCGCCGGACGCGAAGCGGCCCTGGAAGCCGAGCGTCAGGAGCTGGAGAAGCTGGAAGGCCAGGCGGCCACCATCGGCGAAGAATACGCCGCCACGCGCGCCGAACTGGCCGGACTGGAGGAACGGCATCGCGGGGAGCGCTCCGCCATGGGCCGCCTGGAGCAGCAGTTCCGCGAAATCTCGGCGCGCCGCAACTCCATCGCCCCCGAAATCGAACGCCTCGGCGAGGAACGCGCCCGCCTGCTGGCCGACAACATCGAGCTTGACCGGAGGGCCACGGCGCTGGCCGGCGAAATCATTGCGCAGGAGACCTGCGTCCTCGAAATGGCTGCCCGGGAGGCGGCCATGCGCGAAGCCTTGCGCGCCGGCGAGGAGGATCTCAAAGCCCTGCGCGCGCTGGTCGAGCAAAGCCACCAGAAGCGGTCGCAGATTGAAGTGGACCTGGTGCGCAAGCAGTCCGAACTGAAGTTCCTGGACGAAACCAGCCGCAAGGAGCTGAACTGCCCGGTAGGGGAGCTGGCCTCAGCCGACGACCCGGTGCCCGATGCCGAAGCCATCGCCGAGGCCGAGCAGGCCTGCAACGAGGTGCGCAACCGTATCGAAGCTCTCGGCCCGGTGAACGCCGCCGCTATGGAAGAATTCCAGGAAGCGCAAGTGCGCCAGGATTTCCTGAGCGCCCAGCGGCAGGACCTGATCGATTCCATCCGCGATACCGAAAAGGCCATTCAGGAGATCGATACGGTGTCGCGCCAGAAGTTCGCGGAGGCCTTTGAGGCCATCAACGCCAATTTCCGCGAAGCCTTCCAAACCCTGTTCGGCGGCGGCACCGGCGAGATGCGCCTCACCGACCAGGAGAACCTGGCCGATTCGGGCATCGACATCATTTGCTCGCCGCCCGGCAAGCGCCTGCAAAACGTCCTGCTGCTTTCCGGCGGCGAGAAGGCGCTGGCGGCCGTAGCGCTGCTGATGGCGATTTTCAAATACCAGCCGAGCCCGTTCTGCGTGATGGACGAAGTGGACGCGCCACTGGACGAAGCCAACATCGGAAGGCTCACCAAGCTGTTGAAGGAAATGTCGGAGCAGACGCAGTTTGTGGTGATCACCCACTCCAAGCGCACCATGGAAGCCGCCGAGGCGCTTTACGGCGTGACCATGCAGGAACCCGGCGTGTCGCGCCTGGTATCGGTGAAGTTCCACGGAGAAGCCGCGGCGCCGGCGGCGTAGCAAACGTTTCTCACAAATGGCCCGATGAAGTGCGCACGCACGAGTGCGTGCGCCACATCGTCACCACCCGAATATCTGTGAGAAGAGCGGGCTAGCTCTGCGCTAGCTCGTGGTTTTGGTTGTGGGGCAGGATGATATCCTGCGCACCGGGCGTCACTCGGTGCAGCCGGGCGCAGCCCGGCTTTCAGCGGTGACGCACCGCCGGCTCCGCCTCGGTGGCCGGCTCGGTTTCCCGCCAGTAGTCGGTCCTGGATTCCACCGCCGGCCTTCGGGCGCTCATGAGCGTATTGCCTACGAATATCAGCTTCTTCAGTTCGCCCGGGCCGACGGAGAGAAACGTGCCGGTTCCCGCGAATGCCCGGCTGTCACGCACAATCGCGCCCGGACAGCGGTCCAGGCGGATTACCGGGACATCCGCCAGCGGCTCGCGCGAACTCACGTGGTCCAACAGCAGATCTTTCGAATCGCGCACCAGGAAGGCTGGTCCGCCGGCGGCGCTTACCTCCACGTCAACCAGTTGCAGGGCCGCCGTGTTGTACGCCTTCAGGCCGCTCTTGGCGGAAGCGACCATGTTGCCGATGCGCAGCCCGGAAATCGGCATCTCAGGCAATCCCTCGATGTCGACGGCCACGCGCGCGCCGCGGATGGTCATGTTGCTGATAGCGACATTGCGAAACACTGGCGTGCGGTTGGTGACCGGCGCCTCGCCGCCGCGTACCTCGCCTTCCATGAGGTAGTAGTTGGTGACGTTGATTCCCTGGCCCACGTCGTCCATGGTCCAGTTGTCGAAGCGCACGTCCTCCACTCCACCACCGCGACTCCGGCTGCTCTTGATGCGCACGCCTATCTCGGTCCCCCGGCAGGTGATGTTGCTGGCCACCACGCGGCGAATCCACCCGGAAGTTTCACTGCCCAGCGAGACCGCGCCGTGCGCGTGGTGTACGTTGCATCCGGTGATGGTGATGTCCTGGCTGGGCCGGTTGACCCGCAGGCCATCGGCATCCTTCCCGGATTTGATCACGATGCCGTCGTCTCCGGTATCGAGGGAACAACCGGAAATCCGCACGTTCCGGCTGGAATCCACGGCGATCCCATCGGTTTGCACGCCCGGGTAAGTTTCGATGGTCACATCGCGAATCACCACGTTGTCCGAATACAGAAGATGGATGGTCCACATCGGCGAACCTGCGAAGCGCACACCCTCGATGAGGATGTTATGGCTGTCCATGGTGCGCACGAAGGAGGGCCGCAGTTCCGGCGCGGCCTTGCGGTAGTCCTCCTCGGCGGCCGGCGTCTTGACTTCCAGCAACTGCAGCAATCGCTCCCAGTTGGGCCCGTTGGCGCTGCCCGGGTCGGCGCCGGAGCCTTTGTCGCGCGGCATCATCTTCATCCATTCGGCGTTGTCGCTCGACAGCACGCCGCGCCCCGTGATGGTGACGTTTTCCAGGTTGCGCCCGCCGATCAGCGGCACCGGTGTCAGGGCTTCGATCCCTTGCTGCCTGCCCTGGGTGAAGGGCAGGCTCGCGGCCGGGAAGCGCAGCGTCGCCCCGGCGTCGATGTAGAGGATGAGGTTGCTCACCAGCTCGATGGGACCGGTGGTGTAGTTTCCCGCGGGAACGAAAACCGTTCCGCCGCCCGCGGCCTTGGCCGCCTGGATGGCCGCGCGGATCGCCTCGGTAGCGCTCGCCTCGCCGTTCGGGCGCGCTCCGTAATCGACAATATTGAAGAACGGACCAGCGCCCCAGGCGCACCCGGCCGCCAGAATCAGCAGCGCCGGCGCGAGGCGCCACGAGCCTCGAAAAGCCACGACTTCAGCTTACAACCCTTCCGGGGCTGAGACCGTCAATGGTAAAGTAGGAGCGACCCAATGATACGAACCATAGTGAGCGCCGGCCTGGCGCTCTTCACCTGCTCGATGGCCTTCGGCCAGCCCACGGCGGCTCTGCCGTCATTCGAAGTGGCGTCCGTGAAGGTGGCGGAGCAGCCTAAGCCCGACGCGCAGGGCCGCCTGTTTATTATGCGCGGGTGCCGCGGCGGGCCCGGGACCACCGACCCCGGAACGCTTACCTGCAACAACACGCCCCTGAAACAGCTCCTGGTCAAGGCGTATGAACTCAAGAACTACCAGGTGGAGGGACCGGCCTGGCTGGAAAGCGATGGATTCGACATCGTCGCCAAAGTGCCGGCCGGAACTTCCAAGGAGCAGTTCAACCTGATGCTACAGTCGCTGCTGGCAGAACGTTTCAAAGTGGCTGTCCACCGCGAAACCAAAACACTTCCGGTGTATGCCCTGACCATCGGGAAGAACGGGCCAAAACTGAGAGAGGTGGATGCCGCAACCCTGGAGGCGAGCAAAGCCGCTGTCGCGGCCGCCGCCCCTGGCCGTGACGGCCCACCGCTCCCGCCGCCGCCTCCGCCGTCCGGCTCAATCGGCATGAGTTATAGCACCAGCGTGCCCGGCGCTCCAATGGGCCGCGGTGGCATGGCCTCGATGCCCAAAGGCCCGAATGCCCGCATGGGAATGATGGTCAACAACGGGTCTGTGGTCCGTACGCTCTCCGGCTACCTCACCATGACGCAGCTGGTAGGGGCTCTTTCGAATGCACTAGATCGCCCTGTAATAGATCTCAGCGAACTCACCGCCACCTACGACATCGATTTAACCTGGGTGCCGGATGGCGCCGACAACCCGATGGGAATGGTGAAGATGGCCGGGGCGATAGCAGGAGGGTTGGCGGGTGGCGGCGATGCTGGACGGGGACCCGCCGACACTGCCAGTGAACCCGGCCTCAACCTGCCGCAAGCCTTACAGGCGACCTTGGGGCTCAAACTGGATCAGCGCAAAAGCCCGGCAGAAGTTCTTATCGTCGACCACGCCGACAAGACCCCGACCGAGAATTGACTAAGCTGGTGCAGAAGGGCGAGGACCATCTAAAGGCGGTTGCGGCCAGGATTGGCTGCCCCACAGAAAGAAATTTGGCGGGTTTTCCTGCAATTTCGGGCGCCAACCGGCGTCTAAATGGAGAAGCGGTTTCGCACCGCTAGACCCCGGGGGCTGGGCTACCGCGTGGACACCAAGGAGATCAGTCCGATGCTGCGACCAATTGGAAGCGTAAGTCTTATTCTTTTCAACGTCGGTCTGGCCTTTAGCCAGCCTGCGGCGGCGCCGCCGGCCTTCGAGGTGGCTTCGGTCAAGGTGAATGCCGCCGGGACTAACGCAGGCATGGGACGCGGGGGGATGGGGCACGGGTTCGACTCGATCACACCGTCTCCCTCTGGCATCAGCATGATCAACGTCTCCCTGAAAACCGTGATCCAGTGGGCCTATCGCGTGCAGCCCGTTCAAGTCTCGGGACCCGGCTGGCTGGATGTGGATCGCTATGACGTGGTCGCCAAGGCTGCCGGTGCCGTGCCGGAAGATCAACTCCGGCAGATGATGCAAACCCTGCTGGCCGACCGCTTCAAGCTGGCCTTCCACCGCGAATCCAAGGAAATGCTGGCGTACATCATAACGGTGGCCAAGACCGGCCTCAAGATCAAGGAATCGACCACCGAGGGCGATATGGCGATCCAACCCTCCCCGCCGGCCGGCGCAACCTTCCAAAGAGCTACCGTCCCAAAGCTGGCGGAACTGCTCTCGGGGCCGCTGCAGGCGCCCGTGGTGGATCAGACTGGGCTGACCGGCCGCTATGACTTCAAGCTCGACCTGTCCAACGTCCTGGACCCCACCACCCCCATGGGCATCAACGACGTCATTCCGATCTTCATCCAGGCGGCCCAACAGCAGCTCGGCGTCAAAATAGACGAGAAAAAGATGCCGGTGGAGATGCTGATGGTGGATCATGCCGAGAGGATTCCGGTGGAGAATTGATGCCGCGCCGAGGAGTTTGGGAATTTTGGCCGGTCGAGCGGGCAATACCCTGTGGAAAACTAACGTCCCAGGGAAAAAACATTCGGGGAGGCCGAACACTTTGGGGGGCAAGATCGTCATACAGACAAGCGGCTGCTGCACCCTGGGTCGATCCCTGTCCTGTAGCAGCAGCGGTGTGGCGGAAAGCAGAGCAACTATGACGCGTAGCATCATCGGCGCTGGCCTGGTGGCCTTCACCTCGATGGCGGCGTTCGGCCAACCCGCGGCAGCCTCCCCGGCATTTGAAGTAGCCTCGGTGAAGCCAGCCGAACCTTCGCCCGACGGGCGGATCTTCCGCCGCCAGGGCGGCGATCCGGGCATGGTGGACTACCGGAACTTCACCCTCAAGCTCCTGCTGGCGCGAGCCTATGGCCTGAAGGACTACCAGATTACCGGGCCTGACTGGCTCGACGCCGAAGGCTACAACGTGCAGGCAAAGGTGCCTGCGGGGGTTCCCCCGGATCAGATTCCCGCCATGATGCAAACGCTGCTGGCGGACCGCTTCCAGATCAAGTCGCACAAGGAAACCAAGATTCTGCCGGTTTATGCGCTGACGGTGGCCAAGGGCGGCCCGAAGCTGAAAGAAACCGACCCCGACACCGCGGCTGCCATTCAAGCGATGATGGCTGCGGCAGGCCGCGGTGAAGCAACGCCGCCTCCGCCGCCGGCGCCTGGCAAGGGCCTTCCGCCGGGCGCGATCATAGTCCAAGTGACTCAAAACGGAATGACCCTGAAGGGCGCCATGGATATGACCAGGCTGGTCATGGCACTATCGAATAGCGTGGACCGGCCGGTAATCGACTCGACCGACCTCAAGGGAATTTATGATATCGAGCTGACCTTCATGCCCGACGAGTCCTCAAATTTCAACAGGGGCGGGATACGCTCCATGCCCTCTGGCGGTGGCGGACCACCCGGTGGTGCGGGAGACGCCAGAATCGGGCCCCCGCCAATCAACGAACCAGTCGGAAACATCTTTCAAGCACTACAGTCGCTCGGGCTCAAGCTGGAATCGCGCAAGGACCGCATAGAGACTCTGGTCATCGAACACGCGAATAAGGCGCCCACTGAGAATGAATGACCGGGTTTCCCGTCCGGGGGAAACACGCACCGGGAGGCTACTCGAAAAGGAGCAGGGATTTCCAATGACGTGGAAGAGGATGGTCCACTACTTCCGATACCCGCTACTCGCGGTGGCCGCCGTATTCGTTCTGGCTGCCGCGGAACATCACGGAGTGGTGAAGTTCGGCAACGTGCCGGTCCCCGGCGCAACCGTGACCGCTACCCAGGGCGACAAGAAACTCGTCGCGATTACCGGCCAGGACGGCGTCTATACTTTTCCCGAACTGGCGGACGGAGTCTGGAATATCCAGGTGGAGATGCTGTGCTTTGCGCCGCTGAAACGCGAAATCGGAATCTTGCCGGGGGCGCCGGCGGCGGAGTGGGAGTTGCAGATGCTGCCGATGGACCAGATCAAGCCGGAGACGCCGGCGCCCGGGGCTGCGCCCGCCGCATCCACCGCGCCGGCCACGGCAGCCGCACCGGTCCCGGGTGCGCAACCCGGCGCCTCGCCAGCCGCAGTCGCCGCTCAACCCGGCGCGGCACCAGCCGCAGCCGCCGCAACCACCGCGCCGGCCAAAGGCGGTAAGTCATCGAAGAACGCGAAAGGCGCCGCAAACACGCCAGCCGCCGGATCGCAACCCGGCTTTCAGCGCGCGGCCGTGAATGCCGCCGGCGACACCCAGCCCGCCGATAACAGCACAAGCTTGGCCGGCGATGCTAGCGCCGCCGACTCCAGCTCCGGCGGCACTTCCGACGCCCTGCTGGTCAACGGCAGCGTCAGCACCGGAATCGAACGGCGCGCCATCGGCAATTTTCGCGTCGGCCCAGGTTCGCTCTTCAATGGCCAACTGGGCTTCAACGTCAATAATTCGGCGCTGGATGCCCGTACCTACTCCATCACCGGTCAGAACACTCCCAAGGCCATCAACCAGTTGACGCCAAGCATCAGTTTCGGCGGACCGCTCATGATTCCGCATCTGTTCCGCTATAACGGCAATTTCTTCATCGGATATCAGGATTCTCGCAACCGCACCTCCAACACGACGCCCGGTCTGATGCCCACCGCGGCCGAAGAAAACGGCAATTTCTCGCAGGTTTTGAACCCTCTGGGGCTGCCCGTCACCGTCTACGATCCCACTACGGGGATACCGTTTCCCAACAACCAGATCCCGGCGAGCCGCCTCAGCCCGCAGGCCCTGGCGTTGCTGGGCTATTATCCGCAGCCGAATTTCCTTGCCAATTCACGCTTCAACTACCAAATTCCGCTGGTGAGCCGCAGCGACTCCGACGCCGGCCAGGTACGCGTGAACAAGAACGTCAATAACAAGAATTTTTTGAACTTCTCGTTCGCCATGCAGAACATCCGCAACCTCAGCCCGAATCTGTTCACATTCGTGGACCACTCTGAGTCCACCGGCTTGAATGGAAATGCCAACTGGCGCCATACCTTCAGCCGCCAGTGGTTTGGCACATTCGGCTTCAATTTCAGCCGGTCGGTTGCCCAGAGCACCCCCTACTTCGCCAACCTGGTGAATGTTTCGGGCAAAGCTGGAATCACCGGCAACGACCAGACTCCCAACAACTGGGGACCGCCCAATCTCACCTTCAACAGCGGCATCACGGGGCTCTCCGACGGAACGGAATCGGCGCAGCGGAATCAGACCGGCCGGCTCTCCGCCAGCATCTCCTGGCTGCGCCGCCCGCACAACATCACCATGGGCGGCGATTTCGCCATGCTGCAATTCAATCCCGTCTCGCAACAAAATCCGCGCGGCACTTTCACCTTCAACGGTACCGCCACCGGGCAGGCGGTCAACGGCGTGGCGGTCCCAGGCACCGGCTCCGATTTCGCCGACTTCCTGCTTGGCATTCCGGACACCAGCCAGATCGCCTTCGGAAACGCCGACAAATATTTTCGATCCAGGTCCTACGACGCGTTCTTCACCGACGACTGGAGAATGAGCTCCACCTTCACCCTGAACGCCGGCCTGCGCTGGGAATACAATGCGCCGATCATCGAAGAACGCGGCCGCCTGGTCAACCTCGACCTTGGCCCGGGCTTTTCCAACCCGACCCCCGTGGTGGCCAGCAGCCCGATCGGGCCCGTCAGCGGGCTGCATTACCCCGATTCCATCATCCGTCCCGATAAGCACGCCGTCCAACCGCGCATTTCGTTCGCCTGGCATCCGTTCTTCGGCACCTCCACCATCTTCCGCGGCGCCTACGGCGTCGCCTACGACACTTCGGTCTACCAAACCATCGCAAACCAGATGGCGCAACAGTCGCCGCTTTCCAAGAGCTTGGTTGTGCAAAACAGCGCCGCCGATCCGCTCACGCTGGCCAGCGGCTTCAATGTTTCTCCCAACGTCACCACCAACACCTTCGCCATCGACCCCAACTTCCGCCCCGGTTATTCGCAGAACTGGCTGTTCTCGGTGCAGCAAAATGTCACCGCGTCCATGGTCCTCACGGCCACTTACAACGGCATCAAGGGCACTCACGCCGTGCAAGCGTTTTACCCCAATACGTATCCCGCGGGTGTCGTGAACCCCTGCGCGGCTTGCCTCTCCGGCTATGCCTACATGACTTCGAACGGAAATTCCACGCGCGAGGCCGGCTCACTCAGTATGCGGCGCCGCTTCCACAGCGGCTTCTCGACCAGCTTCCAGTACACCTATTCGAAATCCATCGATGACGCGGCCCTTGGCGGGAAAGGACAGGGCAGCGCGGTCATCGCGCAGGATTGGCTGCATCTCGACGCGGAACGCGGCCTGTCGCCTTTCGATCAGCGCCACAACCTCGTGATCAACATGCAATACAGCACCGGTGTAGGAGTGCATGGCGGCACGCTGCTGGGCGGCTGGCGTGGCGCCATCATCAAAGGCTGGACCATCGTGAGCCAGATTACTCTGGGCACCGGAATGCCGGAGAACCCCATTTACCCGGAGACGGTGGGCGTAACCGGTTTCGGGAACAGCATACGGCCGGAGTACAACGGCTTGCCGGTGTACCAAACCACCGACGGCGCGCACTTCAACATAAATGCCTTCACCGCGCCCCCCGCCGGTTCCTGGGGTGACGCCGGCCGGAATTCGCTCACCGGCCCCAACCAGTTCGCCATGACCGCTTCCATGGCGCGGTCCTTCGAAAAATTCGATCTGCGCTTCGACAGCACCAACCCGATCAACCACGTCACCTACCCGAACTGGAACCCCAGTGTGCTCAGCGGCCAGTTCGGATTTCCCAGCACGGCCAACGCCATGCGTAGCATCACCGCGACTTTGCGATGGAGATTCCCATAAAATGCCGAAGGTTTCTTTTGCCCCGCTATTCCTGATGCTGGTTGCCTTTGCACAGCAGCCGCCGACCAAGCCACCCAGTGGGACTCCGCAGAATCCCGCGACACCCGCCAACGGTCCGGCGAAGTTTCAAGCCAGCGCCCAATTGGTAATCGAGACCGTCATGGTCAAGGACAAGAACGGCAACGTCATCGAGGGCCTGACCGCCAAGGATTTTGTGGTGACCGAGGACAACCTGCCGCAGACCATATCCATCTGCGATTTCGAGAAGCTCACCGACGCGCCGCTTCCGCCCACCTCCGACACGCCCACCATTCCGGCGGCTGCCGAACCCGAAAAGCCCAAAGTCGATCCGGTGGTGGCCGCCCAGATCGCCCCGGAGGCGCCCGGCGACATTAAGTATCGCGATAAGCGCCTGCTGGCCCTCTATTACGACATGAGCGCCATGCCGGAGGCCGATCAGCTCCGCGCTCTGGACGCCGGAACGAAATTCATTCGCACCCAAATGACCGCGGCGGATTTGATGGCCATCATCAAGTACGACGGCACCGCCGTCAAGGTGCTCCAGGATTTCACAGCCAACCGCGACGACCTGATGAAAACCATGGCCAAGCTCATCATCGGCGAGGGCCAGGGCCTGGATGAGCTTCTCAGCGACGACAGCTCCTCCGACTACGGCTCCGCCTTCGGCGAAGACGACAGCGAGTTCAATCTCTTCAACACCAACCGCCAGCTTGCCGCGCTGCAAAGCACCGTGCGCATGCTCGGCGCGCTCAACGAAAAGAAAGTGCTGCTCTACTTCGCCAGCGGCCTGCAGTTGAACAACATCGACAACCAGTCGCAATTCCAGGCCACCACCAATGCCGCCATCCGCGCCAACGTGACTTTCTTTGCCGTGGATGCCCGCGGCCTGGTGGCGCTGTCGCCGCTGGGCGACGCCACCAGAGGCTCGCCGGGCGGCGTCGGCATGTACAACGGCGGCTCGGCGATGGCCGTCTCCACCGGCTTACAGAAATCGCAAGACAACATGTACGCGCTGGCGGTTGACACCGGCGGCAAGGCCCTGTTCGATAATAACGATCTCTCTCGCGGCATTGTCGAAGCCCAGGAATCCATTTCCAGTTATTACATCATCGGTTACTACACCACCAATGCCAATCTCGACGGCAAATTTCGCCGCATCAAGATCTCGCTGAAGGAAGATACCACCGCTAAGTTGGATTACCGCGTGGGATATTACGCTAACAAGACTTTTAATAAGTTCACCACCGCCGACAAAGAGCGCCAGTTACAGGACGCCCTGATGATGGCCGATCCCATGACTGAGATCACCATCGCCATGGAGATCAACTATTTCCAACTGAATTCCGCCGAGTACTTTGTTCCGGTGGTAGCCAAGATTCCAGGCAGCGAGCTGGCCCTGGCCCGCAAGGGCGGCGCGGAGCGCACGGTGATCGAGTTCATCGGTGAAGTGAAAGACGAATACGGCACCACCGTCTCCAACATCCGCGATAGGGCCGACATCAAGCTCACGGGCGAAACCGCCGCGCAACTGGTGCACCAGCCCATCCAATACGACAACGCCTTCACTTTGCTGCCCGGCTCTTACACCATCAAGTTCCTGGCGCGCGACGATGAAACCGGCCGCATCGGCACTTATATGCACAAGTTCGTCGTCCCCAACCTTAACAAGGAGACCACGAGAATTCCCATCAGCTCCGTGGTCTTAAGCGGCCAGCGCACGGATCTGAAGGAGTCCCTTTATACCGCCGGCAAGGACAAGGCTCCCGCGGTGAATCCGCTGATTCAGGACGGAAAGAAACTGGTCCCCAGCGTTAACCGGGTTTTCAGCAAGAGCCGCGACCTGTATGTGTACCTGCAAGCCTACGAGCGCGGCGCCGCCACTACGCAACCGCTGGTAGCCTTTGTAACCTTCTACCGCGGTCAGACCAAGGCCTTCGAAACGGCCCCGCTGGGCGTCTCCGAAGGCATGGACCCGAAGTCAAAAGCGCTGCCGCTGCGCTTCAGCCTGGCCCTCGGCAAACTACCCGCGGGCAGGTACGATTGCCAGGTAACCGTCATCGATCCAACCGGCCAGAAGGCCGCTTTCTGGCAGGCTCCGGTGTTGCTGGTGCAGTAATTGCAATGTAGGACAGACGATCGGTTTGTGTCGTCTGTCAAGCGCCCCGTGTCAGCAAGCCTAACAGACCACGAAAGGCGATGGTCTGTCCCACTTGCCCCTGTTAACTGCTTAGTGCCACAAAGCGGGTTCGGGTTGTCTCAAAACCCAGCGTCCCCAAACCGCGCTCGCTGGCCAGCTTCAAATATCGGAGCGTATGCCAGTCCAGGTTCCAGTAGGCTTGAGCGGCATACGCGTCCAGCGCAACCGGATCGGTCCCGGCAATCAGGGTCTTCTTCAAAGCCACGTCCGCGGGGTTCCCGCCGCCCGGTCCGTTCCTCAGGAGCACGCGAAAGGCATCGATGAGCGTCAGCGTGGGACGCATGAAATCGGCCAGGTCTGCCAGGCTTTCGTGAATGTGCTGATGCAGCCGCTGACGCGGGCCACCCAGGATGCCGTACCAGTTCTTCATTCCCAACGTGGCGCCGGTCAGGCTGTGGTGCTTGGCAATCGGGATGTTGATCATTTTGTCGGCGCTCAGAAAGGGCTCCAGCACCGGCCAGGAATTCAGCACCTGCCCGCGCAGATCGACTTCCCGGAACAAGCGGTCCTCGGGGAGGATCACTTCCGCACCCGCCGCGCGGGCGGCGGCGGCAATGCCGCTGCGCGCAAAGCAGGAGCGCGGGTCGTTGATGCTCACATCCGTCACAATGGCCCGCCGGGCGCCGGCCTCCAGGCAAAGACGGGCGAGTTCGGCGACCACCAGCGGGTTGGTGTTGGCGGCTTGTTCGGCGGTGCGGTCCCAGGCCACGTTGGGCTTGATCACCACGACGTCGCCGCGCGAGATGAAGCGATGGATGCCGCCCAGTTCCTGGATGGCGCGCCGCGCCATAAGCGCCGGGTTGTCGCCCTGGATGACCACCATTTCGGGTAGAGCCTCATCCGCCGGAACCTGAAAATTCGAGCGCACAGTGATCGCGGCCGGCGCTACGGGGCGCTGATCGCGCCCGTTCAACCACACGCCCAGCCCGGCTGCGGCGGTGGTCACCCCGCCCAGGCGAAGCAGCCGGATCATCGCTTCGCGGCGTCTCAGTAGTGCGGCTTCGGGCTCCATGGTTGGCGCGCCTTTGACTTCAAGACCAGTTTAAGTCTAATCCTGGAAGTGTGAGGACCGGATTCGGAGTTCGGGCGGCTCTTATACTGATAGGCTTCACGGCCGCCATTGCCCAGATCGTGCTGCTGCGCGAACTGATGGTGGTTTTCTATGGCAACGAGAGCTCCATCGGGCTGATGCTCGGAAGCTGGCTCTTCTGGACGGCCGCCGGCAGCAGCCTGGCCGGGCGCTTGGCGGCGGGCGCCCGGCAACCGCGCCGCCTGATGGCCGGAATCCAGGTGCTGATCACGGCCATCCTGCCCGCGACGGTGCTGGCCGTGCGCGCCGCCAAAGGCCTTCTCCAGACGGTGCCGGGTGAGGTTCTAGGACCTGGTCCCATGCTGCTCACTTCGTTTTCCACGCTTGGCCCGCTCTGCATTCTTTGCGGAGCCCTGTTCACGGCAGGCAGCAAGGTTTACGCGACCGCCTGCGCCACGACGGCTAGGAAACATCCCCGGGACGGGCACCGCTCCCTCACGGTCGAGCGACAAGTCGCGGCTCGCAGTGAGGCCACCGGTTCGGTGTACCTGTGGGAAGCCGTGGGGTCGTCGGCAGGCGGCGCGGTGGCGGGATTGATCCTGATCCGGTATTTGAGCTCTCTGGAAGTCGCCTGGTTGCTGGCCGTGCTGAATCTGATGGCTGCGTCCGGCCTTGCCATCGCGGCCCGGCCGGCACGCTACGCGGCAATCGGCGGACTGCTTGGCATTGCCGCCGTGCTGGCGTTTTTCGGCTGGCCGAAAAACCTGGAAGCAATCTCCCAGAAGCACTTCTGGGGAGGCCTGCACCTGGTCGCGACGCGCAACTCGGTTTACGGAAGCCTGGCCGTGGTCGGGACGGAAGGAAGCCGCAGCGTTTACGAAAACGGCGTGGTCCTGTTCAACGTGCCCGATCCGGAGGCCGCCGAAGAGGCCGTTCACTACGCCTTGCTGGAGCACCCGTCACCGCGAAGTCTCCTGCTGATTGGCGGGGGGCTCAACGGAAGCATCGCCCAGGCGCTGCGGCACCCCACACTGGAACGCGTGGATTACGTGGAACTCGACCCCGCCATTCTGGACCTGGCGCAAGAGTACTTTCCGAACGAGTGGCTGGCCCTGCGGGCTGACGGCCGTGTACACGTGCACGTCACGGATGGGAGGCTGTTTCTGAAAACCACGCAGTCCACCTTCGATGTCGTGATCGTCAACCTGCCGGAGCCGCAAAACGCGCAACTGAACCGGTTCTATACGGTCGAATTCTTCCGCGAAGTGTCGCGCAAGCTCACACCAACCGGTCTGCTTTCCTTCCAGTTGCGGTCATCGGAAGACTACATCAGCGCGGAGCAGGGGCAATTCCTGCGCTCCATCGACAAGAGCTTGCGGGCGGCGTTCCCGGAAGTCACGGCCATTCCAGGCGAGACGGTCCACTTCTTTGCGGCGCGGCAGGCGGGCACGCTGGCCTCGGGCGCGGGAGAACTTCTGGCGCGCCTGCACGCACGAAATCTCCAGACCAGCTATGTGAGCGATTACTTCATCCCGTTTCGCATGACGCCGGACCGAATGCGTGACCTCGACACCGAGCTCCGGCCGCTTGAGTCGACGCCCGTCAACCGCGATTTTGCGCCGGTGGCTTACTACTTCGACGCGGCGTTGTGGGCAGGCGAGTTCAATCAAGGCTATCGCCGGCTTTTCCGCGCGATGGCTGGTGTCAATTTCGGAACCATGCTGGCCGCGTTCGCAATCGTACTTGCGGTGCTGGTGGTGGGAGGACGCTGGTGGGGCGGACCCCCTGGTCCGCGCGGGTCCCCCCGGACCCGCCCTTCGGCCGAAGGATCTAGTCGGCAAGGCCGGCTGCGGGACGAGGGCGTCCCGCGCGGACCAGGGGGTCCGCCCCACACAGCGCGATTCGTGGCCGGATTCTCGACGGCTGCCATGGGGTTCACCATGATCGGGCTGGAGATGTTGCTGCTACTGGCGTTCCAGGCGGTGTACGGCTACGTGTACCAACAGCTCGCCGTAGTAATCGCGGCCTTCATGGCGGGAATGGCGTTGGGGAGTTGGCTCGGGATGCGGCGGGCGGCGCGCGGCGGGATGCGCGTTCTGGCCGTCACCCAGATGCTGGCCGCAGCGGCGCCGCTGCTTCTGTTGGGGTTGTTCGAAGCCATCGGGCGAGCGGACAGCACGCTGGGCCTGGCGGCCAGCCAGATCGCGTTTCCCGCCCTGGCGCTGATTTCCGGCATGCTGGGTGGATACCAGTTTCCGGTTGCCAGCCGGATCTTCTTCGGCGCCGGGCAGGCGGAACCGCCTGCCCCGCCCTTGCAGCGTCCCGGCACGCTCTATGCACTCGACCTGGCGGGCTCGTGCCTGGGCGCGGTTTTGTTCAGCGTCTGGCTGGTTCCGGTATTCGGCTTTTTTAAAACGGCGCTGCTGTCGGCGATGGTGAGCCTGGCGCCGGCGGCGATGGCCATGCTCGAGGGTTCCAAACCAGATCCAGCGGAGTGAGCGCCTCAACCGGCCGCCGCTCGCCAAACACCAGGGCGGTGAAGCGGAAGATATCGGTCGCCGCATCCTTCCAGGCGTTTCGCGGCAGGCCGGCCTTGTAGCACGTCTCCTCCAGGAACGTGTTGCGGTCCCACTTCTCCTCGGCTGCTACCTGGGGCAACAGCAGTCCTTCGGCATCACCCTGCTTCATGACCAGCCCGTGCTGCCCCACCTTGATTTCATTGATATCGAGCACGCGGCGCAGCGGTGACAATACCGAGATTTCGTATTCCAGCAGGTCCAGCTCCTGCTCCCTCACCGGCGGGAACCGCGTGTCGCGCACGGCGGCGTAGGCAGCCACGTCGCGCACCGTCAGGTAGAGCGGCTTCATGGGCGCGATGTACCCGATGCAACCGCGCAACTCGCCGTGCTCCTTGAGGGTGACGAACGCGCCGCGCTCCTGGTTGAGGGCTTCGGCCGCGGGCGCGGCGGCGTCGTACATTTTGTGCTCATGTACCGCCGTCTCGACCGACTTCCGCGACAGGCGCAACAGCTCGTCCTTCTCCCGCTGGGTCAGGGCAAACGGCGGCTCCTGGGTTCCGCCATGCGCCGGGTTCTTCACGAAAGCCACCGCGCCATAACCCACCACGCGGCTCTTGTCGCCGGCCGTGTCGCCGGAATTGGCGTAGTTCAGGACCTGCGCGTGCGAGGCTCCCAGGCGTTCCGACGCGATCATGGCGGCGATGATGGGATATCCTCCGCAGGCTTCCCAAACCTGCGTCGCGAAGTTGCGCGACATGCTCAGGTAGTCCCACTCCTCGATGGCCTTCAGCGTCTTGTGGTCGATCTTGACGGCGTCGGCGTACGGGTGGTAGTGCGAAAGATCGCTGCTGGCGACGATCAGGGTGTTGGTGCCCGGAATCAATTTGGCCAGCGCCAGACCCAGCGCGCGGCAGGTTTCATAACTCTGGTCGCCGATGACGATGGGCACCAGTTGAAACTGCCCGAGCACGCGTTGCAGGAAGGGAAGCTGGTCTTCCAGCGCGTGCTCCGGCTGGCTGGGGCCGGCGCCGTGGCCCATGTTGGAAAACTTGATGAGCGGGCTCAGCTTCACCAGTTTCGCCGCGAAGTCCCGGTCCACCGGAACCTGGCCCAGGGGAGTGGTGTAAGCCGTGCCGTCGTAGACCGAGGCGAAACCAAAAGCCTCGTAGTGCGACGGTGCGATCACCACCACCCGGTCGAATTTCCGGCCCTTCAGCAGAGCGTAGGAATACGCCGCCACCTGTCCGGCGTACTCGTAGCCGGCGTGCGGCGAGACCAGGGCGACCACGTCGGTGAGCGGGGGCGGCGCCGCCTTGGCCAGGAAACCGTCGACCATGGTGGCGAGCGCCTTTGGGTCGGCGGGGTAGAATGACCCGGCTACTCCCGCCGGACGAACTTTCGGCGTCTCGCCGGACCGGGCGCTGGTGCAATCGATCAGCAGCAGCGCCGTGACCATGATGAGAACTGCGCGCAGGCGCCGCCTGCGCCACCAGGTTGACACGTGCATTTTCATAACTGGATAGCTCCGTCCCAAATGCCTGGGATGGCTTGCTGGCAGAACCGGCACTTGCCCTTGTCGAGATGCAGCCCTCGAACCGTGAAGCCGGCGCGCTCTACCACGACGCGGCGGCATTTCGGGCACCAGGTATTCTCGGCCGGATGGCCGGGAACATTACCGATATATACGTAATTGAGACCCTCGGCGTCGCAGATGGCCTTGGCGCGTTCCAGCGTCGGCAAGGGGGTGGGCGGAAGGTTCTTCAACAGGTACTCGGGATGGAAGCGCGAAAAGTGCAGCGGGACGTCCCGGCCGAGTTCCGCCTTGATCCAGCGGGCCAGCCCTCGGAACTCCTCATCGGAATCGTTCAAGGTCGGCACCACCAGGTAAACTACTTCGTTCCACGTGCCTGACTTGCGGATGGTCACCAGGGCGTTCAGCACCGGCTTGAGCTCGCCGTTTACGACCTCTTTGTAATACTTCTCGGAGAAGCCTTTGAGGTCGATCTTGATGGCGTCCACGCGGGCGCACAACTGTTTCAGCGGCTCTTCCTGGATATAGCCGCCGCTGATGACCACGCTTTTCACACCTGCGGCGCGGCCGGCCGACGCGGAATCCAGGACGTATTCGCAAAAGACCACCGGTTCGCTGTAGGTATAGGCGATGGAGGGACATTGGTACCGGCGAGCCAGGCCCGCCAGATCCTTGGGCGGAATGAAGGTGCTGTCCACCTGTTCCGGACGAGACTGAGAGATGTCCCAGTTCTGGCACATTTTGCAATTGACATTGCAGCCCGCCGTGGCCACCGAGAATGCCATACTGCCCGGCAGGAAATGGAACAGGGGCTTCTTTTCGATGGGATC
>Ga0181518_10001874_pt1 | contig 21006 bp, 15 predicted proteins | sample PEATcosm2014_Bin_28_FD_119751 | JGI IMG/M metagenome (GOLD analysis project Ga0181518, IMG submission 119751) | Peatland microbial communities from MTU Mesocosm Facility, Houghton, MI, USA - PEATcosm2014_Bin01_60_metaG | ecosystem: Environmental > Terrestrial > Soil > Wetlands > Peat | place... | reverse complement strand
TCGATCGTACTATTTTTTGTTTTTCCCGGACCCCGGTTTTCCTCAGTGGCGGGACTATTGCGATTTTCCTCGCGCTCCAAAGCCTGCCCACGACAATGTGTCCACAAAATGACCACAGTTATAGGCTACCATATGCCCTGGGTTTGTCAATGGAAAAACCGCGAGTGGTACAGTTTGATGTCGTAGCGGCGAGTTTAGCTCGCCAAGTGGCGGTGTAAAGTCGCCTCTACATCAAACTGTACTGGTTAGCGAAAAATGCGAACATCGTGGCCGGACGCACCTGAACTGCCCCACCGTGCCAAGCCACACCACTCCGAGAAGACGGGCTATGACGAAATGTCGCTGCCCGGCACGCCCGTCCTCGGAAATGATACCCTGACCCTTCCCCTGAACCCCAACCGCTTCCGTAAGAGTCCCCCCCAGCGGCTATTGTACGGGCGCGCCATGGCGTCCCCTACGTGAGGGTGACGAGGGGGCTTGCATCCACCCACGCGCTCCAACGGCCTATGATAACTACCGCGAGGTCAATTGTGCGCTTTCGACTGTGCGTCCAAGTAAACCCTCAGATTGTATCCGAGTAGCCATCCGCTCGGAACCACCTGCCGCCGCATCTGCGGTTACCCCGTTATACGGCCAAGTGCCGGGCACGGCGCCTCCTCGGTCGAAAGTAAACAGGAGGCGACAAGGCAGTAATTTTACGCTACCACGCCGCTCCGACTAGTTTTTCTACCTGCGCTTTGCCCTTCGCCGCAAGAGCGGTAGGTTCACGGCAAGGATTCGGGGCGATTTTCTGCTGGACAAACGGCTCGAGGAAGACTAAGGATATTGAGCATCAGGGAGGATCCATGGGATCGAAGAAGAAGATTGCTCAGCCCTTGATCGCGATTTCCGCGGGGTTTTTGCTAGCGATTGTGGGCTACCCAGTACATGCTCAGGAAGCCGCAAAGACGGGTCGCCCGGCTGCGGGCTTTAACATTCCGCAGAGCGAGACGCCCTGGTCCTGGGACGTCGTCGCCATGGACGATGCGGCTCCGACCAAGGCTTACGCAACTCCAAAACAAGCACGCAAGATCTTGGTGCTCTGTAAAGCCGCTGGATTCGTGCACTCCTCGATCCCGCTCGCCGCAGCCACGATTAAGGAGCTCGGTGACCGCACCCGCGCATGGTCAACCACGATCACTTACGACCCCGCGGAGATCACTGTCCAGAATCTCCAGCAGTACGATCTGGTCTTCCTTGACAGCACCACCGGCGAATTCCTTGACGATCCGAACAATGAGGAGCTGACGACCGATCGCCGCCAAGCGCTTTTGAATTTCATCCGCAGCGGCAAAGGGCTGGCGGGCGTTCACGCAGCAGTCGACTCGTACCACACCAGCCCATCCATGGGTGGACGTGGACGTGGGCGTGGGGCCGAAGCAGCCAACGGCGCGCCGGCAGCTCCGCCCGATCCGGCACAGAGGCGCGCTGCGATGGCCGCCGCGGAATCATTCGTTCCTACAGGCACATGGCCTGATTACAACAAGATGATCGGCGGCTTCTTCAAATGGCATTGGTCGTATCCGCAGGTCGTCACTGTGAAGATCGATGACACGAAGAGCCCGCTCACGCAAATGTTCCACGGACGGGAATTCGTCATTCACGACGAAACCTACACGATGGCCCAGGACTCCTATTCACTTAAGAACGTCCACGAGCTCACCAGCATCGACTATTCGAAGATGAGCCAAGAGGACAAGGATAAGGAACCCGCCGCCTCACGACGCACCGATGGCGATTACGGCTTGAGCTGGATTCGCCGCGAAGGCAAAGGCCGCGTCTTCATCGAAGTTCTCGGCCACGACGAACACATGTACGAGATGCCGGTCTATCTCGAACACTTGCTCGCCGGCACGCAATACGCGCTCGGCGATTTGCCGGCCGACGACGCTCCGACTGAACACTAAAATCACTCTATCTCAGACACGCGCGGCCGACCCGGTGACCTCCTTTCAACAGACGCTCACCGTGGGGCACGCTCTCGAAATCGCCGGGTTACAGGTGCCAGACCAGGAGCGCGAGGGAAAAAGGTGTCGGGAAACTGTACATGTGATCTGTGTGTCGTCCTTTACGTTCAAGCGCGGATCACGCGGCACTTGGAAATTGGAGATTTGAAAGCTCAGCGTAGCTCAGCGGCGCTTCGCGGCGGACTATAGCGCGCATTGGAAATTGGAGATTTGAAAGCTCAGCGTAGCTCAGCGGCCCTTCGCGGCAGACTATAGCGGGCATTGGAAATTGGAGATTTGAAAGCTCAGCAGTCGCAGATTGGTGGCACGGCATTAAGGAGGAAAAACTGTCACAATGCCAGGGCATGGCATAAAATGGATGGTCATCGGGGCAGCAAAATGGATAAGCGCGGGTTCGTCCAACGAGTCTCTCGCATGCAGGCTGGCATGAAGAAGGCCTGCCTCCCCATGCTGCTTAGGGGCCCCAACATTCCAAAGTGCGCTCCAAGGCAGCCGCCGCCATTTATACTGCCGCGCATGCGTCCACGAGCGAAGGGCTGCCGCGACTATGCGGTCACGGGGTAGCCGGAGGCGCGAACGGCTTTCACCATCTCGTAGCGGCTTTCCACTTCCACCTGCTTCATGATTCGGTGAAGGTGATTCTTGATGGTAAACTCCGAGAGATTTAACTGCGAAGCGATCTCTTTGTTTGTCAAGCCGGTGGCGACAAGAGAAATAAGTTGCTGTTGGTGGATCGTGAGACTACGCAGGGGTTTCGGATTAGCCGGGATCGGCGTCTCCCTGACAGACCGGGCTACACAGCGAAAGAGAGCAAGGCACAGCCGAGGTGGGCAGACAGCTTCCCCACGGGCTACGGCGCGGACGGCGGAAACGACGTCGCTTGCTGAGGCATCATTCAGCAGGTAACCCGAAACCCCAGAACGAACTGCTTCAAGGAATTGCTCTTCGTCGTCTTGCATATCGACCAACACGACACCCACCGCGCTGGCCGCTTGAAGTCTATTGAGGAGACGAGGGCCAAGGAGCGATGCTGTGTGTAGATCGTCCAGGACAACGATATTGCACTGGGAATTAAGGACATCATCTACTTCAGCGGAGCCGCCCTGCCCGACCACGGCTAAATCGGGCCGCCTGTGAAACAGCCGAACCAGGGTCTCATGGACCAGGCGGTTCTCGACGAGTAGAAACACTCGCGTCGGACAATCGGGCAGATGTCTTACCGACTCTGTCATTTTCCAAACCCCGTGAGGCTGCTCCACCAAAAACTCCAGGATAATCTCTGATCCGGGTACCTTCATATCTTTATCGGCACCTTGCAGGTGGACGACTACGCTTATTTAGAGCGATATTACGAGAGGTCGATTTCCCGATCCCCACCGCCTCGGCCATCCGTCCGCAAGGGACCAGATGCCCCGATCACAGCGCGTTAGATACTCTCGAACTGCGTTCGGGTCCGAATGCGCGGCAAGTTTCTCTCCATCCTACGGACCAATTTCGGACTAATTTCGGACTAATTCCGGCATTAGATCTTTATTGGTCCCCTCCTGCAATCCATTTTTAAACCTTTTTTGAACCTTGTTCCGTATGCCGGTCGTGGCCAATACTGACGCGCGATGGAGAGTGCCATGGGAAACCCTATTCGGGTTTTAGTAGCAAACGGTCCCCGTCTCATGCGCGAGCTGATTCTCACTACATTCTCTGATCAGCCCGACATTGAGATTGTCGGCGAAGTTCCGAGTGAGGCCGACATCCCAGAGAGAGTGGAAGAGACAAGCCCGGATTTCGTCGTGCTTGCGCAAGACACCTTGGGGGAGCGGCCTAACGTCTGCGACATTGTGCTGGGAAAACGCCCAGACATACGAATGATTGCGATCGCGCCACACCATAATTACTTGGTCTACTATTGGGCATCACCTGACATTCGTTCCCGCCAGGCGGAGGCCTCAGAAGAAACCCTCCTTGAGATCCTTCGAACCAAGCCAACCCGAGTGGTGGCCTGACATGAATTTTCCCGGCCCAGCAAGGAGCAAGAAGATGTTGCGCAACCTGAACCTGGCCCAAGGGAACCTCTCCATTTGCACGGTTTCTTTTCCGCCCGGTGTGCTCGCGCTCGCCCAGCGCATGGTCACTGGAGCGCTGGTCACTTTCCTCGTTGCAGTCTCAGCCGCGTCGGTTGCACCTGCCCAAGAGCACGAACCAACCTCCGAGCCCCAGGAGCACGGAAGAGCGTCCGAGGCCCAGAACCACGAACGAGCCTCCGATTGGGCTACGGACAACCTTGACCGGGTGTCGGCATCGGTCACGCAGATCCGGGACGTGCTGACCAAAGATCCCGGCCTGATGGTGGAGCTAAAACGCCTATTCGCCAAACAGGCCACCGACCGGGGGCAAATCGTCACAGAACAGGATATGGCGGATATGGCCATCCTGGATCGGCTGGAGAACGATCCACGCTTCCGCGCCCTCGCCACCCGCCTGTTGCAGCGCTACGGCTACCTGACACCGCGGATCAATACACAATCGCCCGAGGGGGAAGAGCAAGACTTAGTCCGGAAAGCTCGAGCGGCCCGGATTGCCCGCTCAGCGACGGACCTGGGGCCTGAACCGGGACCGTCTGTGTCGCCGTCCTACCCCATACAGGCGCAAACCAGCCAACCCGCGCCGTCCCCGAACCCACCTCCACCCGTGCAGCCGGGGACCGAGACTATCCCCCCAGAACTTCAGCGCCCCGACCTTAGCGCTCCATCGCTGCTCACGGCCAGTGCTGTTTCCTTGACAGGGCCGGCAAAGGCGAACCCGCGGCCCGGTTCGCCTCGGCTGGAAGGCATCACCGATGTTACCGGCGGGATCCCCGCTGTGATCCCCGAGCTTCCAGAGAAGCAAGGGCCGCACAGTGTTGCGTCACGAAGCCAGCCGGCGGCGCCGGCGATTTTCGAGCCTGTGGAGATGGTGAAATCGGCCAACCCGTACGCCGATGTGCCCTCGCTTTACGATCTCTACGTGCAAGCCGCGCCGCGCACGGGGCGCCTTGAACGCTTTGGCTTGGAAGTGTTTCGCCGGCCTTCCGAGAGCACAGGGATTCCCATGGACCTTCCTGCTGGCCCGGAGTATGTCCTCGGGCCCGGGGACGGATTGACGATTGATCTTTGGGGCGGCGTCTCGCAACGGCTGTTCCGCACGGTCGACCGCGAAGGCCGCCTCTCATTGCCCGAGGCGGGTCCCCTCCTTGTGAGCGGTAGGACGCTGGGTGAAGTGCAGGAAGTCGTACAGCGCATCCTGCGTACGCAGTACCGGGACGTGTCGGCTGACATTTCACTCGGGCGCCTGCGCACGGTGCGCGTCTACGTGGTGGGCGAGGTGGCATCACCGGGCGCCTACGACATCAGCTCACTTTCGACGCCGCTCAACGCGCTGTTCGCCGCCGGAGGCGTCACTACGCGCGGTTCGCTCCGCCTGCTCCGCCACTCACGCGGCCGGCAGCTTGTCGAGGAGGTGGACGTTTACGACCTGCTGCTCCATGGCATTCGCGGTGACCTGAAAAACCTTGAAAACGGGGATACGTTACTCGTGCCGCCCGTGGGCCCGCAGGTGACTGTGGACGGCATGGTGCGCCGCCCGGCGGTTTACGAACTGCACGGCGACACGAATCTCGCCGAGGCGCTCGACTTGGCAGGCGGCATTCTTCCCGCTGCGGCATTGCGCCATATTGAAGTTCAACGGCTCGAGGCGCACGAAAAGCGCACTATGCTGAGCGTCAACCTCGATGCCACCAGCGATCCCCAGGCGGTTCGCCGCGAACTCGCTACGTTTCGGGTGCGCGATGGCGACGAAGTGCACATCTTTCCGATTGCCCCTTACAATACCTCTGAGGTCTATCTCCAAGGTCACGTGCTCCGACCCGGGCGCTATGCCTACTCTCCAGACATGCGCATCCCCGACCTCATCGCCTCTTACCAAGACCTTCTTCCGGAGCCGGCCAAGCATTATGCGGAAATCATCCGCCTGCGCCAGCCCGACTGGCGGCCGGTAGTGGAAAGCTTTGACCTGGAGGCGGCGTTCGCAAATCCCGCGGCATCGCCCAAACTCGAACCGCTTGATACCGTGCGCATCTTTGGCCGGTACGATCTGGAGGCCGCTCCAGTGATGTGGCTCTCCGGGGAGGTGCGCACCCCGGGTCAGTACAGTACCACGGGCCAGATGCATTTGCGTGATGCGATCTATCAGGCCGGAGGGTTACTGCCGGATGCGGCGCTTGATTCAGCGCAACTGTTCCGCACCCAGCCAGACGGCTCGGTCAAAATCCTGGATGTGAATCTCGCTGCGGCGCTCGGCGCCGACCCGCTCGAGAACGTCCTCGTACAACCGCGCGACCGCATCATCGTACATCGCAGCCTCTACCGGGTGGACCCGCCGAGTGTGTACGTCGAGGGGGAAGTGGAAAATCCGGGCCGGTACCCGCTCGCTGTGAACATGCGCATTGGGGATTTGCTGCGTGCCGCGGGAGGTCCGAAGCGGAGCGCCGACCTCAAGGATGCAGACTTGACGCGCTATCACGCCGTGAGCGGGGCTACACCCGCGGGTGAGCACAGAAGCGTCGACCTAACCGCGGTCTTCCAAGACGCGAGCCGCAACCTTCCCCTCAAGGACGGCGACGTTCTCAGCGTGCCGCAACTGCCCGGGTGGAACGATCTAGGTGCGGCCATCTCCCTGAAGGGCGAGGTCAGAAATCCCGGTGTCTACGGCATCCGCCCCGGCGAGCACTTAAGCTCCGTTTTCAAGCGCGCCGGAGGATTACTTCCCACCGCCTACCCCCAGGGCATCATTTTTACGCGCAGTTCGGTCCGTGAACTCCAGGAAAAGAGCCGGCAGGAGCTTATCCAGCGCCTCGAGCAGGAGACACCGATGGTAAAGACAGCCGTGACCACCACCGGAACGGAAGAAGCCGCGCTCCAGTTGGAGGCCACGCAACAGCGCGAGCGCGCCATTGAGGCGCTGCGGCGGGCGCCTGTTACCGGAAGACTCGTGATTCGGATGTACCCGGGTCTGAAGGGATTTGAGAATTCATCGCAAGACATCGAACTCCGCAAGGGCGATGCGATTGAAATTCCCAAGCAGCCGGGATTCGTCCTCGTGGTTGGCCAAGTCTACAACACCAATGCCATCACCTACACGCCGGGCAAGAATGCCGGCTGGTACCTCTCCCAAGGCGGGGGCGCCACCCGCTTGGCAGACAAGGGCGCCATCTTCATTCTCCGTGCGGATGGAGAAGTCGTAAGCCGCCATGGCAATGAGTGGTGGTCCGGCAATGTGCTCTCCGCAGCGGTTCATCCTGGCGACACCGTTGTCGTCCCGGAGCGGGCTGTCCTCAGCAGCACCCGGTGGAAAAACATCATAGCCCTTGCACAGATTGCGGAGGTAGGCGCCATTACGGCGGCGATCGTTCCATGAGCAAGAAAACGCGGCCTGGCCGCAGCCGAAAAAACGATCTCGGTGTCCTCCGTGCCTCTCAAGTTTTAGCACGGAGTGCAGGGAATTTCTCGACGATCTCTGTGCTGAGCACCTCTTCATTCCCCTCCGCTTCTCCCCCACGGGGGCGAGGGTGGACCGCCGCGGGCGCGCTCTTCGGCCGGGGCGGGCCGGGCAAGGGGGTTCCCGCCAATAATGCCGTGGGACGGGACACAAAAGCGCGTAAACGGAAGTGCCTGGCATTGCTTGCTGCCACGCTGGCAATAGGTTTCCTTGCAGTCTCGCCGGCGCGCGGGCAAGAGACTACGTCGAACGACGTGCCCGTTAAGGCAGAAGGCGAGGCAGGCGGGGCCGGACGGCATTCTTCCCAGGACCTGGAGAACGCCAAACAATGGATCAAGCGCTTTGCGGGAGACCAGCGCGATCTCTGGGCGAGTCCTGGTCGAATCCGCTCTAACGACACAAATTGGTTACTTACGCTCGGGGGGGTTGCCGCAAGCTTAATGGTCGCCGACCACTCCATTATGCAAAACAATACCCTTTCGGCGGTTAACACAAGGCGAAGCGTCGATTTCTCCAACTTTGGCGTGGGAGCACTGGTTGGTGTTGGCAGCGCACTTTATCTCTTCGGGAAAAAGACGAGAGACGATCATGAAAAAGAGGCGGGCTTCTTAAGCGGAGAATCGGCGCTCAACGCTCTTGCGGCCAGCATGGTCCTCCAAGGCCTCTTCGGCCGTGAGCGTCCGAGTATAGATGCTGCGCAAGGCAAATTTCTTAGGGGCGGCACGTCCTTCCCCTCGGATCAATCCGCGGTTGCTTGGTCCATTGCCAGCATGATCGCCCATCAGTACCCCGGCCCACTCACGAAGCTATTTGCTTACGGACTTGCCGGCGCCGTAAGCGTCTCACGCGTCGCAGGAAATGAACACTTCCCCTCTGACGTGCTTGTAGGTGGGACTCTAGGATGGCTGACCGCGCGGGAGATGTACAACAAACATCACGACCCGAACCTCGGGGGAACAGCCTGGGATAGCCCATCCGGGAATGACAGCGGGCAGGAATCGCAGAAACCTCAAAACCTGGCCTCACCCTACGTTCCACTCGACAGTTGGATCTATCCGGACCTGGAAAGATTGGCCGCGCTGGGTTACATCCACACGGAATTCCTGAACATGCGGCCTTGGACAAGGACCGAGTGCGCACGCCTGGTACAAGAAGCGGGTGAAACAATTCGGGAACGGGAATCCAAGACCGCGGAAGCGAACAGCATTTACGAGGCCCTCGCGCTCGAATTCTCTCCCAATCTTGATCCCCCTGAACCGAGCCATAGCCTGCAAGTGGAGTCCCTCTACACGCGCCTGCTGGGCATTTCCGGCCAGCCCCTCAATGACAGCTACCATTTCGGGCAAACCCTCATTAACGATTTCGGACGCCCTTATGCCGAGGGGTTTAATCCGGTGACAGGATTTTCCGGCTGGGCCACTTGGGGACGATTCGCCCTTTACGCGCGTGGCGAGTACCAACATTCGCCCTCGGCGCCCGGTTATTCCCAGGGGGTTCAGGATTTAATTGCTCAGATCGACGGGACTCCTGTGCAGCCGGCCCACCCTGCGCCGGAGATAAACCAGTTCACTCTCCTGGACACCTATGCCCTGACCAAGCTTGCCAATTGGGATTTTTCCTTCGGCACGCAGAGCCTCTGGTGGGGCCCGAACCGGGGAGGGTCCCTGCTGCTCAGTGACAATGCCGAACCCATCTGCATGTTTCGTGTTGCTCGCGACATCCCGCTCACTCTTCCTGGGCTGTTTCAGCGGCTGGGCCCAGTCAAAATGGAGGCCTTTTTCGGCCAGCTCGCGGGGAACCAATTCCCACCACGCCCTTTCTTCCACGGAGAAAGGATCAGCGTCAAGCCAACCGAGAACCTGGAACTGGGCTTTTCGCGTACGGCTGAATTTGGCGGCGTGGGGCGGCCTCTGACCCTGGGCGCACTTTTCAATACCTACTTCAGTCCTAGGTCATCAGTCTTGTACCCCGCGTGGGACAATCCCGGGCAGCGCAACGGCGGGTTCGATATCTCTTACCGGTGGCCGGGGCTGCGCAACTGGCTGACGGTTTACGCCACGCTCATGTCGCGCGACGATCCCACGCCTCTTTTCGCTTTTTTCCCCGTGCGGGCGCTGATGAGTACCGGTTTCTATGTGCCTCACTTCCCGCATGTGCCACGGCTGGATTTCCGGTGGGAGGGGGTGACCACCGATCCGCGCAATGGAGGAAATAAGAATGGGCAGTTCGCGTACTGGGAGACCTTCTATCGTGACGATTATACGAACAAGAATAATCTGATTGGCGACTGGATTGGCCGCGTGGGTACGGGCTATCAGGGATGGAGCACGTATTGGTTCAGCCCGCGGACTTCCCTCGAGCTTGGGTACCGGCATGCCCAGGTGGCGAGCACCTTCATTCCCCACGGCGGCACGCTCAACGACGGTTCGGTGAAACTTAATTATCAGATTGGCAGCGGGCTTACTGTGTCCGCCTTCGTGCAATACGAACAATGGCTGGTGTCAGTACTCGCTCCGGCGGCCAAGAACAACGTGACGGAATCGTTGCAACTAACTTACTGGCCGCGGCACTGGGGTGTTAGGAAATGAAGGAAACTGAACCAAACACGTTGGCCGGGCTTGCGGACCTCGAGGCTCCCATCTCTCTGCGCCCGGAGAACGGCGCCCTCGTTTCCGGCGAATACGAGTCCCAGCTCGAAGTGGACCAGCGCGCGGCTCGCGAGCGGACAGTCGCTCATCTCCGGCTGCTCTGGGAAAGCCGCCGGTTCCTGGCGCGCGTCGCGGGCGCCAGCCTGCTGCTTTCTGTGATCGTGGCGGTTCTCATCCCCAGTCGTTATCAGTCGGCCGCCCGCTTGATGCCACCCGATAACCAGTCCGGTTCCGGCTTGGCCATGGCGGCCGGCGCGCTGTCAGGCCAAGGCGGTGGACTCGCAGGAATGGCGGGCGACTTGCTTGGCCTCAAAAGCACCAGCGACCTGTTTGTGGGAGTCTTATCCAGCCGCACGGTGGCGGACCAACTCATCCGGAAGTTTAACTTACAGAAGGTCTATGGAATCCGCCGGATGGAGGATGCACGCAAAGGTTTGGCGGCCCGGACCGACATTTCCGTAAATCGCAAGAGCCAGATCATCACGATTACGGTCACCGATAACAAGCCGCAAAGGGCGGCGGCGATGGCCCAAGCCTACGTTGAAGAACTGAACCGCCTGCTGGCCGAGGTAAGCACGTCCTCCGCACGCCGGGAAAGGATTTTCCTGGAAGGACGCTTGCAAGCTGTCAACCAGGATTTGGAGGCAGCCGAGAAAGAGTTTAGCCAGTTTGCCAGCAAGAACACGGCGATCGACATCAAGGAGCAGGGCAAGGCCATGGTGGATGCGGCCGCCGCTCTGCAGGGAGAATTCATTGCGGCCCGATCGGAACTCGAAGGGCTGAAGCAGATTTACACGAACAACAATGTCCGCGTCCGTGCTGCGGAAGCGAGAATCACCGAACTCGATAGCCAACTCAATAAGCTCGGCGGCAAAGGTGAAAGCTCCTCGTTGCAGGATGCTGAAAAGAACGATCCACTTTATCCGTCGATCAGGAGGCTGCCCTTGCTCGGCGTCGCTTACGCTGACCTATACCGCAGGACCAAGGTTCAGGAAGTTGTGTTTGAGACACTCACCCGGGAGTACGAGCTAGCCAAAGTCCAGGAGGCGAAGGAAATTCCCAGCGTGAAGGTGCTCGACCCTCCCAACCTTCCGGACAAGAAATCATTTCCTCCCCGTACCCTCATTGTCCTGTTGGGGACCGCGTTCGCCTTCTCGTGTGGAGTGGCTTGGATATTTGGCAGAACGCAATGGGAACGAACGGACCCGGCTGATCCCAGGAAGCTCTTCGCGCTGGAAGTCTTCGATACTGCGATGGCTGCGATCCCCTGGGCTTCGCGAAATGGGTTTAAAGACATAAAGAAGTCTGACACTTGAAGCTGGAATCTCCCATTTCGGATCACGCCCGGCTTCGATGCGACGGGTCGCATTGACAGTAGGTAGTATTAGCTGAAACTGAACGCTAACTAGATGATATATAAATGGTTAGGTCACAAACACCTCTGTAAGTGACAGGGCGGAGCTGGAAGTGGCAGTGATCAGTGGTTAGTGGTCAGTAAGTGCCCCTGGTTACTGGAAACTGAGAACTGATGACTGTGAACTGAATGGTCACTCGGGCTCGACTTCAGAATTCCGGCGAAGACCATTCCCGATGTCATTAGCGGCGCGGGCATCGCACACAGGGCTTATGTCTTTGGCAATACCACATGTAGAAATTCTCTCCAGGCCCAAGCAATTTCGCGCCTCACTGAAAGGCTGGATACCTTGGGTGGGGAAGGGGTCATTCGCGCTTCTCGACCAAGGGCTCTTCGCTGGGGCGAATTTCATCGCCAACATATTGCTAGCCCGGTGGCTGCCCCCCGCCGAATACGGCGCCTTCGCCCTGGCCTATTCCGTCTTCCTGCTGCTTGGCGTCTTCCACAACGCCATGTTCACCGAGCCCATGATGGTGTTCGGTCCCACCAAATACCGCGAGCGCTTTCCGGAATACCTGGGCATTCTGCTGGGCGGCCACTTCGCTCTGATGCTGCCCGGCGCGGCGCTACTGGTGGCGGCGGCTTTTTTGCTCGGATGGCTCTACTCCCCGGCGGTCGACCGACCTTTCCTCTCGCTGGCGATTGCCGCTCCTTTCATGTTGCTTCTGTGGCTGGTTCGTCAGGCCTTCTATGCGCGGTTGCAACCCGGCTGGGCAGCAGCGGGCGGAGGACTGTACATGCTCTTCCTCCCAGCTTGTATCTACGCTTTGCGAGCCATGGAACGCCTCTCACCGGTCACCGGCTTCTTGGGGATGGGCTTTGGGAGCCTGGGTGTCAGTCTGCTCTTGCTGATGGCGCTTATTCCCCGCTGGTCGGGTGCGCACAAGAACCCGAGCGTCTCGGCTGTGGCGAGTGATCACTGGCAATATGGAAGGTGGGCGATGGCGACGGCAGCTCTGGCTTGGTTTCCAACCAATATTTACTTTGTACTCTTACCGGCCTGGGTCGGTCTGGGGGAGGCAGGGGCTCTGAAGGCCCTCATCAACTTAGCGATGCCCGTCCTACTCAGCATCTCCGGACTTTCGCTGTTGTTACTGCCCGTGCTGAGCATGCAATTCGAACAAGGTGCGAAGCAAAGGATGAATAGAACGCTCTGGTTTGTGTTCGGCCTCTTCTTCCTGGGCTCAGGCCTCTACTTTGGTTTGCTGTGGGGCCTTCGAGGGGCCATTTTCCAACTTCTCTACAGCGGCAGATATCGAGAGTTTGCCGGCTGGCCATTAGTCGCAGTCGGCTTGTGGCCATTCGGGCAGGCCATCACCGCAATACTCGGTAGCGCTCTAAGAGCTCTGCAGCGCCCTGATTACGTTTTTTGGTCTTCCGTTGGGGGTAGCGCCGCAACGCTTCTTCTGGGCATCCCCCTTGCCTGGCGGCTTGGTGTCGGCGGCGCACTTGTCGGGAGCGTACTCGCTTTCCTTGCAACAGGGGGATTCATGCTTTTCTTCGTTATGCGATGTGCGCATCGCGAGAGGAGAATAACACGGAGATGAAAGTCCTCGTTTCTGCCTATGCCTGCGCACCCGGCCGGGGCTCCGAACCCGAAGTGGGCTGGAACGGTGTACAGCAGGCCGCGCGGTTCCATGAAGTCTGGGCGCTGACCTGGGCGGAACAACGGCCAGCCATCGAACGGACATTGTCCTCACGCCCGCTCCCCACTGTACACTTCGTTTATGTGGATTTGCCACGATGGAGAAAGCTTTGGAGGCTGGGCTGGCCTGGCCAACACATCTTCCACCACCTATGGCAGATTGCTGCGTACTTCGCCGGCCGAAAACTGCATCGCCGCGAAAGCTTGGGCTTGGTGCACCATGTGACCCTCGTTTGCTACTGGAGACCTAGTTTCTTGGCGCTCCTTCCGGCACCCTTCATCTGGGGGCCGGTGGGAGGGGGCGAGTCAACGCCACGTGCCTTTAGGTCGTCCTTCAGCCTCCGAGGCAAGATGTTCGAACTGGGACGGGACGTCGCTCGCAAGCTGGGCGAGTGGGACCCCTTCGTTCGGTACACGGCGCGGAAGGCTACACTGGGTCTGGCAACGACGGAGGAGACCGCCAACCGAATGCGAGGGCTGGGTTGCAAACGGGTATCTGTACTTTCTGAAGCGGGTCTGCCTCCAGAGGAAATCCGGAGTCTGTCGTCGATCCCCCTCCGTCAGGGCAGCCCGTTTCGGCTCATCAGCCTCGGTCGACTGGTAAACTTGAAAGGTTTTCACCTGAGCCTGCGGGCGTTCGCACAGTTCCACCGCCAGTTCCCGGAAAGCGAATATTGGCTCCTCGGCGACGGACCCGAAAGGACGCGTTTGGAGGAACTGGCGCGCCGCCTTGGAGTCAGCGACAAGGTTACGTTCTGGGGTTTCATACCCCGAACCCAAGCCCTGAAAAAGTTTGCGGATTGCGACGTCATGGTGCATCCGAGCCTCCACGATTCTGGCGGGTGGGTCTGCCTGGAGGCCATGGCCGCGGGTCGTCCCGTAATTTGTCTAGATCTGGGCGGACCCGGCCTTCAGGTTACAGACGAGACCGGGATCAAGGTGCCGGCCACCTCGCCCGAGCAGGTTACGCACGACTTGGCGGAGGCGTTCTGCAAGCTCGCTTCCGGCCCCGAGCTACGTGCACGCTTAGGCCTTAGTGCAAGGAAGCGGGTCAGTGAGCACTTCAACTCGGATAAGAAAGGGCTCTTCATGACCAAGCTTTATCAAAGCCTGTCTACGCCTGAAGAGTGAGAATTCCCTTCACCTCTGACTCCCCCAACTCCCATGTGGCGTAGGGTTTGCGAGCTAGTACATTCGTTGGACCGGCATCCCGTAAATGAATATGTCCAGAGATTCCTCGGCTATGAGCCTCGCTCCGTCGTAGGTTCTAGATAGGGGACAATCTACCTCCGCCGGGCTCCTCGGGACGAAACGGTGGCAGATGGAGGGCGCACCGAAACTTCTCGAACGAACTGTGGGACTTCAGCTCGAAATCCGCCTCAGGCCGCTTTATGGAGGAGAGACGCTCTTCCAACCGACGGTGGAATATCTGCGGGCGATGGATTTTGATCTTTGGGGATTGAGTCCGAGATTCGTGGACAAGAAAAACAGCCGGGTGCTCCAAGTAGACGCAGTATTTTTCCAGCCGAGGGGCGAGGACCAGTCGTTGAATGCAGGTTGTATCCGATGAAGGCGCCATATCTCGTAATCGGCTTTCTCGTGGCGGTGGCGACCGGCTTGGCTGGTTTCGATTGGCGGACGGGGCTCACCTTCGCATTAGTTTGTATATACCTTGCCTTTTCAATGATTCATCTTGAGTGGGGCATTTATATCATTGTGGCCGCAGCGGTGATTTTCATTGACGGGTGGAACCCGAAGCGGGATCCCGAAGAGGTGTTTTTTCGACTTGCCTTGGGCCGTGTCTACATAATGGAAATTGCGGTGTACGGGCTGGTGTTGATCTATGCCCTCAAACGAAATCTCGGGTGGGTTGCTGTACGCCAAAGGACTTTCTTATCTCGTACACCTCTGGACACGCCACTAATGGTATTTGCCCTCTTGTTGCCCTTTTTTGCTTTCTACGGCCTTGTCCTTGGCAACCCGCTCCTCGACGCCCTTGGGTACATGGAATGGCGGTCGCTTTTCACGGCGATCGTCTTTTATTTTCTCCTTACTACCATCATCAGTACCCGCGAGAAAGCTCTTCGGCTCTTCTGGTGGTTCTTGGCTCTGGATACAGTCATCGGACTCTATTCCCTTGCCCTCTATGCTCTCAGGACTGATGGGCCGCTCCCTGCGCTTTTGGGCGCAGGCCCGGTTGGTGAAGGTCCGATGAATTACACCTTCGCATTTGCAGCGCTCGGCGGAATCTCATGGTTGCTTTACTGCAAGGGAAAAGACCCATGGAACCGCAGATTCCTCATGCTCGCCGTGGCTGTCCCTGTGGTCAATATCCTGGTCTCTGAGAAAAGATCCGCCCAGATCGGCTTGTTCGTGGGTTTGATCGTGCTCACCTGGAAGATCCCATTTTGGAAAAGGTTGAAATGGGGAGTCACTTGTGCCGGCGCAGCATTGGTGATCCTCCTGTTCGTGAGGGTGCTAGGAACGGGTGAGCAAAGCACTGGCCTTGGAAAATCGGCATCGCGCTATACCGAGGTTGTCGAGTTTGTCAGGAATGGTGAGCTGACTCACTCCGGCGACGATGACCTTGGATTCCACCTCTTCGATTTCGTCGATTCCTTCAACTCGGTCCGATTGCGCCCTATTCTTGGATATGGTTTTGGCGGCCAATTCCAGCGTGAATTGACGAGCTTGGTGGGTGGCGATCTCATCGAGCCGGGCATTGTCCATGACCAGTACTTGGATTTCTGCGTCAAGATGGGTCTCCTCGGACTTCTCGCTTTTCTATGGGTTCTCTTCCGCTTCCTCTCCTTTTCCCACAAAGCCATTTGGCGAACCCCGGTTCTGGAACATGAGGCAATTTCTCTGGGCTTGAGATCGGCGATATGCGGTGACATGGCACTTGAGGTTTGGATGTCGAATTGGCGGGGCAACACCCAGATGCCAATCGTGTTTTTCTTGAGCTTTGCTCTGGTTGTCTGCCTCCTGCGAAACCCGAGACGGGAGCTAGCGAAGCTACGATTGAACGAAAGACTCTGATGTCGACACTGTACGAACATGTACGGAACCTGTGATAACCACAATTAGAATTGACCACTGTGGGGCGACCTGGAGCCCTTAAATTCGCCGGTGGTCCAAATTCCTCCTGCTCAAGTTAAAAGGTGAGCCAGCATTCCTTATGAGGTTTCGAATATATGACAATCTCTTCGAAGTTCCGCATATCTATTGTTACCCCGTCCTTGAACCAGGGGGCTTTCCTGGAAGAAGCTCTATTGAGCGTCAAGGAGCAGAGCTATGCCCCTTTCGAACACATCGTGATGGATGGAGGATCAACCGATGGAAGCGTGGAGATCCTCAAGAGGTGTAGCTCTCAACCGGGCTGGGAGCATTTGCACTGGGTATCGGAGCCCGATGGCGGCCAGAGCGACGCTTTGAACAAGGGATTCAAGATAGCAACTGGGGATTTCGTCGGTTGGCTGAACACCGATGAGCGATACCGCTCTGGTTGTTTTGAGACCATCGCAAACAGTGTTGCTCGATATCCTGAGGTTGATGTCTTCTACGGAGATTCCACGTTCATGAACGAGAAAGGCCACATCTGGCGGATCCGCCATGAAATCGAGTTCAATCGTTTCATCCTTCATTATCTCTCCATGCTCTACATCTTAACCGCCGCCACGTTCTTTAGGCGGAGGATTTTCCAAGACGGCAATTGGATCGACACCAAGTATGATTATGCGATGGATTATGAATTCATGTTGCGCCTGGACGACAGAGGGTACAGATTCCAGCACATACCAGAACTTTTGGCTGACTTTCGTATTCACCCTCAAAGTAAATCGATCAGTCACCCGGAAAGGTCACGCGCGGAACACAATCTGATCGGAGTGATGTACTCGCCAGTTCTAAGGAGAATGGGCGGCACACTTTCCACGAAAGTCGTTCTAAACGGATTGCGCTTTATTGCGAGAGGCCTCCGCTGCTCAGAAAAATTACTGCGGGGTTACTATCTCGAACAGCTTTCGCCTTCGATGTCAAGAATAATTAGGAGTCGCACACGTTAATGAGCGATCGTTTGGCATTCGACATCCTAGAACGGTCCATCAGTAAGCTCAAGGGAAGGAGATTCGTTTTAGATCGCTCCATCCCTTTTGGCCTCTTAGTGGGTATTGTCTTGCGCCGTTTTAGTTGGCTGATTCGCGGCGCGGTAAAGTGCCTCATTCTGCAGCAGGAGTTCCGCTTAGTGTTCATGGCGCCGAAGGTCAACCTGCGCAATGCCGCGCTGATCCGCTTCGGCAATGGTGTCACCCTCGAGAGGGGGGTCATTATCGATGGTCTTTCGCGTGACGGCATCAGGTTTGGGAACAACGTGATGATCGGCCCGTACTCGCTGGTTCGCGCCAGCGTCCTCTCGAATCTGGGGGCGGGCATTCGTATGGGCGATAATTCCTCCGTAGATGCGTATTCCTATATCGGTGCAGCCGGACCCATCACGATCGGTGAAAACGTAATTATGGGCCAACATGTTTGCTTTCACGCGGAGAACCACAATTACGACCGCGTGAATACCCCCATCAAGCATCAGGGTACTCGGCGCAAGGGCATCGTGATTGAGGACGACTGCTGGGTTGGCGCCAACACTACTTTTCTAGATGGCGCTCATGTGGGACATGGGTGCGTGATTGGGGCTGGTTCAATCGTCCACGGAGAAATCCCCCCGTTTTCGGTTGCCGTTGGGGTCCCAGCACGCGTTATCAAATGCAGGCTGCCGGACGGAACGACCCCAGCCTCGTCGCATGTGAATCCGGCGGGTGATGTGTGATGAATTCGACCCAGGCTGCAATCGCAAGGTAACTGGGAAGATTCCATACTTTCCCTTTAAACAAAAAGCTGATGACCGAGAACCCTAACGGACTGAAGAGTATCCTGTTCGTGCATGGCAATAATGATTTGTATGGTGCGGAAGTAGTTCTATTGCAACTCCTAAGAAGGTTGGATCGGAGCAGGTTTTGTCCGATCGTAGTCCTTCCGACAGACACGAAACACATTCATCGCCTATCCGCATGCCTCGATCAAGAGGGAATCGAGTACCACTATGTCCGGATGGGTATTCTGCGGCGGAAGTATTTCCATGCAATGGGGCTTGTCCGATTCTGGATAGACTTTGTGTTCGGCATTGTGAGCCTGGTCGCTTTCATTCGCCAAAGACGGGTTGCTCTGGTCCACAGCAACACGATCGCTGTGCTTTGCGGGGCGTTTGCTGCAACCATTACGAGAACACCACATGTTTGGCACGTGCACGAGATCATTGTCGACCCAGTTATTCTAAGAAGGTTTCTGCACTTTCTAGCCTGTCATCTGTCACGCGCGGTCGTAACTCTGTCCGGTGCAGTGAGAAATCACGTCCTGAAGGATTGCGCAGGCCATTCGAACAAGATTCACATTATTCACGATGGCATCGAAATGGAGCGGTTTGCGACTTCTGGCCACGGTGAAGAAGTTCGCGGGAATTATGGAATCCCCTCTGAAGCTCTGCTCGTCGGAATGGTAGGTAGGGTTTGCCGCTGGAAGGGACAGTTCCTATTCTTGCAAGCAGCAAAGTTGGTCCTGGAGCGGCGGCCTGGGACTTATTTCCTCGCGGTGGGTGGAGTCTTCGATGACGAGACTTTCTATCTGGACCAGTTCCACGAAGCGGTAGAAAATTCTGGTTTGCGGCAAAACTTCGTAATTAGCGACTTTCGTGCCGACATTCCGGATGTCTTGAGCGCACTCGACATTTTTGTGCTTCCATCCACTCAGCCGGAGCCTTTTGGGATGGTGATCCTGGAAGCCATGGCAGCGGGTAAGCCGGTTGTTGCCGCTGCGCACGGCGGGCCCGTAGAGATAGTAGCCGACAATCAGACAGGGTATCTGGTGCCTCCGAAAGATGCTCAGGCGCTTGCCTCTGCCATCATGAGACTTGCGGAACGTCCGAGCCTCATGGCTGCCATGGGGGCAGCAGGCCGCCACCGCGCATGGGAACACTTTCACGTGGACCGATACGTGGCGGATTTTGAATATCTGTACACCGAACTCCTGTCGGGGGAGGTAGGATCCCCCGGCGCAACGAACACACCAAGCAGGTCGCATCGCGTTCAAACAGTCCTCCGCAGCTAGCAATCTCCGAGTGCTTTCAGCGTGCATTTCCGCTTGGAATGGGCCAGGGAGCCACCTCCTGAGCCAAAGATGTTTGGAACTCCCTTCTTTCCCCAGCTCATTAATCCTCGGAAAGGGTGACCCGCGGCTTCACCATGGGTCCTGTGCGGCGAAATCAACCCGCAGCCATCTGGAACAAAACATCATGCGAATTGCCATAATCGAAATCAAGGGAATCCCGGCGCGGTTTGGCGGATTCGAATCCGCCCTGCACGAGCTATCACGAGGCTTGGTGAAACGCGGACACTCCATAGGCATTAAACTCGAGCGCGCAACGGTGGGGCGAGCGCCCACGGATAAGCACAGTGGTCAAAGGCAGGCAGACTCCTTTCCTCTAACCAACGACGAGGTACAACCGGTCGCGGACTAGTTGTGAAAATAGCCATTCTAGGAGCACGCGGAATACCGGCTTGTTATAGCGGCTACGACACCTTAGCAGAGGAGCTGTCCCTTGGCCTCGTGGAGTCGCACTCCGCCGAGGTGCTTGTATATTGCCGAAGCGGCTATTACAAGGAGCAACCTTCTTCCTGGCACGGTGTCAAGTTGGTTTACCTCCCCGTTCCTCGCGTCAAGGCCCTGGAGAGTTTAATTCATTCTTTCCTCTCCTCATTGCACGTTCTTAGAGAAAAGGTCGACGTGGTTTACTTTCTCGACCCGGCCAATGCGCCGTTCTGCGTCTTGCTGCGATGCTTCGGCAAGCGCGTCGCGATTCACACCGACGGGTTGGGATGGAAACGCCGGAAGTGGGGCCCGCTTGCGCGGCGCTACTACAAGATGGTGGAATGGTTCTGCGCAAGATGCGCCAGCGCCCTGGTCACGGATAATCCCGGGATGCAGGAATACTACCGCGAAGAGTATGGCGCAGAAACGCTCCTCATTTCTTACGGGGCGGCCAACCGTCACGGAGTTGACACCAGGATCTATGCAGATTTGGGACTCACGCCCAAGCAGTATATTCTCGTCGTGGCTCGACTCGAGCCTGAGAATAATACCGATCTACTGATCGCCCAATACACAAAGTCGAGAGTCGCGATGCCGCTCGTGGTCGTTGGAGATGCTCCGTACGGCCCCCATTACATGGACCGGCTCAGGAACCTGGCTAATGCCAAGGTGTTGTTCCCCGGCCGGATCAACGACCAGTCAAAGCTCAACGCGCTCTACCGCGGAGCGTATCTCTATATTCACGGTCACGAAGTGGGAGGAACCAACCCGTCGCTGCTCCGCGCAATGGACGCTGGCGTCGCTCCCGTCGCCCTGAATGTCCCGTTTAACGCGAGCGTTGTCAATGGAAGCGGCGTGGTCTTTGATAAGAACAACGATTCCCTAGCGGGAATTCTCGAACATCTAGTGGCGCACGCGTCTGAAGTCCAGCAAATCGGACAGCGTGCGAGCTTGCGAGCCCTAAAGGATTATTCTTGGGACACGGTGGTTGCCAAGCACTATGGCCTTTTCACACAAATGACCTCCGCTGGCCCTCCGCCAACGCAGGGCAGCGATTCTGAACAGCATGAGTCGAAGGCTGCGGCCGCCTAGGCAACATGGACAGCGGCTGTAGGGACCAGCTACTAC
>Ga0181518_10001873_pt1 | contig 21032 bp, 16 predicted proteins | sample PEATcosm2014_Bin_28_FD_119751 | JGI IMG/M metagenome (GOLD analysis project Ga0181518, IMG submission 119751) | Peatland microbial communities from MTU Mesocosm Facility, Houghton, MI, USA - PEATcosm2014_Bin01_60_metaG | ecosystem: Environmental > Terrestrial > Soil > Wetlands > Peat | place... | reverse complement strand
AGATGTCGCTTGCGCTGAGTGGTCTAATGTCCGGCGCTTCGAACATTTCCTGTAGCTGCTCGATGTCGTCAATAATGCGTTCAACGTCCATTCCGTCTCAATATCCAACATAAGCACTGCAACCGTCAAACGCGAAGCACGCAGCCCGCCAAGAATCTTTGGTAACTCGCCCCCGTTTTCCAGACGAATGTGACAACTCCGGTGTATACCGTGAGTGCGGAAAGCGATGACGATCAGGGAACTCATGGAAGAACAGCGGAGGCGGGTTCGCTCCAGCGATCCAGCGGAGAGGTTCGCTGCTGCTTTGCTGCTCCCGGCAGAACTGGCAAAGCGCCTGCGCACTCTCAGCAGGTTCCGCCTTGGTGAACTGCTGGAACATGAGGTTTGCTCGAACCTGAACTTGCTTGCACCTGAATTGACCGTCTGTGCTGAGGCTGCCGAGCGACTGCGGCGAACGCCGTGGCTAGCAGGACGCAGGCACCGCTCCAATTCGTCAACGCTCGATGGAGAGCACCTTCTCCACGCCGAGGCAACTCTGTACCGCGCTGGCATTTCGTATCTGCTGCTTCCGTTCCGGCGCAACAGGTTCGCGAGCAACACGTTCATGGTTTCGAACGTGGCAGGCGCAAGAGTCTGCTTGCTGGAAGCGGGCTTTCGGAAGACTTCCCACTCTCCCTTGTTGCTGATTGACGGTCAGACGAGGAGACCAATCCAACTGTACGAAGACAGAGCTTGATTTCCCCCAATATCGAAGGAGGAACTGAGCCAATGAAAAGAGCCGCATTGTATGTCCGCGTTTCGACCGTTGACCAGCACCCAGAGACCCAATTGCATGACCTTCGCCAGTTTGCTGCCCAGCGCGGGCTTCAGATTGTGCAGGAGTACGTGGATCACGGATTCTGCGGGGCGAGAGCGCGAAGACCGCAACTCGACCGGATGATGGAGGACGCCCGCCGCCACAAATTCGACGTGCTGATGGTCTGGGCGTGCGACAGGCTTGCGCGGAGCACGAAACACCTGCTTCAGACCCTTGACGAGCTAAATGGATTTGGCATTCAGTTCCTCTCGCAAAGAGAGGCGATTGACACGGAGGGTCCGCTTGGCAGAGCCATCATCGTCATCGTGTCGGCGATGGCGGAACTGGAGCGGTGCATCATCATCGAACGTGTCCGGGCAGGCATGCGTCGGGCAAAGCTGGAAGGAAAGCGGCTCGGCAGAGCACCCTTGCAAGTAAATCTCGCTTTGCTGCTGCGGGATCGTGAACGTGGCTTGAGTCTGAATCAACTGGCGAAGGCTCACGGAATCTCGAAAGCGAGCGTCTGCCGAGTTCTAAAGCAGGAACGCGAGGCTGTCTCCAGAGGCTTCGAACAGATGTCTTCGGTCGCGGCTCGTAACGTAGAGACAATAATCGACCTCGCATCGCCGATTTCGAGGGCATAAGGCTGTCCGCAAGACAATAGTTTTTGAGGCTATAGACCATGAGCACCAACGACCAAGGCAGCCCCGACCAGATCGGTAAGGTGTTCGTCGTGCGGTATCACGGCTTGCGCGAATGTCTGGTCTGCGGTGAGTTATTCACTCGAAGGACAGCCCCGGAACACGCCATCGTGGATTGCCATCCGAGTCTCGAATTATTGCTGCTAGAGCCAGCACAACGTCGTGGTAACTGAAGGCTACAATCCAAGCAGGAGTTACTTATGAGCAGCGCACTACTCGTTGTCGTCTTTTTGATGTTGGTGGTTTTGGTTGTGGCGGTGTTGTCACTCCTCTTTCGCAAGCCTCCACAGGAACTTGCCAATCTCGCCACTCAGGCTGCTCTGATTACGGAAAAAATCGGGCGCGTCGAGGCGATCCCTAATGAGGTCAACGCCCTGAAGGTCGAGCTTGGAAGGTTGTCAGAAAAAGTCGCGAGTGTCGAGCGAAGCCAGAATAACGTCAATCAAAGCGTGGGGAGCCTTTCCACGACTGTTTCCCGAACAGATTCAGCCACGACCTCTCTCCTCCAGACGTCAGAGTCGCTCCGGGGAGGCTTGTCCGCAGCACAGGGCACTCTTGCTGAGCTTCGCACCCTGTCCGAAGCGCAGAAGGGCTTGGAGCAGCAAGCCACGGAATCAATACAGCGGTTGGAACGCGTGCTTGCTGGTTCTCAGTCAAAAGGGATCGCGGGGGAAAACATCGTCGAGATAATGTTCTCGAAGTTCCCTCCCGAATGGCAGGTTCGCGATTTCAGCGTGGGCAACAAGGTTGTGGAGTTTGGGATTCGTTTGCCTAACGATCTCGTATTGCCCATCGACAGCAAGTGGGCGGCGAGCAGCCTGCTTGAGGAATTCGTTAAAGCTGAAGACCTGAAAGAGAAGCAGCGAATCAAGTCTCAGATTCAGTCCGTGGTTCTCGCAAGGGCGGCTGAAATCAAGAAGTACATTGACCCGAATCTGACCTCCGCCTTCGGGATAGCTGCGGTTCCCGACTCCATCTACGAACTTTGCTCCGAAATCTTGCCGGAACTTCTCCAGCTAAACGTGGTGCTGATCAGCTACAGCCTGTTCCAACCCTACCTGCTCATGGTGTTCCAGACAACGCTCAAGACCCTGAAAGCGGTCGATCTGAAGAAACTAGACCCGTATCTCCAGCAAGCCCAAGAGAGCATCAAGGTGCTCCAAGAGGAATTGGAGGGCAGATTCTCCAGAGCGCTGGTCATGCTGGACAACTCAAGAGCAGACATGAGTGCCCACTTGAGCAAGCTCAGGGCTGGACTCGCAGGTCTTCAGGTAGGCACGCGGGAGTTGCCTGACATCTCTGCCATTGGCTCTGGCAACTAGACATGGAGTGCGACCTCGCTGGCTGCACACATTTCCCAATCGCCCCAAGCACAGCAGGGCGGCTGTTGCATGACTCCCCCAGTTCGATAGGAGGAATCTTGAATACCCAGACCGAAGCCAATATCAACGAACTTGCTGGCGACGTTCATCTGCTGACAGCGCCGATACGGTTCCTTTTTCGCTGCGTGCTGGCGCTCGTGTTCTTGCTCCTCGCTCCCCTGCTCTATGCGGCGGTTCCGTTTGCACTCATCGCGGCTGATCCTAACAGCGATTTCTCGATTCTCGCTCTGGCGTACTTGGCTCTGGGGCCGTTCGCATCAGCATTTTGGCTGATGATGGTCGGCGTTCTCCCAGATGTTTATCGCGCCCACAAGGAAGGGCGTGTCTTCGAGGCTGACCACTTCAAGGGTTTCGGTTTGATGTTCCTCGGATTCTTCGGCTCGCTAGGCGCGGAAGTCCTTTTCTTGCGCTACCTCTTTCCCCTGCCGCATGACGCCCCAAGCATCGCTGTCAACGCAGCGAATTGGCGGTCATGGTTTGCTGGTATGGGGTTCGCAGCGTTCCTTCCTGTGATCCTGTTGCTGGGCTGGCGTGCGATCAAGAAAGGGTGCGCCGGGCGGCAGACTTGCAGGTGGTGCCGCGAGACCGTGGGCGCTACAAACCTCGACAAGCTCGGGCTTTGCCGCTACTGCTACGAGGATGCCGTGAACGAAAAAGACGACGACCCGGAGATGGAAGATTGGATATTCAAGGTGCGGTACGAGTTCGGAGATCGTCAGTGGGCATCAGAGCTTCGGCGCGGACGGAAGGATGCTCTCAAGTGGAAACGGCGCGTCCTGAGTTCGCGATGAGACAAGCGGCGGAGAGGCTGAATCGGAGGAATTCATGGAAATGCTTGATACCTACGTGCTTACGAGCCTAAGCGTTGATAGCAAGGGCGACGTCGTCTCTCGGAACGTCGGCGTAACATTCAGCCTGCATGAAGCCGAGCTTCATCGGGGCGACGGACTCGCGAATGACTACGAGACGTTCCAGATCGACGCGAACTGGCAGGAGGATGCTGCCACGACGGCGCTCGTGATCGCGATGCGCGAGTTCCGTGGCGTGGTCGAAGAGATGCAGCGTGAGGCCCTTCGTTGAATACCAGAATTAGCAAATCAAAGTTCATTGCAGGCGTGCAGTGCCTCAAGCGACTCTACCTTCAAGTTCACCAGCCGGAACTTGCCGCAGAGCCGGACGGTGCGACAGAGGCGATCATGCAGCAAGGACACGATGTCGGCATGCTCGCCCGCAGGCTCTTCCCCGGAGGAGTGGTGGTCTGCGAGCACAGTCTCGATCAGGCGATCCGCACAACCCGCGAGCTACTTCGTAATCAATCCGTGCCTGCAATTTTTGAGGGCGTGTTCGAGCACGGCGGCGTGCTGGTGCGCGTGGACATTTTGCATCGTCGGCGCGATGGGCGCTGGCGTTTGATCGAGGTTAAGTCCACCAGCGATCTGAAGGATCACCACATTGAAGATGTCGGAATCCAATATCGAGTAGTTACGCGCTGCGGAGTCGATCTGGCGACCGCATGCTTGGGGCACATTAACAGGAATTACATCTATCCGGGCGGCGAAATCGACCCGCGACGATTCTTCCGCATTCGTAATCTGACCCGGCGAGTACAGCGGTTGCAGCCCAAGCTCACGTTCCAGCTACATTCGCAGTTCACTGTGCTCCGCATGCCGCAACCACCAGAGATTGCACCGGGGCGGCACTGCACCGATCCGGTTACCTGCGAGTTCTTCGACCGTTGTAATCCGCCGCGCCCGGATGACCACATCGGCTACCTGCCTCGTATCCACGCGAGTGCAATGGAAGAGCTTGAGGAGATGGGCATCGAGTCCATTCGCGACATACCTGACGACTTCGATTTGACGGAGATGCAGCGCCGCGCTGCTGAGTGCGTGCAGACGGAGGAGCCGTGGTACAGCCCTGAACTCCGTCAGGTATTGGATGGGTTGGCGTACCCGTTGTACTTTGCAGACTTTGAAACGGTGAACCGGGCGATCCCCCCGTTTGCAGGGATGCGTCCTTACGACCATTTACCTTTTCAATGGTCGGTGCATGTCCAGCGGCAACCGGGCGCAGAGCCAGAGCACCACGAGTTTCTTGCAACAGATGCCAGCGATCCCCGGCGCGAGTTCACTAGCTCTCTTTGCCATGCGCTGGGAGGGAGCGGAATCATCGTCGTGTATTCATCGTTCGAGTCGCAGAGGCTCTCCGACCTTGCAGCGTGGTTGCCAAAATATGCAGAGCCGATCACCGCGATCCAAGCCCGCCTGTTCGATCTGCTGCCTGTCGTGCGGGAGCACACTTATCATCCGGCATACGCAGGGTCGTACTCCATCAAGTCTGTCTTACCCGCGCTCGTGCCGGAGATGACCTACGATGGCATGGAGGTCGCGAACGGGCAGGCTGCCGGGATTGCATGGGAGTCGCTGGTGCGAGGGAGCTTAGATGCGAGCGAGCGCGACAGAATCAGGAAGGCTCTGCTGGACTACTGCGGGCAGGACACGCTGGCGATGGTTAAGTTGCTGGCAACAGTCGCAACGCGATCATCCACGACTAGGCAGTCGTAGCAAACGACTCCCTAACAAAACGGCTCGAAAATCATCTTCGGCTATCGGTTACGAGAAAGAATGTGAAGCGCTCAGATTATTCATCCTAGAACTTATTGTGACCACACCGCCTCTACCCAACCAATCAGCTTCGCCTCGAAGCCTCGGCTGGCTTTACCAAGCCCTCGGTGCTCAAGTTCACGTTGCAGCATCGGTTCCAGCGCATCTCGGAGGACGTTTATTTTCAAGTCCCCTCTTCTTCCGTTCCCAGCGGACACCGTCGACCTCCACACTTTCTCCGGTTGACGCTCCCATGCCACATGCCGCCGTCCCTCTCGGTCGATCCCTAAAGTGACAATCATCCGCTTCAACTGTCCCTTGTCACCGCGAGCTTCGACTGCCCATGCTGCCAAAACCCCCTCAGTTCCATCTGGCGACTGCACACGTATTCCGAGGTCTTCTGGTGACACCTCGCGGAACTTCCTCAGATAGGCGGCAGCTATCGGGTGGTCTAGACCGAGCAACTGTACGTTTTCCCTCGACAATGATAGCCCACGCTCTGTAGTCAGAAGCACTTCGCTCTCGCCATCCTTGCCCACCCACCTAAACATCTTGTCACCACGACTAGTGAACGTATCGCCTTCGGCGGACGAGGCATCAGTGACGAACTGGATCAAAATGTCCATGCCCTCTTGAGGGTTCCCCATCGCTTTGTAATCGTCGAGACGGAAGCCATCAAGGTCTTGGAACAACTCGAACACAACCTTCCGTGCCTCGACCGCGTTGGACATTGCGGTTTCAAGTTCGACCCGTGTCCGTTTCAACAAGGGGTCAGTTAGCGCTTCCGAGTAAAGGCTGGCGTAGTTCAATTGCATCGAAAGCTGCCCTAAGATTTGAGTCCGTAAGTCTTCGGCAATTTGACCACGGTCATCCAGTTTTCCGAGCGCCCTCCCAATCTCAGTGAGTTTCTCGTCGAGCAGCAAGAAAATTGAGCCTTCAATCGTGTCGGATAATACGAGGTTGTATATCTGCGCCGTGTCGTTCTGTCCGTACCTATGGATGCGCCCGATACGCTGCTCCAAATCCATGGGATTCCATGGCAGATCAAAATTGAAGAGCACGCGGGCGTGTTGCAGGTTGATGCCTTCGCGCCCTGCCGCTGTACAAATCAAAACCCGTGGCCCGTCCGCCGCTTTGAATCTCTTCTCCGCAGCCGTTTTTGCACCGTGATCGCCGCCCTTCAGTACCGTGACACCCTTGCCGGGATACTGTTTGTCAATTTCCGCTCCGAGCATCTCGACGCTGCCAAGATAAGTGGCGAAAACGACTATCCGTTCTTGTGGGTTTTGCCTCCACAGTTCACCAAGGGCAATGCCGAGCTTCTCGACTTTTGTCTCGCGCTGAGCAGGAAACTTAGCTAGCAATTCCTTGATGCGTCGGCGCTCTTCTGGCAGGGCTACCGCCACGCTGCTAATAGCCGCATCTTCTGCTTCCACTGCTCCAGTCTCGGAGGCAAACTCGTCTGCGCCAGCGCCCAGTGCCTCTTCCTCCTCACGCTGCAACCGCAAAATCTTGTAACGGTAGTCAGCCAACAGCCTCTCGACCTCGGCATCCTCTAATCGCCCTTGCGCGATTCCGTGCAGTTCCCGAATGAGGACTCGTGCCTCATCCAGCGCCGAGTTGCGAGACTCAATGTCGAGCTTCTGATCGTGCATCAGAGCCTCTTGGATTGTCAGCGCGATAAGCCTACGGCGAAGCGTCCGCTGCACAGCGGCGAAGCTCGATGCAGCGATCTTCTGGAAAATAGTCATCACGAACGCCAAGCCTTGACCCCGCTTCCCCTGTCGTTTCGCCAAGGCAAACCCATCCTGCAAATAGGCGACTAGAGCCTCGTAAAACAACTTTTCGGGTGCCGACATCTTGAACGCCTCTGTATGAACCTGCCGCCTTGCAAACAAGGTGGAGCCGTCTGGACGACATGCGTCAGCCTTGGTACGCCGAAAGATCACGGCATTGAGGCGATGACGATGTTCGACCATCTCCGCTGGCGAATTGAACAGCGTCGGGTCAAGCATCTGTACAAGCATCCAGAAGCGGAAATGGTCGCCTTGGTGCGGTGTAGCGGAGAGCAGAACCAAGTCGCGGGTGTGCTCCTTGAGCATCTCGGCGAGCTTGAAGTTCTGGGTCTTTACGAGTTTGCCGTTCTGTCGGTAAGCCGTCAGGTGATGTGCTTCGTCAAATACCACCAAGTCCCACGGCGGAGCCGCTTTCAATCGCGCCATGCGGGAACGCACTTTCAGGGTGTCTATGCTGGCGATCAGCATGTTGTGCTTTTCAAATGCGTTCGACTTGCGGTCAGTGACATCCCCTTCGCTGCCGAAAACCTCAAAGTTCAAATGAAAAACTTCATTCAACTCGCGATGCCAGTTGTTAACCAAACCAGCAGGCACAACCATTAAGGCTCGCTTGAGTTCGCCCCGGCTGACGAGTTCACGCACAAGGAGCGCTGCTTCAATGGTCTTTCCGAGACCAACCTCATCAGCAATAAGGAATCGGCGCGGTGAGGCTGTTGCTACGCGGTGCGTGAGCACTACCTGATGCGGGAGTAAGTCAATCTTTGCAGATGTGAGAGAACTGACGTTATCCATTAGGGGCAGGGCGTGGGCTTGGTAACATAGCCACGCTCTTAGCGCACGATCCTTGTCACCCTTGGCGTTAAGAACAACCGTCTCTAAGCGGCTGAGGGCTGAAGCCAACCCGGCGATTGGCACCTGCCGTTCCCCGCTGGGGAAGAAAACCTTGATAAAGCCGCCGACTGGAGCGGAGATGACCACGCCCTCACCAAAGTCAGCGTGACTCACCCGCTCACCCGGCTTGAAGCCGACCATCCCGACATTCGATGCCATGCTAGTGGCTTCTTTCGTCTTTGAATCTGTGCTCACGAAATTCTTCTCAAGAATAGTCCGATGTGCCGCTGCTTGTTCTCAGAATCAACCGCCACGATTCTTCTCACGCTAGACTCGGCACCGTTCCAGATGCAGCGCCCAATTGGAATTGACTGCTTGCGGTGTTCTCCCGAACAATGCCAGTGATTCGTGCTGTCTGCGGGACGATGCCAGATTCGCCTCTCGTCAGCGAACCATAAGATCAAAGCCGCCTCCCCGCCACCATCCGCTACATTGTCTTGAAAGTCTCGCACCGCTGGATAGACCTTCTGCTCAAGCCACTCGACCGCGTCTTGTGGGTTCAGCGTATCCATCGCAGCTTCGAGACCTGCCACGACCAGCGTCCGATTGTTGATAAGTTTCAGCACATCGTCACGCCATCCGGCTTCATATAACCGAAGAAATTCCCTCAAGCTGCGGACAGACTCAGGAGAGCAGATTTCATTCAAGGCTTGAGCATCCCACAAAACCGAGATGCCACAGCTTATCCAAGTGTTGTCATGAAGATCGGGAGCCATGCTTTCAAAACTCTCCGTTCATCGAGCTTCTAATCGTTCACCATTCGCGATCAGGCTTCCAAGTCAAAGAGCTTCATCTGGTCTTCCACTTTAGCTTTGTTCTTGCTCATCCAGTCGCGATATATCGTTCGGGCGCGTTGAGCGGCAAACTTAATCTCTTGCGATCCGCCGTGCTTCCCCAGCCAGTCTACGAGTTCTGCTGTGGCAGGATGTGGCGTGAAGTGTGGACTTTCCAACGTGTCTATGACGCGGATATTGCTGCCTTCAATGCACGCACCAACAAGGAACATCGTTTGGTCAAAATCACGCGCCATGCCTTTACGCGATAGACCTTTCCACGTTCGCGCCAGTTCGACGGGCGGTGTAAGCACGAATACCTTGTTTTTCTCGGAACACCAGCCGCGTTCTTGGAAGTCGCTGGGAGCGATGCCCGTGCCGCGCAGAAACTTCTGCATCTGGTCGCGGGGAATTTGAGTCGTCTCGTAAAAGATACGGAAGAACTGGCGCGTGTAAGGCTCCGCGTTCGACGGGGGCGCTTCCGACCCGCCAACAGTGCCCGTGTCGTCGTCGAGCAACTGGTTGATGCCGACGAGTGCCTCGCGGATGGTAAACTCACGGCCCTGCTCGATGTATACCTTGCCGTAATGCCGTGAGAAGTATTCGAGCGCCTTGCCACGTTTGATGACCTGCAAATCGGCGGCGGGCAAACCTTCCTTCCGGTGCTGCGAGAGGAGATTCTTGATGCGCTGCACGTCATCCACAATCAAGCGCCGCAACCGCGCCCAACTGATGGGCTGCGGCTCAGCGATGCGCTTCCGGCACACATGAATGATGTCGTATTCGATGGTCATGGAGCCGTAAGTTCCGGGCTTAGCTCCTTCGCCCTTTGTTTCATCGCTGCGAATCGGGTACGTGGCTTCGAGGTAGAACCCAGCGTCGAAGAGGCTCTCCAAAACACCAACCCATGGCTCATCCTCGCTGTGGTGGAAGGTGAAGGCCAAGATGCCCCCCGGCTTCAAAACGCGATACGTCTCGCGCCAGCAATCGGTGAGAATACGTTGGTAAAAGGCGTCCGCGTTTTCAGGGTGACGCGCCCTGTTGGCGACAGCTTCCAACGCTTTGGGAACGCATTCAGGCTCGAACAAGTCGGGATAGTTCTTTCGGAGTGCCAAGCGCAGCCAAACGTAAAAGAAATCCGAAAGTTCCGAGTAGTGCAGCAGTCCACCGAACGGAGGATCGGTGATGACCGCGTCGATAGACTCACGTTCGATGCCGTGAAGTTCCGTCGCGGAGCCGCAGACAAGAGTATGCTTGCCGCTCACTTTGTCCAGTAATTCCACTTTGACGCTTTTTCCCAGAACGTTGGCTAAGATTTCTGGCGCTAGATTGTCCAGAGTTGAGCCGACGACTGGTTCCCAAGGTGTTTGCGTCCAAGCAAATCCTTCGAGCAGACCTTCTGTGCATGAAGTCCAATTTCCACGACCGAGGGTTGGGAAGACACAATTCTCAACCGCGTTGCTTTTTGGGTGGTAGTTATTGTTGCTCAGATGCGGAGCCATGCAGTCACGGCTGATGTCCCAAATGCAGAACATGTTTTGGTTCCGGAGATACTGCTGGAATGCCCCAAGCACGTATTCTTTAGTCGGTTCGGAGGCAGACGAATCGGCGATTGCTTTGAGAAGTTGGCTATGAATCAGCAGTTGGAGCGGATTGAACATCGTCCACCAATGCGTATAGCCGTGATTTGGAATACCGCCGTTGTTCATGTGAGTCATAAACCCAAACGGTACTTCGCTTACGGGCCAGTAGCCGCCCAAATCATTCTGCTTCCGTTTCTCCCACTCCAAGATCGCCGAATTGAAACGCCGAGGGTCATTGGCTGCGGCGAAGAACCGTCCCGAATACGGTTGATTAGCCGCTTCTCTCGCCGGACTATAGCCTTGTATGACGTAAGCCGCCTTCGGTCCTGTCTTGCTCGTCGCTTTAATCGCCGTCAGCACGTCGTTAGGCGACCCGTCAGCCGCACACGCAAACGTAGATTTCTTCGGCACCGTTCCACCGCGTCTGTCGGTGTAGAACGTCACCTTAGTTTCTGGGCAGGTGACTTGCTCTGGCAGGGTGCCACGCACTTCCAGCAGACGCAGCGTGGCAGCACGGGCGTTATTCCAACGAACTGTGGACTCCACGGAATCGGTTGCACTACCGCCGTGTTCCCGACCCTGATCGTCGTGCTTCGGGCAGCCTTGCAACCACTGCGGATGAATAAGCAGCGTCAACTCCACCTTCTTGCTCTTAGCCCTGCCGAGTTCGGGTGAAGTATTGTCCGCCAAGGCACGTTCGTCCTGCTTCACCTTGCCGCAGTGCGGACAAGCAAACCGTCCCTTGTCATCCATAGTCGCAAACGGCTTCTCGTCCGGCACGACGAACAACGGCGAGTCCGGGGCCATCCGCGTCGAGTACCGCTCAACGTCGAAGGTCTTATGGCAGCCGGAACATTCGCGGTCGGCCCAACAATCCGCACTAAGGATTTTGGTGGCGACAATCGGCGTGGACATAATGGGAGTGCGATGCCCACAACCCTCGCGCTGACACGGGCCGTGCTTGGCAAAGAACGTGTAAATGATTTCCGGCCCCTCGTAGCGGTATTGCTTCCGCTCCTGCCACGGCACCGAGAAGATGTCGAAGATGTCTGGCAGTTCTTCCCAAGCGTCTTCGGCTTCATCGGCAGAGGGCTGCGCTCCTTGAGTCAAGTCCATCTGCACAGGATTCCTTTTGCGTTCCTTCGTACCTTTGCGCTGAAACCATTTTCCTTTCTCGCCGTTAGGCCCGTCGCAGGCGTAGTAGGGCATGATCTGCGGTTTCACTTCGGCTTCGATGTCAGCGAGCAGGCGCTTCACTTCCGCAATGTCTACCTCTGCCATCTCGTTTTTCACCACAAACCACGCGACCGGGTTGAGATCGCACCCAAACATCTGCATCCCCAAGCGGGAACCTTCCACGATGGTCGTGCCGCCGCCCATGAACGGGTCGGCGACCTTGAGATGGCGGAGCGATCCGCGTTTCTGGTGGTTAGCGTAATAAACGTTCCAGACGGCTTTAGCCGCTTGGCTCTCGTCCTCCGGCGCTTTCGTTGCCGCCGCCAGCAGCATAGAGCGGAAGACGCTGGAGCGCCGCCGCGCCCACCATTTGGACATCTGGTAAATGGGCTTGCCCGAGTTGCCTTCGTTGGTGGCAATCTGATTTATGGGGATGATGGGGAAATCAACCTCCAGACAGGTCTTGGGTCGGGTTGGGTCGGAAAAATCCACTGTCTCGTCCACGACCTCGCGCCCCGCGCCCACCGCAGCGGCTATCTGCTCGATGAGCAGTTCTTTCTTGGACTTTGCCTTGGTCTTCGCCATATCGCTACGTCTTCGCAAGTTCGATAAATGGGACAGTGACTTCGAGAAGTGATAACCCGCCGTGCGCCAGCGTCGGATAGCCACCGCTGCTTCGCCATTTGCGGCGACCAAGCGCGAACTGGTTGACCCCGTTAGCGGTTTCTAAGCACAGCGAAATAGGAGGCGACCAATGCTGAGGAGTGCCCGCGCCGTGTGCGAAGCGACTACTGCCGAAGTTCTCCTTGAGCCAATTTGCTTGATCCCTGTTCGTCACGTCCGTGAACATACCTGAAGCCGCATAGCCATGGTCGCTGGTGATTACTAAACGCCGTCCTGTCGTCATGCGCTCGACCATTTTCCAGAACGAATCTGAGGTTAGTTGTTTCGCAGCTTCGCGACAGAGCTTCTGGAAACCATCGCCCGGCTCGGCAAGTTTGTGGATTAGCTCGTCCAGCCAGTGGTGCCAAAGCACGATGCACGACGCAGAGCCGATCCAATCGAGACAGTAGTCCCATGCCGCGTTCAGGCTTTCAGTGCGTGCTCCCGGCAGATAGTGCCCCAAACCAGCTCCGTTGTTTTCAAGCGACGAACGCTGTCCGAATCCTAGCGCTTTTGCGAAGGGGGTAGTGTCGCTAGGAAGCTCCGTGCCCCGCACCCCAGTTTGTCGAATGACATAGCCACGGCGCTTGGCTTCTTGCAGTAGCCACGGTGATTCCCGCAAGGACAGCCCATCAAGGATCAAGACCGCTTTCCCATCGGTAGTGCTTTTCCAAAAGTCGATAACGGATTGTGCTGTGTGCGGCACAGACGCTTCAAATTCATGCCACAGTTCCCACGCAGAACTGGAGAGCAGTAGTTCAAGCTCACTGACCGTGCGTTCTCGGTTGACGACTTCTTGTTCCACATGCTGAGGCGTAAGAGGGGCAGCGAAGGTCTCCCAGAGCTTCTCGAAGATGATTCTCCACGCTTCTTCAGGTGGCGCTGTCAGAACCAAATCGAGTCTTGGGTCGCGCTCGACCGTCATTGCGTCTCCTTCTCCAAGTTCAGCGAGTAAGTGACGCCGTCCGGGAGCTTCTTGAGCAACTCAGTCAGTTGTGCGCCAGTCATCTGGGAGATGTTGATGTTTATGTTGGTGACACTTGTCGTCGCGCTGATACCCCATTTTTCGACTTCACCAAGCAGGTTCACAGGACTCTTTGGCGGAGTTCCTAGCGGCGTGAATGCTGGCTTAGGGGGTGGAGGATTGCCTCCGAAGACACTCGACGGAGTCAACGTCGTGGGAACTAAAGGCGGTGGTGTTTGCTGCGTTGCCGGAGTCAACGGAAGCGGTATCGTGCCTCCACTCTGAGGGTAAGCGCCGGGCAATTGCAGAATGGTTTGCTCAAGCTCTCTGCCCGAACCGAGTTTGCCTCTGATTCGCATCCACGCTGCGTCTTCTGTCTCTCCGGGCTGGGCTTGTAGGAGTTCCATGCCGCGCAAATTGATGGTCAGCTTTCCAGCAGCGCAAAGACGTAGGACTTTTTCCTTCGCTGCCACTTCACCAAGCCAAGGGATACAGTGCTTGCCACCGATACTTGGCTCCTGAAGCTCGCTGATGAGCTTTGCGAGCGACGCATTTGCAGTGGCGTGGGTCAGAGTCGCCTCTTCAAAGTCTTCAGCGATGAACAGTTCAGTAGCTATTTTTTCGTCGATGGCGTCTGGAATTTTGTCGCCGATGGCGTTGTGCTTCTCGATAAGGAAGCGGCACTGCTCCGGCTGCGCGAAGTTCCACACGTCTAGGATGGCGAAGGTGTCGAACAGGTCTTTGAGCTTTGGGCGGAGATGGGAATTCTGGTACGTCGTGTGCAGTGGACGAAAAGTAGGGTCAGTGTCCTTCCATTGATTTGCCAAGTAAACCGCACGGGCATACACGATCAGATCGCGGTCGAAATAAATGTTCGCCGAAGACTTCCTTGGGAGAAGGAATCGAAGTGTGTTGCGGCGCTGGGAGATATGCTGTTTGAGCCAAACTCCAAGCGTCGCCTCGACGTTCTCTGGTTGTTCTGGCAGAACCACTATCGTCAGGCGACCATCCCAATGATCCGGGCGGTCATTCTCTGGGAGTTCTCCCCACGGGTCGCTTTGCCAGTTCTTTCTCAGGACTATGACTCGAAACTTTCGCGAGACGTCCTCGCTACCACCGATGACGTAGCGCACTTCTGCCGCGAGTTGCTCAGTGTCCTGATTGCTCTCAAACAGCCTGTCGTTCTTCGCGTGAGCTAGCAGCTTGCCCTCGGCGTTCTCCTCTTCCTTGAATACGAGCCGATTCCCAACTGGGTGGATGTTGAAGCTGTTCTCACGGATGAGCGCCATCTCGGCGGCGAACGTATTGTCGTCGATGACTTTGTCGCGGGTGATGTCAGACTGCAACTGGTTCGGTTCGGCACCATTGACTCTGTCCACGCTCAACGAACGGAGCCATAGAGCGCTGATGATGTCCGAAGAGTGCGGCACATTCTTGTCGGGTTCTTGAACCGCACTGCGTACTGCTTCGAGGTTGCGCCGTGCCTTTTCGAGCAGTGTCCGGTGGAGAGGATTGGCGACAGAACTCAACAGCGACGTAACGCTGCCTTTGTCGTTGCTGATGTCGAAATCCGACGCCGTGATGACAGGAGACTTCTCGCCACGGGTTTTGAACAGATCAACGAGGATGCGAATGAGATCGCGGGTCTCTTGCGCTTCGGTCGCGACAAGCACTTGATCTTCAAGCAAGTGCATCAGCACAGGCGAATAGGGCCACGCCTCCACGAACTCGGCTCGCTTTGCTTCATGCTGCGATGGTGGAACCTCCGTCAGCCGGACGTGCTCGTCGACATGGGGTTTGATAAGAGCCTTAACGTCTCCGCTGGGGACGTTCAGCCGATTCTCGAAGATGCGGTAAAGAAGAAGACGCTGGCGGTCATGCTTCGCTTGAGTTCCTTGGAAATCGACCAGCACTGGGTTTATACGGTGAATTTGCTGATACGACTGAGACTGGTTATCGCGGATCGAAGCGACCAACATCAGCAGATCAGGGTTGTCATTGGCAATCTCAGAAAGCAGTTGGATGAAGTTATACGCCCAAGTTTGAACCTTCGCCTTCGGGGTATCAGTCAATCCATCAAACCATGTCTGAAACTCGTCGAGGAGCAGCACGGTTGGGTTTGCCTTGAACATCTCAAGGAGCAGATCGCTGCCCGGCACATTAGCCTTGGCATCGCCCTTGCCCAACCACTTGCCTTTGGCGAGTTGACCTTGGGGGTGCCGATCAAAGAGGATGTCCCACAGAAACTTGAATCTCTGCTGGTGGAGACTCTCGGCAATTACGCAGAAATCGGTGCGGAATTTGAGCGTCTTCAACTCAGGGCGGTTGAGCTTTGCGGCCCAATCGGCTAGCCATTTGGTAGCCTCGGCGGGGTCTTTCATTGCATGCCAGAGCGCAGCCATCAGGTGTGACTTGCCCTGACCACGACCTCCGAGCAGTACGACAGGGCGCGACGTGCCCGGCTGCGTCACCTCGAACACTCGTAGGAGATCGACTGACGGATATGTGATATTCAGAAACTCGGAGGTTGCCTGTTTCAAGGCACTCGTCGGCTTGTCGGCGGAGAAGTCTATGGTTGTGCCTTTGAGGCGTTCTCCTTTGAATTCTTGCCGTAAAGTTAGATCGAGCATAGTGTTCCAATCTGTCTTAAAAGCAACAGTTTCCGAAGATTTAGGGATGAACGGTCAATGATACATTGAAGTTCGACCGAGTGCGGCATGCGCTGACCGCGATGCTGTCCGCGTCATTGACCCGTGGCTTTCGCCAGCAGTCTAGCCAAGCAGAGTCCTAGCGATGCTATCCCACTCCGCATCGAGCGGCTCCCGACAGACAGGTTTGCCAGCCCGGCTGTACCAATACGCGGCATTGCTCTGGTCGCCTTCCTTCCTGTGGAGGTAGGCATGCACCCATGAACCCTCCACACCCGCGTCCTGCTGCGCGGACTCGTGCGCTCGCGTCCAATCGCCTTTCGCATCCCACCACAATTCGGCGAGGGCGAGACTCAGGCCCGCAGGCGGCCCGGTTGCGGTGAGCGATTTACGGAAATCGTCTAGGGTCATGTCTCAATTCTAATGACTAAACTGACTTGCTTGCCTGTGTTAGCCTTCCTTTTTCCAAGCCGAGGGGGAGACGATGAAACAGACAAAGGGCATCGAATTACCAGCATCCTTCGTGGTCACGGTATCGCACGCAGGGACAGAAATTCTGCCAGTAGCACCACCGGAGAACGACATCCTGACAGTTGCCGAAGTAGCGGAACTGCTCAAATGCAAGCCTTCCTCGATTTACAACCTGACCCGCATTCGCACTCGGACAAGATATGAAAATCCGATCCCAGTCCTGCGGCTCCCGATGGGTCTCCGGTTCCGTCGATCATCAGTTCTCGCGTGGCTGAAGTCGCAAGAGAGAACGAGTGCGGCTTAGAGTTTCGCATTCGTCACAACCTAGTATTACAGGTGGCATTGGAAGCGAAGCCCGCTTATGACTACACGCGGTATACTGACCTGAAATCAAGAATTTACGGGTATTCACTACGTTCAACTTTCGGGAGCGCCATGCCGAAACCGCTCGAAGTGTTCGACGATCCACAGAAGTACTGGAGCCTCTTAACTTCCAAGAAGGACGTGGATTTGGAAGATCAGTTTTTCGACAGGAAGGAAGCAGGTCACGCCGATGCCAATGGAAACGTATCAGGAAGTCAGATCAGTTCATTGATTGAGACGGCTAAGGCGACACTTTCTGCGTTTGCGAATGAAAACAAAGACGGCGGCTTGCTGGTGCTTGGCATCAGTAAGGTCGGGGAGGTAAAGGGACTCGCACATTTATCCGACGAACACCGGAACTCGATAACTCAGCCGGGTAATTGGTTGGTGAATCACAGCGCGAGAGTGAAATTGCATGACTGCTGCGATTCCAAAGGTGATGCGGCAAAAGTTGCGTTCATCTACGTGCCTTATGTGCCCAATGCCATCTGCGAAACTATCGGGGCTTCTCCAGATGCGTGGCGAAGACAGGGTGCGCAGAACCTCCTTCTTACTACCGACCAGAAGGATCAACTGCGTCGCGATAAGAAAATCACAAGCTATGAGGAACAGTATTGCTGTCCGTTTGATGCCCGTGATGTTGATCAACACCTTCTAGCGGAGTTCAGAAAGGTCTATCATTCCGATGCGCGATACTCATACAGTGACGAAGAACTTTTGTTTCAAGCTGGCGCACTGATTCCCGATGGCAAGTCCTTCAACTTTAACAATGCTGGTTTTCTATTCTTCGCAGCCAACCCCCAAAGGCTCCTGCCTGCGGCGCACATTCGGCTTCTCAGACATGAAGCGATCTCAGGCAAGTCTGGAGAATCCGCGCTCGTAAGTTTGGACAAACCCTTCACTGGTTCCATTCCACAGCAGATTCGCAATATTCGTGCTTACTTCCGAGAGTCTGGGTTCTTCAAGAAGTATCAAAAGAGGAACGTTGCTGGCGGGTTTTCAGAAGAACCGGAATTTCCTTTGGTGGCAGTGGATGAAGCTATCGTGAACGCCGTAGCGCATCGGGAATACGCAGTAAAACTGCCAATCGAATGCAAAAAATTCTCGGATGCCTTCACTGTTGCGAACCCCGGACGCGTATTGCAACGTGAACGCGATGTGCCGAAGGATTTCTCGCTCGCAGATGTCACGCTCGACCACGTTCCTCGTAATCCTAAGCTCCTCAATTGGTTGAAAATGATGCGCGACGAGAGTGGCGCTGAGTTTGTCCGGGCGCTCAGTGAAGGTACGCGCCGCATGCGAGATGAAATGCAGAACATGGGGCTGCCTGCACCTCGATTCCACGTTACTGCATTCCAAACTCTCGTGACACTCTTCAACAATTCCGCAGAGCGGGAAGCACTACTTCGTTCTTCCGCCACGAGTGAACAGGGGACTGAATTTACTAACCTATTCCCGTTGAAACTCACGAACGTTAACGCGCTCAGTGTGAATGAACTCGGTCAACTGAAGAAGGATATAACCTTCGCACTTCGCGGATCGCTTCAGTCACATGACTGGTTTCTCGACAGACCCGGCTTTCGCATTGGAGCACACAAGCGGGGTACTGAGTTGCCGCTGCCGCGAGATGTCGCCCGACTGCTTCGTTTCTACCCTGCATATTCTTTTCAAGTGCGGGAATATTGGAGCCTGCTCTACGTCGCAATTGACTACTCGTTGGAAGTCAAGAATATCCGCAACGTTAACGAACTGCTGAAAGACATTTCGGCGGACACCTTAGTCGGGAGGACCGCAGTCGCGTATTGGCAGGGTTGGCAGCAAGGGCGTATTCGCTCAGTGCAATCCGAATGGACTGAAGTGCATTTTTTTGACTTTGATCGCGTCGAAACTGTTCCCAGCGACAAGGTAATTCCAAATCTGCCCATTGGAGTACTAGATGCACTGCTTCGCCAGCACTCGATCCGGTTCGATCTCAGCAAAGCAATAAAACAGTCCAGCTTGGCTTCTGAGCCGAACGCCTCGCGGACGAGGGCGGCGAAAAGTCAGGCAGTAGCCGACGAACTCTCGCGTTCGGTCTTCCCAATCACTGCGGCGAAGAACATTTCCGTAGCGCTCCAACCCACGGGAGCCGTGATTTCACGAAATCCTGAATCTGTCAGCGCACTGCACGCCGCGACCATTACAGAGCCTGTTGTCGAGTTTCATCATCGGCAAGAGTCACCGGACATACGCGATGGGATAACGCGTTTTGGTGCCTATGATACGGAACCGCATGGTGTGGAACTCGTGCCCCTTTGCACAGTTGACAATCGAGGGCAGATGGCAGCGCTTATCGAGAGACTCAAGTCTGGCAAATACAAGTACAAGGGGGCTGAGAGGACGTTCAGCACGCGGTTTAGCTACAGTTCCATCGTGACCGCAGCAGATGTTCCATCACTTCACGCAGAATGCGGGCGCGTTTTGTCGGAGCATCCTGACTGGCTTGGCAACGCTGCCCTAAACCGACTGTTCCTAATCTACGCGCCGGAGCAGGGATACTCGCTCGACGACGAGAACTCGCCGTACTACCGCCTCAAGCGATTGATGCTCGAAGCCGGAATCCCTTGTCAGATGGTGGACTCTCCCACTTTGCTGAATCCAGATTGGAAAGACTTGAATCTGGCACTGAACATCATCGCCAAATGTGGCGTCGTGCCGTGGGTTCTGCCAGATCGGATGCCAGACGCCGACTTTTTTGTCGGACTGTCCTACACACAGAACAAGAAGTACGGACCCACGCGGATGATGGGGTACGCGAATGTCTTCAACGCATACGGACGATGGGGCTTCTATTCCGCGAACAGTGAAGCATTCCCGTATGAAGAGAAAACGACGTATTTTTACCAGCTTGTCAAATTGACGCTCGAACAACTGTCGCCACTCTCAGAGACGCCCTCGATTTATTTTCACTACTCTGCGAAGTTTTCACGAGATGATCGAGCAGCGATTCTGGAAGCGGCACGGGCTGTACGCCCCAAGGGGACGTACTCGTTCGTGTGGATCAACACGCAACATAATGTTCGCTTCTACGACCGCGCAAGCGAAGGTGACGGCAGTATGAGTCGCGGAGCATACGTGGTTACTTCCCCGCGCCAGATTTATATCTCAACGACAGGATACAACCCATATCGACGATCACTGGGTACGCCTGTCACTCTTGAAGTGAACATCCACACAGAAGAAGCGAACGGCAAAATACGTCAAGAATATGATCTCCGTACACTTGCTTTTCAAATCCTGAGTTTGACCAAATTGAATTGGGCCTCGACTGATTCGCTTTGTGGAGAGCCTATTACTACCAAGTACGCGGGGGACATCGCCTACCTGACTTCCGCGTTCCTGCGGCAGCAACAGCCAGCCTTCAGGCTGCATCATGTTTTGGAAAAGACGCCTTGGTTCATTTAATGAAATGAACGTCAACGCTTCTACGCGAGTCTACCGTCGCAGGGGTGGTCACAAAGCCTGCTGGCACCTCAGAAACTCCCCAGCCGACCCGAACCGCGCCCTCTAGCCAAATCGCCGTAGAATTGGCTTTTGCGGCCCGCAATGGGAAAGTTCTCACCAACAAAGCAACACGGCGACTGTGAAGAGATCGCCAACACGTCCACCGCTTTTGGTCGTCGTCGGCGCAACTGGATCGACGCCCACGGCTCTGTCCCTGCCCGGGCAAGTTGTCGATGCTTCGTGCGGCAACAAGCAGTGCATCACCCTGAAGCACGCTTACCTTCGTCCCCGCGTCGAGCAGCCGGGCACATACCGCAAGATCGCTGATCGCATCCACAGGTTGAAAGTCGGTCAGCACTTCGATGTTCGGGGCGTGGGCACGGACGAGAGAAGCCGCAACCGATTTCGCTCCGGCTTGTATGCGGCTGCTCGGCTGGACAGGGTCTCAGTAAAAGGGCTGCCTGACGGAAGCGTGCGCGTCACGAAGATCGGGGAGTGGTCGAGCTTGCGAAGTTCGTGAAGTTCGGTACAACTGGGTACAATTGAGAAAGAGAAAGACTGGCTTTCCGGCTCCTAAGCGACACCAGACAAAGCACTTGGATTTTGACACCTTTGTGTTCGGGACCAGGGGGTCGGAGGTTCAAATCCTCTCTCCCCGACCAATCTTTTGTTTGGTTTAGCGATCCGCCTGCCGCTTCTTCCGCCTTCTCCGGCCTGTTTGTGACGTATTTTGTGACGT
>Ga0181518_10001870_pt1 | contig 21039 bp, 17 predicted proteins | sample PEATcosm2014_Bin_28_FD_119751 | JGI IMG/M metagenome (GOLD analysis project Ga0181518, IMG submission 119751) | Peatland microbial communities from MTU Mesocosm Facility, Houghton, MI, USA - PEATcosm2014_Bin01_60_metaG | ecosystem: Environmental > Terrestrial > Soil > Wetlands > Peat | place... | reverse complement strand
GCCAACAGCTTCGCTTCCATTGACACCACCCTTTGCGCCATGCCCATGGGCTACCTGGCGACAGCTCGAGTGTCAGCGATGTCCCGCGAGAGACCTGTCAGCGCTCTCTAGATACTCCACAGCTGCCAGGGGCTCGGGGGATCGCAGAAGTACACCTGCACACCGGTGTCGACGGTGAAGCGCTCATGATGGGCCATCTCGTTGCCCTGGTCCCGGGTCACCGAACGGCGAAGCTCGGCGGGCAACGTCTTGATCCGGGTGGTCATTGCTCGACGCACCTCGTCTGCAGTGCGGTGATGCAGCTTGAGCAGCATGACGAACCGGGTCTGGCGCTCGACCAGCGTGCCGACGGAGCTGGCTTTGGACCCGACAATGAGGTCGCCCTCCCAGTGGCCCGGGACGGCTCGGTCCTCGACCTCTGGCGGTCGCTCCGAGATGAGCACCATCTCTGGGATCCGGCTCCTGCGCCGAACCGCGCTGCGGGCCTTGGGCTTGCGTATCGCCCGGCCGCTGCGAAGGGCCTGGTGGAGCTCGGCTCTAAGGGCGCCTCGGCCCTGCACGTAGAGGGACTGATAGATCGTCTCGTGCGACACGCGCAGCTCTGGTTCCATGGGGTGCGCCCTAGCCAACCACTGTGAGATCTGGCGCGGCGAGAAGCGCTCCTCCAAGAGCCGCTCCACCTCGCGCCGCAGTCTCGGGCATGCCCTGAGCTTGGCCGGTTTCGGACGCTCGGCCCGTTGCCAGGCTCCCCGGTCGGCCCCGAGGGCTCGGTAGCTCCTCCGGCCACCGTTGTGGGCGACCTCGCGCGAGACCGTCGAGGGCGCCCGACCGAGCCTTGCGGCGATCTCCCTCAAAGAGACGCCCTCGGCGAGGCCCCTCGATATCTCCTCGCGCTCGTCAAGCGAGAGCACCCGTTCTGAGCGCTGCCGTGGTCGTGGACGGACACCGCCGGTCAAGGCTTCAAGTTCTCGAACTGAGTCAACCCTCATGAGGAGGGATCTTGCGACTGCTGGGCAATCGAGGCCAGCGCCGAGTAGCTCCCACACCCGGTTCTTCGTGGGCTGGTCCAAGGCTTCTCCTTCATCAGGAGAGAGCCGTTGCGATCACCCCTTGAATCCGCCTGTAGTCAGCCACCGCATGAGCGGCAAGAGCTGGTCTCCCTCAACACCCGGGCGGGTCGAGCTCAACACCCGGGCGGGTCGAGGCGATACAGAGGATTCCACAGCGTGAGCCGACCGCTGTCCAGGGGACTAGTGCGTCCGTACAACGGGGATAACCCTGCCGGAACCCTCGCCCGCCTGGATCAGATCAAGGCGAGCGCCCAGAATGTCGCCGACTGGTGCGATTCAGCGGGGGGCGGTCGCCCGATAGACCTCGTTGGCCCGAGTTTTCGCCCCTCCGACATTGCCCTTAGTCGATGGCCCCGGTTTGCCATCGACAAGTTTCTCCACTTCTTCGCACAGGTGCACGACCGCCCTGGCGAGCTTGGACACCTGCGCCTGAAGCGTCTCGTTTTCAGAGTCAGTAGCCATATTTCCCCCCGCCTCGCACGATTGCGGGCCACCCTACCTAGGCCCTGGCGATGACGCTCAGGGCGTTAGCCTGGGAGGGCCATTTTGACGGGTGGTTGTGACACCGAAAGGCACCCTGACCTGGGATTCCGCCCGAAATCCCGGCTAGTTATCCACAGAGTTATCCCCAGGAGGGCCGGATGGTGCGCCTAGTCGTCTCCGTGGAGCTTTTCGATGACGAGGACAAGGTTGTGGATCGCATGAGCGAGGACGTTGAGGTCAGTTCCGGTGGCGGTCCGAACGGCGATCGGCTCGACGCGAGCGCTGATATCGGCGAGGTGTCGGGCAACGTCTGGGGGGATACGCCTGGGTCTGTCTGGGGTCATGGCTCGGATCGTAGGACCGACCCAGCATGAGCGCTTTGGGTACGCCAGATAGACAGTCCCCAGTCACTCCGCCCCCAGCTCTACCGACGGGCCCGTGACCTCGGCAACGTCCAGGCGGCCGAGAAGGGTTCCGGTGCCTACGGCAAGCGGGTGGTGGGCCGAGAAGGGTTCCGGAAGACGAACGGGGCGCTGGGGAAGTTGCTGCGGGGATTCGGGCTGTCGTAGTAGCCGATAGCCGGGCGACAGACCATCGCCGTGCTTGGTCACCACGGGACCAGCTCGATTGTAGAAAGATGTTACCAAACATATGTTCGCTTTACTGTGCCCGTCCGCTCCGGCTCCTATCGGCCACGGCCGTCTGCAGGCCAGATGACCCCCGTGATCTGCGCCTGCGGTCACCGGGCTGAGCGCCACGTCGAGCGCAAGGACGAGCGTTCTTTCTGCTGCGCTTGTAGTTGTCTGCACCTTCGTCGCCCGAAGGGGGACACCACCTTGGCAAACGCCAACACCACCAGCATTGGTACGCCCACCGCCAAGGTCGGGACCTTGAGCACTGACCCCCAGTTGCGGACCAGCGCCGCCGGCAAGCCGTACCTGCGTGTTCGCCTGGCGGTCAAGCCATTCGTCTCCGGCGCCGACCAGGAACCCGAGACGTTGTTCTATGACGTGGTGGCGTTCGGAAGCCTTGCCGAGCACACTGCCAAGTCACTCCACAAGGGCGACCGAGTCGTCGTCGTGGGCACCGGGAACCGCAAAACCTGGACGGGCCGCGACGGCCACGAGCGGACCACGAATGAGATCGTCGCCGACGGGCTCGGTCCTGATCTCCGGTTCGCCTCGATATCCTTCGAGCAGCTCCCCGAGCAACCGACGACGGAGTTGGGCATTACCTAGAAGCTGCCGCCGCCGCCCGTGTGGGCGCTCGGCGGCTGTCTGCCTATCAGCCGCGCAGTGCAATCAGTAGGGGGGTAAGCACGCGGGTTCAGCCTCGAGTGACGAATCTGGACTGGCCCGAATGTGTCTCTTCGTGCGGAGGGTTCTCGGATCGGTGAACAACATAACAGGCATTATGATGTAGCTGTGATCCTGAGTACCGACATCGTTCCGGTCCCCTCCAAGGCCCTCAAGCCCGCCCTTATCCTCGGCTCAGCCGACGACGTGGCCAGGGCGTTCCTCCTCGGGTACTCCGGCCATACCCGGGCCGCCTACGCCCGAGATCTGGCGGACTGGGGCCGGTTCTGCGAACAGCTGGGTATTGATCCCCTCCAGGCAACCCGGGCGCATGTCGACGCCTACGCCCGGTCCCTGGCCGAGCTCGAGAATCGCTCGCCGGCCACGGTCGCTCGAAGGCTCTCTGCTCTGGCGGGCTTCTACCGGTACGCGCTCTCGGAGGACCTGATAGCTCGCAATCCGGTTGCTCCATTCCGCCGCCCGAAGGGGGGCTCCGACAGCGTGTCCACCGGGCTCGACCGCGATGAGCTGTCGGCTTTGGTCGCCGCGGCCAAGGCAGACAGCCCACGGAGCCATGCCCTGGTGGTCCTGCTCGCCTTGAACGGCTTGCGGGTATCTGAGGCGCTGGCCGCAGACTTGTCCGACCTCTCGAACGAGCGAAGCCACCGGGTGCTCTTCATCACGCGAAAGGGCGGGAAGCGGGCCACGGTGCCACTTGCCCCGAGAACCGCCGAAACTCTCGACGCCTACCTCGCCGGGCGGACCACCGGCCCGCTGTTCGCCACCTCGACCGGAGCAAGGCTCGACCGGGCCGCCACCTGGCGGCTGTTGCGGAAGCTCGCTCGTCGAGCGGTCCCGGAGAAGGCAGGCTCGATCCACCCTCACGACCTGAGGCACGCCTTCGTGACGCTCTCCCTGGATGCCGGGGCCAGCCTTCGAGATGTCCAGGACGCCGCCGGACATGCCGATCCCCGAACAACCAGGCGCTACGACCGGGCCCGGCACAACCTCGATCGGCACCCCACCTACGCGCTCGCCGGGCTGGTGTGATGTGGGTGGCCGCGGATAGGGCTCGTTGGGAACGTCGCAGCGAAGAGCAGTTTGCTGGCCGGCTACCTGGAGCCCGTTGGCCCGCCGTTCCCCACCTGTTCTTGGAGCTCGGGCACGTGAAGAATGTGTTCGGCGAGAGCAGCTGGGACGGGACCTCCCCGCACGAGCACTCCGCACTCCAGGTTCCGCTCGAGGCCGTAGCCGGTGAGGTTGGCACTGCCGACGAGGGCGACATGGCGGTCGACGACGAGCATCTTCGCGTGCATGGCCGCGCCCGAGGGACGGTCCGGTCCGGGCCAGTAAAGGCGTCGAGCGCGAATCTCGGGGAAGGGGTCCCCGTGCCCGTTGAACTGAGGGTTGTCGGCTTGCCGCTCCAGGAGCGTTGTGATCTCGACGCCACGCGCTGCCGCATCGGCGAGGGTGGAGCGGACCTCGACGCTGGGCAGTGTGGCATAGCTGACCAGGAGGATCTCGCGACGCGCTTCGCCGATGAGGTCGGCAAGGACCGCCAAGGTCAGCCTCCCACCCGACTGTTGGGACTCAGGTCCGGTCCACACCGGAGTGACCGACGGTTGCTCGGCTACGACTTCGAGGAGGGCGGCGAGCGCCCCGCTTCCGTACTGACCCTGTCCGGCCTCGGCCAGCTCGAGGGCCTGGCGCACGGCGTCGGCCGAGATGGGCAGCACGGTCGCGTGTTGCAATGCGCGGAGGGCGTCCGGTCCGTCCCGCATGGCTCCGGCAAGCCGACGGGCGAAGTCGCCGGGGAGCTGGTGGGCCCATTGGTGGGCCAGCGCCACCGGGTCAGGGGTCACCAGTGGAGCGCCAGGTCGTTGTCGAGATCGACGAGCACGCCGCGGTGCAGCCACCGATTGCCGGCCTCACAACTGGTCTCCGAGACGAACAGGCAGGCGTGGCAAGCAGCGGCATGCAGCTGGTCACTCGGGGGCTCGGGGAGTCGCTCACCGCACAGCGGGTCAGAGGAACACGTCTCGGCATCGTCGAGGGCTTGGCCGAGCAGGCGCCCGAGAAAGCGCGCTTCACCCAGGGCCACGAGGCCCCCGAGGGTGCCCTCGGAGTCGCTAGCGGCGGTGGAGAGCAGCAGACCGGCGGTGGGCTGGTCCGGGACGCCGACGTACAGCCGCTCGCGAATGCTCGCACTCGAGTAGCCGCACTCGAGGGCCACCTGGCGCAAAAGAAGGTGGCTCAGGGTGTGGACGAGGAGGTAGCGCGCCACCGGGAAGGTAGGGTCCGGATCGAGATCTCGGTTCTCCCGCCACCTCCCGTAGGCGTTGCGAAGGGCCACGACGTCGGGATGGTCGTCGACCCGTTGGCACCAGTCGGCCACCAGTGCCTCGTGGATCTGGAGGAAGATGCCCTCTCCCCGGCGCTCGACAGCCGGCACCCAACCGACCCGGCTCGAAGTGAGCGGCGCACAGAAGCGGGGTTGCGGGTCGCCACGCCCGGGGGCGTCGATGCGAGTGAAGCCGAGGCTGGCTTGGACCTCGCGGAGCCGTTCGACCTGGACGACGTTGTGGAGCAAGTTCTGGAAGTCCGCCGGAGGTGGGGTAGGCGCGGCCAGGAAGTCGTCGTCGCGGCGCGTGGTTGTGGGGTGGCTGAACAGCTCCCACTCGGCGTGGAGAAGGCCAGGAGGGGTCTGCTCCGCGCCGGCGCCTGCCCGGCGCTCTCGTTCGGTGGCCACCGCGGCGACGAGCTGATCGGCCGACAACTCGCTCAAGGCGTGGAGGGCGGGCATGCCGGAGACGACCTGCTCGAGGCCGGCGACCGGCAAGTTGGAGAGGATGTCCCAGTGCTCGGCAACCGTCGCTGCCACCGGATCCTCCTCCGGCAAGTGCAGGGCACTCAGTGAGACGTTGAACCATATGTTCGACGCCCCCAGGACCATCAGCTTCAAGGGCTCATCGCAGCGCTCGAAGGCCTGGAGGTGGGGGTGACGTCCTCGACAGCGCGGCAGATTGGCGGTCCCCTTGGTGCCGGCCGCCTCGGAGATGTTGCGTCGAGAACCGCAGCCAGCTCGGCAGCTGACGGTGACCCGCGGACCGAGGACGCTACCGGCGTCGCGCATCTCGAGCTGGGCCCCCGGACAAGGCTGCTGGGTGCTGCGATGGACGAAGTCGACGTAGGGGAACTCGTCGAGGTGCCCTCGAGGGCAGGCGACGAGGAACCGGGCTGGGATGCACGCCCGGCGCTTGCTGGAGGCTAAGGCCGCCTGGTTGGGACAGTGCTTGTGCACCCACTTTGCCAGGTCGGGTCGGCGCCCCCAGCGGTGGTGCAGCTCAAGCTGGTCCACCCCGTCGATGGGCAGCAGCTGATGGCAGGCGGGACAGCGCAACCAGCGGGGGAAGGTTGTGACCGGTACACCAACCGATGTGTAGGGATCATCGGCGGACGCCGGGTCGCACGGCGCGGTTCGCAGCGACGTGACCCCGGCGCCCGGCAGTGCTCGCTGGACTTGAGCCAGGAGACGGGGCTCAGAGATGAGCATCCCGCGTCCGCCCCACGCGTCGAGGCCGCGTACCACCACGCTCATCCCAGGGAGGTCGACCACGGCTCCCACCCCGGCTGACGTCATGAGCTGACTGGGTCGGGCGTTGCCGATGCGGGTCGGCTGTCGAGAGGCCGGGCTCACGACTCACCGCCGGCGTCGTGCGCAGCGCCGTGGGCGTCGAACTCCCAACGTGGAGCAGACAACCAGCTCGGGTCTTCGCGGCGCAACTGGAGCAGCACCTCCGGCTCCACGTCGCGCAGGCTCATCGGGGCGCTCCAGCGATCCCACGGAAGGTCCTCTGGTCGCCTCAGCAGTCCGGCGGCGGCCTGGGCGTTGGCTTCGTAACCGAGTTGTCCGGCGGGCAGGGTGGCGCGCTTGTGGAGCCAGCGATCCAGTTGCTCCTGGGCGCGCTCGGCGACTTCGACGCCAACCGGCGTCGAGTCGGCCACGACCTCGGCTCGGGAACGCAACAGCTCGAGGAGCGGCGCCACACTGGGGGCGCCGAGCGGGGCGAGCTGTGCACCGAGGTTTGGCATGGCCGCGTCGCTGTGTTGACGGACAGCGCCTACGAGCACGCCGGCCAGACCCCGGTCGAGGGCACGCTTGCTGAAGGGCGTGGTGGTCAACCCCTCCACGCGGCGACCGAAGGTGGCGTGCTCGTAGACGAAATGCTCGTAGTGGGCGAGATCGCGGGGCCGGTTCCACTGGAAGATGGTGACGACTAAACCAGGCCCGGCCACCGAACGGCCCACCCGGGAGCTGACCTGGATGTACTCGGCCATGTTCTTGGGCTGGCCGGTGATGACCATCAAGCCGAGCCGCTGAACGTCCACGCCGACCTGGAGCATTGAGGTGGCGAGCAGCACATCCACCGGCCGTAGATAGCCGGGACGGATGACCTGGTTGTAGGCGGCGCGGTCGTCCTTGCGGAGCTGTCGGAGGGCGGCTTGACCGATCGTGCTGTCCTTGGCCGGGTCGAAGTGGCGCTCCAGGTCGGCCAGCGACTGGATGACCTTGCTGCTGTCCATGCGGCTGGTCAGCTCGGCAACCGTGGGACGCCGACGACGCACCAGGGCGCCTTGCCGGCCGAGGCGGTCGGTGACGTCATCCTCCGTCAATCGGCGCATGCCGGCCAGCTCGCGGGTGCTGGTGAAGTAGTCGAGGATGGTCATGTACGGGTCAGCCGCCTGGCCGTAGCGGTCGAAGAGGAGTTGGCCGAACTCCAACACGGCGGTCATCACCCGGATCTCGACGGCGGTCAGCCGCTCGCCGGGGGCGAGCACTCCCCGGTAGCGGCGGCCGGGCGTCTGTTCTGATGGAGCGACTCGACGGGAGAAGAAAGTGTCGCCGGCGTCGATGAGCGGCGGGGGAAAGACGCACAGGTCGCGGGCGAAGACCTGCTGAACCTGCGCCCGGGCGCGGCGCACCGTCGCCGTGGAGGCGACGAATACCGGGCGGACCGACTTGCCGGCCTCGATCCGAGTGCAGAGGTCATCGACGAGCGTCTCGTACAGGCCCACCATCGACCCGAGTGCGTCGCTGATCAGGTGCAACTCGTCCTGGATGATGAGGTCCGGCGGCCGCAGCCGCTGGACGGGGGTCGGCTTGGTGGCCGGCAAACCCTGGGCTGATGGGTGCCCGCCGTCCTTGCACCATTCTGCGGTGTCGGGGTTTCGATATCCGTGACGCTCACAGGAGCTCGTTACATGGCCGAATAGGTGGGCGGTGGCCGAACGCCAGGGGAGCTGGGCGAACTTGTCGACGGTGCCGATGAGCAGAGCCGGGGTGAGCCGGTAGATCTCCTCGTCGACCACCAGGGCCGGGATCCCCTCGGTGCTTTGGGCTCGGCTGAAAGGACATCGCCCGTCCGGGTCACCGCAGAACAGATGGATTCGCCGGCGGAGCCTGTCGGGATAACCGTCGCGACCGAGGTCGATGGCGGTGCCGCACCATGGGCAGAGAGCGAACTGCTGGATGCCGCCAACCTGCCCCTCGCCCGCACTGGAGGTGGCGTCCTCGAGCTGGCGGAGGGCGTCGTCGAAGGTGTTCGGGGTCACGCCCACTCCCACCCACAGCCCGATGCGCATCGGTACGGCTCCCCAGCGCAGGTCACTGGCGGCCAGACGTTCTTGGCGCAGCAACTCGCAGGCGCAGACCAGGGCGGTCGCCCGTTGGAATTGCTGGGCGGTCAAGAGGCGCAGCGTGTAGCGCATGAGCACAGCTACGCCGTCGGTCCCGTCGCGGGCTTCGGCTTCATCGCCGACGATGCCCTGCAGGCGGCGGATGGCGATGGCATAGGCGGTGAGCCCGAGGTAGGCCTCGGTCTTCCCGCCCCCTGTCGGAAAGAAGAGGAGCTGCGTTTCCCCTTCGAGCAGCGGACCACGGCGGGCGTCTGGATGGGCGGGATCGGTCAGCCCCGGCAAGCACAGGAGCACGAAGGCCAGCTGGAATGGCCGCCAGCTGTGCGTTTCGGGCGTGTCCAGCTCCTCGAGCAGTGCCCTCACTTCGGCGTCGGGCTCCGCCGCCCGTCGCCGGACCAGCTCGCTTCGGACCCGCTGGCTGGCCATGGCCTGGTTGGCGAAGCGGAACGCCTCTTGCGCCACGGCGTCGTCGCGCAGCAGCTCGATGGCCCGCTCGAGCCGGTCAGCAACCCGCCGGGCCCGTTCTATTGCCGGAAGGGCCACTTCCGAAAAGCGGGCGACCTCGGCGTCGACCTCGACTCGTGCCGCCTGCGCGTCGATCCAGCGGCGGTAGCCGTCGACGATGGGCCGCAGCGCACGGACCAGGTCGTCCGCGGCCAGGTCGGGGCTGCCCAACCGGGCCATGTCGAGCACCAACCCGGGCGCGTCGGCTGGATCACCGGCGACGACCATGTTGACCTCGGCGGCTGGGAAGCAGGTCGTGCGCAGCCTCCACGCCCGGGCTTCGCTTTCGCGGAGCTCGGCGTCCACCGCGCACTGACGACCGGTGGCGAACAGGCGCTGGGCTCGGTGCTGGAGGGCCAGCAGGCGCAGCTCGTCGTCGCTCTCGTGGTGCACCTCGGGCAGCTCCGGATCGTTATGGCCCAAGAACACCGCCGGTTCCCCGTCTCCTCCTGTGACCGTCAACGTGACCTGGAAGAGCCGGTCACGGTCCAGCAGCTCGGCGCGCACCGGTTGGAGGTTCACGAGGAACACCTCCACCATCCGCCGGCCGTGGCGGAGCCGGACCCGCCAGCGCAGCTCTACCTGCTCCTGGGTGCCGTCCGGGCTGGCCGACTCGGTGCCTTCGGTGGCCACGGACACGACGAGCATCCCGCCGGCCGGCACACGCCGCCACACGGTGCGGGGACGTCCTGTGTCGGTCATCTGCGTCTCCGACGGCCCCCGCTCGTAGCGACCCCACGACGCTTCCACGGTCACATGCTCGACTTCAGGCGGCACGGCGAAGACCAACCCCAGAGAGGACGCCGCCATCGCCCTGCCGCGCACGGCGGCCGCCGCCGGAGCGTCCGCGCTGTCGTTGAGTTCAAGATCGAGGCCCGGCCCCTCGACAAGCTCGGGTCGGTCCTCGACATCGTCGTCCTCGGCAGCCTGCTCCGGGTCGCCGGCCGGTTCGTCGCCGAAGGCCCGGCGGGGCACAAGCTTGCCCAACAGGTAGCGCTCACCGGGCGACGTGCCAGGTGGCAGCTCCTCGGTCGGCCCATCCCATGGGCCGAGCAGGTCCCGCTCCAGCATCGACTCCAGCTCGGAGCGCACGTCGAACCCGCTCGGGGCCACCCGGCTCCCCGCTTCGGGCCCGGCATCGACCGCCATCTAGCTCCACCTCCACGGCGACCGTACACGGGTGCAGTAACGACGGCGCTCCTCGGTCGGGGCGGGTTCGAGGGTCACTGAGCCGCCGCCCGGCGGTGGTTCTCTACCAGCAGCCGGTCCAGCAGCTCGAAGCGGACCCGGGGCGACACCGTCCAGCGCATCCCGATCTTCGTCTGGTGATGGCCGACCTCGGGATCCAGGTCGTCCCAGCCATAGGCGGCTAACACCCCGTAGTCGATCTGCTCATGGAGCCCACGCAAACGCAGGATCTCCGGGTCTGTCACAGCGGGGTCGTGCACTTGGTTGTAGAGCTTCGTCAACCCGAGGGCACGCCCGAGCATTACCTCGCGTCGCTCTGCATCCAGAGCCTCGCCGAACTCCTCCATCTGTGACGTTGCCACAGGCCGGGGGAACGTGAGGAAGACGTCTGATGGTGCGTAGCGGATGTCGGTGCGCATAGTGGAGGTGTAACGGATCACCCACGTCTGATGTGCCGACGACGAAAGCACAGAGAGACTGGCGAAGTCGTCAAAGGCGAATACCCCGCAAGCGTGAGCGAAGACTTGCCCGGTCGGCACCCGGGCCGGCATCAGCGTGTTGCCGACCAGGGAGATCGCCAGAACGTGATCGAGGGGCGCGATGGCGTCGTACAGCTCGGGAGCACGTTCGGCATACCACCACCAGCGATCCCTCCGAGTTGCGCGCTTGTTTCGGTCGCGCTCGGGCTTGACGAGCGTCCGGACCCGTTCGATCAGCGTCGGATACTGCTCCGCTCGTTCCAGTGGCCAGTCGCGAAAGTTGATGATCCATCGGCTGGCGGAACAGTCGGGACGGCGGTTGAGGTCGGCGCCGATGACATAGGGAAACAGCACATCGGCGTTGTGGGAGTCTTCGGCGATCAGCGCCTCGGCTTCGGCCGGTTCCATGGTGAACCCCAGACCGAGCACGTTCGACCCTTGGAACGCGAGTCCTTCGTTCTCTCTCAGCTGCTCTGGCCGTCCGGTCTCCCGGAGGTACGGCTGGAGGTCGACAGAGAGATGGGGCACAGGCTCGCCATCCAACACGGCATCGGTGGCGACCGGTCCTTTGGTGGCCCAGATCTCGACGATCGACAGGCTGACGCTCGTGCTCGGCCAAGGATGCGCCGTCGTGCCGCGCCGCACCGCCCAGCCCCGCTGCTCGAGCTGGAGGAGACCTACTGAAAGCGTGTCGCCCTCGACCAGCGTGTTGGTGGTGACGTAGCCGAGCTGACCGCCGGAGCGCAACAGCGCGTCGGCGCGCAAGACGAAGCGGGCGGCCAGGTCGCAGCTTCCCTTCTTGCCGTCTCCATCCCACACGGCCAGCCAGGCAAGGTAGTCGCTGCCGAGGGCCGCGGAGATCTTCTGGCCCCCCAGGAACGGCGGGTTCCCGATGACGGTGTCGAAGCCTGGGTTGGGCGTGTCCGCGAACAGCTCGGGGAAGACGAGTGGCCAGTGCAGCGGCCGGCGACACTCCTTGCCCGGGGGCAGTCCAGCGTCGACATCGGAGGCGTAGCGGTCGAGCACAGCCGTGTCATCGCCGTTGTTCAGCGCCCAGATACCCTCCTCCAAACCCCCGAACACCACGCGGCGCTGGCTCGCAGGTTGTGATGCCGCTCGGAGTCCAGCGCCCGTGAGGGCGTCGGCGACCAACTGAAGGGGCTTGGCGTCAGCCTGGGCCTCGGCCAGCAGCCGCGTCTTGTGCTCGACGTCGCGCACCGTAACGACCGGAGTGGCAGTGATCCGACGGCGGGTGTCAGCGACTCTGGCGAGAGTACGGCGCCACTCCGCTGTCAAATCGAAGGCCCCGTGGCGGTGCTGGCGGGCCGTGCCGGGGTCGATGTGGAGGGTGTCGAGCTGAGCCAGCGAGGTGAGGCCCAGGAGCGAGTCACCACAGACGAAACGGTCATCGAGGAAGCCGAAGGGGCGCTCGCGGTCCATGGTGACCAGCCACAACGAGAGCTTCGCCATCTCCACGGCAAGGGGGTTGACGTCGACCCCGTAGAGGCAGTGCTCGGCCACCAGCCGGCGGGCTCGGAGCACCACCGATTCGACCTCGGCGTCGGGTGTGCCGTCGGTCCGATGGGTGAGAGCCCGGCTCGCCTCAAGATCGCCTTCGGTGTCCCAAGCCTCGATGACGCGATCGGCGAGGTAGCGGCAGGCGGCGACGAGGAAGGCGCCGCTGCCCATGGCGATGTCGGCCACCCGCAGGGCGAGCAGGTCGGTGGAGGGGCGCAGCACCCACTGGCCTGAGTCGAGGGTGTCGAGCGGACCGGGCCGAAAGACGAGCGGCTCGAGGGCGTGGCGGACGATCTCCTCAGCGAGCGAGCGGGGCGTGTAATGGGCCCCTGTCGTCGCCCGCCGCGTCGAGGGAGCGACGTAGCGGCCGCTGACGCGAGTGACGAGGGGTCGATCCCGATCGTCGCAGCGGAGCAGCGATGCGAGGGGTTCGAGCTGGTCACCTTCGGCGCCAAGCGTCTGGCGCAGACCGGCCACCGTGACTGGGACAACCTCCTTGCTCAGCCAGCGGGCGGCAGCCTTGCGGCGGGGCGCGGTTGCCTTGTTCTCGCCGACATATGTGCTCGCCACCCACTCCTCAAGGTCGGCTGTAGCAAGAATGGCTTCCGAGAGGCCGACGAACGTGATCCCCTTCTTCCCCTGCTGGCGCAGCTTGACGATGGGTTCGGTGGCGGTGCGCACTTCGAGCTCGAGGAGGCCCTCGTAGACGTAGCCGATCTGCTCGACGTCGAGCGCTCGGAAAGTGAGCCGACGGCGCTCACCGCGCAGGTGGACATACTGCACGGCTTGGAGCATGCGCAGGACAGTGAGGTCGTCAACAGGAGGCGGCCGACCGTTCCGGTCTTCGAGCCACGGGTAGCGGTCAGGGTCGAACAGATCGCCGCCGTAGGGAGGAAGGCGGAGGTCTTCGTGGGCGACCCCCTGGTGCAGCGCCCGGGCGACGGCTAGCAGCCGGTGCCAGGCGCCGCTTCGGTGCTCGAGCGTCTGCTCGCCGTGGATGGCGGCGCGCTGTTCGAGTTGCTCGACCAGCCGGCCAACGGAGTAGCCCCGGTCGTAGCGGTCATCATCGCTGGGGAGCAGGCGTCGCTCCTCTGCAAAGAGAAGGAACAGGACCCGCATCATGATCGTGACCACCCCGGCGTAGAGGTCGTCATCGCTGACCCCGTTCAAGATGGCACCGTCGGCCTGGCGGTCGAGCTCGTCGAGGCGGTCGACGAGCATCTCGACCGCGGCACGGACCTGGCCCCCGAGAGCGACGGTGACCTCTTCTTGCGCCTCTGAACTGCGGTCGAGGAGGGCGGGGAGGCGCTCGTCGGCAGTGACGCCGAGGAAGCGTCGTCGGGCGAGGAGGGCCACGAAGGCGGCGAAGGTCTCGGGTTCCTCGCTCCACAAGGCGGCGTCCCACACGGCGGCCCCGACCGGTCGTCCTCGCGGCGCCCACACCACCGCCCACCACCGTCCGTCGGAGACCACGCCGATGGGGACATCCCGGGCGCGCAGCAGCGCGGCGAGCCGTTCGACCGGGCTAGCCGCCCAGCCCGCATCCACTGTGCGCATGAGGGGATGGTGGCCCCAAGAGGTCCACATGCCCAGCAGCCTCCACGGGGTGTGCGCCGGGCGGGATGCAATGGTCGTCTCCGGATCGTGGTCGCCATCCGCACCCTCTTCTTCGAGGTCGTCTTCGTCGGAATCGTCATCGAAGATGTCGGCGGTCTCGTCCTCGTCGCTGTTTCGGTCGAAGAACGCGAAGTCCGGCCGGACGACCACGCGGTGCTCGTCGACGACCTCGGCGAGCGATGCCGGGATGCCGCTGGCGTCGACGAGGGCGTCGCTCCAGCCGAGGGCGTTCCCGAAGAGCACAGCGGCCAGGTCGGCGCGGGTACGCCCGGAGGTCTCGAGCAAGCGGGCCACCTCGGCCCGCACCACGGCGCGGACATCGGTCGGAACAGCGGGCAAACCGGCCGGCCATACCTGGTCAGCGACCGGGATAGTAAGGAAGGGCCCGGACTGCTGGAGCAACTCGAGCCAGCCGTGCCGCCGTGCGGCGCCCGACATGGAGGTCATGGCCCTTCGGCCGGCGTGACTAGGAGGACAGCGACCGGGAACGTGAGTGTCCGAACGCCGAGGTATCGGCGCTCGATCGCCGCCCGCTCACCTTGCCGCTCGTCATCGAGGCTATCGAGACGGGCCTTCCAGGCATCCCGATCGACCTCCAGTTGGCGACGCTCAGGCTGGTCGAGCTGGTCGAGCTGGTCGAAGCGGAGCTGCTCGTGCTGGGGTTGCTCGCTCAGCGCCTCGGCCAAGCTGCGGCGCATGTGCTCGGTGATGACGTCCACCCGTTCGAGGTCTTCGTCCTTCCGGCGGGCCAGGTCACGTTCAAGGGCAACCTCGCGGACGGCCGCCCGAGCAGCGACATCGCCGGCCAGAAGGCTGCGGAGCTCAGGCCAGAGCTGGGCCAGGCGCCGGCTGGCATCGGGGTCGGCTGGTCGGCACGCGTTCGGATCGAGGGCGGCTTCGACAGCCTGGCGCAACAGCTCGAAGCGACGCTCCTCCACCTCCAGCCGTCGGGAACGCCCCGCCGGTGGGACGGCCCGGGCGGCAAGCAGCACCTCCTCGTGCAGGCGCGTGCCGTCGGCACCGACCAGGACGAACCGCGACAGCACGGTGACGAGCAACTCCCCAGGGCGGACGTCGTCGGGGAGTGTCGCGCTCACGCCGGCGACCCGGGCAAGCGTCGTCTGCTCGCCCCACACGGCGCTGCGCAGCAGACGCTGTGCCTGGTCGACGAGCCTCCAGCCCAGATGGGCGTGGACGACGTCGGGACCCGCTCGGTCAGCGTCGAACGTCAGTGGTCGTCGAATGGTCGGATGGAGCGGATCCTCGATCCCCTCGAGCGTCCGCTCCCAGCCGCGAGTCAGGTTCGGTGGTTCGATCAGACCGTCGGGGCGCTCAACCAGGGCCGGCTGTCCGGCCAGGGCCAGTGCGGTGTCCACGACGCGTCGGACGTTCGGGGAGGCGACATGCAGCTGGCGGGTGCTGGTCGTGAGCTGTTCACGCAGCTGGCGAGCATGCTCACGGAGGTCCAGTTCCGCTCGAAGCGGCGAGGTGGACGGTTGCGCAGCGAACGGGTCGTCGAGGAGCGGACGGCCAAGCATGCGAGACTCGACCGCATGGGCCAGCACGGGGTTGACCCGGCCCAGGTCCTCGCGTTCCTGGGCCACCTTGTGGGCCACCCGGCTGAGGAACTCCAGGTCGGCTTCGTAGGACCCAGGAGCAGCGGATTCCCATCCGGCGCCGACGAAGTGTACGACGTGGACCGGGCGGCGTTGGCCAAACCGGTCGACCCGGCCGATGCGCTGCTCCAGACGGTTGGGGTTGAACGGGATGTCGTAGTTGATGACTCGACAGCAGTGCTCCTGGAGGTCGATACCCTCGCTGGCCGCGTCCGTGGCGAGCAGGATTCGGACGGGGTCACGATCGGGTGCGGCCTGGAAGGCCGCCTTGAGGCGCTCCCGCCGGGCGGTGTCCAGCCCGCCGTAAAGGAGTCCGAGTCGGTCACCCCCGAGGTCCCGGGCACCGAGCAGCGCGGCGAGCGAGTTCTGGGTGTCGACGTACTCGGTGAACACGATGACCCGCTCGGCGTTCCACACCCCCTCGGGCCTGCACAGCCGGTCGAGCTCGGCGACGAGCCGTTCCGCCTTGCTGTCGGCCGGTCCAGCCTGTGATCTGGTCCATTCACGGAGCCGTTCAAGGGCTGCCGTGGCCTCGGGCGTGAGGTCGGTTGCAGCCCCCATCAGCAGGGCGGCTTCGGCTTCGGAGCCGGCTGCGTCGTCGGGCTCGTCGTCCCAGTCGTATCCGGTGTCGATGGGGTCCAGTTCGTCGGTGCCGACGGAGTCCATGAGCGAGGCGACATGACGATCCAGGGTCTTGGCGAACGCTGCCGGCGAGGAAAACAGGCGCTTCTTTAACAGCAGCGTCACTAGGTCGTTGCGCCGAGGGGACCCGGTGCGCAGCGCGGAATACGCGGCGAGCAGGTCGTGGCCCCTCCGTTCCGAGTCGGTGTACGTCACCTCGAGCGCCTCGGCGGGAAGTCGCTCGGCGAACTCCCGGGCGCCGTCGGCGTCGACGATCTCGTCCTTCAACCGACGGACCAGCACTTCGCTCACGGCCACCGGGTCGGGTTCGACCCCGCGGGCGAAGCGGCGGGGATCGACCATCTCAAGGAGCGCTTCCCACGACTCGCTGTACCCGTTGTGCGGTGTGGCCGAAAGGAACAGGCGGTGCTGGCTGTGCTCGCTCAGCCGGTGCACGGCCTTGGTCTGCTGGCTGTCGACGGCATACCCACGATGGCCCCGGGTCGGCGCCGGGGGGGCGCAGTGGTGGGCCTCGTCCACGACCAGCAGGTCGAAGAAGCCCAGGTGACGAGTCGAGGCGTCCAAGACCTCGTCGAGAAGCCGCTGCACTCGGGGCGTGCGCAGCCAAGGGAGGCTGATGATCATCCTCGGGAACACCTTGAACGGATTGGCTTGTAGACCGTGACTGCGCCGTAGGTCCTTCAGGGCGTCCGCATCGAGCACCGCGAATGACAGTCCGAACTTGTCGCGCATCTCATCACGCCACTTGAGCGTCAACGACGCCGGACACACGACCAACACCCGCCTCGCCCGGTGGCGCAGCAGCATCTCCTGGACGACCAGGCCGGCCTCGATCGTCTTGCCCAGCCCAACATCGTCGGCGATCAGCAGCGCCACTCGCGGCATGCGAAGTGCCTTGGCGACGGGTTCTAGCTGGTAGTCCTTGATCTGGATGCCAGCGCGGAAGGGTGCCTGAAGAGTGGTGACGTCCGCCGAGGCAACCGTCCCCCAGCGGACCGCGTCCACCAGCGCGCCGAGCGTCTGGGGGTCGTCCCACTCCGTTGGGTCGGGCACGTCGGGAAGGGCACCAGACGGGATGACTTCTCGCCCCGGCTCGACCTCCCAGATGACCGACAGTTCCTCGCCCAGGTCATCCTCAGATACAGACGTCAGCGTTACCAACGTCCGACCTGGCAGTACGGAAGCCGCGAGTTCATCCACCGGCAGGGTGGACTGACTCAGATCGGATACCACCCACTGCTGCCCGCGGACCTGGACGAGCGCGCCCACCTCAACTGTTTCCACCTCGACCACTTCAGGTGACGCTAGCCAGCTACGTGAACCTCAACCGAGGGCAACCAGCCACCTCGTGCCCGCCCGGACGGGCGGAAGCCGACCAACGCCCGATCCGATAGTCGTGGGCGATCGTGCACCCCAGGCGGAGTCACAGCCGCGGCATAGGGTCCGCTCGTGGACGAGTTCCGTGACTTAGCCGATCTGTCCCGCCGCACCCGTGCCGGCATCGCCTGGTGGCGCCGGCGTAGCCGGGCCCAACGGGTGCTCATGTTCGCCGGCCTCGTGGTCCTGGCCGGAGTCGTGAGCCCGACCGTGCGCGGCGCCCTGGTGGGCCTTGTCGTGGCTGCCTTTGGGCTCGTGCTGCTCGTCGCTCTAGTGGCCGCCCTCACGGTCGGCCTCCTCGGGCGCATCGTGCGCCGGCACCCGTTCGCCGATCTGGCCGCGGGCTATCTGATCGGGCGCCGTCATGCGCGGCGGCATGTAGGGCAATACGGGCCCGGTTCTCCGCCGCCGAGCTCCAACTACTACCCACCGCCCGGTTACCCACCGCCGAGCTCCTGGTACTACCCGCCATCACCGCCGAGCTGGGCGCCTCCGACGCCACCGGCTGGGACATCCTGGGCCCTGCCAGCCGCACATGTGCGCGGCAACCGATGCGTTGCGCACGGGCGCCGTGCTGACGGGTGAGCGTGGGCCCAAGGGCTCGCCCGCTCGAGTGATCATCCCTCGTCGTCATCCTCGCGGCGCTCGGCCACCTCAAGTTCGTCGCGTCGTAGGGGAAGTAGTTCCGTAACCGGCCCCGCCCATAGCCTTCCAAGAGTGGACCACTACGCCGACGCCGTCTTCTCGGAGCCCGGGCCGGTGCTGGCGGATGGTCCAGCAAGCCGGGGTACGTGCTCCTGCCCAATGCTCCGAGCCCGTCATGTGGGTTGGCAACCATCGGCTCAGTGGTGGCAAGCAGATCCGGGTGTGGTCGTGTGATGGCCACCTCGAGGGCGTCGAGGGGGCAGTGCGGGTGGACCATCGGTAGGGTCGGAGCGGCTCGGTAGCCTTGAAGCAGGCCAATGACCCCCGAGGCGGTCGCCCTGGCGATTCGGGCAAACCTGGCGTGGGGGGACGCCCGAGAGTACCTGGGACGTGTTCGAGAACGCGCCGACGCCGACCCGACCGAAACGAACGGCGCGGCCGAGGCGGATGCGCTGGCGGTCGAGCGACGAGCGTGGCGCCAATGGCAAGCGGCATTAGTTGCCGCAGGTTTCGGACCGATGCCGGCCACCGGCGCGGGCGGTGACGACTGATGCCGCGTCGTAAGTCCCTCCGTTCTCGCCTCGGATATTGGTTCAGGGCGGCTTTCTGCTCCACAAGCCCAGGTAAAGTGCCTCTGTGACTACCCAGCCAGCCGAACCGGACCCTCAGCCCGAGCGCCCGAATCCTTCGGTGCCAGAGCGCCGCAATCCGAGACCGCGCTGAGCGGACTGCCGCGAAATGAGGCAATCCAATGACAGATCAGCCCACGCCGGACGGCGATCCGCGCCTGCGTCTTGCATACGACGAAGCCCTGAGGGCCATTGCACGGCAGGAGACCACGCTCGACGAGTTTCGAGCACGGATAGGCACGTCTATCGCCGCAACTGTGATTGCCACGGCCTTCTTTTCACCAATCGTGATTCATCGCCAACACCTCACCCCGCGAATCTGGTGGGCGCTCGGACTCTTTGTCGCATCGCTGTTGGCGCAGAGTTTCTTGCTGGTGCCACTTGGCGGTTGGCGATTCCGCCGCAGCGCAACATCAATTATCCGCGATTATGTGGAGGTAGACGATCCGGCCTCTATGAACCAGATTCACCGCGATTTGGCGCTGCATATCGACCAGGACCTGAGGGGCAACGACGGTCGGCTCATCTGGATGTGGTGGGTATTCAGTGCGGCGCTCGTCGCATTGGGAGCGGAGATGGTCTTGTGGATTACGGCGCTGATCTTCCATGGGTAGCTTCAAATCCGCCTCAGCAACCTCCTCCCCGTCGCGATCCGCAACCCACGCGACCAAGCCCGACAGAGCCAGTAAAGAAGGGCGCGTAGATAGCATCCGCCGATCATGTCGTGAAGTTGGTTGGGAGACCGGCGGTTGGTTCCCTCGCATGGACCGCCACGCCTTCGTGACGCTCAGCCTCGATGCTGGAGCGAGCCTCCGGGATGTCCAGGACGCCGCTGGACATGCGGATCCCCGGACGACCAGGCGCTACGACCGGGCCCGGTACAACTTGGACCAGCACCCCACGTATGCGCTGGCCGGGCTGGTGTGATGTGGCATCGGTCGGCAAAGTTCGACGCCACAGGCGTGCCAGGCTAACCATCCGTCTTACGGGATGCGGTGTCACGGATACCGTTGCGCCTATGGGTTCGTCGATCTTTGGGCGGGCCACGCGGACCGATCCTCGACCCTGTGATGGGGTGGAGACCAGATTTCAGTTCCTGAACCGGGTAGACCAGCCGTACTATGCGCGGATTCGGAATCTGATCGACGACTGGTTCTCAGGATTTCCCGAGGGTCCGAACAAGGCGGATCTTGGCGCACGTTTGCGAAGTGATGATGTCAATCACAGGGCCGCCTTTTGGGAACTGTGGTTACACGAGTTTCTCACCAGATGTGGCTACTCGGTTGAGGTGCATCCCGAATGCCCCGATGGCGTTCATCGAGATTTCCGTGTGCGAACAAACGAGGAATCGTTTTATCTCGAAGCGCACTGTTTCTTCGATTCAGTCGAGGAACGAGGAAAAGCGCGCAGATTGGCAATGTTCAAGAGAGACCTGGCAGCACGGATGACGCTTCCCCGGCACTTGGTGAGAATGCTTGTCCATGAGGTCGGACCGGAAGCAGCACCCGTCCGTTCGCTGGCTCGGCACATTCAAGACGCGTCACGAACCGTAGCGCCAAGGCAGTTCCAACCGGTCGCGTCGCTAGATCAACGTGGTTGGCAGATCACCTTTTGGCTCTATGGGATAGATGCCGCCGCCGAACCTATGTTGACGACGCACATCGACATCACTCAGTCCGGGGTCCAGTCAGCCCTTGCGTTCCACATTCAGCCTCTTCGTGATGCGATTACGGCTAAGGCACGACGCGCCCAATGGTTGGATCTTCCATACGTCGTGGCCATCAACTTCTGTCATGCGACTCACTATGCGTTGCGCCCGATAGATCTTCACCAAGCTCTGGTCGGGACTCAAACCACTGTCCTGGGGCCAGATCGTCGATTGGAAGAGTTGCGTAACAACCGAGATGGTGTATGGGTTGCAGGCGAGGACGCAAGAACTCCATCCGTGAGTGCTCTTGTTATCGCCAAGGACATGGCAGCCGATTATGCAGCGAGCACTTTGCCGACGCTCTATCGACATCCCTTCGCGAGACTGCCGCTGCGGACACGTATCGCCCTCCCCACAGCGCAGTTCGCAAGCGATCCTGATGTTGAGCCAACCATCCTGGAAGCTCCGATCTCGGCACATGACCTGTTCGGTCTCCCAGGAGATTGGCGGCGCTTCGGATCTGAGGGGGAAATGGGATCCCCTGCTCGAGACAGGGGTGCTGCCAGCCTGACGGCGTGAGACGTCAACTGAGCTTGAGCCCTTCGGTGGTGCAGGACCCGGCGCGCATCTG
>Ga0181518_10001867_pt1 | contig 21071 bp, 17 predicted proteins | sample PEATcosm2014_Bin_28_FD_119751 | JGI IMG/M metagenome (GOLD analysis project Ga0181518, IMG submission 119751) | Peatland microbial communities from MTU Mesocosm Facility, Houghton, MI, USA - PEATcosm2014_Bin01_60_metaG | ecosystem: Environmental > Terrestrial > Soil > Wetlands > Peat | place... | reverse complement strand
GCAGCGCCTCGCGGAATTGTTGCAAGGTTCACTCGGCTGTGGGATGTTCGGTGACGCCGTAGTGAAGAATCCTCCGGGAGTTCAGTTCCATGACGACGAATACATAAAGGATGCGGACCCGGCCGTGACCACGGTGAAGAAGTCTGATCGCGTGGGCGTAGTTGCTAAGGAAAGTCAACCAGCGCTGGGTTGGATCGGGGTGCCGACCGGGACCGTGGCGGCGGCCAAGATACTTCCGTGCCGTACTGGGCGCCACCCGGATTCCCAGTTTCAGTTTCAATTCGTTGGCGATCCGTTCCTCCCCCCAGGTGACGCTGTCCTGGGCCATGGTGCGGATCAATATCCCGAGATCCTCTGGCAGCGGAGGCCTTCCCACGGGCCGAGATTTCCGGCGCCAGAACAAGCGGAACCCCTTGCGGTGCCAGCGGATAACAGTGTCCGGCTGGACGATGACGAGAGCGCTTTGCCAGTCAAACCACCGGCTCAGAACGGGCCATGATCCAGCGGGTGGCATCATCGGCTCGACGCGGTTCGACCTGGCGGTCCTGGAATAACGCGAGTCGCTTTCTCACGAACAGGTTTTCGGCAGCCAGGGCGCGTGGGGAACGAAAGACCAGAACCAGCAGTTGGGCGAAGTCGACGAGAACGCACGAGAGTGTCACGACAAGGTGCGAAAAGCGCCGCGAACCATTGGAAGGAACTGACATGAAGGATCAGGATCGCACATGGGAACGCGTTCAAATATCAATGAGTTTCGTTTCGGACGGAATTTTCGCGGAGCACAAGCGGCGAAGAAGAGTATCTCCGGCGGGAGGACGTGCTATTGAGTGTGCCGCCGCAGCGGCAGTTCGATGGTTTACTGCGAAATCACCAACTGGGAGTGGGCTGTTAGGGTGATGGTCTTATGGAAGAGCGAGGTTAGACCGAAAGCATAATTGTACTGCACGGTAACCTGTACCGGGCAGCCGGGGGAGTTAGTGGGGTAGCCGCTGCTGTTGGGCGCTAGGGCTGGGCAGCCAGTCCCAGTGGCCGGCCAGGTCGTGGTCACGGTGAGGTGCTCGGCAATCCCCAGCGGGTGAAGGCTCCGGACATAGGTCTGAACATCGGCCGCCGTGGCGCCGGTCGACGCCGATCCCGCGGGCTCGCACCATGAGGCCGGATTCGGACCGGGCGGCGTGGCAGTAGTCGCGCAAGCGCTGCCTCGGACTATGGCCCAACGCGCGCCCTGACGCGCCGCGAAGGTGACGAATTCGTATGCGTTCATGGCCCTGCAAAAGTCGACGAGGCCGAAGAAGAGCCCCATCAGGACAATAAAGGCGACGGCAAACTCGACCAGTGCGCTACCGCGTTTCCGAGCCCGGCTCGTCGCGGTTCGATGCGGGTGAACGTCAACCCTGGAGATATTTGTACGCATGGCACTGCGCCCCAGTCTGCTAATACTGCCCCGTCGGAATCATGGCCTGTCCTTTGACGGTGAAGGTTTTGTTGAACGGCGCGATAGAAATCCATGGGGTATACGTCGCCGAGGTATTCACTTGCAGCAGAACAATTTGGCTGCCGCCCGGGGCCTGCGCTCCGCCGCCTACGTCCCGCCCCTGCTGCGCGTGAAGCGGTGCGAGGATGAAAGCGACACCAAAAATGGCCGTGTAGGTGAGAGTTCGAAACATTCCGAAAATCCTCAGGGTCCTATTGTAATCGCACCGCCGAGTACGCAAAGGACACAATAGGCCTCCCACCTGGGCGATCTCGACCCCCTGGAAGTGATTGCGGCCGTGCCCGCGAGGGTGCGCTCATTCATGGATGCCATCGGCGGCCAGCGATGCCGAAGCAGCCGCGTGCGCCTGGCAAATGGAGCGCCAGAAATCGTCTGCCACCTGTCCGGTTGCGAGGCGGCATTCGCTTTCCGACTGGTGCAACAGAGACATCCGTGGCTGCCCGGAGGGAAACGATAGCTCTTTTGACAGTCGGGATTACAATGGGCCTACTTGGGAGGCCACGTGGATCGAAGAGCCTTGCTACGAAGGGGAGTTGTTGCGGGAGTTGGGACCGCTCTTGGAGCGTTCGGTCTCAATGAGATCTCACCAGCCTTGTTCCCGGAGCGGCCCGTGTGGGACATCAACCATAGTCTCTGGATGCGCTTTCAACCTCCGCGCAACCTGCCTCTGACCACCGATCTCGATCTAGACGTGGCGGTGATCGGAGGTGGTTACACGGGGCTCTCGGCCGCGTATCACATCAGGAAGGCGGCGCCCAACAAGCGCGTGGCGGTTTTGGAGGCGCGCGGCGTAGGAAACGGGGCATCCGGTCGCAATGGAGGCATGCTGCTGCCGAATGTGGCCAACGAGTACCTGCAGCTAGTCTCTCCTCCTGAGGTCCACAAGCGGATCTACGATTTGACCGTGCGGAGCATGAGGAGTCTGGTAGCGCTCGCGGCGGCATCCGGAATCGAGGGAGCCGTGGAACCAGTCGGTGCCTTGCAGACTTTCGAAACCCAGCGGGAGGCCGAACACGGGCGAGCGTATACGGAGAGCGTTCGGAGGCTGGGTATACCCGTCAAATACCTGGATCGTGGGCGAACAGCGGAGGCGATTGGCACGCGGGCGTACGCGGCGTCCGTATATGAACCGAACGCTGGACACGTCCACCCGATCAAACTGGTCCATGTTCTAAAACTTGCGGTGGAGGCCGCCGGCGTGAAAATCTACGAAGACAGTCCGGTTCTAACCGTGGAAGAGGGTCCGATGAACCGCCTCCACATGGCGGGAGGACAAACCGTGAAGGCCAGATCGTTGGTACTTGCGACGAACGCCTTTACTTCCAAGCTGGGCTATTTCCGCAATGCGATCGCGCCGGTTTACAACTACGTTGCGGCCACGCGCGCGCTAAGCAACGCGGAACTGTCCTCGATCGGGTGGCCAAGCAGGATGCCCTTCAATGACTCGCGGACCTTGGTCTATTATCTGGGGCTGACGCCGGACAACCGGATTCACATCGGAGGCGGTTCGGCGGCGTATGCCTGGAATGACGGCGTTGCAGGGAGGCCGGATGAGAAGGCTGTTGATCTCCTGCAGAAGGAACTGGCCAGGTTGTATCCAGCGTTGCTGGGCATCGAATTCGAGACAGCGTGGAATGGAATGGTCGATATGACGCTAGATTGGGCGCCATTGGTTGGGGTCACAGGAGAACAGCAGAATATCTACTACGGGTTGGGATATTGCGGTCACGGTGTGAACCTGACGTTTCTTTTCGGCCGGATTATTGCGGACCTGGAGGGTGGGCGGCAACAGCCCTGGCGTGAGTTTCCGTTCGTCAATCGGAATCCGCCCTATATTCCGAACGAACCGTTCCGGTGGATTGGCATTCAGGCGGAGACTGCGTACGATGGCCTCGCCGGCGGGTAGCTGTGGTTCAGTCCGGAGCGGAGGGAAAGCGGAGCGGGAAACGCGGACGGAAGTCTATTCGCAAGTGGGGCATGATGGCCGCCTGTGCAGGCCGGAGGCGCTTTGCTCCTGTCGCCCCCGCTGTACGATTAAGGTGATCCGCCAACGGAACCTTTATGGAAACTGCACTGGAAAACCTGTTGCCCAAGTCCCTGTGGAAGCACTTCGCGGCTCTCTCCGCTATACCCCGCGCTTCCACCAAAGAAGCTGCGGCACGCGACTACGTCCTGGCTCAGGCCGCCTGCCTCGGCCTTGAGGCAATCCTTGACGGTGTCGGAAACGTTGTGGTCTGGAAGCCCGCTCGCCGCGGACGTGAGGGAGCAATCAGACGCTCGTGCGTTTCGGCTCCAACCCGGCTGCCGTCAAGAAACCCATCGCCTGCGCGTCGAACTTCCTGTCCCGATCCAAGATCACGTAACGACATCGGCAGGGCGCCGGAAATGCCTCCCGTAGTTGTTGGACGATCCATTCCGCTGTGGGATGCTGCGTTACATTGCAGTGGAGGATTTTGCGCCGTTCATGCTCGATGACAAAGAAGCAATACAGCACGCGGAACGTCACGGTAGGCACCGTGAAGAAATCCAATGCGGCGATCACCTCGCGATGATTCTGCAAAAAGGCCCGCCACTTTTGGGCGGGGTCTCCGCGACGAATGATACGGCGCAGATATCGGGCCACGCTTCGCTCGGCGATGGCAAAGCCAAGCTTCTGCAATTCCGCGTGGTTTTTGGGAGCGCCCCAATCGGGATTCTCCTGAGCCAGACGGCTGATTAAATCCCGCAGTTCCCTGGTGATCCGGGGCCGCCCGCCACGCGGTCGGGATCGCCAGCGCCAGTAGAGGGAAAAGCCGGCGCGGTGCCATCCGACAACGGTTTCGGATTTGACAATCAGGAGGACATCGGCCCAACGGCGCCAAACGCGGCGCAGAGTGGTCCTAAACAGCCGGTCGCCGGCGCTCAAGGGCGGACGCGGTCGCTTGCGTTTGAGAACGGCAACTTGCTGGCGCAGGGCGAGGATCTCCAGGGCGGCATCGCTCCGTGTGCGGAAGAAAACTCGGAGGGCAAGCAGAATCGCGAGGGAAAACTGGACCATGAACTCACGTTTGTAACACTGCAACAAGTCAATCGATTATCCAACGAAGGTACTCACAACTCATTGATTTCACGATCCGATGGCGTATTGGCTACACACGATGTAACCCAAAAGTAACAAAGTTGCACACTGGGCGTATCCGCGCTCCGATCGCGTTTATGCGGACCACAGCGCGGCCGGTCGTAGCCACGTGTGAAAATGCCATGATTAGGGCGCTCGTGATCACCATAAAAGGCATAGGATCGCACACCCCATGGCCACTGCAAGTCGCTGAAAACGCAATTGAACGGAATATTTGCGCACTTCAGGGAAGCCACAGTGAGCGTCACGGAGCCGAAACGGTGACCAGTGGGCCATTGCTTTGCACGCCATTGATGGTGATTACCAACGGGTAACTGCCGCTGGGCAACGACGGTACCGTGATATTGGCCTGTGCCAGGCCTACAAACCCGGGAGCCAGACCAAGGAAGAAGACATTCGCATCCTGGTTGCCTATGGTGGCCGAGTACGACGACGTCGCGCGCGAGAGCGGCGAATCGGGTGTAGTCACGCCATCCGCCACGGGGTTGTTCACCGGACCTTGGCCGGTCAAGTAGGCGACGATGTAACTGCCGGCAGCTACCGGATTATTCGAGTTGTTGATGCTCTCATCCGGGTTCCGCACGGCGGCGCGGTTGATCGGGAATGTGAAGATTCCAGGCGCGGCAGTCTGTACCGAAGTACTGAAAGGTGGGCTGCTGACGTTTCCTACAGCTACTACCACGCTGGCCGTGCCGACCTGAACCTCATTAGGGATCTGGAAGTTGATCTGAAGGGGACTGGCATAGAATAGCGGAGCCTTGATGCCGTTCACAGTCACGGTCGCGCCGCCCAGCGTCGTGGATAATGGAGTAGACCCGGCCGGAGCACTGGAGGTCGCCAGGTTGGTGCCAAAGATCGTGGCAATAGCTCCGGGGGAAAGGCTGTTTACCGTAAAGCTGGCGGCGTTGGTAACCGCGCAGACACTGACCTGACTCGTGACCGGCGTTGTAATGGAAACCGCGGCGGGCTGTGAGATGTTGGACGACAGGTCGAAGGCTTTGACTTGATATGTGTAGGCAGTGCTTGCGGCGAGACCCGTGTCCGAGTAAGAAGCCGCGATAACGCTCGCAATCTGTACCCCGTTGCGCCACACCTGATAGCCCGCCACGCCCACATCGTCTGTCGAGGGATTCCAGCTTAGGTCTACGCTCGATGCGCACGCCGCAGCCTGCAGAGAGGTGGGTGAAGTGGGCGGGGTCGTGTCGGCGGGTGCGATGAGTTTGTGCCAGAATTGCGCGGTAGAGGCGTATTGCGCGGCGACCAACTCGGTACCGCCGGAAGCCACCACACTCGAGAAAACCGCCGTATCGTCCAGGGTGCCGCAAGGGCTTCCAGTGAAACCGGCGCTGTACGTCCACGTGTCACAGTCATCGTAAATCGCGTTCGTCGTGTTGTCCCAGGTCAAGTAGGCCGACAGGTTCTGGGTGTTGAAAGGCGCCACCCAGTACATGCCTTGGTAGTTCGCCAGGTCGTACACGATCTGCAAAAAGCTCTGATCTAACGGCTCCCAGAATGAATACGCCTCGCGCGCTTCTTCAATGTCGCCGCCGAACTGCGTGCCGCTGGGAGTGGCTGGGAGACTAAACAGGCTCCATTCGGCGTCTCTTACTTTGCGCAGCCAGCATTGCGAGATGGTCATATGCATGCCGGCCGCCGTAGCAGTAGCCAGGATTTGCATGGTGTTTGATTGAAAATTCGGCGTCGGACAGGTACCGGGCCCCGGCCCGGTCTTGCAATTGGCCGCGTCCTGGAGGATCGGGAACAGGTGCATGTCGAGGAAATCCATTTTCGTCGTGACGCACGGCTGCGCCCCGGTCGTGCCGATGGGCATCGTACAGTTGGATTGCGTGAAACTATTGGCCCACAGGGTTCCGGCGTACGCCTGCCAGGAGCCGAAACCGGCTCCGATTTTCATGTTGGCCAGATAGCTTCCGCTGGGCGCCGCCGCGCGGGCCGCGGCTACCGCGGCATACGTGGAATTGAGCATCTGTGTCGAATACTCAACCAACTGGACTGGCTGTCCGCTGTTCGAGGCTTCGACATCGGGCTCTTCCTGCAAAATCACGTAGTCCGGCTGCATGGTCTGGACGATAGTTACGGCATCGGCCGCGCGATACGAAAGGTAAGTTGCAAACGGCAAGGGACTGCCGCCCGGCTCGTAAAATGCTGGCAACGCATTATTAACCACATTTGGCGCTCCAGTATGAGCACCGAAGGTTTCCGTGTCCATGGTCTGGATCTCCACAATGAGCCCCAGGCCTTGAGCTCGTACCATGGCCGCGATAGTGGCGTACAAATTCGAGAACTGCACCTCGTAATCGACCTGGCCGCTCGGTGTTAGAGGCGTCAGAAATGCCCCGTAAAGCATCGGAAACGACACTTCGACCGATATAGCTCTGGCCCCGACGGCCTTCCATAGCAGGATTTCGTTCTGGTAGACAGTCAACTGCGAAGGCGACAGCAGGCCAGGACCGTTATTCGAATTCGCGGCCGTCAACTGACCGGCGTAAATCGTGGAGTTGGAAATTGACCCGTTCCACACGCCGTTAATGGTTGCCAGGAATGCGCTTTCGTCGCCGGTGAGTTGGCTGTAGAGGTCCGTGTAGACGCTGGGAACCGACTGGCAAAAGCCTAGGCCCGCCAGGAGCATGGCAATCAGGCCGCCGCGTAAGATGCCCATCAGTACACCCCATTTGGGAGCATCCACCAGATCACCAGCAGAGGCGCGCACATCTGGCTGCAGATGTCTGCAATTATGCGCGACACTGACACTATGTGGCTCCAGGAAATCCCCCCGCCGCTGGACAGAATGGCGATCGGCAAAACAAGGATGCTTCGTTTCATTTCTTCACCACCTCGATGAAAGGGTTGAGGAGCGATGCTTGCAATGGTTACGGGCGCGTTTCCGCAAAATCGCAACACTTAAGAGTCGTCGTCAAAACCACTCGTACCAGTCGGGGGGCGCCGGCGCTGTCAGCGTTCCCCGTAATGATTTTAGACACCATGCCATTCGCGCGGGACCCGAACCGTCAATCGGGTGAAGGGAGGCGGCACGCGAAGTTCCGGGTCGTCTTGAAAACCGTGCCTCTGCTGTTGGCCTGCCTCCGCCGGTCCGTAGAAGTTCCCGCCTGTGCCACGGGCCAGCAACCCGGTTCCCTATACACGGTCAACAAATTGAACCCACTAGCGGACTGAAAGTTTCAACCGTCGCCTCGCGCGCGGGCCGTCCTTTTGCATTCGGCGCGGTGCATGTTCTTTACGCCTGGTTTCCGGTTTGACTTTCGGGGCCAGCCTGCTTATCCACGCGATTCGTTACGCTTGGGTCTTGAAGAGGCCTTGACCGGGCGGAGATCATCGGCGACGCACCTGATCTGGACCGCGTCGGCGAGCCGATCACTTCCAGGCGCACCACATCTGTAGCGAGCTGTGCCCCATGCGGCTTGAAATGCCCGCATCCGGCTCCCATCGTCATTTCGAAAACCTCAGTATTGAGCGGAACCTGTACCCGGATAAACGCCCATGAAGCTGATGGTGTCCCCGCCGGCAATGAAACCCTGCAATTGCGCCTGCGTGTATACCGTGTTGGTGTCGCTGATGTAATTCGCGGGACTACTCTGCGGCTGGTACAGCAGTCCGTGGATCTGCCCCTGGATGGTGCCTCTACCGATCAGATCGATGTTCGTGCCAGCCTGCGACTGTAGCGTGGCCCAATTGGTTTGGTTCGACGAATTGTTGACATTGAACTGCGTTAACGTGAGGGTATACCCCACCGCCGGCGCTGTTCCGGTGTCGAAACATTGTTCGTAGGCAGCTATGTCCGATTGCTCAGTCGCCGTGTAATCGGCGAAGGCACGATTCTGGAAGAACCCTGCAAACCCCGAAACGTTGCCGTCGTGGTCGAAGCCGAATCCATCGATGGTCTGCGCGGCCGACGAGTTAAAAAGCATTTTCTGATAGATATTTCGCAATTCCGGCATCTTGAATGGCTGTGGATCGTTCGGGTTTGCGGGTTCAATCAGGCGGTTGCTGCCCGGACCGGGACTTGTAGGAGTCCCCGAGGTATGGCAGAAATTACAGGTCGCGCTGGGGCCTGGACCGTGCGTTAGGGCTAGGTTAAGAAAATCGCTCTGGCCCGTAACCGGATCTCCGCTAAATCCCGCCACCGAGGTAGGCATGGTGCGGTTCAGGTTCTCATTGGGGTTGGGCAGGAACAGGATGCTGTTGACGAAAGCCGTGTAAAGCTTCATGTCGACATTGGAGAGTTCGGTGCCCCCGAGCAACTGAGGGAAGGCAGCGTTGAATGCCGCAAAGTTTGGGTGGTCCCCCCGCCAGTGGTAAGGTGATAGGTTGAGCAGGCCCCGCAGAGTCTGCGTGGTCATGGGGCCCTTCATGGGGTGAAACAGAATAGTGTTTGTTCCCTGCACCGTACTGGTCATAGTGCCGCCCGGATTGCCGAGATTCCACGCGATATGGTCCATGTCGCCGTCGACGTGGCAGGAGGCGCAAGAGCCGTTACCGGTCCCCGACAGCTTGGCATCGTACAGGAATCCGCGGCCTTGTTTGACGGTGGTCGGCGTGGGATCCTTCAAGAGAATCTCGCTCGACACCGAGTTGAACGAGGTGGTGTTTATGACCGAGATGGAGTTGTAAATACGGTTTAAGCAGTACAGGGTGTTGGCGCCGGCATTCAGCGCCAGACCGCGCGGTCCCCGTTTGTGCGCCGGATCTACATTGGAACCCGAGCCGTTGGCCTGAGAGACCTCTACGAACGACAACACATTTCCGTTGGTGTTTACCTTAGCCACGCGGTCTGTCCCGAAGGCCGCCACATACATGAAGCTGCCGCTGGGATCGAAGACCACGTTGGTGGGCTGCGCCAATGCGATGCTCAAGTCCGAGGGGTTTGGGGCGCACCCATACTGGACGTTGGGATTCAAGTCGAACGGCGTGATCGCGCCGTTGGAAACCTGGATGTGGGTGATCCGATTGTTCACCCAGTGTCCGCACAGGGCCGGTAGGAAGGAAGTGAGGTTGAGAGCGTCCGTGTTGGCCACCCACAGATCGCCGGTGGGGCTCACGCCGAGGCCCAGGTTAATTGTGCCGACTCCCGAATAGTAGCCCGCGATGGTAGGGGACGCGCCGGTGTTGATGGCCACCACATCGTTGTCGGGCATTTTGTACGTGATCACAGAACTCCAAGCCGGATCGCTGGCCGCCACGATGAGCGACACTTGCGGCGGGGGAGGCAAATCGGGATTCGTGGGCGGAGGCTGCGGCGGCGCCAGGTTTTGCGGGATGATCGTGGTGGCGTTGCCGGAGAGGGCGAAGGCTGCATAGACCGTGGATCCGTTCGGACTGACAACCAGCGCGCGAGGATTCCCGCCAAACACGGGCACGGTAGTGATTAGCGCATACGGCGACGCCGTTGAAAAGACGTCGATGGCGTTGCTCCGGGAGCAACTGACATAGGCTTGGCTGTCCACGAAGACGACATCCATCGGCTCGACCGGAGCCGGAATCGTGGCGGTCACGATACCTTGGGACACTGAAATCACGCTAATGCTGTTCGAGACCTGATTGACCACCCAAGCCACGTCGTCACTCCGCGAATTCACGGAGACCGGCCCTACGCCTACCGGAATCTCCTTAAGCAAAGTGGGCTTGGCCGGCGTGGTGACGTCGAATACGGAGACGGAATTGTTCGGCGTGTTCACCGCAAACAAACGCGTTCCGTCCGCCGAAAGGCGGATCGGGTTGGTTTGCGCGGGTTCGAAATTCGCGTATACCGGTGGCGGCGCCTGGCCCCGGGTAGTTAGCCTGGTTGCGACTAAAAGACAGAGCGCGAGCAACATCGCACCCGTTAGTGTTCGACGTACAGTGAAGATAGTGACCGGGATTCCCACTCTTAGGGCCTCCTTTGCTGAGTTGTAAGCTAATTTACACCAATGTTTGTACCTGTCAAGACTTAAATTTCAGTTTGTTAAGAACGGCGGGTAGACGGGGTACTTTAAAATACAGATTAAGACTAAGATGGCGTTCGCCCCGAACCATCGCACGTGGGCGACCGGTAGGTAACAATGTTGCATGGCCGCATCAACCCCTTATCGGCGCGATGACCTAAGTGACATTCAGTAGTACTGCTCGATCTTCCTAAGGATATAATCTTAGATCACGTGGGCCACATGGTCCCCAGGTACCATTTCTCATCCGCTGGGGCCGATGCTGACGTGTAGCGGACCCTTCCGCTGGCTCCTCGGATGCGCCGCTTTCGGGGAGGCATCACCCAGGCTGCCATTTCCGCTCGGGTTGCATGACCCTGGTTACCAACCGGTACCTTCAGCGGCGATCGCATCTCGGACCCGCGAGTACGCCTTCAAGAACATAGGCAACGCCCGGAGCGTAACGGTCAAGCATGCGCCCCAAGTGTGGTAGAATCCAACAACAATCTGTCACCTGACTCACTTCCGGTATCTGCCAGCCAGTTTCACTGAGGTCTGTTGTGGCAGAGGACGAGCAGATCGTTATCGTTCTTGGACATCCCCGTATGGCCGAAAATTCGCACCCTAGCCCGTATTTCCGACGTGTGGCCCGATGACTTGGCGCACGCACTCGTGCCGTGTCGAGACTCGTCTCGGAACCCCTGCAGGCATGCGGACAATCTGTCGAGGGCGTCGGCAGGAGTCCCGACGCGGCACGCAAGAGTGCGAGAAAGGGCGCGCGTGGACAAAGGACCCGGCAGCCTTTCGCGTTTAATAACGCTAATTTTAACGCTAAAAGTTGAGGGTTCGGGGTGTCGCGCTTCCAACTCCAAGACATTTGTTGGCAAGAATGTTCTGGCAATTTGGCGATTTTGCGCGTGTTGAGTAAGGGTTTTTTGAGGCCGGGCCAGTTGGGGCGAAACCTTCAAAAGGTTTCTCCCCCACCCCCCCCTCTTCCAACGCCACCGATTCGTCCGTGCGAGTGCCGACCGGAAGCCGGCCAACGGCCAGCCAGCCATCCGGCAACAAGCGCGGTGGCATCAGGATGAGAACGCAGTGCCGCGCCAGGAACACCATCTACAGCTTTAGAGGTCCTCCGCAAACCAGATAGCTTCCGGCCCCTCGGCCCCGAACCTGGGACCGCTGGCTCCGCTGGTCTGATCGGTCCGGAATCGGGATCGTGGCGCGGAATCGACGCGGATCCTGTCGCGGGGCGCGGTATGGTCACCGCTGCACCACATCTAGTTTCTGCTGGCATTGCGTCTTACACTCCTTTGTCAAACAAGAATGTCCTGCCGGCAATCGAAATCGGCCTGACTCGCCGGCTCGTTTGCTCGGGGACGCGAGTGCCGCCCGGCGAACCTGCTGGACCTGGCTCCTCAGCAGGGGCTTTCCAGAGAGCGAACCTGTGCCTCCACCCGCCGCGCGGGGTTATGCAGCGCGCGTTCATCCTCTTGATGCTGTTCATCCAGTTTCGCCAGGCGACCCGCGAATTCTTCGGTCCAGAGGAAATTACGCTTAAACTCCAGGACATTAATGAGGTGCTCGGCCTGCTCCGTGGTGATGCTGCCCTGGGCGGTTCCCTGCAGGACAATCCGAAACGCGGCACTAATGTCATCGGCGGTGGTGATTTCCGGCAGGTCCAACTGCAGCGGGCGCTCCCGGCGCGGTGGGCACATCCTTTCCAGGCACAGCCGCATGGCTGTCGGATCGCCTTTCTTGGCGCGCTGGATCACTTTCCGCAGGATGGCTGCGCTTTCTCCTTCGAGCGGTTGATCGAGTGCCAGAGTCGCTTTGTTCCGGCTGCCTGCCGGCCGGCCTTGACCGAAGCGGTTGCCGGGCTGGAACGGCTTTCCGCGCGTGTGAGATTTATTCGTCTTCATTGCTTTGCTCCTTTTTGTTTCAACAGCCATATGCGCCTCGCGGACGGGGTGCCTCGCCGCGCGAGATGCGCAGTCGATCGTCGAGTAGCCGGAAGCCTTCCCAGGTAATAGTGTGAGGCAGGCCATCGACCGCTACCATCAAAAGCCGATGACGGCGTTTCGGGGTTGGTTAAATTGATGGACAGCCCCGATACAGCCGCCCTCCATTAAAGGGCGGATTCTCCAGGATCTGGTGGTTAGCGCCAAAAGTCACTGGGAATCGAGGATCTGGACCAGGGCGGTCCCCAGGCGAGCCAGTTCCAGGCTAAGCTGCATGGTTGGGCTCGTTGCTTCCGCGTCTTACAGGTCCGCTAAGGCTATGAAGAAATACTGGGCCGGGAACTGCGGGACGACGGAACCGTCACCTTGCCGACCTTCAACCTGCCACGCGACATCGCGCTTGGCGTAGAAGGGCCACCTAGGGAAGAAATCGAAACGAACGAATTAGCCGGCCACGGTGATGCAGACTGGGAAACGGGCGCGGGCCTTACCGCAGACTTGGTGGGTAGGTTTGGTTTTGTTGATGCCGGGCCAACTGGGGCGAAACCCTCAAGAGGTTCTCCCCCGCAAGCTTCAGAGGTAACGGTCTGGCCGGCTTAATTCGTGACTTGGAAGCTTTGGTTAACGGGTGTGGCGGCGGCCCAGTTGGTGTTGCCTGCCTGCGTCGCTTGGACGGCGCAAGTGCCGACGGCGATCAGCTTCACGGTAGTTCCGGAGACCGTGCACACCTTCGTCGTTTGCGAATTGAAGCTTACCGTCAGGCCGGAGCTGGCCGTCGCGCTGACCGTGAACGGCGCGGAGCCGAAGGGCTGGCTCAAGAGCGCTCCGAAGGTGATGGTCTGGCTCCCTTGCGTCACTTGGAAGCTTTGGTTAACGGGTGTGGCGGCGGCCCAGTTGGTGTTACCTGCTTGTGTCGCTTGGATGGTACAGGTGCCGATGGCGACTAGCTTCACGGTAGTTCCGGAGACCGTGCACACCTTCGTCGTTTGCAAATTGAAGCTTACCGTTAGGCCGGAGCTGGCGGTCGCACTGACCGTGAACGGCGCGGAGCCGAAGGGCTGGCTCAAGAGCGCTCCGAAGGTGATGGTCTGGCTCCCTTGCGTCACTTGGAAGCTTTGGTTAACGGGTGTGGCGGCGGCCCAGTTGGTGTTGCCTGCCTGTGTCGCTTGGATGGTACAGGTGCCGATGGCGACTAGCTTCACGGTAGTTCCGGAGACCGTGCACACCGTCGTCGTTTGCGAATTGAAACTTACCGTTAGGCCGGAGCTGGCGGTCGCGCTGATCGTGAACGGCGCGGAACCGAAGGGGTGATTCGAGAGTGCAGCGAAGGTGATAGTCTGGCTCTCTTGCGTCACTTGGAAGCTTTGGTTAACGGGTGTGGCGGCGGCCCAGTTGGTGTTGCCTGCCTGCGTAGCCTGGACCGTGCAGGTGCCGATGGCGATCAGCTTCACGGTAGTTCCGGAGACCGTGCACGCCGTCGTCGTTTGCGAATTGAAACTTACCGTCAGGCCGGAGCTGGCGGTCGCACTGACCGAGAACGACCCGGAACCGTAGGACCGATTCGAGAGTGCCCCGAAGGTGATGGTCTGGCTCTCTTGCGTCACCTGGAAGCTTTGGTTGACAGGTTTCGCAGCAGCGTAGTTGGTATTGCCAGCCTGCGTCGCCTGGACGGTGCAGGTGCCGCCGGCGACTAGCGTCACGGTAGTTCCGGAGACTGTGCACACCGTCGTCGTTTGCGAATTGAAGCTTACCGTCAGGCCGGAGCTGGTGGTCGCACTGACCGTGAATGGTGCGGAGCCGAAGGGCTGGTTCGGGAGTTCTGCGAAGGTGATGGTCTGGTTCTCTTGCGTCACTTGGAAGCTTTGGTTCACCGGTGTCGCAGCGGCCCAGTTGCTGCTGCCTGCTTGCTTCGCTTGGACGGTGCAAGTGCCGATGGCGACTAGGGTCACGGTGGTTCCGGAGACCGTGCACACTTTCGTCGTTTGCGAATTGAAGCTTACCGTCAGGCCGGAGCTGGCCGTCGCGCTGACCGTGAACGGCGGGCTGCCGAAGGGCTGGTTCGAAAGTGCTGCGAAGGTTATGGTCTGGCTCCCTTGCGTCACTTGGAAACTCTGGTTGACAGGTGGGGCCGCAGCGTAGTTGGTGTTGCCTGCCTGCGTCGCTTGGATGGTGCAGGTGCCGAGGGCAACTAGCGTCACGGTAGTTCCGGAGACAGTGCACACCTTCGTCGTTAGCGAATTGAAGCTTACTGTCAGACCGGAGCTGGCGGTCGCGCTGACCGTGAGCGCCGCGCCGAAGGGCTGGTTCGAGGGCGCTGCGTAGGTGATGGTCTGGCTCCCTTGCGTCACTTGGAAGCTCTGGTTGACGGGTGGAGCGGCAGCGTAGTTGGCGTTGCCTGCCTGGGTTGCTTGGATCGTGCAAGTGCCGACGGCGGCCAGCGTCACAATCGCGCCGGATACCGTGCACACGGCCGGAGTAGTCGAAGCGAAGCTTACGGCCAGGCCCGAGGACGCGGTCGCGCTGACCGTGAACGGCGCGGTGCTGAAGGACTGATTCGAGAGTGCCCCGAACGTGATGGTCTGGGCCGCCTGCGCTTGGAAGCTTTGGTTGACAGGCGGGGCGGCGGCGTAGGTGGTGTTGCCCGCCTGCGTCGCTTGGACAGTGCAAGTGCCTACCGCGACCAGCGTCACAGTCGCGCCGGATACCGTGCAGACGGCCGGGGTCGTCGAAGCGAAACTCACGGCCAAGCCCGAGGACGTAGTTGCACTGACGGTGAATGGCGCGGTGCCGAGTGGCTGGTTCGAAAGCGGCCCGAACGTGATGGTCTGTGGTGTCAATCCGCTCTGCGTCACGGTAATCTGCTGGCCCAGTACATAAATATGCGCCGTTTGGGCGGATCCGGACGTGTTTGCTGTAAAGGAGAAATTGATGACTCCGTTCGCGATGGCTCCGATCATGAGCCAAGCCTGGTCGGTGGTAGGCGCAAAGACCCCCACAAGAGACGCCGTGGAGGGAAGCACAGGAAGCAGCGAGTCAGACCCGGCTGAGGCAGGCTCGGTCAAGCTGGCGGGGCCCACAAAGGCATAGGGCATCTCTTTGATCGCACCGTCGCTGGTATCCGCAATGTACACGTTCCCGGAGCCGTCCACCGCTAGTCCATACGGACTATTCAGTCCCGACGACACCAGCGTGGTCACCTGTCGCCTCGAAGCGCCCCACTCCTTGATCGCGCTGTTGCCCGAATCCGAGAAGTAGGCGTTGCTGGAGCCGTCCACCGCGACTCCCGTGGGACCGCTCAAGCCGGAGTTGACCAGCACGGTCACCTGCTGGCTCGTCGCATTCCACTCATCGATGGAGTTGTGGCCCGTGTCCGAAAAATAGACGTTGCCCGAGCCGTCCACCGCGACTCCGGTGGGACCACTCAAGCCCGAGTTAACCAGCACCGTCATTTGCTGGCTCGTCGCATTCCACTCATCAATGGCGTTGTTGCCGGTATCCGAGAAGTAGACGTTGCCCTGCCCGTCCACCGCCACGCCGGATGGGTTTCGCAGACCTGACACCAAAGTGGTCAGTTGTTGGTTTGTCGCACTGCATTCCTCGATGGCGTTGTTGCCGCTGTCCGCGATATACACGTTCGCATACCGGTCCACCGCCACCGCAACGGGGTTGTTGAACCCGGAGCAGAGCACCACCGTCTGCTGCGTACCGGGGCTCCACTCCTTGATCACGTTGTTGGGCGTGTCCGCGATGTACACATTGCCCTGGCCATCTACCGCTACACCCTGTGGATTGTTCAATCCGGACGATACCAACGTGGTCACCGCACTGACCGGCACATAGCTCGCACCCGCTTGCGTTACCATGAACGTCAAGCCGGCGATCGCGAGCATTCCGGTCTGCGCGGCGGGGTTGGGATTGGCATTGTAGGTGAACTGGATCGCGGCGTTGCCCACGCCGCTGGCGCTTCCCGGGGCCAACTGCAACCATGGGGCGTTGCTGACAGCCGTCCACGGTCCGTTTCCGATCAACTCCACGGTGCCGGTACCCGCCGCACTCCCCACCAGCACGGAGCTGCTTCCCAGCGCGAAGGTTACAGAGGCTATATTGTTTAGCGTAAAGGTGGCGGCGAGCGAGTTCACGCTGGCGGTCACTGTAAACTGTCCGGCGATGAGGTTGGCGACCAGTGCGGGCGCTATGGCGTTCCCGTTGCGGTCCGTCAATATCGGCGTTTGCGTGGTGAAAGTGCCGCTCGCCCCTGTGCCGCCCGGCGCCACGCTGAACGTCACGCTGGCACCCTGTACCGGGCTTCCACTGGCATCCGTTACGGTCACTTGTAGTGCGACTGGAAATATCTGTCCCGCAAGCACGCTTTGGTTATCTCCAGCGGACTTGCTGATAGCGGCCGCAACGTCACCGCTCTGCGTTACCGTTACCTGCTGATTGAGCACCGTGATATGCGCCGTGCGGCTAGTGATCGAGTTGTTAGCCGGGAACGAGAAACTGATCATCCCGCCGGCTGTGCTGGTAATCGTCAGCCAAGGTTGGTCGCTGGTGGCTGTCAGCGGCGTGCTTGCCGGCAGCACTTGTGCGGTCACCGAGTCGGTCCCCGCTTGTGCGGCCTCGTTACGGCTCGTGGTACTTAAGGCAACATAGGCGAAAGTGAGCTTCTTGATAGCGTTATTGCCCGTGTCCGCGACGTACACGTTGCCGAGCCCGTCCACAGCCGTACCTGCTGGGGCGTTCAGCCCAGACAACGCCAGAGTGGCTAGCTGCTGGCTCCCAGCATTCCATTGTTTGATCGCATTGTTGCCGGTATCCGCTAAGTACACGTTGCCCCACCCGTCAACTGCCACCCCCGTGGGATCGTTCAGCCCCGATAACTCCAGCGCCGTGACTGACCCGCCTGCCACCCACTCTTTGATGGTGTTGTTGCCGCTATCGGCGAAGTACACGTTCCCTTGTACGTCTACTGCGACTCCCGTGGGCCTGCTCAAGCCTGAATCGACCAGCGCAGTCACCTGTTGGCTGGCCGCACTCCATTCCTCGATCGCGTTATTGCCGGTGTCCGAGAAGTAGACATTCCCCTGCCCGTCTACCGCCACGCCGGAGGGGTTGTTCAATCCCGAAACTAGCGTGACCACCTGCTGGTTGGCAGCCATCCACTCCTTGATCGCGTTATTGCCGCTATCCGCCAGGTACACATTCCCGAACCCGTCTACTGCGACCGCCGTGGGACCGCTCAGCCCGGAAGACACTATCGCCGTCATCTGCTGCGTCACAGCGTTCCATTCCCTAATGGCGTTGCCGGCCATATCCGCGATGTAGACGTTGCCCTGACCGTCTACTGCCACGCCTTGGGGACTATTCAATCCCGACGACGCCAGCTCAGTTACGGGAGTGGCTGCGACAAAGCCCGCGCCGGCCTGCGTTAGCGTGAAAGTCAGACCGGCGATAGTAAGAGTTCCGGTCTGCCCGTCGGGGTTGGAATTGACGCCGTAACTGAACTGGACCAGGGCGCTGCCCACGCCGTTTGTGCTTCCCGGGGCGATCTGTAGCCACGAGGCGTTGCTGGAAGCCGTCCACGGTCCATTTGCGCTCAACAGCACTGCGCCGGAACCGGCAGCACTTCCCACCAGCGCCGAGCTGCTTCCCAGCGCGTAGCTTATATCGGGGAAATTGCTCGATCCGATAAAATACACGCCGCTGGTGGCGTTCGGCACAACCACGAAGGGCAGCGTCCCGCCGGTGACCACCGCCATTTGGCCATAGTCGTTGTTGGTGCTGCTGTTCGCGGCCAGCGTCCAACTCCAGATGAGCGTACCGGCGTTGAGGTTCAACGCCGTAATGTAAGAGCCGCCGCCGCTTCCCGCACGCGACTGAAGGGAAACCAACATCACGTTGTTGCCGGAATTGTCGGTCGTCATCGTCATATCTGAAGTCGGGAAGGTTGGATGCGATTCGCCGGGAACAAGTGTCGAGGTCGCAATGGTCTGCAAACTCGCCCCGGTCGTTATCGAGTACCTGTTCAACTGGTTGGCTACGGTGGTAAACCACCAGAAACCGCCGCGCGGGTCAGGCACCATGTGAACCTGAAGCGGCCCGCTGGGCGCGGTACAACCGGACCCGCCACTAGGCAGACAGTCGAAAATCACTGCGCCCGTGCTTTGGTTCCAACCGTACAGGCCGGGGTCTCCGCTGTCCGCGATCACCTCTGGCGGCGATGCGTTGTTCAAGCAAAGAGCAGAACTGCCACTTGGCCCGGTGATGTTGGAACTCCAGTTGGTGGTGATCGTACCGTCGCCGTTGAATGTGACGGAGTACATGCGACCCAGCGCCGGGTTGCTGGAAAAGCTCGTGATGTCGAAAATAGTCGTACCGTTCACGCATGGCGTTTTGTCCGCCGTATACGAATCGCTTCCGGATTGGTCCAGATAGAGGGGCCCAGCGATGATTGCGCCTGTGCTGGAATTCAGTTGAAACAGCGCGCCGCCAAACCCCGGTGAGCCGTCGTTTACCAGTGCGATAGATCCGTCTGATAGTTGCACGAAGTTAATGGGATGGTTGTTGCCTGGGCACGGGCGGGTAGTGCTGCCATTGCTGCACTGGCAAGCGGGAGCCGTCCCGCCGTAGAAGCAGGTATCCCACAATGTATTGCCCGTGGGATCGAGTCTCACCATTTGCGTGTCGTCACAAGTAATAATCCCGCCATCCTCGCCGATCATCGGCGTACAGTGAGTGGCCTGTCTGTCCAGCAGCGACGAGGAAAAGACCACGTTGCCCGCTGCCGAATACTCGTACACGTTCGCCGCACCTGAGATGTTGTAGCTGCACGCCACCACGCCATTGTTGGATGAGCACCCGAGATCGCCACCAACCCCGCCGTTTACCGATGTATCGTGAAAAATAGTCGTGATTCCAGAGAGTGGCGGAATCACGCCGATAGCCGCAGTACCCTGATTATCGCAATGGGCCATCCAGCAACCTGCCGTGGCCGGCACAAAGTCGGCAGCCAGGAGGATCGTCGCGGCAGCCAAAGATAGTACGGCAAAGCTCAGGATTGCTTTTTTCATGAGCCCACCAGCTTTATTACAGCGTTTTGAAGATTCAAGACCGAGACGGTGAACCGGTCTCCGGCGGCGGGTGGAAAAGCGTCGTTTTGGGTCACGTTCGCCACTAGCTCTATGCCGCTGGCGGCCAGTCCGGAGGCACTGCTGGTAGCCGTCCAGGCTGCGGTAGAGGACGAAGCAACCAGTTGCACCGAACCGCTGCCAGCCACAGGGCTCACCACAATCGCCCGCTTCCTACGCGGAAGGCGCCACACTGGGCGGGCAACAACGGCGGCAGCCATAGCAGCCAGGTGCATCTCATAGCCAAAGTCTCCTTAGAGTAGCCCGGACTACGATAAAACAAAGCAAACTAAAGCGAGGCTTAAAGTAATATTAGTAATAAAAGTACTGGACTGAGTACTGAGCTAAATTCGAAATCCATCCGAATTAGTTGGGGAAGAGAAAAACAAAGTCTACACAGGTTTCTCCAATTATGCAAGCAAAAAAATTCGCGAGAATCTGTGCTCGATCGTTCGCAACCAAGCCGTTCGCGTCTTTGCAGTTTCCCCATCGCTAGAGATTTCGCAGAGCTGGAAAGGAGCTGATTGGGCGCGAATTTAGGCTCGTAGGTCGTGTGAGGGCCGCTCTTTGCAATCTGATTTGTGCAGTCATCCCGACTATAGTCAATCGAATGTATATCAATCAAGTTCACTGATGGTTAAATACTGCACACCGCCTCCCCAAAAGGGGGTATACGCGAAGTTAAGCCTGCTCTGGCCGCCCGCAGTTCGCCGACCGGTCGACCGAAGCCGGCCAACGTCCGACGAGCCGGCGCGAGCCTGCCTGCATGGGGTTTTGCATCAAAGTGCTGCGCTAGCAACAGCTTGTGACGCTCTAGGCGCCTCCGCAATGGGATCATGTGCCTGGGACCGCTGGCTAGACTGGGCTTGGTTCATCGCGGGCCTTGGGGTGGTAGGCCGGTTCGTCGTTGCTTTCGTCTAGTCCGGGCCAGTTGGGGCGCAACCTTCCAAAGGTTTCTCCCCCACACCCCCTCTTCCAACGCTGTCACTCCCGTTTTGCATTAGCGCCAACTGTGCGCCAGGTCTCCGCTACCCGCTGGCGTTAAAATAACGCGAAAATAACGCGAGTGAGACCTACGGCGGGCGAGCCTGAGCTTGACTTTCCGCCCGTCTAAAGGGTGCGTCTAGTTGGGGCCCTAAGCGCCTTAATATCAACGTGTTGAACGATGCACAAGGTAAGCGTGCGAACCTAAGAGGAAGGCTCGACGGGCGTCCCGTGCTGGTCCTTCCGCCCGCGTTATTCCGCGTTATTTCTTGGGTTATTCTCCCGTTCGGCGCGTTTTCTTTTTCGGCTTGTCCGCCAGGAAGGCAAGAAGCGGCCCTGTGCACTACGGGCAGGCGGTCCCGGTGACCGTCGCGCAACTCCAGTCGTGTAATACCGAATCCGATCAGGTTACAGCAGGGGTGCGACGTGGGCCGGTTTTGGTGAGAT
>Ga0181518_10001865_pt1 | contig 21079 bp, 19 predicted proteins | sample PEATcosm2014_Bin_28_FD_119751 | JGI IMG/M metagenome (GOLD analysis project Ga0181518, IMG submission 119751) | Peatland microbial communities from MTU Mesocosm Facility, Houghton, MI, USA - PEATcosm2014_Bin01_60_metaG | ecosystem: Environmental > Terrestrial > Soil > Wetlands > Peat | place... | reverse complement strand
GCGGTCTGTTGACCGGATGTGGCGGCTCGCGGGGCATCCAGAACGGGCGCGGGAAGCGGGGCGGCGGTGCCTGCTTTGGCGTTGCAGGCCGTAGTGGCAAGAAGCGATCCCAAGAGAACCAGACCAGCGCGGATCGAAGGATATGCAGTCATCTCGTTTCCCCTCTTTGGTACGGACTACCGTGGGCTGCCAGATTGGAGTGCCGAAAGGAGCAAAAGTTTCAACTTCGGGAGTGGAGTTGGCAGGGAATTTCAAAACGAGGCTCAGCCCAAGACGTTGGGTTGGGGAATACTGTAACTTTTCATGGCGCTTCACATCCCATATGTGCACCCAAGTTCCTCGGCGTCAATTCGAACGTGAATAGGAGAAGAGTTCATGAACAAGATGATTCGCAGGTTGATAGCAATGTGTCTTCTGGCTATTTCCTTTGCGGCTTTTGCGCAGTCCAGCGATACCACGAAGCAGGACAATATGAAGCACGACGACATGCAGCAAGACCAGATGAAGAACGATCAGATGAAGAAGGATGACACAAAGAAGGACGCGAAGTCCAAGAAAGCCAAGAAGGACAAGACGAAAAAAGACGACATGAAGAACATGAAACACGACGATACCATGAAGCACGACGACAGCATGAAACAGAACTAGCCCGCGCCTGCGTTCGTCAAGTTCGACTTCAGGGTAGCTGGTGCAGGCAATATCGCCGGCTACCTTGAATCTTCCACCTCAGCCCCAGTCCAGAAAATCTGCGCCCCCATGTACGCGTCTTTCCGAAGGAGGGCTTGAAGATTGGCATCAGCACAAGCTGAGATTAGGCGGTCAGATACTTCTTCATGCAGCGCACGCAAGGGGCGTACCCCTGTCGCAGCGCTTCCCGGGCCTGGATGGTCTGAATGTGTGCTTTGTCGTGGATGAAGGGACACCCAGCTACGTGAAACGCTTTCCCATTCGCCGAAACCACCACAATCATATCCGGGGGCACGCCGGTACCAGGCTGTGCATGTTCGGAGCGCAGTTCAGGACGGCTGAAGACGGAAGATCTGGCCACCTCAAAGCTGCCGGCGACCAGGACTGCCGCTGCAGCAGCGACCATCCATCCGAGAAAGCTTCGCCGGTTACCAGGCATGTTCTTTTCCAGCCTCCGGTGCAGACGGTGGCTGAAGCCTAGCGGCACTTCGAACATCCTTTCGTCGCCGTAGAGCTGAACCACATTGCGCGTTCCGTCGAGTACAGCTGTGCAGTGCTTGCAGCCACGGAGATGCTCTTCCATGGCAGCGCGCAAGCTTGGATCGACTTCACCTTCGAGATAGTTCGAAATCTCCCGCCACACTTCTTCGCAGCTGATTACCATGGCTTCGTCCCCTTAGCTAAAAACAGCTTAGTGCTCCAGCTACCGCCGAACCCCGGCGCCAGCAGATCACGCAGCATCAGCCGCGCCCGCAACAAGCGCGTCTTGACCGATGCGGTTGAGATCCCGAGGGCATTGGCGGTCTCTTCGATGCTCAAGTGCTGCATATCGCGCAGGACAAAAATTTCGCGGTACTTCTCTCCCAGCGCGGCCAACGCTTCGGCCAGTTTCTGCCGGATCTCCTTGCGTTCCAGGGTCTCCAAAGGGATCTCGCGCCAGTCGGCAAAATCGCGGGGAGTATAGTTGCCTTCCTCGTCCTGACGGTCAATGATCGGCTCCATAATGTTGGCGTGTTCTTTCCTTCTCCACATACGCGCCTCGTTGATAGTGATCTGGGTCAGCCAGGTGCTGAATCGCGCCTCCGCACGGAACTGCCGAATGTGCTTGAAAGCTTTCAGCACCGCCTCTTGTACCACGTCTTCGGCATCCGCCTCATTGCGCAAAATGGCAAAGGCCGTAGAGTACACGCGCCTTTCGTACGGCCGGATTAGCTCGTAGAAAAGATCATGCTCGCCATCCCGGATACGCTGGATCAGCATCTCTTCGTTGAATGGTTTCGCTGGATGTTCTAGCGAAGTCACTTCTTCCGGCATCGTTCCTCACCGTAAACGCACTGCAGTTAAAAACGGTTGTTATTCTGATCGGTATTCCGGGTCCTTCTTCCACCCTGTCAACATGGAGACGAAGTTGTTCCAGCCATGGAGCACCACCATCACCAGATGCCCGAACACGAATGCCAGCATCGCCCACATGATCAGGAAATGCCACAGCCGTGCCCAGTGGAAGCCGCCCATCATCCATGCCAGCCACGAGAACTGCACCGGTTTCCATACTGCGAAACCCGTCAGCACCGACAACGCGCCCAACGCAATCGCAGAGGTGTACGCATGTTTCTGTAGCGGGTTGTAGGCCTCCCTGGTCGGCGGCTTGGGGCCGAAAAGGAAATAGTGGCGCACCATCGGCCACACGCCGGGGAGATCACGTCGTACAAAGAACACCTGCTGGTAGTTTCCGCTGAAGATCTGGTAGCCGATATACAGCAGTCCGGTCGCGATGTAGATCCACATGAAGGTGAGGTGCCACTGTAGCGCGCCTCCTAACCATCCGCCGAGCGCGAAAGCTCTAGGCCAGTTGAGAAGATCCTTTTGTGGGATCTTTGCGCCGAAGCTCGGAAAAGCGCGAAAGATCTGCAGTCCGCTGCCGACCATTACGAACAGCGCTACGGCGTTCACCCAATGGCAGAGGCGAACCACAAGAGGGTGCTCGTAAACCGCTTCTGTTGCTTCGCCCGTCTTCACGTCTTCGATTGCTATTGCGCGGGTGGCCATAGTCATCTCACCGGGCTACAGACCATAGAATTCGGAGTAGCCTTGATCTTCCCAGTAGCCGGCCTTTCCCAGTACATGGCTCACTTTGAGGTCAGTGAGATACTTTGCCTGCTTGTAGCCAATCTTCGTGGGAATGCTCAAACGCAGCGGAGCGCCGTGTTCGCGGGTCAGGGGCCTGCCGTACATTTCGTAGCAGAGCAAAGACTGCGGATGCACGGCGGTGATCATGTCGAGCGACTCGTAGTAGTCGTCCGCGCATTCGACGGTCACGAAGCGAGCAGTCGGGTCGGCGCCTATCATTCTGAGGAAGTCGGAGAGGCGCACCCCACCGAACCGGCCAATTACGTCCCATCCCTCGACGCAAACATGCCGTGTGTTTTGCGTGAACTTGGGCAAAGCCTGAATCTGCGCGAGAGTGTAATCACCCGGCTTCTGCACCTCACCAGTCACCGTGAGAGTCCACTTGTCGAAATCCACTTGAGGATCATCGACGTCGTAATCATTAATCGGGTACTTATCGAAAGGGGTCAGGTCGGACTCAGCAAATGTGGGCGCCAAATGGCCGGAGCGAAACAGCCTTGCCGAGGCCCAGTCGCTGAAGCCAAGGCCGGTCTTGAGCAGTGGTTTCTGCAGTCGTGGGATGGCAAAGGCACCCAGCGCTACCACCGGTGCGAGTTTCAGCAACTCACGCCGACTGATGGCTTTGAATTTGCGGCTATCGGTTCGTGAGCTCATGATCGCGGCCTTACAGACGGTAAAGGAGCTTACATGAGATTCGCGAATCAGGCAAAAGTTACACGGCGACCTTGGATTGTGAACTTGTGGACTACGTGTCGGAAACGGTAAAAAGGCCGTTTCCCAGTTGCCGCCTTTGGAGTGGACCCTCTCGGGAAAATTGGAAGCGCACGGATGTCCGGCGACTTTATGCCGAGTTAATTTTGAGCGGCGCGATAGACGTTGTCGGAGCGGGTGAAGGCGAGAAAATGGCGCGCTAAGAAGGCCGTTCAATATTGAGACATCGCGTCACCGGCAATCCCCTACGGTTAACCCACCGACGCAGTTGACGTAATATCCCCATTTCGCTCATTGACCCCGCCCGGAGGGGTTTTAAGCGCTAACGCCTGGTTGCGACAATCATCTTGATCTCATGCGATGGAACACAATCACACCTTCCCCCGAACGGCTGTTGGCTTCGGCCAAGTCAGCAGCAACCACGCCCATATTGGCAAGGCCAGCAGCAATGGAATGTACAAGTCCAGGTTGTTCAGCAGTACGTCGATGTACATATGTAGCGACACAGCGACCATCACTGCGCGAGAGCGTTCGGTGGCGTATCCGATGATGAAGCTGAGGACAATCACGGCGGAATAGGAAATCAACAATGTCACCGCGATTCTCAACGAAGACCATCCGTGTGTGGTCCTAGTCGTGAAGTGCCAAAACTCCCACAACACACCAATCAATACAAACCTCTTGACCGGCGATAAGGGCCGAAGCGCGTCTTGAAGGAAGCCTCGCCATCCCAACTCTTCTCCAAGAATGGAGACAAACATAGGAAAGGCAGCAATCAGAGCAGGTCGGTCGTATCCGTACAAAACATGTCCTCGGAAGGCGGCTAGAAGTAGAAAGGGCGCAGCGTAGAACAGGATGCTCCGACCCCACGAATTCCCCGCAAGAGTGATGACGCGACGGTGCGAGCTGCGGAAAGCTACCATGCACACCAATGCAGCCATGCCGGGTCCCCACATCAGTCCCCAGTGGATCAGCAGCTTGGAGATGGAAGTGATTGGTGTATCAGGAAGATTGAGGATGTCCCGACGCCAATAGAAAGGCCACGACCACAGACATGCGATGGCATAGTATGCCGCAACGCTTTTCCAATTGACGGATACTTTGGCTGGGTCCTCCATGGCGAGACGCTACCAAAATGGTGGGTAACGGTCCGTGTCAAGGATCATATGTTGATGTGATCTTGAAGGGAGTTTAGAAGCTGCGCGGGGGAAGCCTACGCCTTGGGAATTTGGCCCTTTAATCATTACAATTTCATTACAGTGTCTCGACGCGACCAGGGGCATTGAACCGGTGGGCCTCGAAATCTGGCGAGTACACACTGAAGAGCAGCTTGGGATCTCTGTTGAAAGTGCCGGTCTCAATGATTGCGTAACGGCGATCCAGAGCTTTCCATCGAGCATCGTCCCTCGGAACGGTGCGACACTCAGAAGCTCTGGCCGAGGGACAAATTAGCATTGCGGCGGCAGCAATGAGAATGATCCTCATGCTGTTGTAGACGCAGAACTGCAAAGCCGTGAGCAACTAGGCCCTAATCCGCTTTGTGCAGCCGGAACCGCACTTCATGATCTTGAGTGTAATCGCCCTGGTTTCGTAAATTATCCAAACTGCTGTCCCAGCGTGGTGCGGCACATCTTCATCTCTTTCCCAGTCCCCCGCCCATTCTATGCACAAGTAGCTTGCTTTCCGATGGCTGGAGGCTCCTAATGGGCTCCGGCCACGGGGCGCGGCGGCGCGTTCTTCACGTATTTGTCGAACCAGCGAAGCATCTCGTAAACTTCCTGTTCGTTCGACTCCATGGCGGTATACAAGTGCGGCTCGTGCGGGAGGATCACCAGGCGAGTGGTACCGCCGTTGCCTCGGATCGCTTCGTAGAGCTTGTTGGATTGCAGCGGTATTGTGCCTGGGTTTGCATCCTCGGCGCCGTGCATGAGGAGCAACGGAGTCTTGATTTTGTCGGCGAAGAAAAATGGGGAGATTTTCAGATAGACATCGTTTGCTTCCCACACCGATCGCCGTTCGTTCTGGAAACCGAAAGGCGTCAGCGTTTTGTTATAGGAGCCGCTCGTCGCGACACCAGCCCGGAACAAGTCGGAATGAGCCACCAGATTTGCGGTCATTAACGCGCCGTGGCTGTGTCCGGTGACTCCGATGCGGTCGGGGTCGGCAACGCCCAGCTGCACCGCTTCATCCACTGCAGCCTTCGCATCGGCAACGAGCTGTTCCATATAGGTGTCGTAGGCTTTTTTCGGGTCCCCGATGATGGGGAACGAAGCGTTGTCGATGATTGCGTAGCCCGCCAGGAGCAAGAGTCTGTATTGCCGTAACTGCGTGAAGGTTTCCTGCGAGCCGGCAACCTGGCCGGCTGTCGAAGCGTCGGCGTAGTCGAGAGGATATGCATAAAGAATGGTGGGGACGCGCGTGCCCTCCTGATAGCCGGGCGGAGTATAGAGCGTGAAAGACAAGTCCAGCCCGTCGGCGCGCTTGTACTTGACCAACCGCTTCTTGATTGCGCGCACCTCTGGCGTGGGATCGGGAATGTGGGTGATCGCGACGCTCGTTGAATCAAAAATGGCTTCTCCGGCGGGCGCATCAAGCGATTTTCCAAGCGTTCGGGCGAACGCATTCGGCGGGTCCGTGGGCGATTGATGCCAGGTAAGAAAACTTTGGGTGTCCGCCCCGGCAAAGGAAAGAAATCGTTCGTAGGAAGTCTTATCGCAGCGAAACAGACGTTCGGTCTTTAGCGTGTTGAGATTGAGTCGATCGAGGAACGGCCGGTCCCCGTCAGGTGAAGAGCCGACTCCTGCAAGATAGGCCGAATCACCGTCCTGGCGAACCACCCAGGAACCATTTGCGAGCTGGCGTCTCACTGGATTGCCAGGGTTCTTGTACCTCTCGTCAGTTGAAAGATCCCAAAGCAAGCGAAGCTTTTGTTGCGGATCGTCGACATTGATGACGAAGCTCTTTCTCCAGTGCCGGTTGTTGTCGTACTCGGTGAGGAGAGCGACGCTCGCTTGTTCGCTCCAAGCGAAGCCGGCATACCGCTGCCCGGTGCGGGTGATTTCGACGGCGGGTGAGCTAAACGGCGCCTTCACAAGCATGATCTTGTCGCGAGCCGGAACATTTACATTCCAGTCGCCGCCATCGAGGGCTTCCGCATAGACAAGCGTTGCCCGTTCGGTGGCACGCCAGGAAAAATCACGCGGACCTACCGGAACGCCGTGGATGGGAACTCGATCCGCCAGTGGAAGTGACGCGACAGTATGACTGAGAACGTGGGAGGGCCGTGATACGTCCCAGACCTCGACTTCCTTCGGGAAGCGATCGTAAGTGGTGACGTACGAGTAGGGCTTGTGAATCGCAGTGACGAGGACGTGCCGACCATCCGGCGCAGGATCGAGCGATTCGTAATTTGCCGGCTTTCCAATGGGCGTGATGGTCGCGGTGGCCGCGTCAACCAAGGCGAGTTGCGACGCCCCGAAGTAATCGAAAAGATCCTCGTCGTGCTTGCTGCCGAGCGTGTCGCGGTTTTCGTAGGTGCTGCTCTGTCCTTTTTCGCCTTCGGTCTCTTGGATGCTCGGGCCAATCGGCACGATCGGTTCGGGCGGCGGATTTCCCATTCCTTTCGGCACCAGCTTGACCAAAAGCGTTCTCTGGTCCGGCATCCATTCCATCTCGTCGTCGAACATGGGGTTGAGACGCGCTCCGGGTACGCGACGCACTTCGCCGGTCTTGGCATTGCCGATCCAGAGCTCGACCGACTCGGGAGCGATATTCGCGAAGGCAAATCGTTTTCCATCCGCGGCCCAGATTGGATCGCCCGGGCACGCGTCCGCGGGAAGCGCGACATGGATTTGTGCGCCATCGGCGATGTGCACCAATTCGAAGTTCCTGGCGCATGGCGTGATGCCGTACCCGCCTGGAGTATCGTGCTTGCTGTGATTCTTTGCTCTACGCGCGCGCCGGCAAGGCGCAAGAAAGGTGTCGCCACCCGGGAAATCGACGGGTAGTCCTGCCGCGACACCAGAAGAATCGTGTCCTGTGTCGGGCTCACCTTGGGAACCGGCGGTGAGGGCGCGTGTATCACGTCCAGAATGTTTTTCGGCGGCTGGTTATATCCGGATGCACCCTCGACCGCCGCCGGTGCTGAGGTTGCCTTCGAAGAAGATGAAATTGACTGAGCTGCAATGGACACGCACGTCGTGCACGCAACGAACGTTCCGACCAAAAGACAGTTCAAGGCTTTCCGCACTTGCATAAGTTCTCTCCTCTTCAATTCACCCAGCAAGAACCGGTAGGCAAGACGATACTCCGTGCTTTGCGTAACCGTGCAAGGGACAGCCTTCGGCAGGAACTTGAGACCCACAACGCGACCGAGTTCTGACATCCTCACTTTGTAGACCACGCTCATCAGGCCGCCGCTGATCTTCGCGACAATAGCAGTGCGATATGGTTTGGCCGATTACTGGAGCAGAATCCTACGTCCCTGAAACGGGCAAGTCAATGAAAAGGCGTGGGGTTGGAGATTGCTCAAAGGGTCAATTGACGTAACATCCCCATGACACTCATTGAGGTTTCCGGCAGTCCCCGTCCGGGGCAATGAGTGAAATCGCCTGTTAGCGGAAGTTGATCGAAAACGCTAAACATCTAAGGCACGGCCTATATCGCTTTTGCGGCTACTGCAGCTTCGCGTACTCGGCCTTGGCTTTTTTCAGGATGGGGATGTCGGGATCGGCATCTTTCCAGAGGGTGAGGAAGTCTTTGTAGGCGGCTAGGGCGCGGACGCGGGCGGCATCGCGATCAGCTGCGGAGCTTTGCTCCGCCTGGACGGGCGAGACGCCCGTCCCCACATGGCCGTAGCCGGCTTGCAGCGCGTTGGCGCGAGCCACGCCCAGATGCGCCAACGCTCCCGTCCAGCAGCTCCAGACGATGCCGCTGTGGTCGAGAAGTTTCTGGAACTCGGCGGCGGCTTCTTTGCCCTGTCCGGCTGCCAGGTACGCTTCGCCGCGAATGTACGTCGGATAGAGGCAGGAAATATTCTCGGCGAACGCAATTTGCCCGAACTCGATGGGCGGAGCAGCGGCTTGCAGGGCAGTCACGGCAGCAGCCGGGTTCTTTTTGTTTAGCGCCAACTGTGCCTGAATCGCGGGCAGCCAGAGCGACTGCACCTGCGTGTCCAGCGGGTAGCGCTTGTTCAGATTCTGTGCTAACGATTCTGCTCGCGCGGTATCGCCCGCCATGGCAAAGGCGAGCGCGGCTTCGACCTCGACGCCCTGGCTCGTGGGAACAAGTTTCAAGGCCTCTGCCGCTGACTGCCGGGCCATTGTGGCGTTGCCATAAGCGGCTTGTGCGATACCAGCATTCTCCTGCCATATTGCTCCGGCCTCCTTGCTATCGGCGCGGATGGCGGAGTCCACAGCCCGCTTGGTCAGTTCCCGCGCCTTGCCCAGATGACCGCCGTACGCTTCGGTGTCGGATGCGAGCGAAAGCCCTTGGTTTTCTTCGGGCTTGCCCGCAAACCACTGTTGCTGTTCCGCCATCGCTACGGAGTCCGAGCTGAGAAAGCCAAGAGCGTAGAGAGCATTGTGGAGCAGGAAGTCATCCAGTTTCCGGGTCTGCGCCTCTCGGAGGATCTGCCGCGCCTCGTCGAAGCGTTGCAGGCAGAGCAGGCTGTTGCCAAGGTTTGCATAGGATGTGCCAACACCCGGGGCGACGCGGAGGGCTTTACGAAGCGCCTCGGCAGCCTTCTCATACTGTCCCTGCTCAACGTACACAACGCCCAAATCGCCGTGGGCTGACCAGTAACGCGGGTAGCTCGCAACCTGCTCCTGAAACGTCTGGGCGGCTTTATCCAGTTCTCCCGTTACATTCAGATAGTAATTAGCGGTAATGTGGAGCTTTTCCCACTCGCTGGCATGTTCGCGCAACTGAAATGCCTTGGTGTAGTAGTCGCTGGCCCGCCTTAATTCGGAGAGATTGGCGTAATCGTCGCCCACTTCCGCGTAGCCCATGGCAAAATTCGGGTCAAGCTCGATAGCACGCTGATCGTAAGTTAGGGCTGCGGAGGGGCCTTTCTCGCGATCAGCTTTTCTGCCCAGGGTGTACGCTTTCAGGGCTTCGAGCGAAGACGTGGTCGCTTCGGCCAGCGGAACATCGAACTTCTGCACCGTAGCCAGCGACTCGCCCAACTCGGCGCGCAGCTTTGATACTGTCCCGCCCAGTGTATCCAGCACTTTTTCCTTGCTTGCTGCCGTTGCCTGCTCCTGCGCCAGTGCGTCCCCACTCTGGCAATTCACCGCTTTCAACCCGAGCACGTATTGGCTGCCCAGACTGGCAATCGACCCGGCAACGTACGCCTTGCTGCGCGCCCGCTGGCAAAGCTCCCTCGCTACGCCGGGCGTGAGCTTGGTATCGGGTGGCCTGGTCATCAGCTTCAACGTCTTGCTGACTGTGCTGTCCGAGAGCACGCTCAGGAACGGGGACTGACTCAGCGATACGCTAAGCGCCGTCTTGAGCGTGTCGTCGAAGACCGTATCGCCCGTGCTGTTGGCGAAGTCGGCGAGCACGATGGTGTCTTTGTCGGTGAGGCGTTTGCTTTGCTGGTGGGAGCGGTAGTAGAGGCCGGAGGCGACCGCCGCCGCAATCACCACGACGGCAGCCAGAATCCAGCCGAGCTTTTTTCCGAAATAGGCTCGGCCTGGACGGGCAGGAGTGCCCGTTCCCACACGATCCGCGGCGGAGGCGGCTGTTCCCACATGAGCAGCGCCCGTATCCTGGGCAGCGGGCACGGTCCCAGAACTCGCCGCAGCAAACCGCCCCGTCTCTGTGTCCCGTTTCAGCCGCTGCAGGTCGGCACGCATGTCGGAAGCGTGTTGATAACGCAACTCGCGATCCTTCTCCAGCGCCTTGCGGACGATCGGCTCCAGTCCGGCTGCGACATTGGGATTCAACGAGAAAATCGTGGCCGCTTCCTGGTGAAGGATCGCTCCGCAGATTTCTCCCGAACTCGCGCCCTCGAACGGCAACTTCCCCGTCGCCATCTCGTAGAGCACGGCTCCGAAGGAGAACAGATCCGTGCGCGCGTCCAGTTCCTTCGCCTTCACCTGTTCCGGCGACATGTAAGCGACCGTCCCCAGCATCGCGCCGGGGCTAGTCAGCTGATCGGATGTCGCCATGGTCGCAGTGTCCCCGCCCGACGAGCCATGCTTTTCGGTGACCTTCGCCAGTCCGAAGTCGAGAATCTTGGCGTGGCCGCGCCTGGTGACGAAGATGTTGGCGGGCTTGATGTCGCGGTGGACGATGCCTTCCGCGTGGGCCGCTTCGAGAGCGTCAGCGATCTCGATGGCGAGGGAGAGAATCAATTCCGTTTCCAGCGGACGCCCGGCGATGCGGATCTTCAGCGTCATGCCATCGAGATGCTCCATGACGATGAAGTGCCGGCCTTCGCGCTCGTCAATCTCGTGCACTACGCAAATGTTGGGATGGTTCAGAGCGGATGCGGCTTGCGCTTCGCGCTGGAAGCGGGCAAGAGCTTGCGCGTCCCTGGCGACTTCATCGGGCAGGAACTTCAGGGCAACGAAACGGTGCAGCTTCACGTCCTCGGCCTTATAGACGACACCCATCCCGCCGCCGCCGAGTTTTTCGACGATGCGATAGTGGGAGATGGTCTGGCCGATCATTGGGCGGAAATTCTACGGCCTGACCTGAGGCAAGTCAATGAAAGCGATGGGGTTGGCGGTGGCTCAAAATGATGGTTGGCGAAAAATCCCGATTACTCTCATTGCCGCTGCCCGGAGGGAGTTTTGAGTGTAATCGCCTGTGGGTGTTGAAAAAGTCACCGTGATGAGCGTCGCGAAACCAATGCGCGGTCCGACTTAAGCTGCACCGCGCACAACACGCAAGGGCGCGGCGGCCTCTTTCCGCGTAAGCAACCTGAACGCAAGAACATGGGTGACCAGGAGGAGAGGGACTCCAAAGATTGGGATGATATAACCAGCGCCCAGCAATCCCGGCGTGTCCGCAAGCGCGAGGCGGTTACCCTGGTAAAAAGCATTCAGCAGGTCGGCAGTCCCAATAATGTTGAAGATCCAGACCAGAGGTTCGGCCAATCTGGTTCTGAGAGCGGCGAGCGCGATGAGGGCCAAGGTCGCGGCTACCAGATCGCCATAGGCGAGTCCGCGAGCGAATACAGTGGCGGGCAATTGTGGAGAAACGACGCCGGGGATCAAGACTGCGAGACCGATGTACCTGAACCCGTGCAGCACGAGGATCGGCCTGAGTGCTTCTGCGCGTTCCCGTTTGCTTATCGCCGGCCAAATGTATTGCGCGGCGAAAACGCCCCATGCAAGAAAACCGAAGGCGACAGTTATGCCCCAGATCAGAGGGATAGGCATGATGTGCTCCTTTCTTCGCCTAGCCTGTAAAGGTTTTACATTTCGCGGAGAGGCGAGTCACGCTAATAACTGATGATTCAAAGTGCCTCCGAGATTCGTGCGAACATCGCGAGGTACGTCGAAGAACCGGGAGTCTGTTTTGATAGCGTTTAGCCCTGAAGTACCCACTCGGTAGTGGGCTGAACTCGTGCACGGCACCTCGCGGAAACCAATTGGCGTAATTCGCTTACACTCATTGACCCGGATCAGCCAATTCTCAATGAGTGAAATCGCCTGATTACAACACTTTACTGAATTCCAGCCAGCGCGGGTAAAAATGCCGGGTGTCTCTGCGTCAATTCTGTTTCTGCGCGGCCGCGTTCTTTGATTGGGCGACTTCTTTGGCGTGGGCAACGAGGGCGTCGAAGCGCGGATCGCCGTGGAGGGACTTGAGATCGGGGTCCTTTTCCATTTGGAGCGCTTGGCTTGGAGGCAGACCGAGGTCGACTGATTCGCGCAGAAGCGACAGTGCCTCCGTGTGAGTTCCCGTGTGCGCCACGGCACAACCTAGGTTGTAGACGGCCTGAACCGTTGCCGGATGCTCCGGCCCGAGGACACGGCGCATGATGTCGAGTGTTTCCCGAAACATCTTCTGCGCTTCGGCGTAGTGGCCTTCGTTCGACAGCGTGTTGGCCAAGTTGCCCATCGAAATTAGTGTTTCCGGATGCTCCGGCCCGAGGACACGGCGCCGGGCGTCGAGCGTTTCCCGACCGAACTTCTCCGCATCGGCGAAGTGGCCTTCCTCACCCAGAACATTCGCCAAGTTGTTCATCGAATCAACTGTCTGTGGATTCTCCGGCCCGAGGGTACGGCGCTGGATGTCGAGCATTTCTCGCCACAACTTCTCCGCATCGGCGAGGCGGCCTTCGCGAACCAGGGCAACCGCCAAGTTGTTCATCGAAAATAGTGTTTCTCTACTCTCCGGTCCGAAGACACGGCGGTGGGCGTCGAGCGTTACCCGGCCTATCTTCTCCGCTTCGGCGTAGTGGCCCTCGAGATCAAGAGTGCCGGCCAAGTTGTTCGTCAACTTTAGCGTTTGCGGGTGTTCCGGCCCGAGGACACGGCGGGCGATAGGGAGGTTGTCTCGAATCAACTTTTCCGCTGCGGCGAGGTGGCCTGCGTACCCCAGAGCAGAGACCAAGCTGTTCAACGAGTTCATTGTGTCGGGATGCTGCGGCCCGAGGACACGCTGCCGAATTTCCATGCTCTGCTGATCAAGCGCCTGTGCGCGGGGATAGAGGCCGAGGTTCTGGTACACGTCTCCCATGACATTCATCATCTGCGCCTGTGTTTCCGGGTCCTTGGCTAGCCCGGTGTCAATGTCCTTCGATGCTTTGTCGAGGATTTCACGCGCGGTAATGCTATTGCCTCGCGCCTCGCTGGGGTCCGACACCTTGAACATGCTGGTCATGAAATCGGTGATGCGCGTGGCGCGGTCGCGCTCGCGCGTTGTGCGGCGCAACTGTACGCTCTGCATCGCCACGAATGCCGCGAGCAGCATCACCAGTCCTGCTACGACAGCCACTCCGACGCGGTGACGGCGCACGTATTTTTGCAGGCGATACCCGGTGCTCGCCGGACGCGCCACAACCGGCTCATGGTTCAGATACCGGGTAATGTCGGCGGCCAGCTCCGAGGGCGTTCCGTAGCGCCGCGTTCGGTCTTTCTCCAGCGCCTTCATGGTGATCCAGTCCAAATCGCCGTGAATGGCAGCCTTGCAAACAATTTTTACTCGAACGAGTGCTTTGGTTTTTCGTTCGTCATACCTGACGGTTGGCACTTGACCACTCAGGCTGTTGCCGGAGATTTGAAAGCTACCCACAGTTCTAGGGTGTCGCTTATCCTGCTGACGCTTGAGCAGTACCGAGGAGGGCCTTTCAAGAACAGACTGAGCCTGACCGCCCACGACGCTGTTTACGCCACGACCCTTCAGCAATTCGTTTCCGATGCTGCTCACGGACAAATTAATCTCGATCAGAAAAACAGGGGAAATGCTTAAAGATGCTTTCGCCCTGGACTACGGGGCAAAGCATTTTTTTCGCGCAGACTACAAGCAGGCAAGCGGCGACGGCACTCTGTATGTCGCTTTGGCTTTTACGATATTCCGAGGGTACTTCATCGGTGAAACCATCATGGCTAAGTCGCCCGAAGATCTAGATATGGCAGCGAGTTCGCTTCGAGGGATCTCATTCCGGGACGATAAGCCAAACCCAGAATGCGTGATGAACGCCGACGAGCGCTTAGATTCTACCGACGCGGCGCACACCCCCGGGCCGAGTTTATATCGCAGTCCCAGTTCGGACCCGTTGCCGATATTTGTGTCATCACTTGTTTCGACCGGCTTACTTACCAAGAAAATTCCGCCGCAATATCCCGAAAATGCACTGAAGCACAGGGTTCAGGGCCGGGTTGTTATCGGCGCGGTGGTCGACAAACATGGAGATGTCGAGGATGCATCTCTTGTCTCTGGTCATCCTATGCTTGCTCCTGCAGCTATTGAGGCGGTCAAGCAATGGAAATACAGGCCCTATCTGCTGAACGGCCAACCTGTGAAAATCGAAACGCGCATCAACGTAGTTTTCCAGTTGAATGGACAGTAGTCTCGCCTTGATGCGGTGGGAACACGTTCGTCAACTCGGAGACAACGACGCTATAAGAATCCTGCGGTAGTTGGCGAAAGATCTCGATTACACTCATTGACCCTGTGACCGGGGTTTTGAGTGTAATCGCCTGTTTGCTTCAACTGATGGAACGCGGTTTGCTTGTTGTAATGATTGATCATACTCACGCTGCAAGAGCTTGACCTTGATTTAGTTGAGAATAAGGGCTACTCTGTCCAACCGCTTGCAATTGGGAGATTTGTGGACATGTTTGTCGGCTCCAATCTGTCATCGCAAACCATGAGCGAATCATCATTACGTGAGATCTACGTCAGCACGGATATAGAAACCGACGGACCGGTCGCGGGAAAACACTCCATGCTGAGCATTGGATCGGCAGCCTATCTGGCCGACAAAGAGCTGCTGGGGACGTTCTCCGCCAACTTGGAAACGCTGCCCGCATCGGTCCCGGATCCCAAGACCGCCGCATGGTGGGCCACACAGCCGCAGGCGTGGTCGGCCTGCCGGCAAAATCCCGAAGCGCCTGCTGTCGCCCTGAAACGCTACGTTGCCTGGCTCAAGGCGTTTGGCGGACGGCCAGTGTTTGTCGGGTACCCGGCCGCTTTCGATTTTTCTTTCGTCTATTGGTATCTCGCCGAGTTCGCGGGGGAGAACCCATTCGGCTATTCGGCAATTGATATCAAGACCTACGCGATGGCATTGCTGCGCAAACCATATCGAGCGTGCGGCAAGCAGTCGATGCCCTCGGAGTGGTTCGACCCCGTGTCTCATACGCATGTGGCGCTTGACGATGCCATCGAGCAAGGACAACTCTTCTGCAACATGCTTAAGGCCAACGTCGGCGCTTAACCAGCCGCTCGCGTGTAAGCGCCTGAGCAATACTAGACCACATCACGCCGCGCCAGATGGGTGATACGGCCTTATAGTCGTTCGCGCCACCTGCGGCCCGCGTGGGTGGCCACCCTTGGAACCACGTCAACTGTCGTAATATCGCGAATTACACTCAGTGACCCGCTGGAGCTTGGTATCTGCTTGGTACTTCGTTGCCTGGATTGATAGAATGCCCACTCATTCGTGAGGCCAGTCATGGCAACAGATGAGCAAGTCATCCAGGGAATCCTGCAACAAATCGAAACCGCCTGGAATCGTTACGATAGCGTCAGCTTGGCGGCAGTGTTTGCCGAGGATGCGAACTTCATCCAAATTTTTGGGGGACAGTTGGACGGGCGGGCCGCCATAGAGGCGGCGCACCGGCACATCTTCGAGACGATCTACAGAGGCAGCCATGCCCGTTTCGTGCTACGGAGCATCCGCTTTCTGCGCCCGGATGTCGCGGTGTTATTCGCCCGAGCGCACGTGAAGTTCGAGGAAGGCAACGAGCTGCGCGAAATAGAAACCCGACCCACGTTGATCGTGGTAAAGGACCAGGACAAGTGGCAAATCGTCACCTTCCAAAATACCAAGATCTCCGAGGTGCCAGCCGCAGCCCAAGCTGCGGCCCGTCTTGCAACTTAGCGGGGAAACTTCGGCCTGCCCTCGATCGTTGGCGTAACCATCTCGATTACACTCATTGACCCCGACCGGCCTTCTTTCAGGATGGAAGACAACGGCATCGGGCGAAGCACATCCGACCGACAGTAACCTAAGTTCCTTGAATTCGGCCCAATACTTCGTCTCGGTCGGCAACATATTGTGCGACTTTTTCGCACCTTCGAAACGCCTTGTCGCTAAACCAGAGATTCTGACGACGAACGGTGCAAGACACATAAGTTCTGTTCGTTACCCAAGTAACATGCTCCGCAAAGCACACCTTAACAAGTTAGGATCCATTCCCTCGAATTGGAGCCTCCGGTGACTTTCGTAATCCTGCCTTCATCGCTCGCGTGTGGGATAACTGAATTGCGGATCCGCAGTTCAGAGATACGTCCTGCAGATCGTTCGCAAGATACGAAGTGTCGCCGCGCGCCGGCGGCGCTCCAGGAACCCAGATTATGAAGGTTGTCGTTCTGTGCGGCGGACTAGGTACCCGTCTCCGGGAAGAGACCGAATTCCGCCCCAAACCGATGGTGGAGATCGGGGGTCGTCCCATCCTGTGGCACATCATGAAGATGTACGCCCACTACGGAATGCGAGATTTCATCCTCTGCCTCGGATATCGCGGCAACATGATCAAGGATTACTTCCTGAACTACGAAGCGATGAGTAGCGACTTCAGAATTTGCCTTGGCCGCAAATCGCACATCGAATTCATGGGCGCTCATCAAGAGCAGGATTTCGCTGTCACGCTTGCCGACACCGGCCTCGAAACCATGACTGGTGGCCGGCTGAAGCGCGTCGCTCGATATCTTGAGAAGGATGACACGTTTCTGCTTACTTACGGCGACGGCCTTAGCGACGTCAACATCAGCAGTCTGCTCGCCTTTCATCGCAAACACGGCCGCCTCGCAACCGTCACATCCGTCCCACCCATCTCTCGCTTTGGAGTGGTCGAAACCGACGCCCAGGGCCAGGTCCAACGCTTCATAGAGAAACCTAAGGCCAATGGTCTGATCAACGCGGGCTTCTTCGTCTTCAATCGTGGCGTGCTCGACTATCTCAGCGGCCCGAAGTGCATCCTCGAACGGGAACCTCTGGAGCAACTGGCGCGTGAGGGCCAACTCATGGCCTATCGCCATGACGGGTTCTTCTACGCCATGGACACATACCGCGAATACCAGTACCTGAATCAGCTCTGGGCGAGCGAGCAAACCCCCTGGAAAGTGTGGTCGGAATGAACTCATTTTGGCGAGATCGTTCCGTCCTCGTCACCGGCGGCACGGGACTACTGGGATCGTGGCTCGTAAAGCGGCTCATCGACACCGGCGCGAATGTTGTTTGCCTGGTGCGCGACTGGGTGCCGCAAAGCGAACTCTTACGCAGCCGTCGCATTGAGGAAGTCAATACCGTGCGCGGCGATATCATCGACCGTGATCTCGTCGAGCGTACTCTCGGCGAATACGAAGTCGAAGTCGTCTTCCATCTGGCGGCTCAGACCATAGTCGGCATCGCCAATCGCAACCCGGTCTCGACCTTTTCCACCAACATTGAGGGGACCTGGAATCTGCTGGAGGCTTGCCGCCGCTCTCCAAAGGTCTCGTCGATTGTGGTGGCGTCTTCCGATAAGGCCTATGGTGATCAGGAGCATCTCCCCTACGACGAAACAATGCCTCTGCAAGGCCGCCATCCCTACGATGTCAGCAAGTCCTGCGCTGACCTGATCGCGCAAACTTACGCTGCCAGTTACAACCTGCCGGTCGCGATCACGCGTTGCGGAAATTTCTACGGCGGCGGTGACCTGAACTGGAATCGCGTGGTCCCGGGCACGATTCGCTCCGTCATTCGCGGAGTGCGGCCAGTCGTGCGCTCAGACGGTAACTTCGTCCGCGACTACTTCTACATCGAAGATGGGGCTACCGCGTACATACTGCTCGCCGAGCGACTTGCCGCCGATGAAGCTCTGCGCGGGAAGGCTTTCAATTTTTCCAATGAGAGCCAGGTCAGCGTACTCGACATGGTTGAACTGATCTTGCGGAAGATGAAGTCCTCTCTGCGTCCGGAAGTGCTCAACCAGGCGAGCAACGAAATTCGTCATCAGTTCCTGAGCGCCGAGCGCGCCCGCACCATTCTCAACTGGCGACCGCAGTTCACTCTCGAATCCGGCCTTGACCGCACTCTCGCCTGGTATCGCGAGTTCCTGGGCGCGCCCGCTGCGATGGCCCATGTGGGCAGAGGATAAGTCGATCATGAGCAAAACTGCTAGCCAACTGCGTAACGAAATCCGCGCGATCGTTAAGCAGTACTACGATGTCGCTCTGGCTAAGCAGGCGTTCGTCCCCGGCCAAGACCACGTACCCGTGTCGGGCAAAGTTTTGGACTCGACCGAGCTCGAATTCCTGGTCGAAGCCTCGCTCGACGCGTGGCTCACCACCGGTCGCTTTGCAGCCCAGTTCGAACGCGAATTTGCCGCCTTCATGGGCGTGCGCTGCGCTTCCCTCGTCAACTCCGGCTCCTCGGCTAATCTCGCGGCTCTGTCTTGCCTCACCTCGCCTTCGCTTGGCGACCGAAAGCTCTCTGCCGGAGACGAGGTCATCACCGTCGCTGCCGGATTTCCCACCACCGTAAATCCGATCATCCAGAACGGGTTCGTCCCCGTCTTCGTCGACGTTCAGCTTCCAACTTACAACGTCGACGTAACTCAACTTGAAGCTGCGGTGTCGGATCGCACCAAAGCCATCATGCTGGCGCACACACTCGGCAACCCATTTGACGTCGATGCCATCATGAACCTAGCAACCAAACACAACCTCTGGGTGATAGAGGATTGCTGCGACGCTGTCGGATCTCTCTATAAAGGGCACACGGTTGGGACTTTCGGCCACCTCGCTACTACAAGTTTCTATCCCGCGCACCACATCACCATGGGCGAAGGCGGATGCGTGCTTACCCAGTCTCCCGCACTCAAAAAGTTAGCTGAATCTTTTCGCGACTGGGGACGGGACTGCTGGTGCGATCCCGGAAACTCGAACACTTGCGGTTGCCGCTTCGAATGGAAGCTTGGCGACCTACCCAGCGGATACGACCACAAATACATTTACAGCCACATCGGCTACAACCTCAAAGCCACCGACATGCAAGCCGCCGTCGGAGTCGCGCAACTTAGAAAGCTGCCGGGCTTCATCGCCACCCGGCGCGCGAACTTCGCTAAACTTCACGCCGCCATGAGCGATCTCGACGACATCTTCATCCTGCCCGAAGCCACCGAGCATTCAGAGCCAAGCTGGTTCGGTTTTCCTATCGCCGTGCGCAAAGACGCGCCCGCAAACCGGACCCAGATCGTGCGCTTCCTGGAATCACGAAACATATCCACCCGCCTGCTCTTCGGCGGCAACCTGCTTCGTCAGCCTGCCTATCGCGACATTCAGCGGCGGGTAATCGGCGAATTACGGAACACTGACTTTGTAATGAACAACGTTTTCTGGATCGGCCTCTACCCCGGCATCACGCAATCGATGATCGATTATATGGCGGAAACTTTCCATCAGATTCCAAAAGCCGCCTGCGCCGTTCACGGAGTATAGGCCACGCGACCATGAGTTACTCAAAGAACCAAACCGGGCTGGCACACGATCTCGACGACATCCTGGCTCGAACCGAGCCTCTAACAGGAACTGCGTGGCCTGCGCTTCTTGATCACGGATACCACCGACACAAAATGACGATTTCGAGCCGCGTTCACGGGCCAGGGCAGTTACGAGATGCGCGGAGGCCCCCGGCCGAGTACTTCGTCACACTGGTGCAAGCCATCCGCGAGACCACGTTGTCAGAAACTTTAGGTTCGATTCTTTCGAAGGGAGTGCAGAGCGATGCGGCACGAAAATAACAGCAGATCAGCAGCAAACAACGCACAAGTCCGACTGGGTTCTAAACTGATCGGAACGGGACACCCTTGCTATATCATCGCTGAAATCGGAATCAACCACAATGGCGACATTGATCTGGCCAAGCAATTGATCAACGTCGCGGTGGGCGCTGGCTGCAGCGCGGTCAAGTTCCAGAAACGGACAATTGATGTTGTTTACTCAGCCGAGGAATTAGCGAAACCACGCGAAAATCCATTCGGACCGACCAATGGCGACCTGAAACGTGGGCTTGAGTTCGAGATCGAAGAGTACAAGGAAATCGACCGTTACTGCAGGGAAGTGAAGGTCGATTGGTTCGCTTCCTGTTGGGACGAAGGGTCGGTCGATTTCGTCGCGCAGTTTGATGTCCCGTGCTTCAAGATCGCCTCAGCCTCTCTGACGGATGACAATCTGTTGCGGCACACCCGAGCAGTCGGAAAGCCGATTATCCTGTCAACCGGCATGAGCACAATTGAGCAGATCGACCACGCAATCGAAGTCCTTGGCAACAAGGACCTGGTCCTGATGCAGGCATGCAGTACCTATCCAGCGTACTACGAAGAGCTGAATCTGCGCGTCATCGAAACACTGATCGAACGCTATGGGGTGCCGGTCGGCTATTCCGGTCACGAGACGGGTTTGCCATCGAGCGTGGCGGCGACGGTTCTGGGAGCCTGCGTTATCGAGCGGCATATCACCCTTGACCGATCGATGTGGGGTTCGGATCACGCTGCGTCCCTCGAGCCCAACGGAATCACGCGATTGGTTCGTGACATTCGTTTGATCGAGAAGTCCTTGGGTGATGGGGTGAAGCGTGTGCTCGAACGCGAGCAACCGATCATCAAGAAATTGCGTCGGGTGCTTGCCGCGCATGCGTAAGATCAAGGCCATCGCCATGGATGTCGACGGCGTGCTCACCGACGGCGGGGTATGGTGGGGCCCGAACGGCGAAGAATGGAAGCGCTTTCACTTTGCCGACATCATGGGTCTGTCGCTGGCTCGAAAATCGGGCATGGTGATTGCCCTGATATCGGGCGAGAACAGTCCGCTCGTCGACCGGCTT
>Ga0181518_10001864_pt1 | contig 21079 bp, 19 predicted proteins | sample PEATcosm2014_Bin_28_FD_119751 | JGI IMG/M metagenome (GOLD analysis project Ga0181518, IMG submission 119751) | Peatland microbial communities from MTU Mesocosm Facility, Houghton, MI, USA - PEATcosm2014_Bin01_60_metaG | ecosystem: Environmental > Terrestrial > Soil > Wetlands > Peat | place... | reverse complement strand
CAAGATTAAAGTGTTCCGCGGAATTACCAGTGATGGCCGAGCGCAGCAGATTAGCGTTTTTGCCAGCGGACTGAACCAGCCATACGGCATTGCTTTCTATCCTCCCGGAGAGAATCCGCAATGGGTGTATGTGGGAAACACCGACGCCGTTGTCCGGTTTCCGTATAAAGATGGGGACGTGACGGCGAGCGGGCCGGCGCAGCACATTGTGGACCTTCCGCATGGCGGAGGGCACTGGACCCGCGACGTGCAGTTCACGGCCGACGGCAAGAGGATGTTCGTCGCGGTTGGGTCGGCATCGAATGTGGACGATCCCGACACCTCGCGGCGTGAAAGGAACCGGGCCGACATTCTGGAGTTCAACCCCGACGGCTCGCAGATGCGGGTGTATGCGTACGGGATCCGCAATGCCGGAGGCGGGCTGGCGATCAATCCCAAGACCGGCGAGTTGTGGGCCTCGGTCAACGAACGTGACGGGTTGGGAGACGACCTTGTGCCCGACTACATCACGCATGTCGAAGTTGGCGGCTTCTATGGCTGGCCGTGGTGGTACATCGGCAGCCATCAGGATCCGCGGCATGTGGGCAAACGTCCGGAGTTGAGAGATAAAGTCATCGTTCCCGACGTTCTGTTGCAGCCGCACAACGCTTCACTGGAGATGACGTTTTATGAGGGCGCGCAATTTCCGGTGGAATATCGGGGGGACATTTTCGCATCGCAGCACGGCTCATGGAACCGGTCGGTGCGCACCGGATATGAAGTGATTCGTGTGCCTCTGCACAAGACCAACCGCGCCAGCGGCGAGTATGAAGATTTTATGACCGGATTTGCAATCGACAACGGACATGTGTGGGGAAGGCCGGTCGGCATCACCGTGGCCCAGGACGGATCGTTGCTGGTAACCGATGACGGATCGAACTCCATCTGGCGCATCAGCTACACGGGGGCCGGGCGCTAGAGAAAATCGAGCGCGCGAAAAATCGCACGCCAGGGCACGAAGGCCGCAACTCAGTCAAAGCTCGTGATTGCGTTAGAGGTGTGGGGTTTGTTTCTATCGGCGAGTGGCGCGGGCTTCGCCCGCGTGGACAGCTGAGGGCGGCTGTCGCTACGCCAGTTTGACCGCGGTTCCCCAGCGCTATAGTATCGGTTTCATGGCCATGGCTCGATACCACTACAACATCATGCTCCGGCCCGAACCGGAGGGCGGCTACACCGCGCTGGTTCCGGCACTGCCGGGGTGCGTTACTCACGGGCGCACTGTGGACGAAGCGCGAGAAATGGCCAAAGACGCGATCTCGGGCTACATCGCCAGCCTGCGCAAGCACAAAGATCCGGTGCCAACCGACGAGGGGAAGAAACTGGTGGTGAGTTTTCTGAGAAGTTGATCCCGCTCATAGGTCAAAATGAGTGTAATTGATTCCATAACAATGTCGGCTCCCACGCCCGAGTAGACTTTGGTGGTACCAACCAACCAAGGCCCGGGAGAAAGGAGCCGAACAATGATCATTATAGGAGCAGATTACCATCCGGGCTTCCAACAAATTGCCTTTGTCGACACTGACACAGGCGAGCTGCAAGAACGGCGACTGGAGCACCGCGAGGAGGCGGAGAAGTTCTACCGCGATCTGGCGGCACAAGGGACGAGGGTGCGCGTGGGGATGGAAGCCAGCGGGCACGCGCGTTGGTTTGAACGGCTACTCTCCGAGTTGCAGTTTGAGCTGTGGATTGGGGATGCGGCCGAGATCCGCACCAAGCGGGTCCGCAAGCAGAAGACGGACCGCCAGGATGCGGAACTGATTCTGCGGTTGCTGCTGGAAGATCGGTTTCCGCGAGTCTGGGTGCCGAGCTGGGAGAATCGCGATTTGCGGCAACTGTTGTGGCATCGGCACCGCATGGTGCAGGCGCGGACGCGGATCATGAATCAGTTGCAAGCCGTGGCGCTGAACGAAGGGCTGCGCGCGAAGAAGCGGTTATGGCGGGACGCGGGACGAGAGCAACTGGAGTCGTTTCGCCTATCGCCCTGGGCGAGCCGGCGACGGCACGATCTGCTGGAGTTGCTGGATCGACTGACGCCGACGATTGCCGAACTGTCGCAAGCCATCGAGCAGGAAGTGGAGAAATGCCCGGAGGCGCAGCGCTTGCAGACGCACCCCGGAGTGGGTGCCCTGACAGCGCTGGCCTTCGTGCTGATCATCGGGAGAGTGGATCGGTTCCCGTGCGGCAAGCAGATCGCGAGCTATCTGGGCCTGGTGCCGCTGGAGGATTCGAGCGGGCAGCGGCGGCGCTTGGGACACATCACGAAACAAGGGAACTCGCTGCTGCGTTTCCTGCTGGTGGAAGCGGCGCAAGTGACGGTGCGCAGCGATCCAGAGTGGCGCAGTAAGTACTTCCACCTGGCGATGCGGCGAGGGCGGAAGATTGCCAAGGTCGCCATGGCCAGGAGACTGGCGGTACGTCTGTACTGGATGTGGCGCAAAGAGTGGGATTACGAGCAGTTGAAACACTTCGGTTCGCACGCGGGAGAGCCCGGAAATCGCGATGGTGTGCGGTAGAACACCGAGTAATTGATTGGGTATCCCGCTCCCCTTCACGGGGGAGTTCGAAGTAGTAATCATGATCGCAAGTGGGACCGAAGAGATGCATGGGTCGGACTGAGTTCCGGACCTGAAAACGGATTACGAGCGAGCCTTGGTTGGCAGAGCAAAAGCAAGAGCAAGATCAAAAGCTTCTACGAGAGCGGGAAGGCGCACTCTTCGGAATCCACGGATAGGTGCGCCTTAAAAGTGCTTGACACCGCCGACATTGTTAGAGACGCGATTTTTCGCCAATTACACTTACGCTGAAGTAACGTAGACCGAAATAGGGCCGTGGTTCATTATTGCTCTTATGGGCTATGGCGACGACGCGCCCGGTTTCCAATGCGCAAACAGGGCAATTTCCCGTTGAAGGCAGATAAGCTGAGCATCGTTGGACCCACAACACGTTCCATGCGCTGCGATGACGACCCCATGCCGCTGATGAAACAGGTGTTGATGGTCATCTGCGGCTATCTCGTCATTGCGGGTTTTGAACTGTTGATGCATTGGATTCTTGGTCTACGACCCCTGCGCGCTCTGCTATGGGTCTACTTGTGGCGGACACCCAACAGTGGAATGGCCCTGTTCCCCGACTTAATCTTGCCCGCAGTTTTGCTCGGTTTGTGGAATGGCTGGGTGGGCAGAAAGGCCCCTGTTCGCAGGGCAGTGGCCTTCGTCGTGCCGCTGGCCGCAGGCATCGTGGCGCTGTTCCCCCTATATGCGCTCCTTGTTGGACAGGAACTGATTTGGTCTTGGCCGAAGAACCACATCGAGGCAGGTTTGCGCTTTGCGATTCTACTTTTTTCGACGGGTTTGTTCGTCGCATTCCTTACTGCGGTTCATCACAAAGGCTTAGTGCCAAATTGATAGCGCAAATTCGCAAACAGCCTGCTTCCGAAAGGACGATTGCCGAAATCAGGCGTGGCTGTTGAAAAACTATTTTCAGACAATTTCAGAGTCGAAATTCATTCGTAAGTTATTGAATGTTCGTTCTCCGTGGGCTCTGGAATTCGCGGAAATTGCTCCTTGTGGTTCCTTTTTCAACAGCCACACGCGATTACGCTCACCGACCAACTACACTCACGATCCGAGATCAGTTCTATCCGCTGCCCCGCGCCATTTCCACGGCCCGTAGCACGGCCCGCGCTTTGTTCTCAGTCTCTTCAAACTCGCGCTGCGGATCGGAATCGGCTACGATTCCCGCTCCGGCTTGCAGGTACGCTTTCTTGCCTTTCATGAGGAGAGTGCGGATCGCTATGCAGGAATCCAGATTGCCGGCGAAATCGGCGTAGAGGACGGAGCCGCCATAGACTCCGCGGCGGGCCGGCTCCAGTTCTTCGATGATCTGCATGGCGCGAACTTTGGGCGCGCCGCTCAAGGTTCCGGCGGGGAAGCAGGCGGCGAAGGCGTCCATGGCGTGAAGGTCGGCGCGCAGCCGGCCCTCGAGCGCCGAGACCAGGTGCATGACGTGAGAGTAGCGCTCGACGTACATCAGGTCGCGAACTTTCACCGATCCGTAGTCGCTGACGCGGCCGAGGTCGTTGCGGCCGAGGTCCACCAGCATGACGTGCTCGGCGCGTTCTTTCTCGTCGGCAAGCATCTTTTGTTCTAGCGCTGCGTCTTCCGATTCGTCGCGTCCCCGCGGATGGGTTCCGGCTATGGGACGGTATTCGAGATTTCGTCCGGTGGCACGCACCAGCATTTCAGGAGACGAGCCGACGACGTGCATGGCGGCGGAATCTCTCCGGCCGTTTTTTTGGTCCGCGTTTTTTCTCCCAGTGCCGAAGCGCAAGAAATACATGTAGGGCGACGGATTCACGGTGCGCAACGAGCGGTAGAGATCGAACGGGGCGACTCGCGGCTCGAAGTCCCAGCGCTGGGAAAGGACGACCTGAAAAATGTCGCCGGCGGCGATGTACTCCTTGGCACTGCGGACGCTGTCGAGGAACTTCGACTTCGGTGTGCGCGCCCGCACTTTCATCGTTGAATTCGCCAGCTTTGATTTGGCGGACGCTTTGCGCCAGTAGGCGGGCTTCCATCCGGCGGCGAGTTTTCGCTCGATGCGCGCGATGTCTTTAATGGCGCGCTCGTAGGCAGCTTTGGGCGGTTCGCGGGTCACGTCGGCCGAGGCCACGATATGGATCTGGTGGCGCAGATGGTCGAAGGCAAGCACGCGGTCGAAAAACATCAGCACGCAGTCGGGAACATCGAGTTCATCGGAAGCATGCTCTCCGATGTTTTCCAGGCGGCGCACAATGTCATAAGCGCAGTAGCCGACCGCGCCGGCGGTGAACGGCGGCAGGCCTTCCACGGCCGCGGGACGATGGTGCTGCAAGAGTTCCTTGATGACGTCGAAAACATTTCCATTGCGCCGCTCGATCTTTTTCACACCGCTGCGCTCGATAGTGATCTCGTCTCCGCGTGACTCCAGTCGCAGAAACGGGCGCACGCCTAGAAATGTGTAGCGGCCAACTTTTTCTCCGCCTTCCACCGATTCGAGCAGGAAGGCGTCGGGCTCTCCTTCGGAGACGGCAAGAAAGGCGGAAACGGGCGTGAGCAGGTCCGCGGAAATGGACTTGGCCACCGGAACCAGCGTGGCACCGCGCGACAATCGCAAAAACTCTTTGTAGTCGGGACGGATCATATTTTCCTTGCAGCTGTTTCTCGCCGCAGTTTCTAGAATCGCACGAACCAGTATGCTGAACTAGAGGAGACGGGGCAAGCCCCGTCTCTACACTAGATTGGACCGTCGCGGCAGATTGCTGGCTATCTGGCATCCCTGCCGACGAATGCCTTCACCGCTTCGGATACCGTGATCATCAGCGTCATGGGATCCATCGGGGAAGGAATGAATCCGCAATCTTCATAGAACTGGCGGGCCTGCTCTGAGATCGCGTGCACGAGGATGGCGCGGACTCCAGCAATCTCGGCGGCCTGCAAGGTGCGCAATACGGCATCGCGCAGCAGGGCCGAGCCGAGCTTTTTTCCCTGAAAATCTTTGTGGACAGCCAGGCGGCCGACGATCATGACCGGCACCGGATCCGGCATGTTGCGCCGGACGCGGCCCGGCGATTCCTCATGCGTCACAGCGCCAACCGCTAGGGCGTAGTAGCCGGCCACTTGCTTCCCGGCGCACACTACATAGGTACGCGAGGCGCCGCTTTCCTCATTTTGCAGCGCCCGCCTACGAAGCCAGTCGTCAAGCGACGGCTCTCCGCAATTGAATTCCGAGAGATCGTGGTCGGCGCGCAATTTCTCGGGCGCGCTTAAGGGTGGGCCGCTCCGGCTCATTGCTGAAACTCCCAGATTATTGTTCCCAAGGCGCTTTGGTTTTCAGCAGCCGGCGCAGCCTCTGGTTGCTGGCCGGAGGTTTGTCGAGCATCGAAGTGAAGCGCTTGAATTCGTCGCTCGACAAGGCGAAATAGCGGCGGTCGAGCAGGACGGACTCCGCTTCGCGGCAGGCGGTTTCGAGCATGAAATCCGACCGGTTGCGGCCGAGCGCGTCCGCCGCGCGGTCGATCAGCGCTTTCTGGCGGCGGCTGGCGCGCAGATTGATGGTCTCATCGCGAGTTGTCGTGGTTTTTGTCCCTGTCGCCGGCATCGGGCCCTCCCGTGTATACACAAGAACTATACATCTCTGTGCGCACGTTGTAAATACAGGATTGGGCATGGCCTGCGCTCGCTTGCCTCGCTTGCGGAGCGGCAATATACTTTGCGAAGCTTGGCCGCGTCCTTGTGCCGGCCATCGCATCATGCGGAGGCTCTTATGACGACTGTGGATCTGGAACAGGAAAAAAATCCTTGGAAGGCGCAGGCCGCGCGCTTCGACCTGGCCGCGCACAAACTGAATCTGGATGAAGGGCTTTGGAACATTCTGCGCAGTCCGAGCCGCGAAATCATCGTGCACATTCCGGTGCACATGGACGATGGCCGGCTGGAAGTGTTCACGGGATACCGGGTGCAGCACTCCATAGCGCGGGGCCCGGCCAAGGGAGGGCTGCGCTACGCTCCCGACGTGAACCTGGACGAAGTGCGGGCGCTGGCGAGTTGGATGACGTGGAAATGCGCGGTGGTGAACATACCGTTCGGCGGAGCGAAGGGCGGCATCGTCTGCGATCCGCACAAAATGTCGCAGGGCGAACTGGAGCGGATGACGCGGCGCTACACGGCCGAGATCTACGAGTTCATCGGGCCGGAGAAGGACGTTCCGGCGCCGGACGTGAACACCAACGAACAGACCATGGCATGGATTATGGACACGTATTCCATGCACGCGCGACAGACGGTGACTGCGGTGGTCACGGGCAAGCCGGTCAACATCGGCGGATCGCGCGGGCGGCGGGAGGCGACGGGGCGCGGCGTAATGATGGTCTGCGAAAAGGCGATTAAGAAGCTGCGGCTGAATCGCGAGACCACGCGGGTGATCGTGCAGGGCTTCGGCAACGTCGGATCGAACGCGGCCCGGCTGATGGCGGAAGCGGGATACAAGGTCATCGGCATCGTCGAGGTCAACGGCGGGCTGTACAAGAAGGACGGCATCGACGTGGAAGCGTTGTGGGAGTTCCGCCAGCGCCAGGGCACCATCCACGGGTTTCCGGGGGCAGAGGCGCGCGATGCGGACGAATTGTTGCTGACCGAGTGCGACATTCTGATTCCGGCGGCGACGGAAAACGTGATCACCAGCCAGAATGCGGACCGGGTGAAGTGCAAAATTTTGGCGGAAGGCGCGAATGGACCGACGACGGCGGTGGCCGACGATATCCTCGCGGCGAAAAAAGTGTTTGTGATTCCCGACATTTTGGCGAACGCTGGCGGCGTGGCCACGTCCTACTTTGAGTGGGCGCAAGACCGCCAGGGCTACTTCTGGAAGGAATCGGAGGTGAACGAGCGCCTGGAGGACATCATGGACACGGCCTTCGACGATGTGGTCCGGTACTCGGAAACGCATGCCGTGAACAACCGGATCGCCGCGTATATGCTGGCCATCGACCGGGTGGCGTACACCATACGGCAGCGCGGGATTTATGCGTAATTTGTAGCGTCGGCATCTTGCCATCTGTCCCGAGGGCGTCTCGCCCTCGGCGCGGCCGGATGGGACGGCGGCGCTACACTCGCAGTTCGTGGTCGCTCGGAGGAAATATGAATCACTCTCATCGCAAGGTCATGACGTGGATGCTCGCAATGTGTCTGCTGCTTACGGTTGCCATCGTGCCGGGCTTGGCGGAGGGGCAGGCGGGCGCAGCGAAACCGGCGGTTCCGGCCAGTTCGAGCGCAACTCAAGCTGTTCCTGCTGCGCCGGCTTCCTCGGGCGCCACGCCTGCGGCCACGACGACAACCAAGACCGCAGGCGCGCCTACCAGCCAGGAGATTGCCGCCGCCAAGGCCAGCGGCAAAGTCTGGGTCAACACCGAAAGCGGCGTCTATCACAAGGGTGGCCGCTGGTATGGCAAGACCAAGGCGGGGAAATTCATGACCGAGGCCGAGGCAAAAGCCGCAGGGTACAAAGAAGCGCACAGGTAAGTCGCGATGGAGTCGTTGAATCAATTAGGCAATGACTCGATCGCCCTCGTGTCCGTTGCCTTGGCCTGTAATGTGGAGGATAATCACATTGGCCGCCCGCGCGGCCCTGGCTCCGTCATCGCGTGAATCTTCCCAACTACATCACGCTCACCCGCATCGCTGCGATTCCGCTGCTCATGTGGATCCTGGGGACGTCGCGCTTTTCTGGCGAGCAGACCGGGGAGCGGGAAATCCTGGCCTCGGCGGTGTTCATCATCGCTTCGCTCACCGACGGCATTGACGGATATCTGGCGCGGCGGCGGGGCCAGATCACGACCATGGGCATGCTGCTCGATCCGCTGGCCGACAAGTTGCTGATTGCCGCCGCCTTCATCACGCTGGTGCAATTCAATCCGGCGCTGGTGCCGGCCTGGATGGCGGTGGTCATCATCGGGCGCGAATTTCTGGTGAGCGGACTGCGCTCGATTGCGGCTTCGGAAGGCTTCACGATCCAGGCGAGCGAACTGGGCAAGTTCAAGATGCTGGTGCAGATTATTGCGGTGGTGGCGGTGATTCTGGCCCGGCGCTGGCACGATTGGCCGGTTTACGGCATCTACGTTTTCCCCATCCACTGGGTGGCGTGGACTGCGATCTGGTTCATGGTCCTGCTCTCGCTGGCTTCGGCGCTCGACTACTTCGTGGCCTTCTGGTCGCGGATCGACCGCACCTCGGAAAAGCGGCGGCGGCGGGCTTTCGTCCTCTCGCGGAGGAGAAAGAGCGATGTCCAGCCCGTCTGAAAAGCCGGCGGAATATCTGGCCGGGAATCGAGCGCCCGGCCCCAAATCCCCTGAGTTTACTATTGTGCAACGCCGGGTACTGCTCAGCATCGCGCATCGAGCGATACTTTCCACTCTCGAGGGCCAGCCTCTTCCCGACGCGCCGCCTTCTGTTCCCGGGCTCGCGGAGCCGCGCGGCGTCTTCACCACTCTTTATCTAAGAACCGATCTGAAAGGCGATCCGCAAGGTGAATTGAGGGGATGCGTCGGCTATGTCTCACCCATCGCGCCGCTCTATCGCGCCGTGGCTGAAACCGCCCGAGCCGCCGCTTTCGAAGACCATCGTTTCTTGCCTGTGACGATGGAAGAAGCCCTGAAATTGGAAGTTTCGCTGAGCGTGCTTTCCCGCCTGTTCCCGATTCATCCCGAGGCGGTGGAAGTCGGGCGCCACGGGTTGCTGCTCTCCGGCGGCGGGCGCCGCGGCCTGCTGCTGCCCCAGGTTCCTATCGAATACGGATGGGACCGGGAAACTTTTTTGGAGCAAACCTGCCGCAAAGCGGGCCTGCCGCCGGATGCCTGGCGCAGGGACGCCACCATCGAGGCATTCACGGCCGAGGTGTTTGGCGACGCGGACCTCGAAGTTCCCCGCTGACCAAAGAGAAAGGGGAGATTTTCTCTCCCCCTCGTTTCCCTGCAATTGAGTTTCTACTCTTACTCTTGCTCGTCGAGTTCGACGGTGTCGCCGGCGTGCACATCCTCGAGCGCGAAGACGATCATAGCGGACGATGAAGTCGAAGTGACGTTCAGAACCACGACCTCTCCGACGGCGCGGCGCGGCAGATCGCGCACATGAATATTTGGCCCCAGGCTCTTGGCGAAGCGCCCGGCTTCAAAAGTCGGCGGACGCGCCTGCGTGTCTTCCGAAGTCTGAGCGGCGAACGAGAGCGAGTCCACAGGATTCTCCAAAGTGGCTGTGTAGGAACGGACCACGCGGAAATAGTCGCCTACTTTCACGCCCTGGTTCGTACCCATGTTCATATAAACCTTCATGCCCGTGCCCAGGAAGCCGTCAAAGTCTTTGCCCAGCACGATGCGTCCGCTCAACTTGCTATTGGGCGGCGCGAAGCGGTCGAAGTGCCCGGGAACGCGGAAGGGAACCGCCGGTTTTTCCACGAAAGGCGTGACCACGTCTCCCGGATTGATGGGATCGCAACTGAATTCCACCTGGGCGATGGCGCTGTGGCTGCGCGTATCGACGATCCGGATCCTGCCAATATCGCCGTAAGGGCGCCCCGCGGCTGCCAGCACTTTTTTCATCCCCGGATAGATCTCGTACTCGTTGACATCGCGCATTTCGCGGACAACCGAATAGAGCTGTCCGGTCTGGTAGCCGCTCCCCGCCAGATACACCAGTTCCCCGATTTCGAATTTGGTTGAGGTTGGTGTCTCCAAGCCGCCGTTGACGTAGTTGGCGTCGGGAATGCGGTTCTTGGTAAGAAAACCGGAGCAGTAAATATCTTCCGCGGTGGGCGTCTGAAAACGCACGAAAGGCACGTTGACGGCGGTGTGGACGATGCCGTCCGCATCGGGCGTGACCGCCAAGGTTGACTGCTGGGCCGCCGCGAAGGTCGCGGCCACCGCCAGTACCACTAACAATCCTAGTTTCTTCATGTTACCTCCGGCTCCTAGCCGCACGGGTCTAGCCCATCCATCCCTCTCGAAAGACAAGGGTTACATCCGGAAAGTAACAAGCGATGGGGGGTGGGTCAAGGTTACGAGGGTGTTTACCCGCCCCACTCCCAAAGTGTTTTCTGAGCGGTACAGCAAGCTTATGTTGCATCTCGGTTTACATCCCTGTAATATCGCGCCGTTGTTAAAAAACAATGAAACTGGCTAATTCTTCCACTGCCGGCCCTCGATTTCCGCTTGCCCGACTGCCCAAGGTGTGCCTGGCGCTGAGCGGCGACACGGCCGAGACCATGCTCGAGAGCGCCGAATCCATGGCGCGGGACAACCCGTTCCTGGAATTCCGCCTGGATTATCTGAAGCAGCCGGTGGCGGCGCTGCCGAAGATTCACCGTTTTCTTGAGACCCACCAATTCGTAACCGCCATCGCGACCTGCCGCCGCGGCGAAAACGGCGGCAAGTTCAAGGGATCGCTGGCGGCGCAATTGGAAGTGCTCACCAAGGCGCAGGCGGCGGGCTGCCAGATCGTGGACGTGGAAATGGAGAGCGCGCTGAAAGCGAAACCGGAGGCAATGGCGCGCCTGCGCAGCGGCGGCGGGCTGATCGTGTCGTTCCACGATTTTCGCGCCACGCGCAACCTGGCGGAGACGCTGGGAAAAATGGGGAAAGTCCCCGCGGATTTCTACAAAGTCGTCACCACCGCGACCACGCTCTCGGACAACGTGGCCATGATGAAGTTTCTGCAAACCGAGAGCGGCAACCATGCGCTGATCGGGTTGTGCATGGGAGAGCAAGGCATCATCAGCCGCGTGCTGAGCGCGCGGGCGGGCAGCGTTTTCACCTTTGCCGCGGTCAACGCCGACCTGAAAACCGCGCCCGGCCAGATCAGCGCGCGGGAGTTGCGCGGGATCTATCGCATCGAGCAAGTCGACGCCGCCACGCGCGTCTATGGAGTGGCCGGCGATCCCATCTCCCATTCGCTCTCGCCGGTCATCATGAACACGGCGCTGCGCCGCGAAAACGTCAACGGTGTGTATCTTCCTCTCCACGCCAAAACCATGAAGGACCTGATGCATTGTGTGCGCGAGATTCCGCTGCACGGCCTCAGCATCACCATGCCATACAAGCAGGCGATCCTTCCCTATCTCGACAACACCGACGCGCACACGGCGAAGGTCGGCGCCTGCAATACGGTCGTCCGCGGGCAGGAGGGCAAGCTGTACGGTTTCAATACCGACGTCGCCGGCATCGTTCGCCCGCTGGAGCAGCGCCTGGCCATCGAAGGCGCGAAAATTCTCGTGCTTGGCGCCGGGGGCGCGGCGCGGGCTGCCGTCTTCGGTCTCAAAGAGCGGGGCGCTGAAGTGTGGATACTGAATCGTACTTCGGCCAAGGCCCAGAAACTCGCCCGCCAGGCCAAGGCGCGCGCCGTGAAACGCGCCGACCTGCGCAAGCTGGCCTTCGACGTCATTGTGAACGCCACTCCGGTGGGGACGGGGAACACCCGCGACTGCCCTTTGAAAGACCAGGAGATCCAGGCGCGGGTCGTCTTCGACATGGTTTACGACCCGGTGGAAACGCACCTGCTGCATGTGGCGCGGACCAAGGGAATCCCGGTCATCCCGGGGATCGAAATGTTCGTGCAACAGGCTGCCCGGCAATTCGAAATCTGGACGGGCAAGCCCGCTCCCGCCGGCGATATGCTGCGAGTGGTGACGATTGCGCTGCAGGAGCGCGCCGCCGCCCAGAAGCAAGCGAAGTCTTGAGTGCTAGCTACTGCCCCTTCTGCCCCGCGCTGAAAGTTGTCCACGGGCCCGCCTTCATGTCGCGAAGCAAGGGCTTCTGCCAGGAGTATTCCGGGTGCTGCGCCAGAAAATCGCCGGCCACAAAATCGGTTCCGCAAGGATGTCCGGCGCGGGCCCGCAGGCTCATGCTGGCGGCCATGCTGCTGTCGGCGACTTTGCCCTGGACCGCGCCACCGGGGTTGTAGGCTTTCCAGTTCCACTGCTTCGCTCCCCGCGGAGATGCATCCACGTGGCCGCACAACGTGCGCTCATTGGCCTGTTCTTTTTTCTCGAAGCTGTCGAAGTGGTCCGACAAGAACTGCTCGGCCATTTCCACGTCAATCTCTCCCTTCGACTTGCGCATGAGCTGTTCCCATCGGATGTGACGCGCATTGGGCGATGACGATTCGTCCTTCGGATCGAACGTGGTTTCCTCGCGCATGAGCTTCGGGTCGCGCGGATAATTCGAGCTGACGAAATAGCCGTCCTTAGTGCGCCTTAAGGGCGTGTTCTTCAGCCCCAGTTCGAGATCGGCGATCTCTCCCGTCTTGCGGTCCCCGATCAACCAGTCGTTGGCGTAACCGCCATTATTTCCTTCCTTGATGATGCGCACGTAGTCGTCAATCGAGTTGGCATACTGCAACGCTTTCCGCGAGCGCATGAACTCTGGCTTGCCCTGTGGGTCCCAGCCCTCGAACTGCGTGATCGTCGTTTCCGTGATCATGATGCCGCTGGCATTGATGCCGAAGTCATCGTTGCTCGTGATCATCCCCGGAAAGCCATCCGTCAACATGCGATTTCCGTGCTCGGGGACGATGTCGAAGATGATGACCCAGCGCTCGCCCTCCACATAGCTCGTCCAGTTGTTGTGCGCGATCACGATCTGGCGGCCTTTGGTCTGGCTGCCGGTGGCGATAAATGCGCTGCATTTGCCCGGCGGCTTGGGGCGCGGCGCGTTCGGCCCCTTCTGGCTCTTGTCCAGCCAGGGCACGTAATACTCGGACAGCTCTTCAAAGGCGTTGAGCGCAACCACATCGTAGACATCGAGCGTGACGCCGCGCGCTTTCAGGCCATCGGCAATGCCCTGCAACTCCTGCTGATATTCGCCATCAATGTGCGGCCAAAGCATGTCTTGGGCCGCTTGGCGGAAGAACGCCCAGTCGCGTTTCGACTCGCGCATGTCGATGAGCTTGGCGACCTCGAAAGCGTCGGCAATCGCGGGCGCCAGCAGATACCCGTGCTGAAAGCCAATCTCCGATGGCGATCCCTCCAGGTGAACGTACGTCCAGCCTGCCTGCTGGAAGCGGTAGGCCTTTTGCAGGCGCGGGTCCTGCGAACCCTGATTCTGGGGCGCTCCTGGCGAATTCCGCGACCCGCTGCACGCCAGCAGGAAAGCGACGGCAACGCCCAGGCTGACCCTCAAAATGCCACGCCGAACGACGCGTTCCCGCGCTGAAACATGACCGAAGATTGCCCTCATGGGTCTCCTTCTTGGGGCGGCTGAGAGATTCCCGCCGCCATCCGGCAGGTTAGAGAGATGCGGCGTGGAAGTCAACCATAACGCTTGGGCGTAGACGGCTGCCGATGCCGGTTATTTGACTTTTTTGCCGGTCCGCCGTCGTATCAAAATGAGATTTTGTGCGATGCAGGCACCACAAGAAAGGTTGCAAATAACCTCTCGCGGCAGTAGGATGGCTTTGGGCGCGGGTTTTCGCGTCCATCTTGTCTGAACACGCCAAATCTTCCATGTAGAAACGCAGCCCTAGTCATAAATGCGAGTCTGAAGGGGCGCCCAAGGCCCCGGTGTAATTCGGAGAGAATGCATGTCGTGGTACGCGTACTGCCTCACGGAACACCCAACACTTGCTAACGGAGTTCGCGCCCGCCGTCCTTATCTTCTCGATGGAATTCAAGGTGTGAACGGTTCTCCGGTCATGAGCTATCCGAGCGGAGAATTCGCGGTTATCGTCAGTGAATATGAGCGTACAACCTCCAAACTCGACGAAAAGTCGGTTTTGGAGCATGCCCGGGTGGTAAGCCAGAGCTTCCGTACCGCGACCGTCCTGCCTTTCCGTTTTGGGACGATTTTCGACAGCGAAGATGCCATCCGGCAGGCGGTGCGAGCCAACCGGCGGACGTTCTGCGAGAGCGTGGCGAGGCTGCGCGGCAAGTCGGAAATGCGCATCAAGCTGGTGGTGCGCGACGGTTCGATGCGCGCGACGGAAGAGATTGTCTTGCCCGATACGGTTGGCCGCGAGTACCTGACGAAGCTTCGCGAGAAGGCGTTTCGCGAGCGCGAACGCCAGACCAAAGCCCGCGCCCTCTCCGTCCAGGTGCACAAGCTCTTCAACCCGCTCGAGGAAGAAGTGAGCTGCAAGCGGGTGGATGCCGACGGAATGTTGCTCGATATCGCCCATCTCATCGACACCAAGTCCATAGAAAAATATCAGAACCGTTACGACACGGCCGCCAAGCAGTTGAAGAACTGCCAGCTGTTCGTTACCGGTCCCTGGCCGCCATATCATTTCCTGCCGGAGAAGGTGCGCACGGTCGCCGGCGACAGCTAGAACTTTCCGTTGAACTTAGGCCAAGCCCCCTTGCGAGGGGGCTTTGTTTTTGCGGGTCGGGGCGTGCGCTGGCAACCAGCGTTCTGCGCGGAGCCGGTTCGTCCACCGCTGAAGACCTGTGGTCGGGAATTGCTGCCTTTCGTCGCAAAGGAGATGCACTGCGCTCCCGCCTGTAGCAGACTCCGCATTAGGAGGCAACACCAATGCGAAGCAAATCTATTGCAGCTTTACTTTCCGGACTGGTCGTATGGGCGGTCTTCAGCTTGCTCGGGCAGTCGTTGTTTGTCCCATTTCTGGCCGCGCAATCCGTGTCTGCGCAAACCGTCTCTGCGCAAAGCTGGACCCTGCCGCAGGGAATCACCGTGAAAGACAACGGCCCGCGCACTTATAAGTTCACCGTGGACTACAACACAGCGAACACCAGAGGCGAGACCTGGATGCGCCAGCGCCTGACGGGAGAGTACACCCGCGGGCTGCCGGGCGGAGAGGTCATGTGGAAGAACGTTACCGAGGCAGACGCCGTCGGCGGCGCCACCGCACCATTCGCTGCGCCGCAGAAGCGCGACTTCATGGAAGGATTCCGTTATCAGAATGATCTGGGCAGCACCATGAAACCGGATTTCTTCAAAGTGTTTCCACCGACGGCCGTCATGGAGCGTAATCTGGTTTGGGACACGGGGATGATGGAGTTTTTTGGCCAGGGCTTCTTCGATCACCTGAAGCTGAACGAGCCGTATCACATCATCAGCAACCAGGACGTGAACATGCCGGACGTGGGCACTTTTCGTAACCATGACGTGGTGCTGGAGTGGATCGGGCGTTCCGAAAGAAATGGCCAGGACTGCGCCCTCATTCGCTACGAGGCATTCTTCAATCCGCTGGAGATCGCGACCGGAGGCATGACTTTGAAAGGACGCAGCGACTACTGGGGACAGATCTGGGTGTCGCTCGCGACCAAGCAAATCGAATACGGCACAATCAATGAGAGTGTCGTGGGAGAAATGAAACTGCCCGGCCAGGACACGGCGCAGGTCCTCAATATCTTCCGCAGCGGCACTCTCGAACCCGTTAACGCAAAGTAGCAAACGATACGCACAGGGCAAAGGTGGCAATATGACTCCGATGAAGAAAAACTTGGTGTTCTCCTTGGTTTGGATCAATCTCGCCGTGGCCTTGGTGGTTCTGATCCAGATCGCAGGGAATCAAGTCTCAAGCCTCCAGGCACTGCTGCATATGCTGGCGTTCACGTTGGTTTATGCAAATGTGACCGGCGTTCTCGGCTTTTTTGTCCTCGGCGGACTTGTGGAGAAATTGGCTCTCCACAAGTTTCCGCTGGCCCCGGTCGTCGCCGTCGGCATCATCGTGTTTACCGCCGTGGGTTGTTTGTTGGCCCAGACACTGTTGATGGAGATCGGCTTCGTGGTTCCGCGACACTTCTGGCTGGAGTACCTTCACACCCTGCGCGTCGCCATGCCTCTGGCTATTTTGTTTGGCCTCGGTGCCTGGGTCCATGCAATGTTGCGGGCACGCCTCCAACTTGTGGAGGCGAAGCTTCACGAAAAGGAAATGGCCGAGGAGCGCACCCGCAAGCTGGCTGCGGAGGCGCGGCTGCGTTCGCTGGAATCGCGAATTCACCCGCACTTCCTATTCAACACTTTGAACTCCATCAGCTCGCTGATTGCGGTGAATCCCGTTCGCGCCGAACAGATCGTGGGCCGCCTCGCCGCGCTCTTGCGCGCCTCGCTCGACACCAGTAATCAGCCGCTGATTCCATTGCGAGAAGAATTAGCAATGGTCGAGAGCTATGTCGACATCGAACGAGTGCGCTTCGGCGACAAGCTTCGCGGTTCGGTGAATGTGCCGGCCGAACTCCAAGACGTAAAAGTCCCGCCCATGTCGGTGCAGTCGCTGGTGGAGAACGCGGTGAAGCACGGAATCACTCCGCAGGCCGGCGGCGGCGAGTTTCTGGTGACTGCCTCGGCGGAGAATGGCAACCTGCGCATCGAGGTCCGAGACACCGGGCCGGGTTTCGACCTGGCGGCGATTCGCTCCGGCCATGGGCTGGATAACCTGGTCGAACGCCTCGACGCCTTGTTCGGCGAGAAGGCGCGGCTTAACGTTCTGCGCAAGGACGGGTATTCTGTGGTGGAGATGGTCTTGCCACGCGTATGAAACTGCGCGCTTACCTGGTGGATGATGAGCCGCTGGCGCTGGAGCGCCTGCGCCGCTTGCTCGAACGCACGGGGCGCGTCGAAGTAATCGGCAGCACGACCGAGCCCGAGAAAGCGGTGGCCGCGTTGACGGCGGACCCGCCCGACGTGTGCTTTTTGGATATTCAGATGCCGCGCCTGAATGGCTTCGAGGTTTTGTCGCGGCTGCCCATCCAGCCCATCGTGATTTTCACCACCGCCTACGATCAGTACGCGCTGAAGGCGTTCGACGTGAACTCGGTCGCCTACTTGCTGAAGCCGGTGGAACCGGAGTCGCTGGACCGCGCGCTGAAGAAAGTCGAACGGCTGCGGGGAGCGGGCCAACTCGCGCCGCCGGATTTAAAGGCTCTGCTGAAGCAGCTTACCGACTCGCTGCGCGAGACCAAGCCGGAGTATCCCGACCGGATCGCTTCGCGGCTGGGAGACCGCCTCCGGTTCCTCGACTTGCCGCGGGTAACCCATTTCTATGCCCAGGACAAACTGACTTACGCGGTGTCGGGAGGCAAAGCTTATTGCGTTGACTACGCGATCGCGGAGTTGGAAACGAAGCTCGACCCGAAGAAATTCGTCCGCATCCACCGCAGCACGGTGGTCAACGTGGACTGGATCAAGGAAGTCGCCTCGCTCCCCGGAGGCGCTTTGAATGTTCGCCTGAAAGATGGCCAGGACACGGACTTGACGGTAGCCCGCGACCGGGCGCGCGAGTTCAAGGCGCGCGTGGGGTGCTAGGTTGGAATTTGAGATGCAGACCTTCGCTGCCACAACGTAGCTTGCCGGCCACGTTCGCCTTCGACTTCGGCCGCGCGCGTCTTTCCGAATTCCTGCCAAAGTGCAGGGTTGTGCATCTTGTGACCTAGGCTTTCGATTGGTCCGCCACCGGCTGAACGTCCAAGTTTTCTCTCTAACATATTGATTCTGAACACATTTCCCAAAATGGAACCTATCTCCCACTCCCTTGTTCCATTTTGGCTCCGGGAATGCTCTTTTCAGAACCAGCAAAGAGGCCGCAACCGTTGCCACCACTTCACTCTCGATCTTCTCGACACGCCACTCTGACCGCTCCCGTCCTTGTCCTGGAATGGGGAACGGCGCCAAACTAAATCTTGTCTGATTCCCGCCACTTCGCCTCTTTGAAAAGGCTGGCCCCGCAAGGGGCCGCTTTTTTTGTTGCGTCCACTCCTGTACACTCACGGTTTCCGATGAATTTTGAAAAGGCATGATGGAAGAAGATGAATTCTAAGAAAATAAGCTCTCGAAAACCCATTTCGTTTGGCATTATTCTGGCGCTGGTTGTCCTGTTGGGACAGAACCCGCTCCATGCTCAAAAGCCCGTCAAAGGGACCGGCGATGTGCTCCTCGCCACCATGGAAAAGGAGCTGCATCGCGGACAAACGGAACTGGCCAAGCAGGATCCCGCGCCCTACTTCACCAGCTATAACGTGACCGACGGAGAGTCGCTCGTTGTCCTCGGCGCCCAGGGTGCAATTCTCACCTCAACTCGCGCCCATCACCGGGCCGCCGACGTCAGCATGCGCATCGGCGCTCCCGCGCTCGACAACACCCACGACCAGGAACGATTCTCCGGCATTACCTCGGGAGAGCTTCCGCAGCGGGACGACCCCGACGCCATCGCCCGCGTGCTCTGGCGCCTGACTTACGAGCAGTATCGCAAGGCGCGCCAGGCCTATACCAACGTCAAGACCAAGACCGCCGTCCGCGCCAAGGACGAGGACGACTCGCCCGACTTCTCGGAAGAGAAGCCCTCGACTTACATTGAGAGCGAAAAAACTCCGGCGCCCGCGTTTCCCGAGCAAAAAGCCTGGGAAGATCTCGCCCGCCGTTATTCCGCCAACTTCCGGCAGTATCCCCAGATCGAACAGTCCATGGTTGTTCTTTATGGGGAGCGGAGCCGCAGCTACCTGGTTTCGACCGAAGGCACGAAGATTGTCACCACCGACGCCATTTTCCGCATCGTGATCCAGGGCGAAACACGCGCCGACGATGGCATGGAACTAATGCGGGTGGAAACCTTCCAGTCGTCCGACCCGGCAAAAGTTCCCTCGGAAGCGGAGGTGGCGGCGACCGTAAAAAAAATGGCCGCCGATCTGAGCGCATTGCGCGCGGCCCCGCTGGCCGAACCCTACAGCGGCCCGGCGCTGCTCTCGGGACGCGCGGCCGCGGTTTTCTTTCATGAAGTGCTCGGCCATCGCGTCGAAGGACAGCGCCAGCGGGGGCGCGACGAGGGCCAGACTTTCACCAAGAAGGTAAACGAAAAAATTCTGCCCGAATTTCTAAGCGTCGCCGACGATCCCACGCTGCGCACTCTCGGCGGCACCGAGCTGTCGGGCTTTTATCGCTTCGACGACGAAGGCATGCCCGCCGAGCGCGTTGAGGTGGTCAAGGACGGCATCCTGAAGAATTTTCTGATGGGACGCTTGCCGGTGAAGAACTTCAGCCACTCGAACGGACACGGGCGCGCTCAGTCGGGACTGATGCCCGTCGGCCGCCAGGGCAATCTGATTGTCACTTCTTCGAAAACCATGCCCGACGCGCAGCTGCGCGCGCGCTTCATCGAAGAAATCAAGAAGCAGGGCAAACCCTACGGCCTCTACTTCGAAGACATCCAGGGCGGATTCACCCTGACCACGCGCGCGCTGCCGCAATCGTTTCAGGTGTTGCCGGTCATGGTGTGGCGCGTATATGCGGATGGGCGTCCGGATGAACTGGTGCGCGGCGTTGACATTGTCGGCACGCCGCTCACGGTGTTGACCGAGATCGCCGCAACTGGAGACACGACCAGCGTCTTCAACGGCATTTGCGGAGCGGAATCGGGCAGCGTGCCGGTATCGGCGGCCGCTCCGGCCATGCTGTTTTCCGAGATGGAAGTACAGAAACGTAAGTACGGTGACGAGAAGCCACCCATTCTGCCGCCTCCGCCTGGAGCAACCGATGAGAAGGGAGGCAAACAATGACGCGACAATTCTCAATTTGTCACACACTGATTCAACGCACAATGATTCAGCGCAAAACGATCGCCGCGTTATTGGCCGCGCTCTCTTCCGCGCTCCTCGTCTGCGGCCTGGCAACTTTCGCCTTCGCCGCCGATGCGGCTTCGGGCGATGTTGTGCTGCGCGCTCTTCGCGAGGAAATGGACCGCTCCAAAGCTCAGCTGAAAATGGACAATGTGGCAGCGCCGTATTACATCGAATACCGCGTCACCGAGATCGACCAATTTGAGGCCAGCGCGGTTTTCGGCGCGCTGCGCAACCAGCAGCGCAACCACGTCCGCCTGTTGCGCGTCGTCGTCCGCGTCGGCGACTACAAGCAGGACAGCTTCTATCGCACCGGAGAAGGCACCGTCGATCTGGTTCCATCCGACGACGATGTTTTCGCTATCCGCCACCGCATCTGGCTGGCCACCGATCGCGCCTATAAGGCGGCCACCGAAGCCCTCTCGGCCAAGCAAGCGGCCCTGAAGCAGTTGAAGGTCGATGAGCCGGTTGACGATTTCGCCAAAGCCACGCCGGTCGAAGCGGTCGAGCCGCTCGCCCATTTTTCCCCGGCCGATTTAACTTCTGGCTTCAGCTCGTGGATTCACCTGCTGGAAGAGGCTTCCGGCCAATATCGCAGCGATAAGGATTTGGAGAGCTTCGAATCGTCGCTGCGTTTCGCCGTCGAGAACCGTTATTTCCTTAACTCCGAGGGCACGGTGGCCCGCTCCGGTCACGCGCGCTACGTCATCTCCATCGCCGGATCGACCCAGGCTTCCGATGGCATGTTGCTGCAACGGTCGCACGCCGACCAGGGACAGGACCTCAAGGAACTGCCCACCCGCGAAGAATTTCTGAAGACCACGGCGCGGATTCTGGAGACGCTGAAGTTGCTGCGTGACGCCCCCGTGGTGGACGAGGAATATCGCGGGCCGGTCCTGTTTTCGAACGATGCCGCCGCCACGGTGGTTACCGAACTGGTCGAGCCGAATGT
>Ga0181518_10001862_pt1 | contig 21100 bp, 13 predicted proteins | sample PEATcosm2014_Bin_28_FD_119751 | JGI IMG/M metagenome (GOLD analysis project Ga0181518, IMG submission 119751) | Peatland microbial communities from MTU Mesocosm Facility, Houghton, MI, USA - PEATcosm2014_Bin01_60_metaG | ecosystem: Environmental > Terrestrial > Soil > Wetlands > Peat | place... | reverse complement strand
CATCCTGTGCTGCTGTGGTAATATCCATAAGCCCTTCCTTGGGTTAGACGGTTGAAAAATGGAACAACCATTCCAACCCCAAGGCGGGGCTTTTTCACCTACAAACTTGGCTCAGACCCGTTGCGAAGGTGCGCCTAATGGGCGCATTGACACTTTTGACGGGCCGGCCAAAATGCGCCGCTTGGCAGCGGACACGAAACCTTCTTCCTCCGCGAAAATCAGCCGGATTCGGCCACGGGACGGTCTGGTGTTCGTCCTGGCCGGCTGCTGGGCGGCGATGGTCTTGGCGGCGCACGACTATCAAAGATCTCCGCCATTTGCCGAGGAAAACAACATCGCGATTCATTTGGCGCGTGGCGAAGGATTTGTCAGTCCCATGGACCCGTCCCCGCACGCGGTTCCAACGAGCTGGAGCCCGCCGGTTTATCCATATCTGATGGCAGCCGTCTATCGGCTGTGGGGCATCCGAACGCCGGCGGCGATAACCGCGCTGATGGCCTTCAATGCCGCTTGTTTCGGCGCAGTGGTCGCAGGTGTGCGCATATTGGGACGGATTCATTTTTCGGCCGCGGCGGGTTGGCTGGCCGCCGGATTGTTGGCAATTCATCCATCGTTTCTATTCTTCGTCGGCGATTATTGGGATACGTATCTCGCCCTGGCGATATTTGTCTGGATTTTGATTGCCGCGGAATACTCCACCGGACCGGCTTGGGCCACGATCGTCGGAGCGGGTTTGGGTTTGTTATCGTTGACCAACGCCTCGTATTTTTTGGCATATCCGCTGATCGTCTGGCGCGCCGTCCGCAATGAATCGCCGCCCCGGCGACGCAGGGCGGTTGCCGTGGCCGTCGCCGCCTTCTGCTTGACGCTGGCGCCGTGGACCGTGCGCAATGCGGCCACGTTCGGCCGACTGATGTACGTCCGCGGTGGGGCGGAGTTTGAACTTTGGCTCGGCAACCGGCCCGGCGCATCGGGGCTGGTCAACGACGCCACGGTGGCCGATCATCCCTACAAAAATGTCGCCCAAAGAATCCTGCTGACCCGGATCGGCGAAATGGAATACTTCCATCGATGTCGAGTGATGTTTGCGGAGCAGCTGCGTGCCGATCCATGGCGTTTTTTGCGATTCTGCGCGTTGCGAACGGGATATTTGTTCATCGGCGATCCCGATCCTCCACACGGGGCCATTGGGCCATTTCTGGCCGGTAGCGTGCGCGACGGGGTCATGATTGACAAGGTGGCGGTGACGGCGCTGACCGCCGTACTGGGTTTGGGCGGAATGTTATTTGCGTGGAGGCGGCGTTGCGGGGTCAATTGGATTGTCGCAGTAGGGTTGCTTTCGGTGTTGCCGTTTGTGGCCACAAGCGTAACCGACCGATATCTTCTGCCGCTGTGGACTTTTTTCCTGCTCTTCGCCGGATTCCTGATTTCGTCGGCATTTCGCCAAAAGCGGGTTTAATGACCCTGCAAATGGGGTCGCCGTCGAGCCATGCCACAAAATATGGCCGGTGGTACTGGACGCGCATGGTTATTCCGATATACTGCTTGAACAATTGCCTGTCTCGATCCATCGCAGACTCTCGCCCATTGCGGCATTGATCCTGGACGTTCCGAGCTGGTTGTAGCGCACTGACTGGTCCTGTTTCGGCGTCCGCCGTTGACCCTTTGGTACGCACCGTTTACCAAAGGATTTTCATTGAATTTCACAGAATTGTTATTGGCAGAGCCGATTCTTCGCGCTGTTGCTTCTGAAGGATATACCGTCGCCACGCCGGTGCAGGAGCAGGCGATCCCGCACATCCTGCGCGGGCGCGACATGCTGGGTTGTGCCCAGACGGGCACGGGCAAGACGGCGGCGTTCGCGCTGCCGATTCTGCATCGGCTGTCAATCGCCGCGCGTCCGGGCGGGGCGGCGCGGCCGCGATGCCTGGTGCTATGCCCGACCCGCGAATTGGCCATGCAAATCGCCGAGAGCTTTCGCGTTTATGGCAAGCATCTTGGCCTCCGCAGCGCGGTGGTTTTCGGCGGGGTCGGGGTCGGCCCGCAGGCCGAAACGCTCCGCCGCGGCGTCGATGTCCTTATCGCCACGCCGGGACGGTTGCTCGATCTTCTCGGTCAGCGGCTGGCAGACCTGCGCAGCGTTGAAGTGCTTGTCCTGGACGAGGCCGACCGCATGCTCGACATGGGATTCATCCAGGACATCCGCAAGATCATCGCGGTCCTTGGGGCGCGGCGGCAGACGCTGCTGTTTTCGGCGACCATTCCAACGGACATCCGCAAACTCGCCGGGGCAATCCTCCGCGATCCGGTGACGGTGCAGATCGCGCACGCATCTCCCGAGGCCGACCGGATCGATCAATCGGTTTACTTTGTCTCCCGGATGGAAAAACCCGCGATGCTGGCGCATCTGGTGAATGAGCTGCCGATGTCGCGCGCTATTGTGTTTACCCGCACCAAGCACGGCGCCGACCGCCTCGTGCGGCGGCTGCACGCCAGCGGCATTCGCGCCGAGGCGATCCACGGCAACAAGACCCAGAACGCCCGCCAGCGGGCGCTGGAGAATTTCCGGAGCGGCCGGATGTTCCTCCTGGTGGCGACGGACGTGGCCTCGCGCGGGATCGACGTGGACGGCATCACGCACGTCGTGAATTACGACCTGAGCGACGAGCCCGAAACCTATGTTCACCGCATCGGCCGCACCGCACGCGCCGGCGCCAGCGGCGCCGCCGTTTCGTTCTGCGACCCTGAAGAGATGCCCAATCTGAGGGCGATCGAAAAGCTGATCCGCCGGCCGATTCCCGTGAAGACGGCTCGGGGAGTCGTGCAAAGCCCGAAACCCGAATTCCGAATTCCGAATCAATCGGTAGGGCTTCGCCCTCCGCCCCGAAGCCCAAAACCAGAACGTGCTGCCAAACACTTTCACCCGTATTCCCAGCCGGTGACCGCCGGCCCGAGGGCTCCGGCGCAGCCGCGGCGCCATGGCGTTCATCCGATGCACCGGCGCAGGTTTCAGCCGGCGTAAAAGGGATCGATGCATTGGCCGACCCGGTGACAACCAATTCCCACCAAATGCGACGGCCCTGCCGGCGGCCAACTTCGTTGGCCGATCGCCTTGACACTTTGGCCGCGTTTCGTTGGAGTTTGGCCCATGGCGCGGAGGGTTTTCATTACGGTGGGGGAAGCCAGCGGCGATCAGCACGCCGCGCTGCTCATCCGCGAGCTTAAAGTCCTCGACAAGGACATCATCGTTGAAGGCATCGGGGGACCGGCGATGGCCGCGGCGGGGGCCATGGTCCATTACGACACCGTTCAGCGGGCGGCGATGGGATGGAAAGGCGCCTTGCGCTACTTCGAAATGCGCCGAATATTCAAGTGGTCGCGCAACCATTTCCGCCAGCGGCCGCCCGACCTGGTCATCTGCATCGATTCCTGGGCGATGAACTGGCATTGGGCGAAGTTGGCGCATGGGATGAACGTCCCGGTGATGTACTACGTCGCGCCGCAGATGTGGGCCAGCCGGCCCGGCCGCATCAAGCGCCTGCGCCGCTACGTGGACCGGGTCGCCTGCATCCTGCCGTTCGAGGAAAAATTCTTCCTGGACCGTGGCGTGCAAGCGACGTTCGTCGGTCATCCGCTGTTCGACGAACTGCCCCCGCATCCGCCGGTCGATCCGGCAAGGCGATTCCCGAACTGTCCGCCCGTCATCGGCGTCATTCCCGGCTCCCGCGCCGCCGTCGCCCGGGAAAACTTCGGCAATCTGCTGGAGGTCTGCGACCGAATCATCGAAGCTTTCCCCAAGGCGACGTTCCTGGTCCCCACGATGCCGGCCACGCACGGCGTCGTGACGCGGCTTCTGGAAGCCAAATATGCCGTGCATCCCCAGGAGGTTTCCGAGGGTTTGCAGGCGATTGGGCCATTTTCACTGGGGATGAATCAGTTCAACCGGCTCATTCCCCGATGCGATCTTTGCCTGACGGTTTCCGGCACGGCGACGCTTCACGCCGCCGGCCACGGCGCGCCGCAGATCGTCGTCTATCGCCTGAACCCGTTCGTCTGGCACCTGGCGGCCCGGTGGATCGTCAAGGCCCGCGTCTTTTCACTGGTGAACCTCCTGAACGATGGCCGCCAGGCGATCGTGCCGGAATTCGTGCCCTGGTACGGATCGAACCAGCCGGTGGCGGACAAAGCGTTGGAATACCTTCAAAATCCCCAGCTTTTGGCGGAGCAGCGCGACCGGCTACAGAACCTGATCCGCACGCTCAACCGCCCCGGCGCCAGCCGCAACGCGGCCCGGCTGGCGCTCGATCTGATGGTCGGACGCGCCACGACACTCGGGGGGCAACGGCCCGTCGCCTGATCATTGGATCTATGCAGGTCATTTGTCCCCCATGGAAACAACCCGCCTGGCCGTCAGGAACACGAGATGAATCCCGCCGATGGTTTGCCCGGCGACCGTTCGGATGGCCTCGGCATAAAGCTGCATTTGCCGGCCGTAGACTTGGGCGCGCTGCTCCAATTCCGGCTCGCTCACCCGGTCGGTTTTATAATCGACGATCGCCAATCCCGATTCCGTCGGAACCAATAGATCGATCCGGCCGCGGATCATGATCTGGTCCGACGCATCACCGCTCGGCGGACAATCCTGGGTCGGCCGCATCAAGGCGAAGGGAACTTCGCGCATCAGGCCGGCGTGGCCGGCGCGGATCAATTTTCCCACCTCGCTCTCCAGGAGCCACAGGACCGCGGCGCGATCGACGAGGCCGGCAGCCTGGGCCGACATCAATTTCCGACCCACCAGTTCCGCGATCTGGCGCTCGATCTGGGGCAACGCCGCGGCGCCGGAAAAATCGAAATATTGCAGCAGCGCATGTGTCGCGTTGCCGATGTCCGTGGCTCTCGGCGTCGCCTCCTTCTGAAAAAACCTGGGCAAATCCAGCTTGCGCCCAAGCGGCAAATTCGATTCACGCGCCTCGGTGGCAATTCCCTTCGCCAACGACGTCACCGAAGCCGTCGCCGGGACGCGCGTGAAGGCATCGAAGGAATAGGCGGTCTGAAATCTTTGGATCAATTGCCGCGCCGCATCGTTCATCGGCGGGTCGGCCGGCAACGGCTCGAGGCGGACCATCCCCTTCTGCCGTGCGGAAAATTCCGGACGTTGATGGCGGGGATTTTTCCAGTTTCGCACGTCGGCGGGGTCGTACTCGTGCAGCTTGAAGATGGGATGCGATGCCGCGGCGGTCATGGCCGCGACCGGGCCGAGCCAGTCAATCGCTCGTTTGGCGCCTTGCACCGCGTCCGGCGGCAGCGGGCCGTCATGGCCGGACCATTGGCTCTGCCATTTCTGCCGCTCTTCCAAGCCGCACGTCGCCACCAGGATCAGATGCTCCTTGGCCCGAGTCATGGCGACGTACAGCAGCCGCAATTCCTCCGCCATCGTTTGCCGGAGCAGGTTTTGCCGCACCAGCGTCGATGCCAGCGACGGGTATCGAATCAAACGCTCCTGATCCACGACGGCCATTCCGAGGCCCATCTGGCGATCCACCAAAATCGCGCCGCGCGTATCGGAGACGTTGATTTGCTTGCCCAGGTCGGGCAGCAGAACGACCGGGAATTCCAGGCCTTTGGAGCGGTGGATGCTCATGATCCGCACCACCTGTTCCGCCTGCCCCGCCGGCGATGGACGCTTCAGGTCCGCCTCTTCTTTCAGGTTCTCCAGGAACCGCAGAAAGCGGTAGAGTCCCTGGCGCAAAAACGTGCCGAATTGGCCGGCGCGGGAGTGCAACTCCAGCAGGTTCGCCGTGCGCTGCCTGCCGTCCTCCAATCCGCCGCAAAACGCCAGGTATCCCGTCTGGTCGTAAAGTCGCCAAAGCAACTCGGCCACCGGACGCTTGTTGGCCTGGTCGCGCCACTCGGCCAGGCGATTCAAAAAATCTTTGAGATGCGCCGCCAACTCATCATCTTGTTCCAGCGCGTACCGCCGCACGGCTTCGTGGAAGGGGAGGGGATCGGCATCGTCGCGGTAGGCAAGACGAATCCGCGCCAGCGCATCATCCGGATCGGGCAACCCGGCCAGCGGGCTGCGCAAAACCGTCGCCAGCGGAATGTCCTGCCGCTGATTGTCCAGGATTTGCAGCAGGCTGAGGACGTCCCGCACCTCGGTCGCTTCAAACAATCCGCCGCCCGCCTCATTGTGAACCTCGATCCCGTGGGCGCGGATCACGTCGGCAAACCGGTCGGCCTTGTGCAGCATCGCCCGCAAAAGCACGACGATGTCACCCGGTTCGATCGGCTTTAGAACGTCGCGGCCCGCATCGTCCGGCTTGCACACTTTCATCCGCGGCGAGCCATCCATGCCCAACAATTGCCGGATTCTTCGGGCCACCAGGATCGCCTCGTAATCGACGCGCTCCAGCTCTTCGGATTTCGGGATTGGGTCCAGCCCGTCGGCGGCGCCGGGTTCCTCCGGCAACAGATGCAACTCGAGCGGCGCGCCGGCGAAATCCGAAACGCCGTCCCCCGGCGGAAAGGTGCGCCCCACGGCCAGGCGATGCGACTGGTCGTATTCGATCTGGGCCGCCTGGCGCGTCATCAGCCGCTCGAAAACGCCGTTGATCGCCTCCAACAGCGGGGCACGGCTGCGGAAATTCTCCCGCAGATCGATCACCTCCCCCATGCGCTTGTCGATCGCCGCGGAGAAACGCCGGTGCCGATCGAGAAACCTCTCCGGCTCGGCCAGGCGGAAACCGAAAATGCTCTGCTTCACGTCGCCGACGCAGAACAGGTTCGCGTTTTGCTGGCTGACGCACTCTCGGCTAACGAGAGTAAGGATCGCATCCTGAATCGGATTGATGTCCTGATACTCGTCCACCAGAACGTGCCGGAACTGCTCGTGCAGCGACTTGGCCAGGGCCGATGGGCGCATGGGAACGGCGTCGCCCTCGCGGAGAACGTTCAGGCTGAGCCGTTCCAGATCGGCGAAATCAAGAGCGCGCTGGGCCGACTTGGCCGCGGAATACTCCGTCCCGAAATCCGAGACCAGGGACAAATAGGCCTGGGCGTGCGGCGCGACGCTGCGCATTCCCTCTTGCCACTGCCGGCCGTTAGACGCCAGCAAATCCCCCAACGGATTTTCATCCACCGCATTTTTGACGCCATCGACGATCGACTTGGCCAAGTCCTTCGCCGCCGGCTGACCGCGCACGGCCGGAATGCGCGGGCGGGCGGCGCGAAAGTCCGCGACCTCGCCGACGAGCATGTCCAGCCCGTGTTCCCTCAGCACGGTCTGCCAGTGCGTGAAAAAAGGGGACAGTCCCCTTAAATACTCAACGTATGGCTCGAACTCCCGCCCCAGGGCGGCAATCGTCCGCCGGGCATCGTCGCAGCGGCGCGACAGCGCCGACAGCCCCGCGTCGATCTGCCCGACCAGATCCCGCCCCAACTCGGATTCCTCGAGCGGTTTGTCCGCCGACTGGCGCATGACGCTGGCGCTCTTTTCCATCCAGTCCCGCGGGTCGGTCAGGCTGGCCAGCAGCTCGTGCGTGGCGACGACCTGGCGAACCAGGGATTCGTCGTCGCCGTCGCCGTAGGCATCGATGAGCCGATGGAAGTCCCCGGTGTCGTCGTCCTCATAGCGGCGGTGAAACAGATCGGTGGCGACTTCGCGGCGAAGCAGGGCGGCCTCGTCGGGATCGAGGATTTCGAATTCCGGATCGATCCCCGCAAGGGTGAAATTCTGCTTCAGAAGCCGGAAACAAAAACCATGCACGGTGCTGACGTGGGCGTGTTCGGCCAGTCCCACCTGCCGCGCCAGACGTGGCGAGGGATTGCGCGCCATTCGATCCCGAAGCGCCAGTTGGATTCGGGCCTTCATTTCGGCCGCGGCGGATTCCGTGAACGTGACGACCAGCAACTGATCGACGTCGCAGGCGTTTTCGGCATGGCAAACGAGATGCGCGCATCGCTCGGCCAAAACCGCCGTCTTGCCCGACCCGGCGGCGGCGCTGACCAGGAGGCTGTGGCCGAGGGCGTCGATGGCGGCGCGCTGGCGCGGAGTCCATTTGGGGGCCATTGCGCTCATTGGATCGATACCCCCCGGTAAATTCGAAATTCGAAATTCGAAATTCGAATCAAATTCGAAATTCGAATGACCAAAGGAAAACCAGTTCGAATTTCGGGCTTCGAATTTGATTCGAGTTTCGAATTTCGATTTTCGAACTTCATTCTCTCCCCCTCATCAGTCTCGCGAACATCTCCTCCCTGTTCATTGCCTCCAACTCGTCATAGCATCCCGGGCTCGGCTCGAGGCGGCACAAGGAACGAAACTCGCATCTGGGGCACGGCGTCTGCTTTCCCATCCGAAAAGGACGGATGTCGATCCGGCCGGTCATGATCTGATCGGCGAGTTCGCCGATGCACCGCTCGACGTGGCGGAGCAGGGCGGCGAACTGGGCGCTGCCGGCGGCGTCGGATTGGTTCACGCGTCCCACGCTGCCGTCTTTCTTGAGAAAGAGCTGCACCACCTCCGAATTTCCCTCGGTCAGCGATCGGTCCAATTCTCCGGCCACGCGAATGTCGAATATGCCGCGCGGCTTGACGAGCAGGTGAAAGCGCGGATCGTCCGGCGCGGGAGCGTTTTGGGGATCGGCCAGACGCACGGGGCGAAGGAGTTTTATGAAAAACGCCGCGGCGGGAGCGAGCTTGCCTTCCTCCGTCAAATGCCGGCCATGCTGCTCCAGCACCAGAAGATAGCTCGGCAGTTGCAGGCTCAGGCCGTGATACGCGCTGCCCGCATCCGGCGCGTCGGCCGACAAGCGATAGTCCAAAGCGCAGGCCGATCCATCGGCAAGAAGATCGACCCGGTCGATCTTCCCGTGGATCAGCGTTTGGTTACCCGCCGGCGTTCGGATCGCCAGCGGGGGAAGCGAGTCGGCCGGATTCGATCCGAAGCGGACGTTGATGAAAGCGGGCCGGAATCCCCCGCGCTCGGCCGAGGCTCTTTGCGTGGCGGCGATCAACCCAAGCGTCTTGGCGATGTGTCCGAGCAGGTATCGGTTGCGCGCTTTGGATAGCATCAGATCGTCGCGAAGCTGCTGGCCGAGTTGCGCCGTCAACCGCGATAGCCGCTGTTTTGCCTCGGCGTCATCCACGTCCTGCCAAGTCTGCCGGGCCGCGATAAGCTCTTTCACCAGGCGCTGCAAAACCTCGTGAAATACGCGGGAAAGATCGCCCCGGTCGACTTGCCGATGCTCGCGTTGCTCCAGCCCCAGCCCGTATCGCGCGAAGTGCTGATAGGGGCACATGCGGAACGATTCCAGTTGAAATATGCCGGCGTGCAGCGGGGAAGGGAACATTTGCCCGGCGTGGCCGGCGTCGAGCCTGGCCTCGTTGGCGTAGCTCAGCGCTTTCCACGCACGGAAACGCGCCACGTCGATCGCATCATCGCACTGTGAATGCGTCGCCAGCCATTGATACACCGGCTCCCACTGCGGATCGGCGGCGCCGTTGCGAACCCAGCGCATCAGCGATCCCACCAATTGCCGGGGCGTGGCGACGTGGCGCAGGGGCAACATTTCCTCTCGGGGCAGTTGGGCGAGCGGCACGTCCGGCATGATCGCGACCACGCGCTGCCACAGCGGCGATGCGCCCACGGGCCGGCCGGATTCGTCGCCGGCACTGCGCGTCAGCAGCAGCCGCTCCGAGGCGCGCGTCAGGGCGACGTAGCCCAGGAAATGCTCGTCGAGAAGCCGGCGCGAAGTGTCGGGATCGAGGTCGATATTGTGCCGGTCGAGCATGCGGCGATCGGCATCGGTGAAAATCGAATCCTCCCGGCTGGCGCGGGGAAACTGCCCCTCGGCAAGTCCCAGGACCGCGCACGCCTTCACCGCCGGCGCGCGCGTCCGGTCAACCACGCCCACCAAAACCTGATCCACCGTCGGAGGCGTCAGGGCCAGATCGAACCCCTCCAGCGCCGAATCCAGGATGGCCGAGAAATCCTTCAGTGAAATCGCTTCATCGCCGAAGAGATCAACCAGTTCGTCGAACAGTTTTACCAGCTCGTCCCAGACCCGCTCGTGCTCGCCGCGCTCTTCCAGTTCGCCGGCTTCGGCGGCACGGTCCATCCATTGCACGATCTGATCGCGGCATTGGAAATCCTCCAAAAGACGGAAGATCGCCGAGGCCAGCGAGGCAACGGATGTCGCGCGCTGTCCGGCGGCCGATTGGACAAACGGCTGAAGCCGATCCACCAAACCGCGGCGCAGGGCATCCATCCGCGGCGCATCGTCAACCCAGACCGGGTCCGATTCCTCGCCGCGGGATCGGCGGCCGGTCCACGGCTGCGGTGATATCCACGTTCCGTGATCGATCCCATGGAGCAGCACGTAATTTTCCAGCGCATCGGCGTCGGATTCGGTCAATCCAACCAGCCCGGTTTTGATGACGGCCATCATCGACTCATGCGACCAGTTGCCGGTTGCCACGGCCAGCGCCGCCCGGATCAGCCGCAGCAGCGGATGATGCGACGCCGACCGGCGGCGATCCACGAAGAATGGAATGTTGTGCTCGTGGAAGGACGCTTCCAGAAAATGCTGGTAATCCTGTTGGCTCCGCATGAGCACGACGACGTCGCGGTAGCGCATGCCGCCGGCGACGAGCATGCGAATCCATCGGGCCACGGCGTCCACCTCCGCCTGGTAATCCGGGGCCTCGACGAGTTGGATGGCGCGGTCCTGGGGCTCTGCCGGGCCCTTGGCCCCAAGTTCCGGCGACGGGAAAAAGGCGCGCTCGAGCATCGCCAACCGCGGGCTCTTGAACCTTCGCGGTTCCTTCAGGTGCGCCGGCGCCAGCACTTTCACGCCCTCCTCCTGGAGCGTGAACCATAATTTCCGATACGCCTGCTCGCAGCGGTGGAACGGGCTCATCTCGTCGGGAACGTGGTGCGGATTGGCGATGCACGGACTGTTCGGATCGAGCATCAGGGTGATAGACGCCGATTTGCAGACTTTGCCGAGGGCCGCGATCACTTTCCGCTCCGAGCCGGTGAAATCGTAAAAGGAATCGATGAAGACGTCGGCCGGGGGCAAGGACCGACATCGGCCGATCGCCGCCAGCGCTTCAGCCAGCCGCCGATTGGGATCGATCCGATCCTGGCCGAGAAATTTCACGTACTGCGAATAGATCAGCGCCAGGTCGTGAACCTTGGCCTGGAGGGCGGGGCTGGCGGCAGCATCGTTCAGTTGCCGCTCGATGCCGACGGCTTGGTGGCCGGCGCGTTCCAGTTCGGCGAATGTCCCGTCGAGTTCGGCGGCGACGCCGGGGTGATGGGCAACCGAGCGGAAGAAGCGAAGCTGCTCGTGCAATCGGCGAAGAAGATGGCCGAGGATCATCCGCCGGCCGCGATCGGTAATCTCGGGCACCGCCGCGCCGCCGCATTCGGCCAGGATTTCGGCGCCCAGGTCCTCGAAGGAAAGGACGCGGGCGCGGAAATATCCTCCCAATCCGCTGCCGCAAGCCAGGGCGCGCTCCGCAACGAACGTGGCCTGACGCGGAAGGATCCAGTAGATGGGCGCGCCCAGCGGCTGCTGGCGAATCGACTGAACAATCCGCTCAAAACACCACGCCGTCTTGCCCGTGCCGGCCCGACCGATGACGAATCTCACTGGCATATGATGGCAAACAATAGCCTAACAAGGGTCAATTGTCATTGGTCACTTGTCATTGGTTATGGAAATGCGGCGATGACCACGAGCAGGAACATGACGATGCCGACGACTAGCTTCATCATCACGCCGACGAAGCGGCCTTTTGCCGCGGCCCAGCCTACTCCAAGCGAATGGGCGGTTTCGCCGCCGCCGAGGAATTCGAATCCGGCGGCGCCGACGAAACTTCCGAGACAGACGCCGACGATGGTGAGCACCAGCGGAAATACCAGGCTGCCGATGATGCCGCCGGCGATCCCGCCGAGGAGGGCGCCGATTGCCGCTCTTCGTTCGCCGCCGGCTTTGCGGGCCGCCGCGCCGCCGGCGGTCATCTCCAAGATCTCGGCGCCCAGGCTCAGGACAAACAACGCCGCCAGGGATTTGAATCCGATGTGCCGCTCGTGCGTCAACAGCGCGTAGATCGCCGCCGCCGCGGTCATCACCCAAAGCCCCGGCAAGGTCACGACGACAAGCGCCAGTGCGCACACGGCGAAAAGAATCAAGAGAATGTAGTAGAGCCAGATCATTGGCGGGTATTAGCGGGGAAGAATTGGCGGTCGTGATCCATCAGATGACGATCATCCTCGATAATTGCCAAATCATCCACGCGACGGCGGCCAGGGCCGCCACGAGCAGGAATCGCCGAAGAAATCTCAGCAACCATCGCCGGCGGAGTTTGCTGGCGACGGATCCCAGGTCGCCCACGGTCAAATCCTGAGGCGGCGTGAGTGTGGCATAGACTCGGACCAGTTCGGCGACGCGGGCGTCGAAGGTGTCGGCGGCGATCGCGGTCAGGGCGTGGTTTGCGGCGATGTGATGGTTTGCGGCCGCTCCGGTGGAACAATCCATCGCCACGGCCGTCTGTCTCGGTTCCAGATGCTCGCCGCGGAATAAAAGAAATGCCTCGCGCTGCTGCGCCGGAAGCAGCCGCAGGGCTTTTACGAACGCGACGTGCTGGGGCGGGGGATTGGACAACGTCCGCACCAGGCAATCCTCGCTTGGATCGGGGGTTTTATTACTGGCCAATTCCCGTGTCGTGAGAACGGTGTGATGGAGGAACCAGCCTGTCGCCTCGGCTGCATTGCTCCACCATGGCAGGGCGTGCAGGCTTTGCCGGACGACGGTTTCCACGACCGCCTTTGCGTCATCCTCGCGTCCGCAGAGCGCCAGGGCGATCCGGCAGACGCGCGGATAATGGGCGCGCAGAACCGTCTCGACCGCGTCGCGGTGCATCTTGCGCGCCCGCGGCAGGGCGTCGTCAACGAGATCGGAAGCCGTGTTGCTCGTGTCGACAGTGTGCGCCACCAAACGCGGAAATGAAAGCCGCCGGAGCAGGAACCGGCCCAGCTTCCATAAGGCCTCGGCTCGACTGAAATGGGCCCGTGCGTATCCGGGCTATAGGAACAAAGCCCGATTGAAATGTTCCAGAGCAACCGCCGGTTCGCCCTGAAACATCCGGCACCTGCCCATCGCATGATGAGATCGAGCAAGGTCCGGCCGGATCGCCAATGCTCTGGCAAGCCGATCGATCGCCTCTTGCGGACGCCCTTGCTCAAGGCAAATGATCCCCAGAACGTGGTGCGCCACCGCGCAGTTTGGCTCCAGTTGCAGCGCCTGCTCCACCAATTGCGATGCCTCGGCATACTGCTTCTGATTGCCGCGCTCTTCGGCCGAGCGGGCAAGCGTCATCCAATCAGGAGTAGCCATTGCCACATCATACTGCCGTGCGGTGTTGTTAACTCGCTGTCGGCGGCGGTTTGTCAGGCGGCGTCCAAACCCAGCCAATAATTGTCGCGATGTTTAACAACTCGTAAACAGTTCGCGTCACCTTTAATTCTCGCGATACCGCAGCCGATGCCGCCGCGTCACCGGAGCCGTCGCATGAACCGTCCGGCAACCCGCCGCTGACGTTCCGGGAACAATTGGCGATGCAACGGCAACGGCAACAAGACGGACCGTCGATTCCCGCTTGAGCCGGTATCGTTCGCCAAGAGGTGATGATCCGATCCAACGCATTCGATAAGCCGAGCCAATCGACTGCACCCAGGCCGGAACCGCCGCACCGCCGAACTGGCCTTGTGGAGCTTGTAGGGCAGCATTGGTTAGGGGATAATCCGCCCGAACGGTCGGGCTTTCAGGTCGGCGGTGTGCCGACTGGCCCGACGCGGATCACGGACCCCCTGTCGTCAGGGCTAACATGGCAATCGTCGGCGAGATTTCGGATGTGCTGGTGGTGACCGTGCCTGGGAAGGAGGGAGGCCATATATACACGTGAAGGTAATTTATGAGCTTATGGCAGCGGTTATTTGGCTCGAAGAAGCCTCGGTTTTCAACGGCACAGCCGCCACAGCAACGAACATCGGCGCAATTGCCTCGCTCCGCACCAACTGTCCCCGATCAGAAGCGCGAGGAACAGGCGCATGAGTCACGGCGCGGGAGCGCCGTTGGAGACGACCCAGCGAGCCGCGTGTATGATGGACGCGGAAGCACCGAAGATTTTTACGCTCAAATGTCGCGCGACCTCGTTGCGAGACACGGTGCTCTCGTGAAAGCAGAATACGTGAGCCACTATCCAACCTTCGAGATCCGCTTCCACTATAAGGACGGCGCGACCATAGTCTCCGGCGCGCGAACCGGACGTCACGATATCCATTTTCTCTCGCTCGGCTACGTGGGCGAAGGGCCGAGGTATGCCAAGGCATTTTTGGAAGCCGCGGGATGCAATCGCACCGCTACTGAGATCGAGGAGATTCGTCCCGGAGAAATCATTGTTCCCGGCGATTCAAAAACTGGACGTATGGCGGCTGTGTCCAACAAGGGTGTGGCGAGCATTTCTGAAGTGAAGGTGTTCCAGATTGGGACTGTGGCCGGGAATGTGGTGCCATCCACGACACTTGCCATTTCTCCCGATGAGAAGTACCTAGCGTTTTTCACGTTGGGAGACGACGGTGCGCCAAAGGCCAGTTTGATCTCTTTACCCGACCACCAGTCCGTCTGGACAAAAGATTTGGACCCTTACGCCGCCCTCATTAAGGCAAAAAGATACTACGAAGGCAAACTTGGCGTTGCTTTGATTCGCGATGATCTCCTCCTGGTTATCGGCCAAGTGGATGACCGTCGGTCTATGCTGCTGCTCTTGAACGCCGAGGATGGCCGAATCGTGAATGAATTATCCTTGGAGGGGACTGTGTACCCGTACGACCGAACCGACTCGTGGGCAAGCCCCAGGAGCAGTCTGGCCGTGGTTACGACGAGCGAAGGCCCAGTCATCGTCTCCGTTCAAGGTGACCGCCTGGTCGCCGAGCACGTAAAGCCTACACATTTTACTTACAATTGTGATTTAGCTTTTGGGATTGATGACTCCGTATACCTGAGAAGTAATTCCTCGACTCTTTACAGGTTTGACCCGCAGTCGCGCAATTTCGTTAGAATCGGCGACGGAAATTATGACGTGTGTGCGCATGAAGATGGTGTAATTGTGTGCGGTGGCGGACATAGCGACGGGTCGGGGGATTGTTATATGAGTGTGTATGACCCCACAAAAGGCCGCGCGGAGGTTATCGACTTTGGAGCGGATACTGTGTTTGATGTCATGTCATGTGGGCCGGACCGCGTGCTCGCCTGCTATGGTCCTGGGCGATCCGACTCGCGAAAAATCGGATTGTTCTCTGTTTCAAAGCGAGAGCGCTACTGGGAGAAGGCCTTTCGGAAAGCGCAGTACCGGGGGCATATCCTTTGCGTATCTCCAAGAGACGGGTGGGCCGTTATGCAAGATGCTGAGCGCGTAAGTTTCATCTCCTTAGCTGACGCGTCCACGGTCTGGAGTACCCCTCGCCCACCGTGTGCGTGGATGAAGGGCGTCGGGGCTATAAAACATCGGCAGGTGTACCTGCAACGGTACGTGGGCGACCCTACAAAGGACAAGAGCATAAGGGGGGTCATTGAGTGCCTTAAGGCGTAGGGCGGAAAAGGTTCCAGAGATCGTTGATCGGCTACAACCCCCGTCCCCCCCCTCGCTCCCTGATTCTCCCGGCGCTGGACGGCTCCAAGAGCGGACGAACTAAAGGTGACGCGAACCATTATTCGGACGAACTAAAGGTGACGCGAACCATTATTCGGATTTCTCCCTCATTTGTCTGCTATTTTCGCCATACTTCCGCCCTGCCACCACGGGTAGTTCGGCCGCCTACTGCTGTTCCGCCAGGTTCAGATCGCGTATCCAAATGTTTCGGAAACGCACGGGATTGCTGTGGTGGTTCTGCAATTGGATGAAGACCGCCGGGTCATGCTGCTGGTAAAACGGCTTTGCCTTGTAGGCCACGCCGTCTCCGATACCCTCCGTGCGGCCAATGAATTCCTTGCGATGCTGCACCACCACGCCGTTGTAAATCACGGTCACGCAGGCTTTCTGGGTCAGTTCACCCTTGTCGTTCCAACGCGGGGATTCCCAGATAATGTCGTACGTCTGCCACTGGCCGGGTGGTTTGCTGGGGTTGACCAGGGGCGGCATCTGCCCGTACAGCGCCCCGGCCAGGCCGTCGGGGTAGGTCTTGTCGTGATAGGAATCGAGCACTTGGATCTCGTACATATCGTTGATGAGGATTCCGCTATTGCCGCGGGCCTGCCCGTGACCCGTGGGTGGATCGGGCGTGGCCCATTCCACGTGCAGTTGGAAATCAGACCACCTGTCCCGGGTGCGGATGTCGTTGCCATTCGGCGGGGCTACTTCCACATAGCCATCCCGCACCTTCCAGGAAGCGTCCTGGCCCTTCCAATTCGGATTCTGTTCCGGACCGCCTTCCCACTTGGAAAGGTCTTTGCCGTCAAAGAGGACCTCCGCGTCCGACGGCGGCCCAGCGCCCAGACTGAAGCTGGCCCCGGGCGTGACGACCGGCGGCTGCGGGCGGTTTGGGTCATGCTGGTGCCAACTGCCTCCCGGAAGCATCGGCGTATCCGTGAAACCTTCGATGCGTTCTCCCGGTCCGTCGGCGGTTTGAGCGGGACAGTGGCAGGCGATCATGCCCAGGACGGCCAGAAACCAGAGCACACGGACATGAACGTTCCCGTCAATTGGAAGAAATAATTTGGATATCATTTGGCGGCAGCTTATCCGGATCGCGACGAATTGCCACGGGGAAGTCGATGATCCAGGAAGACCCGTTGCTTGCGCAGCTCGCGGGAATCGCCCAGCGTTTGGATTTCCTGCAATGAGGCCAGGCGAACGGTGGGGCAGACCTTCAGTTCGCCGCGGAGCTTTTCGCAGATCGTTTCGTGAGCGCCGGCGGGGTCGCCACGCCAGGCGACGATGATCTCCAGCTCGTCGGAAAGCGCGGTGGGGGCGGTGGCGATCATGATGTAATCGATCAGATCGTCCAAGCCCTGAAGGGCGCGCTGAACGGCGGCAGGGTAGACACTTGTGCCTTTGATCTTCATGGCCTGGTCCTTGCGGCCAAGGATCGGTCCGATGCGCGGGGTCCAAATTCCGCAGGGGCAGCGCTGGCGGGTCAGGAAGGTTACGTCGCCGGTGGCGAATCGAATCAGGGGCATGGCCTCGACGCCGATGGTGGTGGCGATGAGCTGGCCTTCCCGGCCGTCGGGAACGGGTTGGCCGGCATCGTCGAGAACCTCGACGTGCAGCAATTGGGGATGGAGATGACCGCCCTGGCCGGCCGGGCATTCGCAAAGCGATGAGGCCAGTTCGGTGTTCCCGTACGTGGAGAAAACCTGGGCGTTCCAGGCTTGGGCGATGGACGAACCGAGGGGAGTGAGGGTCCAGTCCGGATTGCGGACCGGCTCGCCGATGCAGACGAGTTTGCGAACGGTGGATCGCGCCAGATCGCGGCCTTGCTGATCGGCATAGGCGGCGACGCGTTTGAGAAACGAGGGGACCGAGATGATCGCGGTCGGGTTGAGGCGCTGGATCATGGACAAGAGCATTGCCGGCGATCCGGCGCCGACCCGAACGACGGCAGCCCCCAATTTTCGCAGGCCCTCGAAATAGGCCAAGCCGGCCATGAAGCATTTGTCGATCGTGACGGCCAGGATGACCAGATCGCTCGGCGATAGGCCCACCCGGCGGAAGCAGAGATACTCGTTCTGGCCAAGGCGGTCGAGGTCGCCCTGAGTGAGAGGATAGAGCGTTGGGACACCGGTGGTGCCGCTGGTGGTGCAGAGGTCGAGGAGGTTCTCGCGTGGGATGCACCAGAACTGGTCGTTGGATTCCGATACCTGCTTTTTGGTGGTGAGGGGAATTTGCGCCAGATCGGCGACGCCGCGGATTTGCGGGAATTCGGCGAGTTGCCGGCGGTAAAACGGGGAGTTTTTGCGGGCGTAGGCGACCGTGGCCGCGACGCCGTGATCCAGGATGGCGTCGATCTTCTGGGGGTTGAGGTCGGGCTCGATGTCCGGTGAATTGGTCACAGGCGTCACGCATTGGATTTTATTGGCGGGCGACGGGGGTCGCAACAGCGGCTATGGAATGTCGATTCGATCTGATAGGTTAAATGAATCCGCGATGAGCCGATTCGGCGTGACAACCTGGGCGGCGATTGGGGTGGCAACGGTGGCGACGCTGGCGCTGCCGGACCCGACGCGCACCTGGGCGGTAATTGGGGTGTGGCTGGTTTATCTGCCGATCTTCACCTGCGGGTTGTGGTTCATTGGGATGAATTTTTTCTGCCGGGCCGAATGCCGGGGCCAGCCGGGGAAGATGAAAGTGGCGCTGACGTTTGACGATGGGCCTGATCCGGCCTCTACGCCGGAATTGTTGGAATTGCTTAAGCGCGAAAGGATTTTCGCGACGTTTTTCTGCATCGGCAGGAACGTGGCGGCACATCCGGAACTGGCGGCGCGGATCGTGGCGGAGGGGCATCTGCTGGGAAATCACAGCTACCGGCATCCGTGGTTTATCAGCGCGCTCTTCGGCCGCTGGCTGAGCGGGGAACTGGAGCGGGGCCAGCGGGCGATCGAAGAAGCGGCGGGGGTGAAGGCGCGATATTTTCGCCCGCCGAGCGGCATGACCGGCCCGCATTTTCCGGGGGCATTGCGGCGGGCCGGGCTGACGCTGGTCGGCTGGGACGTTCGGTCGTTCGACAAGTTGGGATCGGCACGGTGGGTGATCGAGCGCGTGGTTCGCAAGACGCGGGATGGAAGCATTATTCTGTTGCATGATGGGGGAGTCCCTGTTCAGCGGGTGTTAGAGATTGTGAACGTGGCCGTGCGGGAACTGCGTTTGCGCGGGTTCGAGTTTGAGCGGGTGGATCGGATGCTGGAATGTGGCGGGGAACCGCAAACGCCACCGCCAGAATCCTGCCGACTGAAGTCGGCAGGCCGCTAATCAGCGGGAAAATCGACGGCGCCGATCGGCAGCGCCCCGGTCCGATATAGGTCCAGCACGCGATGGATATCGTGGTCCTGGCGGCGGTCGGCGTCGTTCACGGGGACCACTGATCGGATGGCCTGGTGCAGTTCGCGGCTGCGGAGGTGGCAACGCTCGGAGTTGCGGAGATCGACCGCCTGGCACACCGCAAGCTGAACGATCGACAACACGGTTTCGGTCAACTCGATGATCCGCAGCGCATCGCGCGAGGCGATCGTGCCCATGCTCACCTTGTCCTGGTTGTGGGATTCGGTGCTGCGGCTGAAGACGCTGGCGGGCATGGTCAACTTCAGCGCCTCGGCCGCCAGCGCCGAGGTGGAAATCTGCATCGCCTTGAAGCCGTGATGGCTGACCTGTTCCTCGCTGGCATGGGCGACGAGATCGGCGGGCAGCCCGTTGCTCATTTGCGGGTTGCACAGAAGCGCCATTTGGCGGTCGGCAAGGTCGGCGACGTTGGCGACGGCGATCTTGAGCATGTCCATGGCCATGCACACGTGTCCGCCGTAGAAGTTGCCGCCATGGAGGACGTCTCCGGTGTCCGGGTCGAACAGCGGGTTGTCGTTCGAACTGTTGATTTCGGTTTCCAGCGTTTGCCGGATGAACGTCAGTGAATCCAGCAGGACACCGATGACGTGCGGGGCGCAGCGGACGGAATACCGGTCCTGGATTCGGCCGTCGCGTTTGGATTCCCTGGCGGCGTAGGCGATGTCGTCGGCGATCCAGCGGGCGCAGGCGAGTTGGCCGGGGTGCGGCTTGGCAAGGAACAATCGCGGATCGAAATGGTGCCGATTTCCCCGCAGCACGTCGCTGGCCATGGCGGTGATGGCGGCGGCCCAGCGCGCCGCGCGGCGGGCGCGCTCATACGCCAGGCACGCCAGACCCGTCATGACGCTGGTCCCGTTCATCAGCGCCAGGCTTTCCTTGGGCCGAAGCTCGATCGGTTTGATTCCCGCGGCGTCCAGAGCGTCGGCGGCGGGCATCACGCGATTGTCGAAAGACACTTCGCGTTCGCCGATGAGCACCGCGGCAATGTACGACAGCGGGGTGAGATCGCCGCTGGCGCCGACGGAACCTTCGCAAGGGATTCGCGGAAGAATGCGGAGATTGAGCAACTGACAGAGACGATCAAGCAGCAGCGGGCGGACGGCGGAGCGGCCCTGGGCCAGGCTTGCCAGGCGGACGACCATGACGGCGGCGGCCTCGGTTTCGCCGAGGATTTGGCCCGTGCCGCAGCCGTGGAAGCGCACGAGGTTGGCGGCCATTTTGGCGGACAGAGACGCGGGGACGGCGGTCTCGCAGGTGGCGCCGAACCCGGTGGTGACACCGTAAATGGCCGTGCCGTTTTCGATGTGCCGATCGAGCATATCGACGGTTCGCTCCAGCATTTTGCGGAAGGCGGGGGAATTATCGAGTTCGATCCGCGCCGAGCCGGTGGCGACCGCCAGCACGTCTTCGATCCGAAGCCGGGCCGGACCAATGGTTACAACTGCGGAGGCTTCGCCTTCCGCAGGGGTGGCATGAGCCACGGATGTTTTCTTTGTTTTGACGTTGTGAATGTTGGCCTCTAACAAGTTTGGGGATCATAATTCGCGGGGTCATTCAATGCCAGTGACGTTGCGACCTTTGGGTCTGGCCGGATTTTGTGGCAAGCGTCTATCTGGACGATCGTCAGCGCGTTTCCCTATGCCCGCTTTATCCGTGCCCATCCGTGCCCATCCGTGGTTCACAACCCGATCTCACCTGGTTATCACATGAGAGGGCTGACGGGCTCTTGGAGTCATTGACGATTCGCTTCCAGTGGAGCGTCACCTCCCTGAAGTTGAGGAGCAAGGCAACCTCCAAGCCGGTTATGTTCAGGTAGCCAAGCATTTGGGCCAGGTGAATTGCGTTGAAAGCAGTGACAACCTTCGGATCGGCAATAACTTTCTCATCCACGATCAGGTCCGGAATAAGCATGCCAATAAGTTGACCGCGATACTGGACTGGGAACTCCCGCTGTCGGTCGACGAGGTGACCCATGGCTTGT
>Ga0181518_10001857_pt1 | contig 21152 bp, 20 predicted proteins | sample PEATcosm2014_Bin_28_FD_119751 | JGI IMG/M metagenome (GOLD analysis project Ga0181518, IMG submission 119751) | Peatland microbial communities from MTU Mesocosm Facility, Houghton, MI, USA - PEATcosm2014_Bin01_60_metaG | ecosystem: Environmental > Terrestrial > Soil > Wetlands > Peat | place... | reverse complement strand
TAAATCAGAACCGTTCCGAAACCGCGATGCGCGCAGTGTGCGCGCCGCGGAAAAGCATGAAATCGATCATAAGTGATTTCCAGCATTGAATATCCGTGATATCCGTGTCATCCGTGGTGAATATTCCGGGCTAAGGCTCCGCGGCAACTCCCAGCGCACGGGTGTGCCAAAACTTCCGGGCGCCCGAAGATCGGCCGGTCCTCCGGCAGGTCTTCGGCTTTCTCATCTGACGCTGCCGCACGTTGGGCCGGCGGCATCCGTTGGAAATTAGCCAGCCTTGGCAAGGATATGAACCTGCGCGTGGGCGCGGCGCTTGGGACGGATGGTCACGTCGATATCCTGGCCGAGCTTGTTGAGGAAATGGAAAAGCCGTTCGATGGAAAATTCCTCGAGCCGGCCACGCATCAGGTTGGAAACGCGCGCCCGGTCGGTGTTGAGCAGTCTGGCGGCCTGGGTTTGGCTGAGACCGGTTTGCTGGATCAGGGTGTGAATCTTGTACGCCAGCTCAACCTTGGCAAAGGCCTCGTCGGCGTCTGGCCGCCCGAGGACCTTGAAGACATTCACACCACCGACCAGCACGCGCGAATCTTTTCTCGGCGAATTTTTCCGATGGCCTGCCATCTGTGCTGATTTTAGCACAGGCGATTAATTGATCGAGTCCCCCGCCGAGGGCAAAATTGAAGAGAACGCAGTTTGTTCGCGACGTTCAAGAATCACCCCTCACCCTGACCCTCTCCCCATGAGTACGTGGGGCGAGGGGAAAAACACGTGGAACGACAGGACATCAACGCGCTACAGGACCCAACGGGGGCGTTGGAGCAGGATCAATGAGCGGAGCAGGGAAAACGCGTTCTGTTTCGAAGATGTAGAAGAACCCCCAATCGGGAGGGAGAATCCCCACGGCGGCGCCGTGGGCGTTCCCAATCGGGAGATGTCGCGGGCGTCGAAATTCCCAACTTTAAGAGTCGGTCGGGGTTTCCGGCACACTGTTTCCGTTCCATGCGACGCTAAGCGACGTTGGCGGCGGGGTTTGGCATCATGGCGATCGGGCCTGGCGACTTTGGTCGGATGTGGCATTGGGATTGTTGTTCCAGTGCTGAGTCTTGCTGCGCCGAGGTCCAATATGATTGAAAATCAGACGGTCGCCGCCGGGAGTTTGGAATCGACTCTTGAAACCGTACAGACGATTCCGAGCCAGAAGGCCCAGTACGTAAGCCGGTTGCCGCCCTGCAACGTGGCATGTCCGGCGGGGGAGAATATCCAGGAATGGCTGAACCACGCGCAGGCCGAGCGATACGAAGAGGCTTGGCGAGCACTGGTAAAGAACAATCCTTTGCCGGCGATCCATGGCCGCGTTTGCTATCACCCATGCGAGAAGGCGTGCAACCGCAAGCATCTGGATAGCGCGGTGAGCATCCACGCGGTCGAGCGGTTTCTGGGGGACATGGCGATCAGCGAGGGATGGAATTTCCAGACGCGGCCACCGACGGGGAAAAGGGTTCTGGTCGTCGGTTCGGGGCCGTGCGGACTTTCGGCGGCATACCATCTGGCGCTGCGGGGTCATGCGGTAACGGTGCACGAGGCAGGCGCGAAACTGGGCGGGATGATGCGCTACGGGATTCCGGAATATCGGTTGCCGCGCGACGTGCTGGATGCGGAAATAAATCGCATCGAGCGGATGGGCGTTGGGTTCGAGGTGAACACGCCGGTCAACGATCTGGATCCGTTCCTGAAACAAGGGCGGTTCGACGCGGTTTTCCTGGCGGTCGGGGCGCAGCTAGGCAAGCGGGTGGATATCCCCACGGACGACGCGCGGCGGATTGTGGACGCGCTGACGTTTCTGGCGGATCCAACGGCGGGCGAGCGGCTTTGCATGGGGCGTCGCGTGGCGGTTTATGGGGGCGGCAATTCGGCCATGGATGCGGCTCGCACGGCGTTGCGGCTGGGGGCGCAGGAATCGATGATCGTCTATCGCCGCAATCGCGATCGCATGCCCGCGCATGAATCAGAACTGGAAGAAGCCCTGGTGGAAGGCGTCGCGGTCCACTGGCTTCGCACCATCAAACAAGTCGGCGCGGGGAACATCGAAGTCGAAGTCATGGAACTCGATGCCAAGGGCAAACCTCAGCCCACCGGGAAAACTGAAACCCTTCAGGCCGACACGATCATCCTGGCCCTGGGCCAGGAAACCCAGAGCCAGTTTCTCAAGAACGTGCCGGGCGTCATCATTGCCGCGGACGGCACGGTTGGAGTCGATGAGCACCTGATGACGGGCTGCCCGGGGCTGTTCGCCGGCGGGGACATGGTTCCCGATCAGAAGACGGTCACGATCGCCGTGGGACACGGGAAGAAGGCGGCGCGAAACATCGACGCGTATTTTCACGGTCAAACGTACGTTAAAGGCGCGAGGCACTCGGTCGCTCGGCGCGACCTGATCAAGTTCGCCAAGTACCCCAAGACCGAGCAATCGACGCAGCCGGTGCTGGACGTGTCGCAGCGGCTGGACAGCTTTGCCGAGACCGTCGAGGGCCTGGACCTTCAAACCGCCACCTACGAGGCGCATCGCTGCCTGTCGTGCGGGAACTGTTTCGAATGCGACGCCTGCTACAACAGTTGTCCGAGCCTGGCCATCAGCAAATTGGGACCCGGCGAGGGGTATTACATTGCGGTGTACGATTGCGACGGGTGCAAACGTTGCGTTCGAGAATGCCCATCTGCCGCAATGGAAATGACGGCAATGGAATCACTGTAATAGATTGCACATCCTGAATCTTTCCCAAATCGTCGTGGTAATCTTTTCGCCGGCCGACGAGTCGATATAATCCCCGCGTCATCTTGCAAGCGAAGATCGTGGTGAGGGGACAAGGAACTCCTCTAGGTCTTTTGTCCTGCGGCAAAGACACGGGCGAGACGCCCGTGCCACATGGAGACGGCAATGGTCGAATTTCGTCAGAAGGTCCTGTTTGTCGGTTACGGCGCGGTGGCGCAGTGTACGCTGCCCATTCTGGAAAAGTACGTCAAGGTCCCGCTGAGCAACGTCACGGTGATGGATTTCGAGGACCGCTCGGAGGTTTTGCGGCCGTGGACCGAGCGCGGCGTGAAATTCGTGAAGGACAAGGTCACCCGCGACAACATGGGGCAAATTCTCGGCAAGTACCTGTCCAAGGGCGATCTCCTCATCGACCTGGCCTGGAACATCGACTGCTGCGAGCTGTTGCAGTGGTGCCACGATCGCGGCGTGCTGTACGTGAACACCTCCGTCGAGATTTGGGACCCGTACGAAAACGCCGACAAGAAACGTCCGACGGAGCGCACGCTGTATTGGCGGCACATGAACGTTCGGCGGCTCAAGGCATCGTGGAAGGAACCGGGCGCCACGGCGGTTCTGGAACATGGCGCCAACCCCGGCCTGATCTCGCACTTCACCAAGCAAGGGTTGCTGGACATCGGCAATCACGTATTGAAGGACAAGAAAGTCGGCGGGCGCGATGCCGAGCAACTCAAGCAGTTGATCAAGGATCAGACGTTCAACGAGCTGGCCCGCAAGCTGGGCGTGAAGGTGATCCATTGCAGCGAACGCGACACGCAGATCACCGACAAGCCCAAGCAGGTGGATGAATTCCTCAACACCTGGAGCGTGGAAGGATTCCGAGAGGAGGGGACGACCACGGCGGAAATGGGCTGGGGGACGCACGAGAAGGAACTGCCGCCGCTGGCGTACCAACACGAGGAGGGGCCGAAGAACCAGATCTGCCTGGCGCGCATGGGGATCAATACGTGGGTGGCTTCCTGGGTGCCGAATTATTGCATTCACGGGATGGTGGTGCGTCACGGCGAAGCGTTCACCATCTCCGACAAGCTCACGGTTTGGGAGGGCGGCAAGGCGGTTTACCGCCCCACCGTTCATTACGCGTATTGTCCGTGCGACGGGGCGATCGCTTCGCTGAACGAACTGCGCGGGTACGATTATCAATTGCAGCCGCGGTATCGCATCATGAACGACGAGATCACCAGCGGCGCCGATATCCTGGGGGCGCTGCTGATGGGTCACGCATACAACTCTTGGTGGATCGGGAGCGATCTGAGCATCGAGGAATCGCGGCGGCTGGTGCCGCATCAGAACGCGACGACGATGCAGGTGGCGATCTCGGTGGTGGCGGCGGTGTCGTGGATGATAGAGAACCCCAACCGCGGGGTGGTGGCGCCGGACGATCTGCCGCACGATTACGTGCTGAAGATTTCCAAGCCGTACCTGGGCAACTGGATTTCCACGCCGTCGGATTGGACTCCGCTCAAGAACTACACGAACTTCTTCGGCGGCTACAACAAGCCGTCAATCGACCGCAGCGATCCGTGGCAGTTCAAGAATTTTCTACTCACGGACGGAGATTGACGATGACACGGGCTGCGAACATCAATCGCCAGAAGGCCACGGGAGCACATTACACTCCGTTGCCTTTGGGCCGGTTTGTGGCCCGGCGGATTCTATCCCATCTCCATGCCGAGCGCCACAAGACGCTTCGCGTCTTGGATCCTGCTTGCGGATCTGGCGCGTTGCTGGAAGCCTTTGAATTGGCGGCACGGGAGGAAGGGTTTTCGCCGGTCGAATATGTGGGGGTGGAGGCCGACGATAGCGCTCTGGACTCAGCTTGCCTTCGTATGGATAGCCTCGCAAGAGATCGCTTGACTCTTGTCCATGGTGATTTCCTGGAAATGATCGGCCCGATCCGGGGACAGGTCGGTCTTTGGGAACCGCCGCTGCAAACGGCTGAGATGACGGAGTCTTTCGACGTCGTGATCGGCAATCCGCCGTACGTCCGAACCCAGGTACTGGGGGCGGTCGAATCACGTCGCTTGGCCGAACGCTTCAACCTTTCCGGGCGCGTGGACCTCTATCAGGCGTTCCTCGTGGCGGCAACGGCAACGCTGCGGTTCGGGGGTATCCTGGGGATTATCGTCTCCAACCGCTTCCTGAGCACCGTGACGGGGGCGTACGTCCGCCGATACCTGGCCTCCCATTACGATGTCTGCGAAGTCATCGACCTTGGAGACACTAAGCTGTTTGAGGCCGCGGTCTTGCCGGCGGTTCTCATCGGGCGGCGGAAGAAAACAGCCCAACCCTTCGTTTCGCCCTCTCCGACCCGCTTCCTGCGGATTTACTCCGCCCCCCAGTCCGCCAGGAAGGTTGGCGCCTTCTCACAATCGAGCAGCATCTACGAGGTTCTCGACCAGGGCGAGAATGGGATCTATCGGGTGGCGGAGGGAACGTATCGCGTTTCAACCGGGACAATCGACACATCCCGAGATACCGGGCGAGTCTGGTCGCTTACCACCCATAACGAATCGCAATGGGTCCAGCAGGTTCGAGACCGGTCCGTCGGATCTTTCCAGGACATCGCTCAGATAAGGGTCGGGATCAAGACCACGGCCGATTCGGTCTTTATCCGGTCGGACTGGGCGAGCATGCCTGCCGCTCTTCGTCCGGAGCCTTCACTGCTATTGCACATACTTAGCCATGAGGATGCCAAGCGTTGGGCCAGGAAGGCAGGGGAACTTCCCGCCCAGCGTGTTCTGTACCCACATGAAATACGACAAGGAAGACGGACAGCGATCCACTTGGCTCACTTTCCATTCGCCAAGAAATACCTTGAATCCCACCAGGTTCGTCTTCGGGCGCGCCGCTATCTGAGCGCGGGGGGGCGGAAATGGTACGAGATATGGGTGCCGCAGGATCCGGCCGCCTGGGCGGATCCCAAGGTCGTCTTTCCAGACATTAGCCCAAAGCCCTGTTTTTTCCTTGACCTCAGCGGCTCCATTGTCAACGGCAACTGCTATTGGATCACACTTCGGCCCGGTGTTCCCAATGAAATGCTTTTCCTGCTGCTTGGAGTGGCCAATTCCAGCGTAATGACGCGATTTCACGACCTGGCGTTTGGGAACAAGCTTTACGCCGGTCGGCGCAGATACATTACGCAATATGTCGGCAAGTACCCCTACCCTGACCCATCTACTCACCCGGCCCGCGAATTGGTTACTGTGGTCAGGGAACGGGTTGAGCTTGCCAAGCGTGGAAGCGAAGACTTGCAATTGTCACATATAGAGTCGCGGATTGATCACCTGGTGGAGAAGTGCTTTGGTATAAACCCAGAATAAATGGGGCTGACGCCATGACTAATAAAGCGGCCTTTCGGCGTTCCGCGAAACGGAAGAAAAATCATATACACGGCCTTGACTTGGCGGACGGGGAGCCACTGGCCAACGCTCCGGCTGATCCTTCGACATTGTACTCGCTGGAGGAACTAGCGTGTCTCTTGAAGCCGCTCATGGGCATTGATGCGCCACGAGACGCGCAGAACCGAATTCTCGAAGTTCGCCCTAAAGGGCACTGGTTTGAATACGAGGTCGTGAAGTGCGTCGGGTACCATTATCCGCCCGGATCAGGGCTTTTTCCGGACGTCCGCCACCAGTTACTAGAAGTGAAGCACCATACCGGGAAAGCGGTTACCATTGATTTTGGCCACCATCACCCAGACTCCAAGGTAGTTATCGATGCCCGGTGGAATGAGAAGGCCAAGGCCAGTATCCGTGACATTCGATACCTGATCGCACTGGCTCCACCACCGGATTACAAGGTGACCATTCTTGTGCTTGCCACGGGAGCCGAGATCCAGAAGATCTTCCGCGTTTCTCCAACGCGGACGATCAAGTACCAGCTTGGAATATCTTCCAAATGGAGAGAGCAACACAAAGGACAGATCTTAGTGTCTGGTAAGGCGTTCGACGTATAACATAGGAAAGTCCGCTGTAGGAAGGTGTATCGACACATGCCGAATCTAAGAACCCTGCGGCAACTGGCCGCCCGGCACGGGACGCCGCTGTTCATCGTGGATCACAAGCAGCTTCGGAAGAACTACGCCCAGTTCAAGAAATATCTTCCGCGGGTGCAGGCGTACTACGCGGTGAAGGCCAATTCCGATCCGGCGATCGTGAGCACGTTGTACAAGGCGGGGGCGAGCTTCGACGTGGCATCCATGCCGGAGTTTCTGGTCGTTCACGAGAACATCAAGGACCTGCCGGCCAAACAGCGGCAGGATTTCATCTGGGACAAGATCGTCTATGCCAATCCGATCAAGGCCAATGAAACTTTACAAGAATTGGACCAATACAAGCCGCTGGTGACGTACGACAACGTTCACGAGATCAAGAAGATCAAGAAGCACGCTCCGCATGCGGGGCTGGCATTGCGCTTGAAGGTGCCGAACACCGGGGCGATGGTGGAACTGTCGAGCAAGTTCGGCTGTCCGCCGGGCGAGGCGGTGGCGCTGATCGAGGCCGCCCATGACGTCGGGCTGATCGTCGAGGGGCTCAGCTTCCACGTGGGCAGCCAGTGCACCAATTACGAGAACTACGTGCAGGCGCTGAGCTTGACGTCCGGCATCTTCAAGGAGGCCGCCGACCGCGGGTTCAAGCTGAAGCTGATCGACATCGGCGGCGGATTCCCCGCGCACTACGACGACAAGGTCGGGCCGTTCCGAATCCTGGCACAGAAGATCAATTCCGAGCTGGATCGGCTGTTCCCCAAGGACATCGAGATCCTCGCCGAGCCGGGCCGGTTCCTCGTCGCCACCAGCGGCACGCTGGTGGCCAAGATCATCGGCAAGGCGTTCCGCGACGGGAAGCTCTGCTATTACATCAACGACGGGGTGTACCACACCTTCTCGGGCATCATCTTCGATCACTGCCCGTATCATCTGAAATCGTTCAAGACTGGCCCGACGCAGATTTGCTCGGTCTTTGGACCGACGTGTGATGCGCTGGATACGATTTCGCTGGCCGAGGAACTGCCCGATCTGGAACTGGACGATCTGCTTTACAGCCCGAACATCGGGGCTTACAGCCATGCGTCGGCGACGTACTTCAACGGCTTCCCGCCGGCACAGGTTCTGCACGTGAATCAATAGGGGTGGGGGAAGATTGCCGATTGCCAATTGCCAATTGCCGATTGGAATGTGGGGGTCCGCAATCACCCGGGGCGGCATAATCTGGCGGAATAAAAGCGGATGAAGTACGATCGCGCGAATCGTTCGGAAATACCGGAGAAAACAGCGGTTATTCCGAGGCGATTGAAACAAATTCCGGGCGTGGCGGAATGGCAGACGCTACGGACTTAAAATCCGTTGGCCAGAAATGGCCGTGCGGGTTCGACTCCCGCCGCCCGGATGAGGCTTTTGGCAATGAGCGCACCCGACGCTGAAATTCGTGAATTGGCCAACCGGCGGCGAAGCCTGTCGTGGATAGGGTGGGCGGCGGGTGTTGCCGTATTGTCGGTGCCGGCGATCTGGTACGTGTGCGACAACGCGGGACGATGGAAGGATCGGTGGGTGCCGCGGAAACTCCGGACGGTGGACGCCGGGCAAGTGTATGCCAGCGGGCAGATCGACCGGCATCTGATTCGGCAGGTTTTGACGGACGATCACATCAGCGTGATCGTATCCCTGATCGCGGACGACCCGGCCGATCCGGACGTGGCGGCGGAAATACAAACGGCCAGCGGGATGGGAATCCAGCGGTATATCGACCCGTTAATGGGGGATGGAACGGGCGACATTCACGCGTATGCCGACGCGATTGCGCAAATCGTGGCGGCGCGGAAGCAGGGCAAGGTTGTGCTGCTGCATTGCTCGAGCGGGGCTCAGAGGTCGAACGGCGCGACCTTCTATTACCGGGTGCTGGTGGAGCACGGCAATGCGGATGAAGCGGCGCAAGAAATGAAGCGCAACGGGCACGATTCGCGGAGCAATCCGGCGCTGATCCCGTATCTCAATTCCCACATGAGCGAGATGGCGAAGCTTCTGGTGGAAAGCGGGAGCATCGATCGCGTGCCCGATCCGCTACCGCAGGTTCATGCGGAATGAAGGGAATCATCAACTCATCTGTGCGGTGATGGGCGGGGCGCTGGCGGAGCGGGGGACAATATGGGGGTCCTCATCCACGGGGATTTCATCGGTAATCACGTTGAATTGGAGGAGTTGGGATGGCCCGAAGGAGGTGGTGATGGCCACGTCGGCGGCGTCGCGGCCGCGGGCCATGATGACCCGGCCGATGCGCGGCATGTTGTGCCGGGCGTCAAACGTGTACCAGCGCCCGTCCAGAAACACCTCGGTCCAGGCGCTGAAATCCATCGGATCGGGGTTGTACGGCACGCCGATGTCGCCCAAATACCCCGTGGCATATCGGGCGGGGATGTTGAGGCAGCGCAAAAAGGTGATGAACAGATGCGAGAAATCGCGGCAGACGCCGCGGCGATCCTGGTAGACCTCGAACGCGGTCTTGGTCGGCCGCGCAAATGGATAACCAAACTGCACGTTGTGATGCACCCAATCGCAGACGGCCTGGACGCGGCTCCAGCCGGTCGGCGTGTTTCCGAATAGGTTCCAGGCGATGTCGCTGAGGTGATCGGTTTCACAATATCGGCTGGCGAAAAGGAACTGGATGACCTCCGGGGGAAGGGCATGGACGTCCCATTGGATGGCATCGACATGAACGGGATCGGGCAGACCGGAATCGCGGATGATGGTTTGATGCCAAAGCCTCAGTTGCCCGGCCGGGGCTTGAATCCGGCCGCAACGGTTTCCGAAATGATCGGTAAAGGTCGAGATGGGGATTTCGGGGGCCACCTGGATCGTCTCCGGCGCGGACAGGCTCCCGGACCGGGAGGGATGCGTGTAGAGCATCAGGATCATCGGGACTGGGGCGGGGATTTGGAATATGACGTCAAAACCGATGCGAATAAGCATAAAATAACTGATCTTTCCCGCGGTTGGCCATGGATGAGTCTAGCAGGTGCAGGAGCGGACCGAAAGAAGCAAGGGCGGACATAAGCGAATAAATCGGGGGATTCGGAGCAAGATTGAAATATTCACTCGGTTACGCCGAACGAGGGCTTGAGGTTATGATTGCTTCGAACTTTTCGCAGGAGAAATGGCGATGAACTGGCGCGAACGCATTTCGGTCGATCCGATGGTGTGCCACGGCAAAGCGTGCATCAAAGGAACACGGGTGATGGCCTCGGTTGTGCTGGATAATTTGGCGGATGACCAGAGCGAGGCGTCGATCTTGAAGAGCTATCCATCGCTAAAGCACGAAGACGTGCAGGCGGCGATCGCATACGCCGCGCAATTGGCGAGCGAACGCATGGTGCCGCCCACTCGTATCCCGCCGGAGGGCGGTATAAGATTGCGGTGAAGGTGATCGAAATTTTCGGCAACGACGCCACGAAGGTGTTGGAGGTGAAGATATGACGACGATCAATGCAATTTATCGGAAGGGCGCATTTCAGCCCATCGGGCGGGTAGATCTCCCCGAGGAAGCCCATGTCAAGCTCGAATTCCAACCGATTGAGCTTACGGAAGATGAGGCGAAGGCGATTCAGGAGATCTATCGGATCATGGGTCTACGGTTCAACTCCGGCCAGCATGACTTGGCCGAACGTCACAACGAGCATCAGCCATGACTTTTGCATTTGTTGACACGGTGGGGCTTCTGGCCTTGTGGGATAGTGCCGACCAATGGCACCAGGCAGCAGACGAGGCTTGCAAAAGATGCTGGCGTCTCGGGCGGTGCCGTACACGACGCCGTTCGTACTGTTGGAATGTGGTAATGCGGCCTCGCGCAAGCCGTTTCGGCCTCTCGTCGATTCCATTCGTCAGCAATTTGAACAGGCACGGCGCCTCATCCTGCCGACCGATGAGGAATGGCACGATGCCTGGCGCGCTTACGCACAGGGCAAGCCCGGCGATCCGGGGATTGTCGACCACATCTCCTTCATCGTCATGCGCCGTTTGGGCATCACGGATGCGATCACCAACGACCGGCATTTCAAGGCCGCAGGTTTCAACACGCTTTTCTGAGACCAAATTAACCAAAGGGTCGAGGACCGGACCATGGGATCGATGCCTTTCGTCTTTCCCGCCCCGTCTCGTCTGGTACGAGGGAAGCAGAAAAGCTGTCTCGCGCGGAGGCACGGAAGGCTTCGCCTCCGTTGCTGAGGCGCGGAGTTTTCTTCTCCTCCTCCGCGCCGCCGCGCCTCTGCGCGATCCATTTCTTCGCATCTGACGATCGCCGACAAATAAATCGGCCGGGATGCGCCCCTTCCCATGATCGCCGATTCAGGGCAGAATAAGCGGGGATTGCCGGGAGCTCCCTCGCATGACAGACCCGACATATTATGGGCCGGACGTGGAACCGGGAGCGGCAAATGCGGCTCATGGAAGAAGATCGGGCTGGGCGGGTCTGCTGATCTTCGCGTGTTTGGCGCTGGGATTTGCCGGCAGCGCGGTGCAATACGAGCGGGTGGCGGCGACGAGCCAGCGGAACAGGGCTGAGGTGCTGGCGACGGCCGATTCGCGGGTGGAAGGGCAACTGGAAGACCTGGGCAAGCTCCTTTCCGACCCGCAAACGCGAATGATCCGATTGACCGGCTTGCCAGGCTCTTCCGTGGCCAATGCGGTCATCGCCTGGAACGGGGCGGCGCGGCGGGGATATCTGCTTTGCGATCAATTGCCGGTGCTGGATTCGGGCAGCGGGTACGAACTTTGGATGCTGCACGGCGGGGATGAGGCGGTGAAGATAGCGAGCATCGTGGCCAAGGCGGGGCAGAGCGTTTATCTTTTCCAGGCCTGGGGCGCGATGGATGGTAAGATCCGGCTGGAGATCACCGCCGGAAAGAGATCGACCGGCAAAGCGCCGATTTTGGCCGGTGAAATTGAGTGACAGGTCAATAGAATAATCCCGGAGGTCTAGTCATGGTTGCCATCCGATGTGCCGACAAGCCATCCGGAAGCCCGTCGCCCACGCCGAGCAAGCTGCTCGAACAGCTTCAGGGCAAGGGGTACTACAGCTTCTTTTCCCACGAGCATTGGACGCCGAACGTGAATTTGTACGAGACGGACCTGGAGTACCTGGTCTGCGTCGATCTGGCGGGGGTGGACAAGGAAAAGATCGAGATCGAAGTGGTGAACGGGGCGTTGCGGCTGAGGGGCAACCGCAATGTGCCCATGTGGACGGAGGGGCCTGAAACGCCGAACGTGCGGGTTCGGATGCACCTGATGGAGATCGATCACGGGTCATTTGCGCGCGAAGTGGAATTGCCGCAGGACGTTCACCACGAGCAGATCAACGCGCGGTATCGGGATGGAATGTTGTGGGTCGTATTGCCGAAGAAACATTGACACGTGGCTGAATTGATATGGCTGAATCACAAGTCATCGAGCGGAGTCCAACGGCGACGGTAATTCGAACGGCTGGAAACGGGCAGCAGCTTACCATCCCCAGCCTGATTCCGATCCTGCCGATCCGAAACATCGTGGTGTTTCCGGGGACGGTGATGCCGCTGAACGTGGGAAGGCAGAAGAGCAAGAACCTCCTGGACGAGGTGATGCCGGCGGAAAAACTGATCGGCGTGGTGACGCAGAAGAACGCGGAGATGGAGGATCCGGGTTACGGGGATCTGTTCACGGTGGGTACGGCGTGCATGATCCTGAAGCTGTTCAAATTGCCGGATGGGAACCAGTCGATCATCGTACACGGGCTGGTTCGGTTTCGGCTGCTGGGGATCGAGCAAAGCGAGCCGTTCGCGCTGGGCCGGATCGAGATCCTGGAGGACGTGGCATCGCCGGGCACGGAATTGGAGGCGCTGGTGGCCTCGGTGCGCCAGCAGGCGAACCGGGTGATCGAGCTTTCGCCCAACACGCCGGACGAGGCGGCACAGGTGCTGAACAGCATCGGGGCCCCATCGGCGTTGGCGGATTTTCTGGCGGCGAACCTGCCGGTGGAAAAAGACGACATCGCGGAAAAGCAGCGGATGCTGGACGAGATGGACGTGGAAAAACGGCTGCGGATCATCGCGGCCCGGCTGGCGACACAGCTCGACGTGCTGGAATTGCAGAACAAGATTCAGTCGCAGGTGAAGGAGAACATCGACAAGAGCCAGCGCCGGTATTACCTGCAGGAACAACTCAAGGCCATCCGCAAGGAGCTGGGCGAGGGCGATTCCGGCGCCGGGGGAAGCGAAATGGAAACGTTGCGGGCGCGTCTGGAGGCGGCGCAGATTCCCGAGGCGGTCATGAAGGAGGCCAACCGCGAACTCAATCGCCTCGATTCCATACCCAGCGCCAGCCCGGAATACGGCGTGATCCGCACGTACCTGCAAATTCTCAGCGAATTGCCCTGGTCGGTGCAGACCACGGACAAAATCGATCTGGCGGAGGCGAGGAAAATCCTGGATCGGGACCATCACGACCTGGAGAAAGTGAAGCGGCGGATTTTGGAATACCTGGCGGTGCGGAAACTGAAACCGGACGGCGGCGGCGCGATCCTCTGCTTCGTCGGGCCGCCGGGGGTTGGAAAGACTTCGCTCGGCAAGAGCATCGCCGAGGCGATGGGCCGGAAATTCATTCGCGTGGCGCTGGGCGGCGTCCGCGACGAAGCGGACATACGCGGGCATCGGCGGACGTACATCGGATCGATGCCCGGCCGGATCATCGCCGAACTGCGCAAGGCCGGGACGCGGAACCCCGTCATGATGCTGGACGAGATCGACAAGGTGGGGGCGGATTTCCGGGGCGATCCGGCGGCGGCGCTGCTGGAAGTCCTGGACCCGGCGCAGAACCACACGTTCACGGACCATTACCTGGACGTGCCCTTCGACCTGTCCCACGTGCTGTTCATCGCCACGGCCAACACCATGGACCCCGTGCCCGGCCCCCTGCGCGACCGGATGGAAGTCATCGAAATCCCCGGCTACACCAATAGCGACAAGCTGGACATCGCGCGGCGATTTTTGGTTCCGCGGCAATTGGACGCCAACGGGGTGCCGGCGAAAAAAGTCAAAATCCTCGATCAGGCGCTGAGCTGGATCATCGAGGGATACACGCGCGAGGCTGGGGTGAGAAGCCTGGAGCGGAACATCGGCGCGATCGCGCGGAACCTGGCGGCGGCCATCGTGGAAGGGAAAACGGACCGCACGGTGATCACGCGTGAAAAAGTCGGCGAGATTCTTGGTCCGCGCAAGTTCGATCCTGAACTGGCCAGCCGCACCAGCGTGCCGGGCGTGGCCACGGGGATGGCGTACACGCCCGCCGGCGGCGAGATATTGTTCATCGAGGCCACGCGAATGCCGGGCAAGGGACAGATCACCCTCACCGGCCAGATCGGCGAGATCATGAAGGAATCGGCGACGGCGGCGTATAGCCTGATCCGCTCGCGATCCCGGAGCCTGGGGATCGACCCGAAACTGGTGGCCGAGAGCGACATTCACATCCACGTCCCGCAAGGCGCGGTCCCCAAGGACGGCCCCAGCGCCGGCGTCGCGATGTTCACGGCGCTGGCGTCGCTCATGCTGAACAAACCCGTCCACCACGACGTGGCGATGACCGGCGAGATCACCTTGCGCGGCCTGGTGCTGCCGATCGGCGGACTGAAAGAAAAGACGCTGGCCGCCAAGCGGGCGGGGATCAAGCAGGTGATCGTTCCGAAGCGCAACGAGCGTGACATGGTGGAGATACCCGAAGAAGTCCGCAAATCGCTGAAGTTTCATTTCGTGGAGAACATCGACCAGGTGCTGAAGCTGGCTCTGGACGGATCGGCCCGTCGGGCGACAGCGGCCAAGCGCCGCAAACCGTCGGCGGCGGGGAAAGCCAGATAATCGCTCGCGTCACCTTTAGTTCATGTTTATAACCGCAAACCCAACTGACGGTGCCAATAATCTTGCCGCTCCTGAGGCAGGGTGGACCACCATTTCCTCGCCGTCTCCACATCATCACCGGTCTTCGCCCCAGGCGGCGGCGTCTCGCCGATGCCTCGATAGTGAAATGCGTAATTCGTGCGGAACGCCACGGTCGGTTCCCGATTGTGGGCACAGGGCAAACCTAGAAGCCGGATGAGATTACCCACGACCCTATCGCAAACCGGACTGAGTTGCGCAGGCATCATCGCCCACGCGGGCAACAGGCGGAACGCGTGCCTGGTGAAGAAGAAGCAACTTGTGTCCACGAGGTTGTACTTATCATATTCGCCGTCCGCACCGATCAGTGAGCCGTCCAGCCGGTGGATGGTACGGCTCGCCGTGCATACGGCTGCGCCGGTCTGTTGATGTAGCTTGATCATCGCATCGAGATGGTTGGGATAGTACCAGTTGTCGGCGTCGAGGTAGGCAATTGCGTCAAAATCCTGATTCATTGCGGACAACGAGCCGATCGCCCGTGGGGTGTTGCCCGCATCGGCGTGCGACTTGGCGAGAACGATGTGCTGGACCGCCCAATTTGATATTTCGGTTTGAGGAAAACCGTCGGCCACCATGAAGTGCTCACATGGGTGCGTCTGCTTCCGTACGCTCTGGTGACAGTTTCGCAGCATGTCCAACGTTTCACGAAAGTAAGGGGTTATGATGCCGACGTGCATGAAGTCCCTCTGCGGTGGCAAATAAAAGTGACGAAGATCATCTTCTCCGCCGTTTCGCCTTGCGGCAAGTTCACGGCCCAGCCATCTCTATCAAGGCGTGAACCGAGACGCGGCCCGTGGGTTTTCGGCAGCGATGGAATTCGGCGCTGGCGGGGAATTGATCTATAGTTGGCGCAACGCTGACGTTGGAATGCGCTATGCTCATAGAAAGCTGCGCCGAATGGACCGCACGGTTGGCCAAGAGGCTCGGGGGCGGGAAATTGGAATTGATGCAACGCTCAACACTCAACACTCAACGCTCAACCTCGAAGTGAAAAGGACTGGGAATTCCGGGGGTTTTTGGTGTTTCCGTGATGGCTGAGCGTCACTTTTCGTTGCTTGGCGCTGTGCGGTGAATCTCGACTTTCATTTGGCCCATCTTTTCGAAGACTTTCCATCGCCGGCGCAAGGGCCACCAGTCGTAAAGATATATTTGCAGCGGGCGCCACATGGCCACCCATCCGGCGATGATCAAGCCTTCGCGGGGCACCTGCGATATCGTTTCCGGGCCTTTTCCATGGAGCAGTTCAACGATGACCAGGCAGAGGCTGAGGAACACCAGGCCGATCAACAGGCTCAGTCGCCCCTCCCTCATCAGGCGGCGAAATTCCAGGCGGCTGAGTCCCGCGCGATACGAGAAGTAATTGTGGACGGCGGTTTCAACGAGCGCATCGGGCGTCGGCGTTGGACCGTCATGACTAACGTGAATCGCCAGAACGAGCGGATCCTGAAGAGGGAATTCCCGAGCCCAACTCACGATGAACTCTTCGGCATCGGCATCAAGATCCTTTTCATGAAAGGGCGAAGCATCGATCGTGTTGAAGAGTTGATTGATGTCCCGCAACTCTATCTCGATGCGATGGGCGGGGAGAGTCTTGATAGGAGCCGATTGTTCGACCATGGCGTGCATCTTAACAAAGATCAGGGGGTCAAGAAGATTTTCGGAATAATCCTTGCGGGCTCTTGACGCGTGGGTAACTGAAGCGGCGCGGATGGATGAAGAAGCGGATGATCGGTTGTGGTGTTCGTGCCGTCCGGCCGGATTGACTCGAATATGACAAGGCGTCGTCGATGCGCCAGCCGTCGGCTTGCCTGTTCACGTTCGTGACGGCCGTTTGTAAAAGGGGAAGAGAGGAGTCGCCGCGTTCCGCGGCCATTGCGGGCATCCTCTCGTGGCTCTACGTCATTTACTTCGCCATGACGCGGCGAGCGGACGAAACCAAATGAGAAACTCGCCTGCGGCGGCGTCAGATCGAGCTGCGCAGAGCCTGGCGGGGTTGGCGGCGGCACAGCAGGACGCCGGCGAGGGCGACGATTCCCAGGCTTGCCGGTTCGGGCACCACCGCCTCCACGGAAATGTCAACCGGATCACCCATCACGTACATATCTCCGGTGAGTTCGAGAATCCCATAGGAACCCGCGGCGACGCCGTTGAGAAAGTTGGAGCCGTAGGTGTCGGGCACCAGCGAGAGGAACGGGCCGGTCACGCTGGACAAGTAATCATCGTATTGCAGGGAACCGAGAAGCGTGGCCGGGCCGCCGAGGAGTGTTGATCCCGGGATCGTCGGCTGCCACCAGTAGTTCACCTCGGCGCCGAATTCCGCCGATCCGCCGGGGAGAAAACTGCCGTACACCAAATAGGGCCGGTTGTTAGGGGTCGCGCCGGCGGTCAGACCGCCCAATCCCACGCTGTAATCGATGGCGAACTCCTCTTCCTCGTAGGCGTAACCGACAGCGCCGGTAGGCTGGCTCAAATACATCAGCGTCCCCGTGTTATTGCCCAACCGGACGTACGCATTGCGAGTCAACGTTCCTGAGCCGCCGATCCCGCCGTAGATGTGATAGTCGGCATAGGTCACACCATCGGTGAATGGGCTGGAGGGCGCGTGCCCCGCCGGCGCTGGGAAGGGGATGTTTGAGGTAAACGCAACGTTCGCGCTCGGATAACCGGCGTATAACGGCGGAATGTTGGGAAGGCTCGGCGGGCCGTTCGGAAGGGAGAAACCAACAGGAGTCCAGCTAGAAGGGCCCGGCGTTTCGGACTGCTGGTAAGTGTCGTTGGTGGAACCGAAGAACCCTTGGACATCCGAAGTAATGATTCCCGTGATTTGTCCTTGCGACGTCTGGGCGCAAACAAACAGGGCGGCAAGACCGGCCAAGCTAACGGTGATACCTCTGAGTAAATTGAGTCGCATTTTTCGCAGCTCCTCGTTTCTGCTCCTGCCATGGTTTTCTGACGCCGGCATATCCAGGGCGGATTCATTGCCATGCCGGCCAAGAACGTCCGATAATTCGCAATATTAACGTCTCGTTAAGAATATGCAAACAAATATTGAAATAACCATTTCCGACCGCCAAAAAAATGCGACCATTTGCCACACTCGACCCGTTTTTTGGCGAAAAAATGAGGTTTAGTCAACGATAGGGTGTTGGATTAAAAAGCGCAAACACTATCTGACTTTGCGACACCAAACGAGGTTGGGCTTTCCGAGCTTGTCGCTCGGATTTCGGAGATTCGTTCAAATGCGGATGATCCGAACCTGCTTCCCAATTTGGGGTGAATGAGAAAAGCAGCCGGCGATATAATGCGGGGCATGAAGCCCGCATTGCCCAGCCTGCTGCGAATGATCGCGATACTCTTGTGGATCGGTGGAGTGGTGCTGGGGATGCTGGATGCGTACGGGGCGGCGCGGACGGCGGCGCCGGCGGAGGAGTCGCTGGCCAGCCGGTTGCCGGCGGTGGCCGAGGCGGTGGCGATGGTGCTGGGGCTGGCGGGGCTGGGGATGGTGACGTATTCAATCGCGGAGATGATCGGGACCGAGCCGGGGACCGAATCGAAGCGGGCGTTGTCGGAGCTTCGGCACTCGATGCAGAGGCTGGAATCGGCGGTTCAGCGGCTATCGGATCAGCAGCGGGAGGCGATGGCGCGCGGTCCGGGGAGTTTTGGGGAGGTGGGAGTCGCCGACACGGTGGCCGGCGCGTCGCTGGGTGCATCGGAATCGATGCACCAGGTCATCATGCTGTTGCAGGAGATTCGGGAGCTGGCGCTGCTGAGCGACAGCCAGAGGCAGGAGCGGCTGGCGGATGCGCAGAAGCACCGGGGGAATTTCCTGGCGGCGGAGGGGGAGCGGTTGTTGGAGTTGAAGGAGTGGGGCGCGGCGGAGAGCGTTTTGAGTTCGTTGGAAAAGGAATACCCGAAGAGTCCGAATCTGGAGAAGATGAAATCGCGACTGCAAGCGGGCAAGCAGGAAGCGGAAACGGGGGCGATCGAGCAGTTGCGGGAGCGGGTGGAAGATTTGATGGCGGTGTGGGCGTGGGACCAGGCGTATGCGGAGACGGCGCGGTTCGTGGAGAATTTTCCGGATCACGCGGAAGGGCGCGATCTGCTGCGGCGGGTCATGAGCGAGCGGGAGAGTTACGTCGAGAGCACGGCCAACCGGCTGTACGAGGAGATCAAGACGGACATCGACCGCCGCATGTGGCGGCGGGCGATGGGCAGCGCGGTGAAGCTGCTGGAATGCGCTCCGGGGCATAAAAGAAGCGTGGCGATTCGCGGGCAACTCAAGACGATCCGCGAGAACGCGGAAATCGAGGAACGGCAGGAGCAGGAGCGGCGAATTCAGGAACTGATCCGGGGCAAGCAGTTTTTCGAGGCGATCGACCTTGCGGAGGATTTGCTACAGCGATTCCCCGGCTCGCCGCAGGCGGAGACGCTGAAGAATCTGCTGCCGAAGATGCGGGAACTGGCGATGGGCAACGAAGCGGAAGCGCAAGCGTCTTGAGACAAAAACGGGACAGGTCCAATTACGGGGAGGTACAGGAAGTTGACCGAAATTGGACCCGTCCGCCTTGTTACATAGGATAGCAAAAATCCGGCGAAGAATGCGCAATAACTATCGCAATTCTATTATTCGCTTGGAAGTGCCGGCGATGATCCGACGTACGCCATATCTGCCGCGATTGCAGCGACCGAAATTCGCTGGCCCAGCCACGCAGCGTCCGACCGCAAACGGCACCCCAAATCACGGGGAAGCGCTGCGAATCGCCGGGGCCGTGCCCGTGAACCTTTAAGCCGGGATCACAAATGCAACCTGCGGTTGCTCCCCCCGAAAGGCTTAAAGCTTCACAGGACCCCACGGCCCAAAGCTTCACCCCTCTCGTCGACCCGCAGCGGCCAGACAGGAAACGGGGGGTACGGCAGCGGACTGGCTCTTTTTCTCCAGTGGAAGAGAAAGTGTAATACGGTTAAGACTGAGCCCACGGCCCCAAATCATCATTCCCCGTAATAAACTCCGATGAAGATCCCGATGCTCCAACCTGGGCCGGACGTTGGACAATCACGTTGAATCTAAGTAGACTGCCAACTGGCATGAATGGGATCAGGCGCTGCACTGCCGCCTGTTCGCGGCATTCTCAAGGGCCTGCCAATCGGGCAGAACGTTTTTCCGTGCCTTCTTTCTCCGCCAAGGCTTCATCGCCTTTCCTTCCCTGCACTAACACAAAGGACCAACGCCATGAAAACCGGTTTCGCCAGTTTCTTCGCCGCTTTGGGATTCCTGATGCTCAGTGGCTGCATGAGCTCTCACGAAGGCGCCACGATGGATGCCCCCGCCTTCAATCAGCCGCTTCCCACAATCCACATCATGCCGTTAATTGATGCCCGCAAGGATAAATCCGGCTCGCTGGACGTGGACGATATCCAGCGCATTCGCGACCTGACCCGGACCAAGCTCGGGGATATGGGCTACCAGGCCGTCATCGAGAACGTCTGGCAAAAGGACGTTTCCACGACCGATCAGCAGCTGGCGGCCATGAACGAAGCGGCCTTGAGTCGCCTGGTGCCGCCGGAAACCGGCGTATTTTTGGTCCTGACCGTTACGGACGTGACAGACAGGTACGGCGGCGTCATGGCCTCATATTCCATCACGGCCACGTTTACCCTGATCGACAGGACCAAGGGCGCCGCCATCTGGAAGGACGTCGGCACCGGCAGCCATGCCGCAGGAGGGATCATCGCCTCGCAGGTCGCCGAGGCCGACAAACGGATCGAAGCGGAAACGGGCCTGGTGAACACTCTTTCCAACTTGCCGAAAAACAAGACCTAGCAGGACGCTGAAAAACCTCTTGATTTAAATTGTCGTCATCTTCTTGGATCGATTTTGCGATTTCCATTGACGAATTTGTGTTGATGGGTGGTGTTTTTCAGGCTTTTCCGCCTGTTCTGCGCGCACCGCCAGCCCGCGACCTCAAGCCGACAGGTCGCGCAGTCGGATGAGGTTGAAGGCCGCACCGGCAATGTGGGCCTGCTGGTTGGTCTTCCAATGGCCAATCATTCGGGTGCGGGCCAGCCCGCCGATGGTCTTGGCCCAGCCGAATAATTCCACATCTAAGTAGACTGCCAACTGGCATGGATGGGATCGGGCGCGGCACTGCCGCTTTTTCGGGGCTTTCTCAAGGGCCTGCCAATCGGGCAGAAGGTTTTTCTGTCCCTTCTTTCTCCGCCAACACAAAGGACTAGCGCTCATGAAAACCAGCATCTTGTTCGCGGCATTGGGGTTCTTGATCCTCACCGGCTGCATCACCAATCCGGATAAGCCCACGATGAATGCCAGCGCGTTCAATCAGCCCATTGGCCGCATTGACGTGATGCCGGT
>Ga0181518_10001856_pt1 | contig 21160 bp, 18 predicted proteins | sample PEATcosm2014_Bin_28_FD_119751 | JGI IMG/M metagenome (GOLD analysis project Ga0181518, IMG submission 119751) | Peatland microbial communities from MTU Mesocosm Facility, Houghton, MI, USA - PEATcosm2014_Bin01_60_metaG | ecosystem: Environmental > Terrestrial > Soil > Wetlands > Peat | place... | reverse complement strand
CGCCGCCTTAAACTCCTCGCCTCGAAAGGCGTCCGCAACATTGATACCTATAACCGCCTCTTCGACGACACGCCCAGCCTGTTCACCGAAGAAGCCACGGCCGACGACGGGCCGATTCCGAAGATCGTCATCATCATCGACGAGTTGGCCGACCTGATGATGCTCGATGGACACAACGTCGAAGAATCCGTCACCCGCCTGGCCCAGATGGCCCGCGCCGTAGGCATTCATTTAGTGCTCGCCACCCAGCGCCCATCGGTCGATGTAATCACGGGCCTAATCAAAGCCAACTTCCCCGCGCGCGTGTCGTTCCGTGTGGCCACCAAAGTCGACTCGCGCACCATTCTCGATGCCAACGGAGCCGAATCGCTCCTCGGGCGCGGCGACATGCTCTACCTCCCCGCCGGCTCCGCCCGCGTCCACCGCCTCCACGCGCCCTACGTAACCGAAAAAGAAATCGCAGCCGTAGTGGAATTCTGGAAGGCCCAGGGCCAGGCGCAATATCAGGAGAAATTCCTCGAGACGCCCATAGAAGATCGCGAGGGACTAGCCGCTGACGGCGACTCCGGAGAGAGTTCCGCGGGCGAGAATGACAATAATTACGACAACGACCCGCTCTACAACGACGCCGTGCGCCTCGTCATCGAGTTCGGCAAAGCCTCAACCTCGCTCTTACAGCGCCGCCTCCGCATCGGCTACGGACGCGCCGCCCACCTGATCGACCTGATGGAACGCGACGGCATAGTAGGCGCCGCCGACGGCCCCAAACCAAGAGAAGTCCTGAAACGCCCCAACTGGCTCTCCGAAGTAGAAGAGTCCATGCGCTAGGATCGCTCCTATTACATAATTTGCCACCTTACATAACTTGTCATCCCAAGATTTTGCAGGTTGTCACCACGGAATTTTGCAGGTTGTCATCCCGAACGAAGTGAGGGATCTGCAGTTCGTCGGCGTTTCGTCAGACCACTCCTCGGCCGCTGTACCACGCTCCTGTAGAGACGGGGCTTGCCCCGTCTCCGTCGGACGAAATTCACCAGTCGTTTGTGGGCACAGCGCTTCTGGATTCGCTATGGGGTCACTTCTCAAAACGCGCGAACCGGACCACCCTCATTTCTTTCCGCTCACTGTTCAACGACGAGCCCTCGTCATACTTCGCGTCGAAATGGCCCGTCCGCTCGCTCGCAACTAATTCGGGTGCGCTTGCTGGCTCTTCCTCGCCTGCGCGGCCCGTTGCGCTTGCTTGTATTTCGCCATGTCCTTCTGAAGGTCCTTGCGATCGGGAGCCAGAGCCAGGGCCTTTTGCTCGGTGGCGACGGCGTCGGCGACGCGGCCGTTGATGAAATAAGACTCCGCCAGCGTGTCCACGATATCGGGATTGTCGGGCGCGGCTGCAATCGCTCGATTGGCGTATTCCAGAGCTTTTCCTGGATTGCGGAACGCCGGTTGTTTGGCGGTTGCGTAAAACCAGGCGGCGGAGTTCAGGATCTCCGCATCTGCGGGGAACTCCCGAACCGCGTCCTCGTGGGCGTTGACCGCCTGCTGCCAAAGCTCCGCATTGGAATAACTTTCGGCCAGCATCAGCCGCGCGTCATGGGTCAGGGAAGGCGCGAATTGTGAGTTTGCCGAGTAGCGAATCACCGCCTCGTAGTTCTCGGCAGCCTTGCGGAAGTCAGACTTCCCGGTGTTTGACGGGTCATAAAAATAACCGCGCCCCAGCCAGGTGTAGGCTACGGGGTCATTCGGCGAGTGAGCGAGCCATTGCTGAGCGGCGCCGACGATGGCGTCATGCCAGTCCCCGGGTTCGGAAGCGTAGCTTATCACCGACATGCACTCCCACCGCATGATCGGGTATTTGGTAAAAACGTCCCCCTTCTCCAACTCGCTCATATTCATCTTGGCGAGATCCGCTGCTGTCTTCCCCTCTTTGTCTCTCACGCTTTTGTTGGCGCCCAACTCTAAGAGCACTTTCATGGAGTCTGAGTGAGCGCTCAGCGCGGCCAGCATAAGATAGGTCCCGCCGCGTTCATTCTGCCAGTTGAGATTGGCGCCGTGTGACGCCAACTGTTTGATGGCCTCCACGTGCCAACCCTGAATCGCACCTGCCATGGCCGTGCGGCCCTTCTTGTCGGTTGCATCGACCTTCGCGCCCCGCATTAGAAGCGGTCCCACCAAACCCTGACTCCATGCCGATGCCATCATTAGAGGGGTCATCCCGGTAAACTCGCCCTCTGTTTGTACGGCTGCATTCACATCCGCACCATGATCCAGGAGAGTTTGCGCCAAATCAGGCTGGTTTTCCGCGATCGCGCGATGCAAGGCGGTAAAGCCCTCGTGATCGACCGCGTTGACCGAGACGCCCTCATTGAGCGCCAGTTTGACGCCTTCGACCTGGTGCGCTTCCACCGCGTTAAAAAACTTGAGGTTGGGATCGTAGCGCCAGACCGTGCCCTCGCTGACCACGGATTTTTCCTTCTTGTTGACAGTGACTTCCTCGTTCTCCCACTGCGTGCATTGCGACCGCGTCCCCGAGGTTGAACCGCAACTGCCATTGCAATGCTGGAAGCCATGAATGTCGGTGTAGCAATTGGCATTGGGGTTGCATGAGAAAGTGCTGGTGGAAACCGTCTGCGAATTGACGCATCTCCTGTGGGTCTTCGTCTTGGCGACCTCAGCGGTCTCTCGCGCCCCTTCCCGGCGGAAGAGAACGACCTCGCCGCCGGCTTGGGCCGCCTTCTGGAGGATGGCCGATTCGAGCCGTTCGGTTATCTCGGCGTTGGCCTTGCCTCCAGGGTGCGAGGCACTGATCGTCCCTATTTTGACGTAGCCTTTGCTGGCGAGGGCGCTCTCGTCGTCGCTGGTCGCGTAGGCGGGAGTTGAGCGCGCATCGAGTTTCGGCCCGATGGCAGTGAATTCCGGTTGGATAGCGCTTTGCGGCCAGCCAGCCGCGGACCACATAACGATTGCCATGGCTGCCGCAAACCGCACAGCCCGGATAACACCGACGCGCGTTGGAGAAGTGTTGGCCATGATCGGCCTCCTTGCCGGGCGCCGGATTGCGCTCGCGTGAACCCAGCCTCCGGCAAAAAAGGTTTAGCACAGCCTGGCGGCTTTTGTCAGTGAATCTCGTCACACGCAGACCTGGCTACGCCCAACCCGAGCGGGCAGTGGGGAATTTCTATCTAGCGTCCCAAGCCTCGACGGCCAACGACTCCTCGATGCGGGTGCGCCACCTCTCGCGCTTTTCGAGACGCGGCCCACGCCGACACTCGGCAAGGTGCCCCAGAGCCTGCCCTGAGCGAAGTCGAAGGGTTCGCGCCCGTCTTTTGGGCGCTAACCTGGGAGGGGGCGGGTGGCCCGGGCCATCGCAATCGTTTGAACTCACGAGGGTGCCCCGTCCAAGCTCTGCTTGGGCGGGCCCGTTAGCGGCCGGATACTAAGCAAGCCCTGCATGAATGCCGAGACCTTCTGCGGCTTTTCGGAGTCGCCTGTCTCTTGTCCACAGCAGCGTGGACGGATTGATAAAAACTGAAGCTATCAGCTCGGCGTCGGTCAGACCGATGCCAAGGCTGTACAAACGGCGAGCCTCAATCATTCGCCGCACTTCGCTCAGTTGCGCCACTCGCACCTGGGGTAAAAGGTCCAGCAGTGCGAGCGTTTTGCTGCGCTCCTCTAGCGAGCCGAGGGCAAGTTCCGCGATGATCGCCGGATGGATCACAATTTGCCCTTCGTTCAGAAGCTTCCGCAGTTCCTTGTTTCCTGAACGAAGGTTTCCCGAACGAAAGTGGTCGATCCAAATCGACGTGTCCGCGAGAATCAATTCGACCCCAGGCTGCGGCGGGGAATGTTCCTCAGTTTCGGCATCGTGCCCTCCAGGGATGCCAATCGGCGGGCGCTCTCCCGTTCGATAAGAGCTTTGAGCGCCTCACGAATCAGCGCTGCTTTTTCCGCCACCCCGGTGAACTCCTGGGCTGTGCGTACGAGATCGTCATCCAGCGCAACCGTTGTCCTCATAGCACTGATTATAGCATCAAATGATGCCATTTTGTGTGCTTAGACAAGGTGCCCCAGAGCCTGCCCTGAGCGAAGTCGAAGGGTTCCAGCCCGTCTCTTAAGCGTTATGTAATCTCCTCGGAGGGCAGGTGGCCGCCTTTGCTTGAGCGGGCCAGTTCCAACGCCAGCCCCAAAAAAGCCATCCCAGCAAGAAAAGACCCCCCTCCCGTGGCCTCGGTCTTGTCAAGCTTGACTTTTTGCTCGGGACGAAATGGGGGTCCAACGCCAGCACGAAGCAAACCCGCCCATCCCCGCACCCGAAGGAGCAGCGGAAACGCACCTAAGTCCAAGACAGTCAATACTTTGCCTCTAAGTCGTTTCCCTTCAATACTTTGCCAGAAAAATCCCGCCAAAGTCTTGATTCCAATAGACCGCGCAGGGGAGGGGTATCCCCAACCGACAACCAGTCAACACCCCAAGGAGCCAGAAAACCCCAAAAAACCGTTCCTTCCAGCCCACTATCAAAATATTTATTTTTAGGCGAACAAACGGAGAACCACGATCCGCAAGGTGCGCCTTAAATCTCTCCCGCAGCCTCCGCGTATGTACGTACAAAGTTGTCAGGTCCGACGTGGAACTTTTTGCCGTTTTGCCAGCCGTCGTCTCGCTGTGATAAACGTGGAATATGAAAATCCATACCGAGTACCTGACCCTGCACACGAAAACCAGGCGCGCCTATGTCCATCTAACGCCACAGGTTGAGAGCGTCCTCAAGAAGTCCGGGATCAAAGACGGCATGGCCCTGGTCTCCGCCATGCACATCACCGCCGGGATTTACGTCAACGACAACGAGAGCGGACTCATCCACGACATCGACCAGTGGCTGGAAACATTGGCCCCCGCTAATCCCAATTACCACCACCACCAAACCGGTGAAGACAATGGAGATGCGCACCTTAAGTCAATGCTAGTTCACCACGAAGTCATCGTCCCGGTAACCAACGGCAGACTCGACTTCGGCCCCTGGCAGCAGATTTTCTACGCCGAATTCGACGGCCAGCGCGACAAAAGAGTGATCGTAAAAGTCATGGGAGAATAGCCGAGTTGGGTTATTCTCAAAGATCAGAAAACTCACAGGAGACCGACTACATGTCCGACGAACTTACCGAATTGCACGAGCACGCCGAACACGCGCGGGAACATCCGAATCTCGCCCCCATCACGATAACCATGGCGATAGTGGCCGTGCTGGTAGCGACCGTGTCGCTGCTCGGCCATCGCACCCATACCGAAGAAATCATGTTGAAAAACGAAGAAATCCTCCTGCAGAACAAAGTCACGGATGAGTGGGCCTACTACCAGGCCAAGAATATTCGCCGCCATAGCGATGAACAGTTCGCCGACCTGACGACCGTCATTGCCACCAAAAACGCCGAGGGCGCCGCCAAGCTGCAAGAAAAATACCAGGCGGAAGCGGAACGCTATCAAGGCGAGCAGAAGGAACTCGACGCCAAGGCGCGCGAAATGGAAAATGAAGGCACGCTTGCCCGGAAAGAAGGCGAGCTCGTCCGCCGCAAAGGCGACCGCTTCGACCTTAGCGAAGTCATCCTGGAGATCGCGTTGGTGATCACCTCGATCACCCTGCTTTCAGGCCGACGCAGATTCTGGCACCTCGGCATGTTATTGGCGACCGCAGGCGTTCTCGTCGCCGCCTCGGCCTGGATGGTGCGGTAGATTCTGGCGCATCAGTATCAATGGTCATTCGGGAGGAGCGGCACAAGACTGCCTGCCGATCGCTTGGAGAAGGATGAGCTATGAAGCACGCAAAAATGTTGGGCCTCCTCGGAGTTTCGCTTTTGATCGCCATTGCCATCTGGGCCCAGGAAAAACAGGCAAGGCGCGAGCCGCTGACGTTCCTGCTGGATTGTGGCAGCGGAGATTGCCCGCTGCTCACGGGCGCGCCGCAGACCAGCGGGATGATGGGCGGCTCGGTGAAGCTGAGGCCGGGGGAGAGCGTGGGCTGGCATTCCACGGGTACGCATGAAGAAGCTCTGGTTATTCTCCACGGAGACGGAGCGGCGAACATCGAAGGGCAGGCGGATGTGCCGGTGCATGAAAAGATGCTGGCGTATATTCCGCCGGGCACAAAGCACAACGTGACGAATACCGGGACGGAGCCGCTCGACTATGTGTGGGTGGTGGCGCCTGCGGGTGGGAGATGATTCCGCGGCAAATCCAGAAATTCCTCGGGTCACCAACCGGCCTGTGATTTCGATCACTGCCGGGATGTTCGACAGTCGATTTTCGGCAATCAAATGCGGGCCAATCTGAGCTTCGCCCAATCATGACGGCCTTTCGGCGGTCGTGACTGCGTTCCGTCGTCACCCCTGGCGTGCCCTCTGTCTGGGCGCTTTCCCCACGATCTAATTCACTGCAAAGTCAGTCGGTAGATGCAATTCTGGCCCGCAACGGTTCGGCCTCTCGCGTGCATGGCTGGTGGAATCTCTCTGGCCCAGGTTCCACCGAAGAGAAGATTCGAGGCAGTCTATGCTCCACAAATGCGCCAACCCCGCGTGTACGGCCCCCTTCCGCTCGCTTCGCGAAGGCAAGCTATTTCTGGCGGAAACTTACCCTTCCGAGATGAACGGGGCGTTCGACGGCAACCGGCGGAAGCTCCGGCGGCGTGAACATTTCTGGCTCTGCAATGCCTGCTCGGCCCAGTTCACGCTGCGTTTCGACTCGAATCTTGGGATGATGGCCGTTCCCATCAGCGAGCGGGCCAGCCCACACTACCTCACTCGCGCCGCGGTCAGCGCTTGAACGGAGTCCGAAGGGAGGCCGATGAATTACGCCCTCACAAAACGCGCGCCTTGCAGCGTTTGCGGCGTTGACAGCTTTCGGCACATCGGATGGTTGCTGGTGGTCGAGAACCGGTGGCTCGACCGCCTGAAAATTCTCTCCTGGCACGCGTCGCTGGCCACGCAGAGGGACATGAAGAGCGTGTGCTGCATCCAGCATCTCAAAATTCTGATCGCCCACTGGCTGAACCAAGCCAGCCTTCGGTTGCCGCCGGGGCACAACCCTCCCCCGCCCATCGGCAGCGATCCGGCCCTGCCCGATTTCGATCTCGGCCCGCAATCGGTGGGTCGGCTGCTCGGCGAACTGGCGGTCCATCGCGAATCTTATTCTCGCGTCTGGTCGGGTTCGCCGGAGGCGCTGGAATGCATCCTCGACGCTCTGCTCACCATCGGAACTGAAAGCAAACCCCGGGCGTTGGGGTTTCAGTTCTTCGACCCACCTGAGTCCTCACGCGGACTCTCTCTGCAACAGAGCGCTGGCGGAGACTAACTCTGCCAGCGCTCCTTCCACACGCGCCAATCTCTCTCCATCGCATCGGCCATGGCCTGGGCCGCTTCCACCAGCCAGTTCCCTTTCCGCCGGCGAAGGTCTTTGAGGATCGCCCGCCGCATTGCTTTCTTGTGCACTGGCGTCCCCAGATGGATGTTTGCCGTCTCTCGGCCCATCGCTTCGAGCAGGCGCAGTTCGCCCCGGCTGGTGCGAAGCGCGTCCAACTCGATGCGCGAACAATGCGGCGAGAGGCGGCGGACGATCCAGCGCCCCCGCATCTGCACATACGGATCGGGACAGCGGACCGCCCGCTTCAAGATCGCCGCGTAGAGAATCTCGGCCGACGCGCGATTCGGATTCAGCCAGTGCAAGGCTGAGGGCAGCAGCGCTTTCGCTTCGCGCGCCACGCGCCCGCCGTTCCACTCCGCGATCGCCACCAGCCGCGTCCGCCCCAGGCTTCCCAGGCCCGCCACTCGCCGCGCCAGGCGGTAGGGCAGGCCACGCTCCGGCAGCAGGTGCTCAATCGCCTGGCGCGCGCTCTCGGGTATTTTTCCCCGCGCCTCCGGCAGCCGGTCCATTTTTTGCCAGAATACCACCGGATCGCGCAGCTTGCTCTCGGCGATCGCCCGCAACCACGCATGGTCCTCCCCCAACACGAACGGACGCCCGCCCTCCTCCATGCCGTGCTCGTATCCCGCCAAAATCGCCGCAGCCGAATCTTTCGGCTTCATGGTCAAACGCTCTTCCCGAGAAGCCAGCAAGGCGCTTGCCGCCAGCCGTACCAGGTCCATGGTGTAGGGGAAGGAACAGGCTTCATCAAAATCGTTGACTCCCCAGACCAGCCGTCCATCGGAGTCTCGCCAGGTGCCGAAGTTCTCGACGTGCAGGTCGCCCACCGACAAAAGATGGGGCGCGCGATGAAGTTCCGGGCACACCTCCGGCCACACCTGCACCCAGCGATAGAAAGTCGCGCGGAAAAAGGGAAAAAGTGACGCCGCCATCTGCTGGTGCTTGAAGCGCAAGTCGGGCTCGACAATGCGGATGTGCTGCCCCAGCCATGCTTCATACTTCTTAGTAGCCTTGACGATATTCATGGATGATTACCTGACAATAGAACAGTTGGTAACAATAAAAAGATAGCCATGATCTGTCAAGGCAGATAGCGCCTGGACTTTGAAATTGCGGACTTAGCAAATCCAGGAACGCTGTGACCGCAGAAGAATGCTGAATCAGGCCTGACGAAGACGGGGCAAGCACCGTCTCTACACAGGCAAGTTAGAGCAACATGAAACCACTCTAGAACGATCCCTTGCGCGTGTAGTAGCCTGCCCTGTAGTGCGATTGAAAAGGACCACCCGGCGGGGCGTTCGCCAGGTCCACCCGCAGTTGGCGGAATTCCGAGTTCGAGTATCGCTCGGACGGATAGTAGGCCAGCAGATACTGGGTCCGCAGTTCGTCGCTGATTCTCTGGAAGGCGTCGTCGAGTTGCCCGAGCGAGGTGGCGTAGTAATACTTCCCGCCGGTATCGGCGGAGATCTGAATCAAGGCGTGCTCACCACCCTCGTCTCGTCCGGCGTCCGCTTCAATGGGCACAATAATGATGCTGTAAATAATCGCTTCCGCCTCCTGGGCCGCGCGCAGGGCTTCTTTGTAGTCCACCTGGCTCATGGTGTCTCCGCCGTCGGTGATCACCACCATCACTTTTCTACCCTGGCGGCGGCTGAGCGCCTGCGATCCCAGAAAAATCGCGTCATAAAGCGCCGTGGCCGCGCCATTGCGCATCCGGTCGATGCCAGCGTCAATCTTCTTCAAATCGGAGGTGAACGGCACCACCTCGCTCACTTCCTCGCTGAACTTGTAGACAGCGAGTCCGTCCTGCGGCCGCACAATGGCGTGGGCAAACTTGCGCGCCGAGGTCAGCTCCAGCGGCAGATCTTTTCTCGTGCTCAGGCTTGTATCCACCCCCAGCACAATCGAGAGGGGCAGCGCCGATTCCCGGTTGAAGATGGCGATCTTCTGCTGTTTGCCGTCTTCCTTCAACACAAAATTTTCCTTCTGGAGGTTCGCTACCGGGGCGCCGCGCGCATCCGTCACCGTCACGAACACGTTGACCAGTTTGACGTCGACTTTGATCGTGGTTTCAGGGCCCTGGGCCAACAGAGCGGCGCTGGCGCACAAGGCAAACGCGCAAACGGTTAGGCAGGCGACGAACTGCGAGCTGCACGCTTCGAGGCACGAGCGAGCCCTGACCTGGTTCGCTCGCAGCTTGAAGCTCGAAGCTCGAACCATCTCGGGAGTCCGCTTTATAGGAGATTCAATCATCATGATTTATGATGCAGGACGCTCGCCCGCTGTGCACTCCGGCAAACGAATTTCCTGGGGAAACGGCTCCCCGTCGGCCCACACCGCCCCATCTTCAAAGTATTCTTTCTTCCAGATCGGCACAGTCTTCTTGAGCGTGTCGATGATCCAGCGGCATGCGTCAAACGCCTCGCCGCGGTGCGCGGAAGCCACCGCGATCAGCACGCTCGTCTCCCCAATGTCGAGGCGCCCCAACCGGTGGACGATCGCCGCGCCCCGCACCCCAAAGCGTGCCCGCGCCTCCGCCGCCAAAGATGCCATCTGCTGCAGCGCCATGGCTTCATAGGCTTCATACTCCAGATAGAGGGTGCGCCGCCCGCGGGAGTTGTCGCGCACCACGCCGGCGAAGATCGCCACCGCACCATCGGCCGGCCGCTGCAATCGCCCTACCACTGCCTCGGCATCAATACGCTCGCGAACAATTCGAACTTCGCCCCGGCCTTCGCCAGTAATCTCGCCTTCGTGCGGCAATGCGCCCGCTTCCGGCGAGCCTCCGCTCACCGGCGGCAACAGCCCTACTTCATCGCCCTCAAGCAGCACCCGGTCCGCTCCCGAGTATTCCCGATTGACCGAGATCGCTAGCGACGGCACCATGGGTTGAATCCCCGGCGCCGTTCGCGCATAGTAGGAAAGCACCTCGCGTACCCGCGCCCCTTCGGGCAGATCTACGGTCTCGCCCGGCTTTCCGGCCAGGTCCTTCACCACGCCAAAAAACAGCACGCGAATCTTCATCGGTTCCCCGGAAAAATGCAAGTCGCTTTGTTGGTGGAGCGACCAACGTCTCGTGAGCCTGCCCTGAGCGAAGTCGAAGGGCCCCGCGGGACAGGGACACCCAGCGCACCACCGCCCAGAACCATCTCGTACCCGCACCACCAGTGTAGCGCGCAATGCAAAAAAGCTGTTTTCCCGTGGCGTCAGCCATCCGCCCGCCCCGTTCGCGGCCGTTACCTCCGTAATCGTGCATTAGGTCACCTTAGCGCTTAATCTTATTGCTGGCGCACCCGATGCCGAGAGGAGGCTGCCATCGCCACCACCGCTCAATCCGAAACCAGCCGAAATGAGTCCGCTCGGTCTTTCCTCCACAGCCTTAATATTCTGATCAAGTACACCCGGTTGTATGGCGTGGCCCACAAGCGCACCGAGGCCCAGTTCCAGACCACCTGGGAGGAACTCAAACAGGCCGTGCCGGCAAGCGGTGACACTGGCTTCCTGCTCGGCGTGTCTGGCAATAAACTTCTGCTCGACGGCATCCCGCTCGAAGCCGGACAGGCCGAGCGCAGCTTCGCGCAGTTGCTGAGCGCCGCCGGCCTCTCCAGCATCCTGTTTTCGAATAAGGTCACGATTGACGATTTCACCCGACTGGTGCGGGCATTTGCCATGGGCGGGTCCAAGGCGCAGGACTTCGCCAAACAGATCAAGGAGACACTGGGCGATAACAAGGACTCCTCGATCCGCATCAATGAGGTCAAGTTCGTGGCGGCCGATCCCTCGACGGGCGAATATTCCGTAGCCGCCCAACTGGCCGCCCAGGCCCTCGGCCCGGAATTCAAGCATTGGCTCAACGACCCGCAGAAACTTCTGCAATTAATCGCCGCCGCTCAAGGAGCGAGTTCTGGCGGTTCCGGCCCCCCTGGCGGCGCACCTTTAGGCAGCGTTCCCACGGTCCCCATTCCCGCCGGCCTCGGCCCGGGACCGGGCGGACCGGGTGGCGGTACGTCGGGCGGAGGTCCGGGCGGAGGTTCTGGCGGAACTTCGGGCGGAGGTACGGGCGGAGGCTCTGGCGCAGTCTGGACCGGTGGCGTCGTTCCCTTGCAGGAAGAGGAAGTCATCCAGACCATTCGCCTGCTCACTCATTTTGGCCAGGCCGCGCAGGATCCCAACGTTTCGCCGGAAATTCTGCAGGCCGAACTGGGCAAGGCCCCCGAAGGCGCGAAGGTCAATCTCGCCCATCTGCTGGAGAGCCTGGCCAAGCAAACTTCGGAGGCCAGCACCAGCGACGGCAATGACACGCCGCTGCTGATGAAGGCGGCGGAGAACATGGCCATCAAATTCGCCCTCGACCGTTATCAGCGGGGCGATGTGAAGGTCAACGCAGTCCACGAAATGATGGAGCACATGAGCCGGCAGATGGACACGCTGCGCAATATTCTGCGCGTCCAGGAAGATAAAATGTCGAAGGCCGGCATTCTGGTTGAGTCCCACGCCGATATTCTCGACCGGATGTTCTGGGCAGAGATTCCCGAGGCCGGCAAGAAAACCGTACTACTCTCGGGCGAGGCCGCCTGCGTGCCGCCCCGCAACATTCGACAGTTCGTTGAAGTCCTTCTTGAGCGCGACGATAATGAGAGCGCCGGCAAAATTCTCTCCAACTACTGCGCCGGGCTGGACGCCAAGGATGCCGAACCGCGGCGCAAGATAGCTACGGGCCTGGCCCAACTGGCCGACCTGTACGCAAGCGCTCCCGATGAAATCATGCCCAATGCGCTCGCCATACTTGGCGAGAAAATGGCCAAGGAAACCGATACCGAGATCCAGAGCTTGCTGGCCGCGGCCTTTGCGCGCTTCGGTCAGGAGGCATGCGCTCGCAAGAAATACAAGGCCGTTGTAGAACTCTGCAACTCCCTCGAAACCGTGGCCCAGCATCGGCCGGCCCTGGTGCAGGACCTGCGTTCCCGCGTCGGCATTGAACATCGCCTGCCCGAGATGATCGAAGAAGCGATCAACGCCGATCAGGTGCCCGAGGACCTGATCAACGTGTTGCAGCAGCTTCCCAGGAATTCCGTCGAACACCTGGCCGACCGTTTCTTCCGCGCGCAGAAGCGCCTTGAATGCGATCGCATTATCGATCTCGCCGGCGAGCTGGGAAAGCCCGCCATCGACGATCTGCGGGACATGCTGCGCTCGGGCCAGCCGCGCCAGGCTGCCTCGGCGGTCGGCTTATTGAGCCGCCTCTCGGTCGCGACGCTGCTCGACTTGCTGCCCTCGCGCATCGGTCAGTTCAACCGTTTCTATCAGGACGTCATTGTCCGCCAGATTGCCTACGGCGCGGCCCGAGATCGCGGACGCACCTTGCTCGAATTGCTGGAACTGCTCGACTCCCTCATTCTGCCCGAGGCCATCGACGAAATCGGCATGAGCGAGGACCGCAGCGCCAGCGCCAGCCTGATTGCGCTCGCCACCGCCGGTGAAGCGCACAACCGTCCCCCGTTCGTGCAACTGAAGGCCATCGAGTCTCTCGGCCGCTTGCGCGATAGCGACGCGGTCAATGTTTTGCGCACCATCGTCGAAGACAAGAGACTCTTCGGCTACAGCCAGCATCGCGAATTAAGGATCGCCGCCATTCAGTCGCTCTCCAAGATCGATCCGCGCTACGGTAACCAGGCCCTCGCAGACAGCGGCCTTGATGCCGGGGAGCTCGCCGTCGGCCCGATCGATTCCGGACCGGGATGCACCTGGGTCCGGCAGCGCCGTTACGAACGAATAATCTTGCCGCGTACTTACTCCGCCACTCTTTCCAGTTCCTGGGGCAAGTCGAACATCATCATGCGCGAGATGAGCCTGGGCGGCGGTATGGGCACGCGCAACGACAATCTCCGGGTCGGCTCCGAAGCCCACGTCGAGATTTCTCTGGGCGTGAAAAAAATTCGCGGCGAAGTGCTTCTCCGCCGCGCTCGCATCAATGAAATCGGCTTCGAGTTCGTCAGCATGGACCTCGACAGCCGCTATCGGCTGCGCCGCGTCCTGCTCGACGCCCTGCAAAAAGGCCCCGACACCCAGAACGCCGACTGGAACGGCGACCGCAAGAAGTAGAGCGAGCTGTCAGCTGTCAGCTGTCAGCTATCAGTTTTCCGTTTTCAACCTGCGCGCGCCGATTCCAGCACAAAGAAAAAGCCCCTGCGGCAGCAGGGGCCTCTTCACAAAACTTCCCTCCACGGTGTCTGCTGCGGTTCCGCTCACTTCACTTTCAGGAAGATCATTACGAACGTGAAGAGCACCAACGACTCGATGAAGGCTAGCCCCAGTAGCATTGCAATCTGGATCCCGGCGCGCGCCGCCGGATTACGTCCGAGGGCTTCGCACGCCGCCGACGCCACTTTGCCTTGGCCCTGCGCTGCCAGACCCGCCGCCAGCGCGAGAGCAAATCCAGCTGTTATCGCCACCCAGTTGGTGGCGGGAGTTGCGCTTCCGCCGCCCTGCGCATACGCCGGCGCCGCCACAACCGACGATATCATCATCACGAACATCAACATCACGATTTTCCGCATTTTCATTTCTCCTTAAATGAATTGCCCCCAGTGGGTGGTTGACGCCGTGCTCGAATAAGCCGGCGCCCTCACGCTGAAAGGCGGCTGTCAGCTATCGGCTGTCAGTTCTCAGTTCTCAGTTCTCCGTTCCAGAAACTGACAACTGGCCACTGACTACTGGCAACTGTTTCTCTAATGCTCATGCGCCGTTGCCTCGCCGAGGTACGCCGCAGCCAACAACACGAAAATATATGTCTGTATGAAACCTACCCCCACATGCAGCCCTTCGAACAAGAGCGGAACTCCAAGCGGGATCAGGGAAAAGAACACCAGGGTGACCATTTCGCCAGCGAACATATTGGCATACAAACGGACGGTCAACGACATCACCCGGGCCAGGTGACTAAAAGCTTCGATGGGCAGCAACAACAGTGGCAGGAAAATCCGCAGCGGCAGCGGCATGTCTTTGTCCTGCGGCCCGATGAAATGTTTCAAATAGCCTACCGGCCCGTTCGTCCGCACTCCGTAATAGTGATAGTAAAACCAGGTCAGCAACGCGCATCCGAGCGGCACAATTGGCACTGCGGTCGGCGATTCCAGTCCCGGTACCAGTCCAATCAAATTGCAGCCAAGGATGAACAGGCCCAGCACGGTCAGATACGGAACGAATTTCTCCGGATGATTAGAGATGGTATCGCTGGCCAGGTTGTTTACAAATCCGTAGATGGCTTCCATCGTGTGCTGGAGCCCGCCTGGACGCTCCACCGAAAGCCGCACGCGCACGGCGACAAAGAAGATCGTTAGCAGCAGGACGACCAGTAACTCCATCGCAAAACTATTCGAAATCGGAGCCAAACGATCGTTCGGATGAATGTGCAGCGCCGTCAACAACGCCAGCACAGGCGCGCCGAACAGTTTATTCAGAAGCGCGGTAAAAGCCAGTTGTTCCATTTTCAGACTTCGAGATTCTCAGACGACGAACTTTTCAGACTCCGGTACTTATCCAGCCCCGGAGGGGCGGTCCAGCTTAGCCCAGCGCTTCAGCGCTGGGAAAAGCGGAAAAACGGCGGGAAGTCCCGGAGGGGCGACCCAGTTCTCACTCACACTTTCTGTGTCATCCGCCAGTGCAGAAGCTTACTCGCTGCGCCGAAATGCCGTGTACCCTTCCCAAGCCGCTTCCGCCATCAGGGCCGCCACGGGCACGCACAGGCCCCACAAAAAACCGCGAAAAGCCAGGGAAGAACTCTTGAATATAACATAGGCAGCGGCCCCCACCAACCCGTAGCGCACCACGAAGCGCATGACAATCCGTCCGCCTTTTTCCCGGCTATTGCGGTTGACGATGCGATCGGCCAACCCTTCGACGCCGCGCGTCAGCGAGCGGAAATTGACGTAGGAGACCGCGACTCCGAAGGCAAATCCAATCGCTCCCGCCCAGCGGTAAAACCAGAACGCCAGCCCCAGCAGCAGGACGCCAGCGACCAGCATATTGCGCAGCAGGCGAGGAATAATGCGGTCATACTTCGTGCGGTCGTCGTTCGTGCGCTCGCCGTTTGAGCGCTCATCGAGCGTCTCCGCCGCCGGAGTTTCCGCCGCCCCGTCGAGATGCTCACTTCCGTCATCTGTCATTTGTTTTTGAAAGCGCCCAAGGCCATGCGGATCATCTGCCAGAACCCGACCGCCGCGCCAAACACCAGCCCTACCAGAAAAAGCCAGCGGGTATGCAGCCAGTGATCGCCGAGCTTTCCCAGAAAGTAGCCGAGCAGAATCGCCGCCGGAATAATAAATCCAATCTCGGAATAGCGGACCGCGGAGACGAGAGGATCTTTCTTCGGTGAAGACGTGTCCGACTCGGGGCTAGGTTTCTCTGCCATTCGAGGAATTCTATACTAAGCTGCCAGCAAGCCAAGGTTACAACCAGACAGTTCCAAAGCGAGAAGCTAAGAGCTAGAAGCCAGGAGCTAACAGCCCTACTTCAACATCGCCGCCACGTGCGGAGACTGCGCAATCCCCAGCGACCAGTTGACGCCGCGAATAAACGGCTCCGGATAAACTCCGATGACGAGCGTCGCCAGCGCCGTCACACCCAGTGTGCAACGCATTCCGAAGCTGATGGGCAGCCGTTCCGTCTCCATCGGCGCGCGCATCAGCATCGAGTTCGCAATCTTCAAGTAGTAATAGAGTCCGAAGAGCGAATAGAGCACGCCGAGCGACGCGAGCAGGTAATGTTGGCTTTCGATCAGGCTGAGGAAGATGTAGTACTTGCCCAGGAACCCGGCGGCGGGCGGAATGCCGGCGAGCGAGAGCAGAAACAGCAGCATCAGCGAAGCTTCGACGGGTGCGCGCTGGTAGAGCCCGGCCATATCGTCGAGTTCGTCGCCAATCACATTGCGCTGCCGCAGCGATGTGATCACGGCAAACGCTCCCAGATTCATGAAGGTATAGACGAGCAGGTAGACCAGGATTCCCTTGAAGCCGTCGAGAAACGCGGGGCTGCCCATTGGCGAAGTTCCCATGGCCACGAGCGCCAGCAGCATGTAGCCAACGTGCGCAATCGAGGAGTAAGCCAGCAGCCGCTTAGTGTTCGTCTGCGTGAGCGCTGCAAAATTCGCTCCCGTCATGGTAGCAATGGAGACGACAATAATCACCGGTGTGTATATCGAGCGCAACGGCCACAACCCCAATGGGATCTTCCCACGAGCAGTCATAATGAAGGTGCACCCGAGTATGCGCAGCAGCAGCGCCCACGCCGCCGCTTTCACCGCTACCGACATGAAGCCGGTAATGCTGGTGGGCGCGCCTTCGTACGCGTCCGGCGCCCACTGATGAAATGGAACGGCGGCGATCTTGAACAGCAATCCGACCATGGTCGTCAGTAGCGCGATCACCACCACGGGATTGTGCGGATCGAGGGTCGAGACCTTGTGGGCAATGACGGCTAGGTTCGTGCTGCCTGAGATTCCGTAGAACAGCGAAAGCCCGTAGGCGAAAATGCCTGACGAAAATGCCCCCAGCAGCAGATACTTCAAGGCGGCTTCATTCGAACGCCGGTCGCGCCGCAAAAACCCAACCAGCACATAAGTGGAAATCGCCATCAGTTCGAGGCCGATGAAGAGCAGTACAATGTCGATTCCCGCCGCCATGCACATCATGCCCACAACGGAAAGCAGCAGCAAAGCATAGTATTCGCCGTGGTGTTCATCTTCTATGTCGAGATAGCGCACCGATCCAACGATGGCAATGGCCGCTGCGGCAAGAAACAAATACCAGAAGTAAATGGCGAAGCGATCGACTAACAGCGAGTTATAGAACCCGATCGCGCCCATCGGCAACGCCGACTGAATCTGCCATATGCACAAAGCCGCAAACGCCACGCCAACAAAAGCGCCCACCGCGTTGATCCATTTCCATTCCCGCGGAACCCATAGGTCAATCAGCAGAATGCCAAGCGCAAAGATGGTGAGTTCCACCATTGGCAACATCAGCCGGTAATCGGTTGAGAGGCTTTGCACTCAGTTACTCGCTTTCGGTTTGACAACGTCTGGCGCTACGACTTCCGGTTTCACCACTTCAGGCTTGGCGGCTTTCGGCTTGACGACTTTCGGCTTGATGACGGCGGCCGGCTGCGGAGCGGGCGCGGGCGCACTTTGCACGGTCACCGGCGCATTCGCATTGGACTTATCATGAATCGTCTGCACAAGCTGATTGACCGGTTGTTCAAGTATCTCGAAAAACGGCTTGGGATAGATGCCGATCCAGAACGCCATAATGACTAGTGGCACGAACGTCAGGATTTCGCGCGGCGTTAGATCGTGCAGCTTCTCGTTCTTGGGATTCGTCACCGTCCCGAAGAAGACCCGCTGGTAAAGCCAGAGCAGGTAAGCCGCCGCAAGAACTACACCGGGCGCCGCCCACGCCGCCCATTGCCAGTGAGCGGTGAATGCTCCCTGCAAGATCGTGAACTCGCCGACAAAGCCATTCAGCAGCGGCAATCCCATCGACGAGAGAAACATGATCATGGTGATCGTCGCGTAGATAGGCATCACGTTCGAAATGCCGCCATATTCGGCGATTTCGCGCGTGTGCCGCCGCTCATACAAGATGCCGACGATCAAGAAGAGTGCGCCGGTCGAGATGCCGTGATTGACCTGCTGCAACACCGATCCGGTCAAGCCCAGCGGAACCAGCGTAAAGATCCCCAGTGTGCAGAAGCCCAGGTGGCTGACGGACGAGTACGCGACCAGCTTCTTCATGTCCTTTTGCATGAGCGAAACCAGCGCGCCATAGATGATGCCGACGAGCGAGAGTCCGATCACCCAGCTTTGCACACGCGGGTGCGTCACGACCGACGGAAAGAATGGCAGCGAGAAGCGGATAAATCCGTAAGTTCCCATCTTCAGCAAAACGCCGGCCAGAATGACGGAGCCGGCGGTAGGCGCTTCCACGTGCGCATCCGGCAGCCAGGTGTGAAACGGAAACATCGGAACTTTGATGGCGAATCCAATAAAGAAGGCAACAAACAGCCAGATAGCGGCGTGGAATGGAATCAGCGGCGCCGTCTTATACAGCTCGGGGATACTGAATGTATAAAAGTGCGGGGTACTGGCCGAGTAATGATGGAAGTACAGGAACAAAATGCCAAGCAGCATCAGCACCGATCCGAGCAACGTGTACAAAAAGAACTTGATGGCGGCATAAAGTTTGCGCGGACCGCCCCAGATGCCGATCAGCAGATACATCGGCACCAGCATCGCTTCCCAGAAAACGAAAAAAAGGAAGAAATCGAGCGCCATGAAGACGCCGAGCATTCCCGTCTGCAAGACCAGGAACCAGACGTAATATTCCTTCACGCGGTTCTCGATTGCCGTCCAGGAGGAGAGTATCGAAATCCATCCCAGCAGCGTGGTCAACATGATCAGCAGAAACGAGATGCCGTCAATGCCCAGGTTGTAACCCGCGCCGATCGATGGGATCCAGTTGTTCGCCGACCCTTCCAGGAACTTGAAACCCGGCTCAAAACGCAACGCCCAAAACATCGGCACCAGCGGCAGCGAGATCAGGAACCCGCCCAGCGCGAAGAGGTTCGCAATCCAGCGGATCGCGTCCTTGTTCTCCTTGGGAACGAACAAAAGAACGAACGCGCCCACGAGCGGCGTGAAAAGAATGATCGAAAGTATATGCGATTGCATAAGAGCTCTTAGCTTTTAGCTCTTGGCTTTTGGCTTCTAGCTAACAGCTAAGAGCCAATAGCCAAAAACACAGAATCACTTCCACACGTAATACACGCCAAATCCCAACAACCCGGCGATCATGACCAGCGCGTACCACTGCACCAGTCCCCATTCGAACAGGCGCGCCGGATACGAAATCATTCGCGCGACAATCGCCGGACCATTGACGCACAGGCCGTCGACGATCCACTTATCCCACCAGGTCGAAAGCGTGGCGACGGCGCGAGTTACCCAGCCAACATCGTTGACCGTTCCGTCGATGATTTTCGCATCGAACCACGACGACGCTTCGCCCGCGCCCATCGCCCCGAGGCGAATCTTGCCAATCTTGCGACGTCCGGTGAAAGCGTAGTCGTAACCCTCGTCAACAAACCACTTGTTATAAAGCACCTTATAGAGCGCCGGTGCTTTCACGGCAATGGGCTCGGGATAATCTTTGCCGGCATTCGCGTAGTGACCGTAGGCCCATCCTCCACCGACAATTGCAGCCCCGACGGAGAGAGCCATCAGCGTCCATTCCCAGCCGTTATGTTCTTCGCCGGCCGGCTCCTGCTGCTCGGCGGCCGCGACGGACGCAGAAGCGTCGGCGTTTTGCGAAAATACCGGCTCCAGAAACTTTCCGAACACGTTGGTCCCACCCAAACTCGCCGGCACGCCCAACCATCCGGCGCAAACCGAGCAAATGGCCAACACGACCAGCGGGCCGGTCATGGACTTTGGCGATTCATGAACGTGGTGCTCGACTTCATGGCTCATCCGCGGCTTCCCGTAGAAAGTCAGGAAGATGAGCCGCGCCATGTAAAACGCAGTCATCAGCGCCGTGCCAAAGCCGATGAGCCAGAGATAGGGAAAACTGCCATCGGCGGAGCGATAGGCCTTCCAGAGGATTTCGTCTTTCGAGAAAAAGCCCGCCAAAGGCGGAATGCCCGCAATCGCCAGTGTCGCGATCAACATCGTCTTATAAGTAGTTGGAATGCGCTCGCGCAGGTCGCCCATGTTGCGCATGTCTTGCTCGCCGCTCATGGCGTGAATCACCGAGCCCGCGCCAAGAAAGAGGAGTGCCTTGAAGAAAGCATGAGTGAATACATGAAAAACGCCCGCCGCAAAAGCGCCAACACCCAGCGCCAGGAACATATATCCCAGTTGCGAGACAGTGGAGTACGCGAGCACGCGTTTAATGTCGTTCTGCACCAGTCCGATGGACGCGGCAAACACGGCAGTAAGAGCGCCGACAATGGCGACGGTCTTCATCGCGTCCGGCGCCAGCATGAACACGGCATTGGAACGCGCCACCATATACACGCCTGCCGTCACCATGGTCGCCGCGTGGATCAACGCGGAAACCGGCGTGGGTCCTTCCATTGCATCGGGCAGCCATACATAAAGAGGGAGTTGCGCCGACTTGCCGCAGGCCCCGACAAACAGCAGCAGGGCGGCGGCGGTGAGCACGGGATCGCCCTTGACGAAGTTCCCGCTGTGCATGAGCGTGTTTATGTCAATAAAGCGGAATGAGCCCAGATACCAAGCCAGCGTAAGTGCGCCAAGAATGAAACCGGCATCGCCGATGCGGTTCACAATGAACGCCTTGTTGGCCGCGGTCGTGGCGGAGTTACGATGAAAATAGAAACCAATCAGCAGATACGAGCATAAACCGACGCCTTCCCATCCAACAAATAAAAGCATGTAGTTGTTCGCCAGGATGAGCGTAAGCATGGAAAACATGAACAAGTTCATGTATCCGAAGAAGCGATAATACCCTCCTTCGTGCGCCATGTAACCGGTGGAGTAAATGTGAATCAACATGCCCACACCAGTCACGAAAAGCAGCCAGATACAAGAGAGCGGATCGAGCAGGAATCCGGCGTCGGCGTTGAAGGAAGCGGGAGTGCCGTCGTGTTTGATGAAGTTCAGATGGGCGTTGCCGCTGCCTAGCCAGGTATAAACAACTTTTTCGAATGGCAGCCCCGTGCCATGCGCGTAGTGGGT
>Ga0181518_10001850_pt1 | contig 21244 bp, 21 predicted proteins | sample PEATcosm2014_Bin_28_FD_119751 | JGI IMG/M metagenome (GOLD analysis project Ga0181518, IMG submission 119751) | Peatland microbial communities from MTU Mesocosm Facility, Houghton, MI, USA - PEATcosm2014_Bin01_60_metaG | ecosystem: Environmental > Terrestrial > Soil > Wetlands > Peat | place... | reverse complement strand
TGGCATAGGCATTGGCCACTTCCAGGCGAACTTGGTTTGAAACTTCAGAGGCTGGGTATTTTGCAAGGAATGCCTCGCCATGTTTGATCACTAACCGGAACTTATCGGGCCCTTCCTGGCAAGCACCTTGGCTCCAGCCGAGTTTGGTCATCATCAGGAATGCCTGACGTCCCCACCGGGAGTCCAGGTATTCTGTCGCCAGTTGATTGAGATCAACGGGATTCTTGGAAGGCCTCCAGGCACCGTCAGGGTCGTAGTAGTAGTACTCGATGCCGAGCTTTTCAAACTGCATGACTGCTGGCGTCACCGTCCGCCGTTTTGCGGGGTCTGTTTCAGCGGCGCCGTTGGGTTCAATTATGCTTGGTATGAGCTCGTGAAGGCAGAAGGCCCTCGCAGGGTACAAAGGAGAGGTTCTGGAAGTATTACGCCACTCCTTAATGACAGGGCCCAGCACTTGAAGGACGTCATCCGGGTTGCCGCCCGCGACGGCAATCGCAATCTGCCGACTCCGTTGAAAGTCTGCCTCTTGACATGCGCGCGAAGCGACAGCAGGATCGGTCCGCGCGAGGCCCGGCCCGTAGATTGCCCACGCCGGATTGGAAAACGCAACCAGGATGAGTACCGATAACGCATTTCTTGTCATCTGACACCCCATTTCTAGTCGAATGGTATTGCGCTTTCCCCAAATCAACCACGTTACGTCGGTGTGCGATCCACGTTGAGCGCATAAGTTCTGTAATCAGGCGATTTCAGCAACTCTGGCAATTTATGTCGGGTGTCGCAGATACGACGCTCTTTGCGATGCGAAAGTTCACTCTCCACAGAGGCTGCCGCCAGGTTTTCCGTCCCAATTCCCGGTCTCGTTCGTCAAAGAAAAACCCGAACCGCGCGGGTCCGGGTCTCGGGAACTTATTAGCCTGTCCAGCTACAAAACGATTCTCGCCAGCCACGCCCTTGAAGTCAATGTTACCGAAGGGGATAAGCATCCAACCAGAATCGTGGCAACTTACGATGGTTCTCCCGGAAGTACCGTTTAATGCCCGATTTCCCCGTGTGATGCTGGTCACAGCCATCCGTGATTCAATACGTTGACTGGCTACCCCTGGAACCGTATCCTATTGATATTGAAATTGCATTTCATTTTCAACTAGAAAGCGGTCATATTTTTTCATGTTCCACACCTTCATCGTTACTCTCCGCCAAGGCGCCGAAGCGGCGCTGATCGCGGGCATTGCCCTGACCTATTTAACAAAAGACCGGCCCCAATCATCCAAGAAAATCCGCCCTCGCCGCGCCCATAAGCTCGATGGCTCGGCCCCTGACGAAGCCAGCGAGAGCGTGAAGCTGGAAATATCCGAACTCCGCGTCGCCCTCACCGATCTTGAGATCGGCGAGGCGGGCACGATCGACCAGATTTCCCTGCCCTCGGGCGAACAGCAATTCCTGATGCGCATTGGTTTTGTTCCGGGAGCGCATGTCCGGTCTATACGCCACGCGCCCCTCGGCGACCCCAGCGTCTATGCGGTCGACGGAACCGAGATTGCCCTGCGCGCGGAGACCGCCCGCTACATCAAGATCCGGCGAGGATGGTTCTCGCCATTCGGGGACTAGCCGTGACCCCGATTTTAGCCAGCGATTGCGGTTGCGCCGATCCTACCGAACCGTTGTTTTCTTCCCGCAAGAAACTCCCAGAGGACCCGAACCGCATAATCCGGACCGTGGCCCTGATCGGCCCGCCCAATTCAGGGAAGTCGACGCTCTTCAATCGCCTGACCCGCCTTCGCCAGAAGGTCGGCAATTACCCCGGCGTAACCGTTGAGCAGCGTGTAGGCCTGCTGGCCGGCAAAGGGCCCGAGATCAGGATCGTCGATCTGCCCGGCGTATACAGCCTGACGCCTTATTCCGACGATGAACGCGTCGCCGTCGATGTGCTCACCGGTCAAATGGAAGGCCAGCCTCGTCCCGATGCGGTTTTGCTGGTGCTGGACGTGACCCATCTCTCGCGTCAGTTGCTATTGGCAGCGCCCGTGATCGCATTGGGCCTGCCTACGCTCGTGCTCCTGAACATGGCGGATATTTTTGCCAAAGGAGGCGGCTCTCTCGACGTTCTCAAACTCGCCACCGAACTCGGCGCGCCCGTTGTGATGGTGAGCGCAACCCAGGGAACTGGCTTAGAGGTTGTCGAGCGCTTCCTGCGACAGGACCGCGATCACGATCAAAGTCCAGACGCACTTCTGCCCGTTCTTCGTGACCTTCCCCAGAGCCGGAAATGGGCCAGCCAGGTTGGACGCCGCATCGATTATCAGCAACACGTTCCCAGCGTTTGGAGCCGCCGACTGGACGATGTGTTCCTCCACAAAATATGGGGCCCGCTGATTTTTATTGTGGTGGTTGGCGCTGTTTTCCAAACCGTGTTTGGAATCGGCCAGCCCCTGAGCACAGCTTTTCAGGACCTGCTCACCAGGCTGGGACAGCACGCGGCGCCCTTGATTCCCGCCGGTGTCCTCCGCTCGCTGCTGCTCGATGGCCTGTGGAAGGGCGTGAGTTCCGTGCTGGTGTTTCTGCCGCAAATCCTTCTGCTCTTCTTCTTTATAGGACTGCTGGAAGATTCCGGCTACCTGGCGCGCGCGGCGCTGATTGCCGACCGCACCATGCGCAGCGTGGGATTGAACGGGAAGGCCTTCATTCCTCTTCTGTCCGCCTATGCCTGCGCCGTGCCGGCGATCATGGCGACTCGCACCATCGAGAACAAGCGCGACCGCATTGCGACCATTCTGATCGCCCCGTTCATGACCTGTTCGGCCCGCTTGCCCATCTACACATTGCTGATTGCGGCGTTTATTCCCAATCGCCCGGTCCTCGGCGTGTTTTTCGGAGCCAGGGCCTGCGCCATGCTTTCGCTGTACCTGCTCGGATTTCTCGCGGCCATCGCGACGGCCAAGATACTTAAATCATCGGTGCTCAAATCTTCCGCCGCTCCCTTCGTGCTGGAGCTTCCCGAATTCCGCTGCCCAACCTGGCAGTCAATTGGCCTTCGCCTGCTGGATCGCGGACGCGTCTTCCTGCGCCAGGCTGGCACCTACATTTTGGCGGTCTCTTTGCTGGTCTGGGTCCTGACCAATCTTCCGCTGCACGCTGGCCACGCTCCTCAGATCGAGCAGAGCGCGATCGCCCACCTCGGCCATGGAATTGAACCGCTCATCCGGCCGCTCGGCTTCAACTGGAAAATCGGCGTCGGACTGCTGACCTCGGTGATTGCGCGCGAAGTGATCGTCGGCACCCTGGGCACGATTTATGGCACCGACCCGGCGACGCACTCGATGACGTTGCAACATGCGCTCCAGCAGGACCTCACTTTTGCCGGAGCGATGGCGCTGCTGGTCTTCTTTGCCTTTGCCATGCAGTGCACCTCAACGCTGGCGATTGTGCGCCGCGAGACCAATAGTTGGAAGTGGCCCGCAATCCAGTTTGTTTACATGACCGTAGTTGCCTACACTGCCGCATTCGCCGTCAACCAGGTGCTTTCGTCGCTGATCAAATGACAAGCGGACGCGAATGCTCGATTTAGATTAACGTATGCCCATTCGCATGGTGCGCGATCTAGTGCTCATCAGCGACAATCCCATTTTTTGCGCTACATCGGGCAGGCATCGCTGCAACTCCGATAACACTTCCCGCGCCTGTTCCCCGCTCAGATACTTTCCGAATCGAACTTTCTTCCAGCCGACCTTACACTCCAGAGCATAGTCAGCTTTCTGGCGGACGTCTGGTCGCCAAGACAACCCACTACATTTGCCGAGCGGATACCGGCGGGCCCTTCCCCAGCCAAAATAATCATTGCGGACCAGCAATCCGTCCCCACTGAACTCGATAATCTCGGAGCCTGCCATTTGGTACGCCAAGTCGGCCACGGCTGCGATCACTACGAACGCCGTTAGTGCCCTTGACAGAAGCGCCTTTCGGCTCCAACGTTCGATTTCTCCCAACATTGCGAATGAGAAAGCCAACACACCCAGGCAAAAACGCGGAAAATTAAACTGGTGCTCTATGGTCACGCGGAGAACTCCCGAGAGACAGCCGATCTCGGTCTTCGCGACGAGGCGGAATGCTTTTGGGAGTTCCACTCTTTGCTTCCCCTTTCGCGCTTCCTTCCTGCCCACCGTCGCCCGAGCCGCATTTGAATCCTTGAAACGATTGCACTTTGCAGCCGCGCCACGTGGATCTACTTCTTCCCAAAGAATTTCCCAAATCCCAGCCGCACCTGCACCGTATTCACGCCCGGATTCGGCTCGGCCAGCGATCCGTTCGAGATGTGCATGTAGCGGACCTCCGCCGACCATCTGTGTTTCCCAAAAAAATAAGTCCCTAACGCCCCGCCCGATGCGAAATTGATCGCCGAAGTTCTCGGCGGCACTTCATGCGTCGTAAACAACGGTCCTGTATTTAACTCGAGGTAGGGAACGAGGTGGCGGCGCGTGGCGAAAATCCATTTCAACACAACCGGATTCACTCCCGCTCCATAGGCGGTGTTTGGCTCTTGGAACACCACAAACGCAGGCACGGCGTCCACCGCAAACTCGAAGCGTCCGTTGAGAAAGCTCGGGCCATGGGGATCGGTCAGGATCCAACCGTAGCGAAACCCTGCGTTCCATACGCTCGTATTCCCGATTCCGCCCGTTACCGAGCGCCCGCCGCCAGTCCACACTTCCAGTTCATGACCTCCTCGCTCAGGGAGATCCTGGGCAGCGGCAAGAGAGGCTGCGAGAAAGGCAGTTAGAAAAAATGTCGAAGCAAGAGATACCGCGCCCCGAATGGATCGTGTCATAAGTATGGTCAAAGTCTAAAAAAACGATACGCGAACCCAGGTCAGGAAACAAATTGAGTGAAAATGACGCCGCCATTTCCCCTGACCAGGCTGGGGGAAAACGCCGGGTTTACTCCGCGACTGTCGGGAATGCTCAGACACAAATCCCACTTCCTCCGCGCCCTTGGCGCCTCGGCGGTGAAACCGCCTCACAGTCCAATCCCGCCATCCACTGCCAGCACCTGCCCGGTAATAAACTGCGGAGCCGTAGCGAAAAACATGACCGTTGCGGCGATGTCGGCTGCCGTTCCGTTGCGCCGCATTGGCGTCTGCTTCACCATCTTTTTCATGAACGCCGACGACGACCTTTCTCCCAGATCGATCATCCCCGGAGCGACCGCGTTCACCGCGATCTCCGGGGCGAGCGCTTTCGCCATCACTTTCGTCAGCATGTGCAACGCCGCCTTCGACGAGCAATAGTGCGCATGCTCTGCCCACGGCCGCAGGCCGCCCAGCGAACCCATATTCACGATACGCCCTCGGCGCTTTCTTAAATACGGCAGCGCCTCGCGCGACACCAGAAACGGTCCGCGCGTGTTGGAGGCAAATATCGCATCCCATTGCGCCACAGCTATTTTCTCGAACTCAACCGTCTCGTAGTTCGCGGCGTTATTTACCAGCACGTCGATCGAGCCCATTTCGCGCGCCACTTCCTTCACCATTTCCTGGACGCTCCGCTCATCCGTGACATCGCAGCGCACAGCGAGCGCTTCGACGCCATGCCGCGCCAGCGCGGCCACCACTGCGCGCGCCTCGCGTTCCGACTCTCGAAATGTAATGGCCACGTCGGCTCCGTTTGCGGCCGCAGCCAAGGCGATGGCGCGCCCCAGTCGTTTCGCCGCTCCCGTCACCAGCACCGTCTTGCCAGAAAGCACGCGTCGGTCGGCCGCCGTCGTTTTTGTCATTGTCACTGTCTTTGTCATTGCCGTCGTCACCCCGAGCCCTGTCATTTCGAAATTCTACGCCCGTCCTTTGAACAACGCGTCCACCCCAGGACACGCCTGTGTTTCGCCTGACACTCGCAAGGCCTGGGCTTCCCGTCTAACTTCCTGAGCAGCCGTGCCTCGCCTTTCGGCGCTATTCTTGCACTCAGTATCCCGACATCAATCTCCGGGAGGTCAACCGCGTGCTTCGCCATATTGCCGCTCTCACTTTCATCTTCGTGTGCACCACGATCGCTTGGATGATACTCGCTACCACGATCATGCTGCGCACCAACAACACCGACGATCGACTCAAAGGTCAGGTTGCCTCAACCTGGGGCACTGCGCAGGAGCAAGTCCCGCCCACCGCCAACGTCTCCTGGAATGAAACGCAGGCCGTCAACACTAAGGAAAACGGAAAACCCGTCGTCCACTACAACCAGGTTAAACGAACCATCCCATTGCGCCTCGACTCCACCCATCTCAAAGTTGATTTGGACCTCAATCATCGGCAAAAGGGTCTGCTCTGGTACAGCACCTACGCGGTGGATTTTGCCGGCGACTACAGTTTTCACAATGACGCTGCCGTTCCAGGCTCATTGACTCTTCGTCTCCCCTTCCCCGCACAGAGGGCTGTGTACGACGGACTCGCCATGACCTTCAACGGCCAACCGGTCCCAATCTCGATCGACGATACCGGCGCAGTCTCCAACCTGGCATTCGCCCCTGGCCAAACTGCCCTGCTCCACGTCGCCTATCGCTCTCACGGCATGGATCGCTGGCGCTACAAACTCGCCGATGGAATTGCGCAGGTGCACGACTTCTCCCTCGCCATGCACACCAATTTCAAGGACATAGATTTCGCCGACGATACGCTTTCGCCCACAACCAAAGAAGAAATCGCCGGCGGCTGGAATCTTAACTGGCGCTATTCCGACCTGGTCTCTGGATTCCAGATCGGAATGGAGATGCCGGAGAAGTTGCAACCTGGCCCTCTCGCCGGAGAAATCAGTTACTTCGCTCCGGTGTCGCTGTTTTTCTTCTTTTTCCTGATCTTCATCATCACCACCCTGCGCGGCATCGACCTTCACCCCATGAATTACTTTTTCCTGGCCGCGTCGTTCTTCGCCTTCCATCTGCTGCTCGCTTACCTGGTTGATCACATCTCGATTCACGCCGCTATGGCGATTTCTTCCATCGTCTCGATCGCGCTGGTGGTGAGCTATCTGCGCCTGGTGGCGGGCATCCGCTTTGCCGCCATGGAGGCTGGCACGGCGCAGCTCATTTATCTGGTAGTGTTTTCCTACGCGTTCTTTTGGAAGGGTTTTACCGGCCTTGCCATCACCATCATTTCCGTGATTACGCTGTTCATCGTGATGCAGGCGACGGGAAAGATTCGCTGGTCCGAGAAATTCGCCCGCCGTTCCGACCCCCCGCGCAGCGGCCTCTAGCGCCGTCGCCGCATAGCGCTAACGGAGCAAAAAAAAAGTAGCGCCGGCATCTTGCCGTCTGTCCCGAGGGCGTCTCGCCCTCGGCGCGGCGGGCGAGGACGCCTGGCACTCCACTGTCAACATTGTCGCGCGGCCACGCGCGAGTTCAGCATTAATCGTCTTCGTTACCGCCGACACTTCCCTTCCGCTCCGTTTTCGCCAACAATAGAAGTGACCGTGACCCAAGCCTCCATTAACCCGGGCAAGACCACGATGGCGAAGGCCATCGAGCGCTACTTCAACCTGGCGCTCTATCTGCTCGTGCTCACTGGCTTCGGCGCGCTAGCTTCGACCGGAGGCCTTGACCTTCCGGCGGTGCTGCTGGTGGGCCTCGCGCTCTTGCTCCGCGGATACCAGCTTTTGACGCGCCGCGAGTTCGCCATCCCGGAACGTTGGACCACCTACCTGACGCTGCTTTACGTCGTCGTCTATCTCGCCGACTACTTTTTTGTTTCCCGCGGCTTTCTCGCAGCCACGGTTCACCTCGTGCTCTTTGCCATGGTGGTGCGGCTGTTTTCGTTGCAGCGCGCGCGCGACCACTACATGCTCGCGGCGCTTTCGTTTCTGATGGTGCTGGCCGCCGCCGTGCTTACCGTCGACAGCGTGTTTCTGCTTTCTTTCGCGGGCTTCCTGCTGGTTGCCGTGGTCACTTTTGTTTTGATGGAAATGCGGCACTCGGTCGCGAGCGAACGCACCCACGCGCAAGATCCGCGCATTGCGTTTCCCGCCCGGCCCCTGGCCAACGGACTGCTGGCCATGGCTCCGGCGCTCATGCTGATGATTCTCGCCGGGAGCTTTCTCATCTTTTTCCTGCTTCCCCGCGTCTCCTCGCGCTACCTGATGGCCTACAGCCCGACCAACGATGTGTCCACCGGCTTCGTCGATCGCGTGCAACTGGGCCGCATCGGCCAGATTCAGCAGTCCAGCGAAACCGTCATGCACATCGCGATCGATAACGACCGTCTCGGCGCTTACAACCTGAAGTGGCGCGGGGTTGCGCTCAGCGATTTCGACGGCACCGTGTGGTCGAATCCGTTTGGCCTAATCCAGTTGCATCCCGCGTGGGATGGAACCTACCGGCTCGCGCCTTTGCTGGATCCGCGCGGTTCATCAGCAGCCGCGGCGGCCACCGGCCGAATCATTCGTTATCGCGTCCTGATGGAGCCGATCGGAAGCAACGTTTTTTTTCTGGCGGAGAGGCCGCGGAGTCTCACCGGAAATTTCCGCCAAGTGAGCACCGACGCCGGAGAAGCTGTTTACAACCTCGATGCCGACCACCCCATCAATCGCTACGATGCCGAATCGCAACTGCCGGCGGTCAGCCCAGGCAACGTCCCCGCCAACGGCTTCGGCGAACTCTCTCCCCCGGCGAACCCCGCGCCCAAAGGTATCGAGAGGTACCTGAAACTTCCGCCACTCGATGCTCGCATCCCGAAATTGGCCGAGGAAATCACCGCCCAGGCGCCCAACAACTATGAGAAGGCTCTCGCACTGGAGCGCTATCTATCCACCCATTTCGGCTACACCCTGGAACTGCCGCGCAGTCTGGCGCGCGATCCACTGGCCAATTTCCTGTTCGAGAGAAAGCGCGGCCACTGCGAGTACTTCGCCAGCTCGATGGCGGTGATGCTGCGCTCGTTGCGCATCCCGTCGCGGATTGTGACCGGGTTTCGAGGCGGCGAATTCAATGACCTCACCGGCCAGTATGTGGTCCGGGCCAGCGACGCGCATTCCTGGGTTGAGGCCTACTTCCCCGATTCCGGCTGGATCAGCTTCGATCCCACGCCGGCGGGTGGCCTGCCCTCCCGGACCGGCTGGTCGCGAGTGGAGCTCTACCTGGATGCGGCCGCATCTTTCTGGCGCGAATGGATCATCAACTACGATGTCAGCCATCAACGCACTTTAGGCAAGGATGCGGCCACCGGCAGCCGCCAGTTTCTCGACGAAGCTCGCCGCTGGATTCGACGTGAGCATCGCGCCCTGCTGCGCCACGCGCGGCACGCCCGCGACCACTTCCTCAGTTTTCCGGCGCGATGGTCGGGAGGCCTGGTCGCGCTCGCTCTCGTCCTGATCGCGCTCTCGAACTTCCGGCGCGTGGTCAGCCGATTGCGCGCCCGCAGCCTGCGGGCGCATCCCGAACGCGCACCGCGCGAAGCCGCCGCGCTTTGGTATGACCGGATGGTGAATCGCATGGCGCGGCTGGGCTGGCGAAAATCGCCCTCCGAAACGCCGCTGGATTTCGTCGCCGCCATTCAGGAACCGGCACTGCAAAAGAAGGTTGCCACCTTCACGCGCGCTTACGAATCGGCGCGCTTCGGCCGCTCCCTGGAAGACGCCCAAAGCCTGCCCGGGCTTTTCCAGAACATCTCCGCCAGCGGCGCAGCGGATTCAAAAACGAAGACCACGGACCGCGCAGCCGCGCGCTAAACAGAATTAACCACTGTATGGAAGCTGGGATATGCCCCTCTTGGAGGGGGCCCTTCGTCTAGAAGCGGTGAACGACGCCCACACCCACGTAGTAGTTGTGCTGGCGGCTTCTTCCGGTACTGAAAGGCTCACTGGGAACTGCGCTCAAGTCGGGCACTCCGGAGTAGTAATCTCGCACTTCCACACGCACGCCCAACCGGTGCCGAATCCATGCATCCAGGCCAGCTCCGAACTGGGCTGCGAAGGTATTGGTGCCGGTCGGCCCAGTATTCGGGTTGTACCAGATGAGGTTCGAGGATTCAAAGAAGCGGGCGTAGCCACCGCCCGCGCTACCCCATACTGTGAATCCCTGGCCGGAAAAAATGTTCAAGCGCACCGATGGAGTCACGAACAACGACTTGTAGCTCGCTGGAATCACGTTCTCGCGGTAGTTCAGATTCATCTTCGGACAGAACGCTACCGGCAATTCCGCATAGAGTCCGAAAATCTTATGGTGCTTGATCAGGCGAGCGTAATCGCCCCCCAGGGTCAACGGGTTTCCGAAATGAAGCGGCAAATCGGTACTTGGGACCGTCTGCGTGCTTACAAAAGTTCGCCCCGCCGTGAAGGAAAGCTCATTCCTCTCGCTCAAATTGCTGGTGTCTTGCGCCCGAGCGATGGATACAAGAAATAGAACTGGCACAACTATTAGCGCGAGGCGTTTAGCCGACATCTCTCCTCCGGAGTATTGAGGGATGCAGTTTTGTTTCCATAAGATTAGCACGGGCGGCAAGAAATGGCGGGAAACCTAAGTACCCTCCTTGGTGCATCGGTCCCGGCCTTGGGCGGGCGCGGACGCGGCAATCCAGAGGATTAGGACGCGAATGCTAGAATCAGGTAGATCCGCCTCCTGCCGATCGTTTCTGAGTTCTCAGTGCCCGCAAAGAAGAACATATTCGCGCCTGCAAGTCCGGCTGCCCCGGCCAAGGTAGGTTTTGTCAGCCTGGGCTGCCCCAAAAACCTCGTCGATAGCGAGGTGATGATGGGCATGCTGGCCCAGGCCGGTGCCGAGCTCACTCCCAACGCCGAGGACGCCGACGTCATTGTGGTGAATACCTGCTCCTTTATCGCCAGCGCGCAACAGGAATCCATCGATGCCATCCTCGAAATGGCCCGCCATAAAACGGGCGGCAAGGCGAAGCGCCTGGTGGTTGCTGGGTGCCTGGTCGAGCGCTTTCACGATGAGATAAGAAAGAACATTCCGGAAGTGGACGCCGTAGTCGGCACCGGTGAATTGCAGAAGATTCTTGCCGCTGCCGGAGTGTTTAGTCCCGCTCGTAGCGCCGGCGTCTCGCCGGCTGTCGCGGGAGCGTCTCGCTCCCGCCCCGGCCAACCCGCGCCCGATCCCAGTCCATTCAATATCCTGGCCTCGCGGCCCGAGGGCGACCGCCGCCGCAGCCAGGGCCGCTTCGCGCGCGATTCCTGGGACGGCGCCGTCGCCGATCTGCCTAACTACCTCTACGACGACCACACGCCCCGCGTCCTGACCACTCCACGATATTCGGCCTACATAAAAATTGCCGAAGGCTGCGATCATCCTTGCAGCTTTTGCATCATTCCCCAGCTTCGCGGCCAATTCCGTTCGCGGCGTTTCGAATCCGTGATCGCCGAAGCCGAGCGCCTGGCGCAATCCGGCGTCCGCGAAATCACCCTCATCGGACAGGACACCACCTGCTACGGCGAGGACCTAGGCCTAAAAGATGGATTGCCCCTGCTGCTCGAGAAGCTCGCGGGCATCGAAGAACTGCGGTGGATTCGTTTCCTTTACGCCTATCCCAACAAGATCACGGGGCGGCTGCTGGAGACGATCGCCGCCCACGACAAGATTTGTTCGTACATTGATGTGCCCCTGCAACACGCCTCGGCGACCGTTCTGAAGCGCATGAAACGCGGTGGCGGAGCCGACTTGTTTCTGCGCTCCATCGAGAAGATGCGCCGCGTGATTCCCGGCGTTACTTTGCGGACTTCGTTCATCGTCGGCTTCCCGGGCGAAACCGAAAAAGAGTTCAACGAACTCTGCAGCTTCGTGAAAGAGGCGGCGTTCGATTGGATGGGCGCTTTCGGCTATTCCGACCAGGAAGGCGCGGGCGCGTTCAATCATGACAAGAAGCTTTCCCCGCGCGAAATCGAAGCTCGCCGCAAAACGCTGATGTCGCTCCAGAAGAAAATCAGCCGGGCGAAAAAGAAGTCGCTGATCGGGTGCGAATTCGATTTGTTGCTGGAGGGACCTTCGACCGAATCCGACCTCCTGCTCGAAGGCCGCACCGCCATGCACGCGCCGGAAATTGACGGCAAAGTTTTCGTGAACGATTTTCCCGACGGACACGAGCCGAAAGAGGGAGAATTTTATCGCTGTCGCATCACCGCCGCCCACGACTATGATTTAGTGGCGGAGATCGTTTGAGGTCAGAGGTCAGAGGTGAGATTGTAGAGGTGAAAACCATGCAGCGCAGATGTGCTTCACATCTGCAATCTGACCTCTAACCTCTGCAATCCCACTATGCCGCGCAAACGCTCCCTCAAGCTCCGCTGCCCGATCTGCAAGAAGCCGGCCAACGCCGCCGACCCGGACTTCCCTTTTTGCAGCGAGCGCTGCCGCTTGATCGATCTCGGCAAGTGGGCGAGCGGCGCGTATGTGATTTCATCGCCCGTGGACGACGCCGAAGAAGCGGTGCGGCAAGACACAGTCGACGACGAGAATGGAGACTGATGAATCCTACGCCCGAAATCGCCAACGAATCCGCCGCTCCGCCACGCCGCGCTCCGCTATGGGCCACGCTGGCCGCAACTTTTTTCGGCGCGGGACGACTCAAACCCGGCCCCGGCACTCGGGGATCGTTATTTACCGTCTTGGTGTGGGCATTGGTAACTTGGCACATCCCCGTCGCGCACCGCACCTGGGCGACCATCGTCGCCGCCGCGGTTGTAACTCTCATCGGAATCCCCGCCGCCACCCGCGTCGCGCGCGCCTCCGGCCTAAAAGATCCGCAATTCGTCGTCATCGACGAAGTCGCCGGCCAACTGGTTGCGCTCATCGCCGTTCCGCTCGCTTGGAAAACCTTTCTCGCCGGCCTTATACTTTTTCGTGTCTTCGATATTCTGAAGCCGTTTCCGATTCGGCGGCTGGAGCGGCTGCCCGAAGGCACCGGCATCGTAGTGGACGACTTGGCAGCGGGATTGTACGCGCTCGCCATCATGCATCTTCTGTTGCACTTTGGACTTCTAATGAAGTAGCGCCGGCCTCGCGCCGGCAAAAAATCATGAGCATCTCCGACCGCCTGCTGGGAAAGGAAACCGTCAGCGTCAACGGCAAGCCGCACATCGCAGCGATTACGCCGGGTTTCGCCTTGCCCGGAGGCGAAGTCCGCATCTCCGGACATCGGCTGCGCCCGCACGAATTGCTTCGTCCCAGCGTGCGCTTCGGCGAGATCGAAGGCTCGGTGGTCATCAGTTCCGACGATTTCCTGGTCGCCCGCGTGCCCGAGGGAGCGGCGTCGGGACCCGTGATCGTCACCACGAACAAGATCGCCGCCGATCGCCACGTCAGCAATCCCCAATCTATCGGGATCGCCGTTCCCATTGCCGCCGACCTGCATCCCGTCACCAATCCCGCGCTCGATCGCGAAGGCAATATCTTTGCCACTTTCTCCGGATCGCGCGGGCAAAAAGTCCCGGTCTCCATCTTCAAAATTGACACGAACTATGTGGTGAAGCCGTTTCTCACCGACCTGATGAACGCCACCGCCATTGCCTTCGACCGCGAAGGCCAGATGTACGTTTCTTCGCGCCACGACGAGGCCGTGTACAAGGTGGCCCCGAACGGCGCCATGTCAACCTACGCCGAAGGCATGGGAGTCGCCACCGGAATTGCCTTCGATGCCGCCGAGAACCTCTACGTCGGCGACCGCAGCGGCACCATTTTCAAGATCGCCCGCGACCGCCAGATTTTCGTCTTCGCCACTCTGGAGCCGAGCGTCTCCGCTTATCACATCGCCTTCGGTCCCGGCGGAGATATGTTCGTCACCGGCCCCAGCACTTCCAGCTACGACTGCGTTTACAAAGTCGATCCCCACGGCACCGTGACCGTGTTCTACCGTGGCCTGGGGCGTCCGCAGGGTCTGGCCCTTGATATCGAAGGCAATATTTATGTCGCCGCTTCTCTCGCCGGAAAACGCGGCATCGTGAAGATCACTCCCCAAGGCAACGCCAGCCTCGAAGTCTCCGGCCTAGGTTTAGTCGGACTGGCCTTCGCGCCAGGCAAGTCGGCCATTCTGGCAACCAACAATGCCGTGCATCGCATCGCGTGGGATATTCAGGGACTCCCGCTGCTCCCGGAATAAGGTTGCCAATGGAGCGCCGGGCGTCCTCGCCCGGCTGGATCCTTCGACTGCGCTCAGGACCGACTCGCGAGGACGCACGCCCCAGCCGAGCGCCATCTACACTCCCCCACCATGGACCGCGCCCTCGAACGGATAGGGGAACAACTTCTCTTCATGTTTTCGCAGTTCCTCGATCCAGTCCTGAATTCCCTTTTGCGCGATTGCAGACAACGGGTAGAACTCAAATCCAGACTTGGCATCGCTGCTATGCCGGACCGTCGCCAGCATTTCGATCGGACCGCCGGGCAATGGCAGTTCGATCGCCACCGTTTCGCCTACCAGGGGCGCACCGCAGACCAGGGCCGACATGCCTCGCAGACTGATATCGAGCACCACGCCGCGGGCGACCACCGGTCCAAAACGCAGGAAGCGCTGCACTGTGACGTGGAGGCTGCAAACATACCGCGGCTCCCGTCGCCGGACGTTGTAAACGCGGGACCGCTCCACCGCCCCATGGCTGTCAACCTGCATATCGCTCTCCTTGTTCACCATCGCTACGATGGCGCCCCTCCGCCCCATCCCCATCCCGCCTGCAAGCTGGCGCGAATCACCGCCAGCAACTCTTCGTTGTCGGCCGGCTTCTGGAAGAACGCGACTGCGCCCGATTCCAGCGTGCGCTTTTCGTTGCTCTCCGGATCGCGCGCCGTGAGCACGATCACCGGAATGTCCGCCAGCGCGGGAAGCTCCTGCAACGTTTTCAGCACCGCAAATCCATCGCCCGCCGGCAGCCCGAGATCGAGGATGATCAGGTGCGGGCGTTCCTTCTGCGCCAGGGCGATGGCCGAATAACCGTCGCAAACATTCACGGTATCGAAGTCATTGGCCCGCAGACGCAAACTCAGCGCCTGTCTAAGATCGGGATCGTCATCCACCACCATGATCTTCGCTCGATTCGTCGGCGGCCCGTCGCTGTAACTCTCAATGCGCATACTCGTGGTTCTCCTTTTCGGTGAAGTTTGGTGTGCTTTCCAGACCCATCTGGATAATCCCCGTGACATAATCGGCAACGCTCCACACTTGCTGTTCCAAGGTCATCGCAGCGGCGGCGGGCGGGGCCGGGACCATCTCCGCCGTCACCCGCAGTGTGCCGCTGGCCTTCAATTTCGGCAGCCCGCCAACCTGGGCGCGAATCCGGTCCATCATGATATTGACCCGCTCCATGTCGGTGGAGGCGACAACAAAAAACGTTTCGACCGGGCCGCTCGCTCCCATCGCTGGAAGCACCAGGTCCTTATCCACATAAACGCAACGCCGCAGGCGCTCCAGGCAGCGCTGGCAGGTCTCTTTCCAGCTTCCGCGCAGCAACTGCGACCGCGGAGTCAGCTCCACCCGCACCAGCACAATCGCCTCGCGCAAACTTCCACGATGCACGATCACCGGCAGCAGCAGCCTCGCCAGCGAATAGAGCGGCAAAGTAAACGAAAACGTGCTGCCACTTCCTATCTGGCTCGCCACCCACATCCTGCCGTTTTGCAGAGTGACGATTTCCTTCGCAATGTAAAGTCCCAGCCCAAGCCCTGTACGGTTGCCGTCCACCGCGTTGGGGTCCTGGAAGAGCCGCTCAAAAACCAGCGGCAGTGACTCCTGCGCAATGCCGCGCCCGCTGTCGCTCACCGAGAGATAAACCGCACTCGGATCGGTCTCTACCGTCGACGCTTTCACCATCACCGATCCCTCGGCTGGAGTGAACTTGATGGCGTTGTCAATCAGGTTGATCAGCACTTCGAGCGTGCGGTCCGGATCGGCATAGACCAACGGAATCGCCTGATCGACGGCAACTTCCAGGTACACGCGCTTCTCGCCGGCTGCCGGCCGCATCATCGCGGCTGCCTGCTGCACCAGTTCGCCAATATCGATGCAGCGCTGCTCGATGCGCAGCTTGCCGCTTTCCGCGCGCGTGGCCTCCAGCAGGTCGCGAATCATGGCGTGCAACTGATTTACGCTCTTCAGGACTGTCCTCAAATGGTCGGTTTGCTCCGGCGCCATCGGCCCCGCCAACCCGTCCAATAGCAGCGTCACGTACTGGTGTATGCAGGTCAGCGGCGTACGCAATTCGTGCGATACATGCGAGAGAAACTGGTTCTTGAATTCCAGTTGCTGCGTGCGCGCCATTTCCAGGGACCGCAGCAACCCCTGCCGTTCCACCGCATAGCGCAGCGCGCGTTCCAGATGTTTGCTGGTAATGTCGCCCTTGACCAAATAATCCTGCACCCCCATGCGCACCGCTTTCATGGCCAGCGCCTCATCGTCCTGGCCGGATAGGATCACCACCGGCACATTCGGCGCCTTCTGCAAGATGCGGCGATAGGTTTCCGCGCCGTGGCTGTCGGGAAGGTTCAAGTCCAGCAGTACCAGCGACGGCGTCTCCGCGTCTAGACAAGCCAGGCCGTCGGAGAGCCTGGGCACGCAATTCACCTGCACTCCGGACTTCCCTTCCACCAGCCGCAGCCGCACCAAGTCCGCGTCTCCAGGGTTGTCTTCAATCAGCAAAACGTGTTCCATCATTCTTCCTTTCGCGGCAGGCTTGCCGACCCAAACCAGAATTCCTCAATCCCTTGCACCGCCAAAAAATAGTCCTTCAGATTTCCCGGCTTGCTCACATAGCAGTTCGCGCCCAGATCGTAGCTGCGCGCTATATCCGACATCGCGCGCGAAGTGCTAAACACGACGATGGGAATCGAGCGCAGTTCTCTGTCGGCTTTCGCTTCCATCAGCACCGCCCTTCCATCTTTCTTCGGCAGATTTAGATCGAGGATTACCAGGTCCGGACGTACCGCATTTGCATACTGCCCAACCCGATGCAGATAGGCCATGGCCTCTTCGCCGTCCAGCACGCTCATAATTTCGCTGTGATGCCGGCCCCCGGCCAATGCCTCGCACGCCAGTCCAACGTCGGCCGGACTGTCATCCACGAAAAGCACCTGTAGTAGTGGCTCCATCGCCCGGCTCCTTCCTGATAATCGTGAAAGTTTGTCATCCTGAGCGCAGCGAAGGACCTGCTTTTCGCCGATTCAGCGTGAATGTCTGGCCTCCCGAGCGTTTGTTATCTCGGCGTTTGTTATCCCAATCAAAGCGTTTGTCATCCCGAGCGCAGCGAGGGATCTGCAGTCCGCCGCGTGGCGCAGACCAATCGCTTCAATCAGGATGACAGTTAACGCGCGCTAGCTGGCACACTTATCGCCCTATGGCTAGAATCATCGGCCCCCTCCCCAACGTGCTTGACACCCCAACGGTCAACACGGACCTCGCCATACAACAGCGCGAAAACTTCTTCCAGGTCACGTCCGTATGGACGTACCTGGGACGGCGCGAAATGCCGCTCATGAAACTAAAGGGATCGTCTGCGGGAACCCCGATGCCGCACTAGATTTTGGGTGGCCCAGCGCTTCAGCGCTGCGGTAACGGCACTGTTAGGAATGCGGCTTTAGCCGCCGAGGTCAAACTGTAGGGACAGCCAAGTGTGATCCGTAAGTGTGGCGCGGGCGCCCCCGCCCGCGTCTTTTGACCGAGGAGACGAATCGGCTGCCCCACCCTTTTCGCGTACCCTGCGAAAAGGGAGCGTGCGGCGCCTCCACCATCCGCGCCCCAGATAAACTGTCCGCTTTGATTAGCGCCCCCAATAAACTGTCATCCTGAGCGGAGTGGCTGCGGCGCGAAGCGGACCAGCCACGTAGTCGAAGGATCCCTACCCCTCCAACACTCCTAAAGGGTAGTGGGGCCGGTGCCCTTCAGATGTAATGTTCGCATTGTGTTCGCCATGTCATTAAGTGCGGCCCTTCTGTCCCTATACGAGGTAAAATCGAGCACTGAGAACAATGCCCGAGATCGTCACCACTCCCGTGTCCTATTTTGAGGCGCTCATTGAATATGAACGTCCCAATCTCAAGCTTTGGCTGGACCGTGCAACCGTTGTGCAAGCTCTCTTCGAAGCATTTAGCCCGTGGAACGTAAATGTTGATGACGTTGATATTCTAACCACCGGCAAAAACTCGGAGCAGGGCATAAAGTTCCGGTTACCCGAAAAACGAGTCTCATTTTTTTTCAGTCCCGCCGCGTGTCGGTTCACCCGCGACGGTACAAGCTGGGAAACTGCACAGGAAACGATTGAGATTCTCGACGCGGCCGTGACGACGTTGGCGACAACGGGAGGGATTAAGCCAGCAAGGTTCAAAGCAATTGTTGCTTTGCATGTTCAGCCAAAAAACGTGCCTTTCATCGAAATTCTAAAGAGGATAATTCCCGCGCCCATGGCCGCTCTCGATGGATCGCCGACACAAACGATGGCCTCTGTCCTCAAATGGGACAACCGAAAAGTAACAGTCGACGGTTCCGGGCAGATCGCCAACGGCATTTTTATCCGCTATGAACGAGAGTTCACAGCCGGCGTCAGCTATGAAGAAATGGCGCATCAGTTAAGGGCAGATGAAGATGCTATCTTCGCCATGCTCGACGTTAAGGAAGAAACGTAATGCTCAGCGAATCCTTGGATGTTCAGGTTTCCGGTAATAGCTGGAATCAGGCGTCGATTCCAATGGTTTACCAAGACTTTCAGCAAGTGGCTGTCCGCGTGGAACGGCGGGAGCAGCGCGAACTTTTCCGCGACCTCGAAAACCAAATGGCGGATTTTGAGGCCCAGCACGAAGCGGCTATTACCGAATTGCGAAAGCAATACGTCTTACCCATAGATTCTTCCGTGGTAGACTTCCTTCGCCAGCAACGGACCATCCCTCAGTTGCTTAATCTAGCCGTGCCCCAGCTTAAACTGCATTTCGGCGTTGACACCATTTTCACCTTGAGGGCACCCATCGACGAATCGGGTGCGCGCACGCTTTACGCTGTGGCCATGTGGCCGGGTAAAGCCCGAGACGCGAAGAACGCCATTGACAAATTTGACGATGCTTGGTGGATAGCGAATTCGAGACAGGCATCAGGAAATCTCTATTTCACCTACGAGTTAGTGTGATGGCTGCGCAGCCCTTTGATTGGTCCCAATATTTCAGATTGGCGGACGAACTAGCGAAACGTCCCGAAGAATCGGCACTCCGCAGCGCCATAAGCCGAACCTATTATTACGTTTACCATCTGGCCTTGCAGAGGGCGCAAGCCAATGGCTTCGCGGCCGTCTCCGGTGAAGCCATTCAGAAACAACTGTGGCGTGTTTTCAATGGCAGTCCTGAGCCCGATTGCCGAAGGCTGGCCGTAATCGCAGGCCGGTTGAAAGAAAAACGGGAACGCGCCGATTATAACGATAATTACAAACGTCTGGCCGAAGAAGTTCCAGAAACGCTGGCCGATGCGCAGGACTTCGAAGGCCTTCTGCAGCGACTCGATCCGCGGCACCCAAACCCAGCGAGCGTCCGGCAATGATATGCCGGCGGCTGGCCCGCTCAAGCTTCTTTTGCTCGAGCGGGCCAGTTCCAACCTCAGCGCCAAAAAGCCATCACGCAAGAAAACACCCCCCTCTCCCGGCCTCGCATTTGTCAAGCTTGACTTTTTGCTCGGGACGAAATGGGGGTCCTGCGTCAGACGGAAGCAAAACCGCCCATCCCCGGAGCCCAAACGACCAGCGGAGGCGAACCTAACTCCAATACAATCAATACTTTGCCTCTAAGTCGTTTCCCTTCAATACTTTGCCAGAAAAATCCCGCTAAAGTCTTCATTCCAATAGACCGAGCAGGAGAGGGGGTATCCCCAACCGCCGACCAGTAAACACCCCAGGAAGCCAGAAAACCCCAAAAAATGCTTCCCGCCAACCCACCATCAAAATATTTATTTTCGAGCGAACAAACGGAGAACAAGCGCCTGCCCTTTTTCCTCACAAAAAGCAAGCGCGCACCATCATAAACACCCAAGCCGCGAGGTGCGATTACAACGACAATTTTGGGGGAGAGGCGGCTACTTTTTGGGCTTTTATTTCTTATAGACCGTAGGCTGCGGACCCTTTTCCAGCATCTCGCGGTTCCAGATCATGCCTTCGCGAGTGTAGCTGGCAAGCTCGAAATCCTGGGTGAGTTCGAGCGCAGTCGTCGGACAAGCGTCTTCGCAGAGGCCGCAAAACATGCAGCGGCTCAGGTCGTAGGTAAAGGTGGTGAGCTCCTTGCGGCGCGTCTTTTCGTTGCGCTCACTGCCGACGACGATCAGGTTCTCCGGACAAGCCAGGGCGCACAGATCGCAGGCAATGCACAGCGTCTCGCCCGTGTCAGGGTTGACGTTCAGCCGCGGCGCGCCCCGATAACGTTCGGCCACCTGCGGCCGCTCCAGCGGATACTGCTCGGTGTAGATCTCCTTGGGATGTTGATAGCGGAACGTAACGCCCAGCCCCTGGGCCAGATCCACCAGAAACACTTTGCGCAGGACGGCGGCGATTCCCATGACCCGACTAGAATACCACTGAATGGTGTGGAAACGGGGCTTCGGTGCACCGCCTTCGCCTGGACGCGGCGGGAGCACCGGATAGTCTCCATGTTAGAATTTTCCTTGCCTCTGGGAGTTGAACATACTGTGGCAATACGATGACCGTTCGCCAATCGCCGCTCCGACTGATTGCCGCCGCCATCATCATGATGGTCACGCTCGCCGCGCTGGCCGCCTGCGGCGATCCCAAAGCGCAGCCTCCCGCGATCGTGGTGACATTTGACGCGACCTATTCGCCTCCGCCATCGCTAGACACCGGCGAATACGCAGGCCTCGCGGCCGACGTTGCCAACGACTCCGCTGGCAGCGGCAAAGTGAACTGGAGCTGCCTGCCCAGCACTCCCGCAGGTGCGTGCGGCACCTTCAGCCCGACCCAAACCGGAAGCACAACTCCCACCTGCTACCTGGCTCCCGCAGACGTTCCAACCCAGAATCCCGTGACCGTGACCGCAACCTCGGTAGACGATCCCACAAAGTCCGCCTCGGCTACGATCACCATCGTGAGCGGCCCAGGACTGGCCTGTCCGTAACCATTGACTTATCTCAACTTCGTCCGCAGAATAGAAGTAGTTCTTTACAAGGCCCATCCCACCAGTGGGGGCGTCACGGCTTCGACGGAGATGCTTGCGGCCAGGAGGCATGCCGGGGTGCACACACCCGTAATCGCGTGCAAAATGATAATTGCCAATCAACAGATGGCATACGCAG